>Ga0256835_1000433_pt1 | contig 31782 bp, 26 predicted proteins | sample PIR30metaG_FD_185972 | JGI IMG/M metagenome (GOLD analysis project Ga0256835, IMG submission 185972) | Hydrothermal vent microbial communities from East Pacific Rise, Pacific Ocean - PIR-30 | ecosystem: Environmental > Aquatic > Marine > Hydrothermal vents | place: Pacific Ocean: East Pacific...
CCTATGCATTCTGGCCGCTGGATCAGGCCGCAATGAATGATTTCGACAGCTTAGAGCCTCTGGATGGATAAAATGTGCCTATCACTGTCGAAGTCCGGTAACTGATCGGCAAAGAGTTCTTTGACAATCAGCGTGCAGCCATCGGGCGGCATCAGAATATATTCTGGCGACCCTTATCCCGGCGCAGTCAAAGCAATGGGCTTGGCCTTGGGGCCATCCAGTTAGGGGATCGCTCGGGCAAGGGGCAGAACGCATAGACTTGGCAATAAAGGCCGGAACTATTTTGCTGTTTTTTGTTTTGCGCCATGGATGGCTTTTATCTATAATGCGTGCCCAAGGATAAACGGAATGTGGTACCGGGCGCAAAAGCCCGATAGCCAGCTTGCATTTTCCTGGCGTGCAGATCTATGCCGCAATAGTACTTATGTTGCTGATTGTAAAATCTCATCTTGGCCTCCTCTGAATGAAGTGCGTTTATGGCAATTTCGCTTTATCAACTTTATTCAGAGGAAGGCAATAACTATCAGGGCGCTTCATCTGACCGCTTTTCCGCTTCCGTCTGTACTACGTTTCGGCGGACAGGGGCGTTTCATAACTGCAGGTAGGCTTAGTCGTTATTCGCGCCAATACTTGACAAAATGAGCCGAAACTTCCATAATGGATGCGAAATGGAACCATTTTGTACGGAGGTGGTAATATGCCAACCCTAACTATAAAAAACGTCCCTGAAGATCTCTATGTGCGATTGAAACAATATGCCGAAATTAACCGACGTAGCCTGAACAGTGAAGTTATTTTGTGCATAGAGCGGGCAATATGCAGCCACAGAATTCAACCGGAAGAGTATTTATCCAGAGCGCGGCGCTTGCGAGAGAAAACGGCACAATATCCAATCACTGATGACGACTTTACTGCGGCGAAGGTGGCGGGACGGATATGATTGTGGTAGACACTAACATCATCGGTTATTTGTACCTGAGTAGTGAACGATCGGGGCAAGCAGAAAAGGTGCTGTTGAAAGATTCACAGTGGTCCGTGCCTATCTTGTGGAAAAGTGAGTTGCGGAACGTATTGGCACAATACCTCGGGAGAGGTATTTTGTCATTTGAAGACGTTGTGCGTATTATGGACGAAGCCACAAGATTAATGGATGGGAGGGAATATGAGGTCGCATCAATGGACGTATTGCAATTAGTGAGGGAAAGCAAATGTTCGGCGTATGACTGTGAGTTTGTAGCCCTGGCGAGAAATCTGAATGTTCCATTGGTCACAGTAGATATACAGATATTGCGTGAATTTCCGACAGATGCGGTTTCTATGGATGAGTTTACAGGCAACAAAAGTGGCGGCTAACGCCCTTTGTGCCAATGAAAGTGAGACACCAACCCCTTGAAAAATTAGTGCAGGGCGGGTTGGAGTTTTCGCATGGAAACCATTCCAGGGATTTCACGATCTTTTCCATTGGATATTGATTAGTATAGGCAAGCAGGTTTTTATATATGTAGAAATACAACATCATCAGTAAATTTACGGAGGAAACAATGATTGAAAAAAATCAGCAACAAACATCAGCAGAAATAGTGATCGTAGAATTGGAGGAACTGCCCCGTAAATGGAAATTGATGATGGCCCTCGGGATACTGATGATGGTGGCTGGAGTCATGGGTTTGTATGTTGCCGTTGTAGTAACTCTTGTCACTGTTCTTCTGTATGGAGGCATGTTGATGGCAGGGGGTGTCCTTTCCTTGATTCATTCCTTCCGGGTAAAAGAGAAAAAATGGCATGGTCGAATGACCAATATATTGGTGGCACTACTCTATATCGGACTAAGTATTGTAATCTTCATCAATCCGGTGGCCGCTTCAGCTGCATTGACGCTGGTACTTGGCGGCCTGTTCATGTTTATAGGCGTCTTGCGGATTGTTTATGGTATTCGTTGCCGGAAGAATGGTTGGAAATGGCTGCTGCCCGTGATAGTTGGAACCGTGGATTGTATTTTTGCTCTGGTCATAGCGCTCAGTTGGCCGGTATCGGGTCTGTGGGTTATCGGTTTGATTGTCAGTATTGAACTTATAATGAACGGCTGGATATTAACTCTGACTGCCCTTGCTGCACGAAAATTAGGAAAGATGGCCACGGAACAGCAATAGAAAAAAGGGACAAAGAGAGGTATTGATATGATTATGGGATCAAAAAAGCTACAAATGTTGTTTAGACGTATTAGCGGTTTGGAAATAGACAAGAGTGACGTGAAAAGGATGAGTGATTTTATTGGAAAGCGCCTGCATGCGCTTCTTATCCAAGGGCAGGTGGCTGCCAGCGTCAATGGGCGTGACATAATCGATTATCAGGATATTCCGATCACTAATGGATTACAGGTGGCTACCCACGATTTTAAAGAAATTGACCAGGAGCTTTCCTTGGCTCCTATACTTGAACATCTGGCAGGTCTGCCTCCGTTGCGAAAAGAACTATCCAATACACTGGAAAAGAAGCTGCCGTTGCTGGTTGGCGCCATTGCGGTCACCCTGGCTCGGATTTTCAAAATCGTAAATAATGAGGTGAAGAATCCCACATCCCGTGAGTGGGAACAGGTGGAAAGAATTTATGATGTTCTGTTGTAATCTCTCTTTTAACACTTAGAGTGGTTACTGAAAAAATATGTTGGTTTATTTACTAATGAGGCCGAAAATATTTAGACATCAGTTCCTGTTTGACATTGATCCGCATAGGCGGGCAGGTCTTTGATGTCTATAGCAATACGGATTCATTAGAAGCCATCTCAAAAAGCCGTATGTTACGATGTTGTGAAAAAGGTGAGGCGAACACAAGCCGCCTCACCATATGCTTCCGGTGGGTAGTAATCAGAGACCCTGGCGAGCCTTGACCGGGTTGGCTTTCAGGTATTCCAGGCGGTTGAGGCCGTTGATGAAGGCCAGGGCGCTTGCGGTGATTATGTCCGGATCTGCTCCCCGGCCAAGGGAAACCAGATCGTTTTCCCGCAGGCGCACGGTGACCTCACCCTGGGCGTCGGTTCCGCCCGTCAGGGCATTGATGGAAAAGCGCAGCAGCTGGCAATCGGCCCCGGCAAGCTGCTTGATGGTGTTGTAGACCGCGTCGATGGGACCGTTGCCGTAAGCGGCACCCTGGACAGGCCGGCCGTTGATGGAGATCTTGACGCTGGCCATGGGCAGGACGGTGGTGCCGGCCGATACGTGGAGGTATTCCAGGGAAAAGACATCGGCCGTGCGCAGGATACCCTCGTTGACTATGGCCTCCAGGTCCTCGTCCATGACGTGTTTCTTGCGGTCGGCCAGGGCCTTGAATTTCTTGAACACTATCTTGAGCTCTTCTTCTGAAAGATCGTAACCCATGTCCGCCAGGTGTTCCCGCAGGGCGTGGCGCCCGGAGTGCTTGCCAAGGACCAGCTTGTTGGTGGAAAGGCCGATGGTCTCGGGCCGCATGATCTCGTAGGTCATCGGGTTTTTAAGCATTCCGTCCTGGTGAATGCCGGCCTCGTGGGCAAAGGCGTTTGCACCCACAACGGCCTTGTTGGGCTGAACAATTATGCCGGTTATCATGCTCACCAGCCGGCTGGTGGGATAGATATACTCGGTGTTGATGTTGGTCGCCAGCGGCAGATGGTTGGAGCGGGTGTGCAGGGCCATGACCACTTCTTCCAGGGAAGTATTGCCGGCCCGCTCGCCGATGCCGTTGACGGTGACCTCCACCTGACGGGCTCCGGCAGTGACGGCCGCCAGGGTGTTGGCCGTGGCCAGTCCCAGGTCGTTGTGGCAGTGGACCGACAGGACCGCCCGGCCGATGTTGGGTGTGTGATCCTTCACGTAGCGCACCAGGCCGGCGAATTCGTCCGGGATGGCGTAGCCCACGGTGTCGGGAAGGTTGACCGTGGTGGCGCCGGCCTCGATGGCCGCCTCGAAGACCCGGCAGAGAAAGTCCCGGTCGCTGCGGGAGCCGTCTTCGGCCGAGAACTCCACGTTGTCGGTAAGTGACCTGGCATGACGGACCGCCTCCACGGTGGCCTCGATGACCTGCTGCCTGGTCATCTTCAGCTTGTACTCCATATGGATGTCGGATGTGGCGATGAAGGTGTGGATGCGGGGCTTGGCCGCCTTTTTCACCGCCTGCCAGGCCCGGTCGATGTCCTGCTTGTTGGTTCGGGCCAGGGCCGCGGTTTCGGTCCGTTCAAGCCTGGCGGCGATCTTGGACACCGCCTCGAAGTCTCCGTCCGAGGCGGCCGGAAAGCCGGCTTCCAGCACGTCGACTCCCAGCTTTTCCAGCTGGGTTGCCAGGCGCAGCTTTTCGCCGGTGTTCATGCTGGCGCCCGGGGATTGCTCCCCGTCGCGCAGGGTCGTGTCGAAAATCTTGACTACATCTGCTTTGCTCATGGAATCGGTATCCTTTTTCACTTGAGGGTTGAACCGTTGTTGACCATTTGCCTGCCTGTTACAATTCAACCCTTCCAAGCATGGGCCGCGGGGAGACTGCCATGCGCCGGTTCCCCGCGGCGTTTACTTCTCCTTTTTTATGCTTCACAATCTGCTCCTTTCTTTTCCTTGGCCAATTTGGAGAGCTTGAACTGAAAACTGTCGGCCAGGGCGTGCCAGCTTGCCTCGATGATGTCTTCCGAAACCCCGATGGTGCTCCAGATCTCATCCTGGTCCCGGGACTCGATGATCACCCGCACCCTGGCGGCCGTGCCCTCGCGGCCGTCGATGACGCGCACCTTGAAGTCCACCAGGCGCATGGTGTCCAGGTCGGGGTAGAACTTGTCCAGGGCCTTGCGCAGGGCGTTGTCCAGGGCCGAAACCGGACCGGAGCCCTCGGCGGCTGTTATCTCCCTGGTGTCATCGACCGCTATCTTGATGGTGGCATGGGCGGTGCACGGCTGGTCCTTGTCCTTTTCGATGGTCACCCGGAAAGATTCCAGCTCGAAAAGCGGCCTGAACTGCTCGGTGAATTTCTCCATCAGGATCTTCAGCGACCCGTCGGCCACGTCGAACTGGTAACCGGCCTGTTCCAGGGCCTTGATCTCGGAAACGATGCGCCGGCTGTCGAAACCGTTGCCGCCCAGTTCGACCCCCAGTTCCCTGGCCTTGTAGATGACGTTGCTCTTGCCGGCCATGTCAGACACCAGAACCCGCCGCTTGTTGCCCACCAGGGCAGGGTCCATGTGTTCGTAGGCCCGGGGGATCTTCATCACTGCGCTGACGTGGATTCCCCCCTTGTGGGCAAAGGCGCTCTTGCCCACGAAGGGCCGGTTGTTGAGGGGGATCATGTTGGCGGTTTCGCTGACAAAACGCGAAACGTACTTGAGATTTTTGAGCTTTTCCGGCTCGATGCAGGGCCGCTTCATCTTGAAGGCCAGGATCGGGATCAGGCACATCAGGTCGGCGTTGCCGCATCGTTCACCGTAGCCGTTGACCGTTCCCTGAACCATGGTGACACCTGCTGTTACCGCGGCAATCGAGTTTGCGACCGCCAGGCCGCAGTCGTTGTGGGTGTGGATGCCAAGCGGTATGCCGCCTGCCGGGCCGGACTTGGCCAGGGCCTGCCTGACACCGGCAACTATCGTTTCCACTTCCTGCGGCAGGGAGCCGCCGTTGGTGTCGCACAATACCAGGTGATCGGCTCCGGCCAGGGCGGCGGTCTCCAGGGTCTTGACGGCGTAATCCGGATCGTCTTTGAAACCGTCGAAAAAGTGCTCGGCATCGTAGATCACCTCGCGGCCCTGCTGTTTGAGAAACTCGACGCTTTCTCCGATCATGGCCAGGTTTTCTTCCAGGGTGTTGTCCATGACCTGCTTTACGTGCAGGGGCCAGCTTTTGCCGAAGATGGTGACAGCCGGCGTGCGGCACTCCACCAGGGCCTTCAGGTTGGGATCGTTCCCGGCTTTCGTGTTGGGCCTGCGGGTCGATCCGAAGGCCGTGATCTTGGCGCAGGAAAAGCTTTCCCGCCGGGCCAGTTTAAAAAACTGCATGTCCCGGAAATTGGAGCCCGGCCAGCCGCCCTCGATGTAATGGACGCCCATTTCGTCGAGCTTCTTGGCGACTTTGATTTTCTCCTCGGCAGTAAAGTATACTTCTTCCCCCTGGGTTCCGTCCCGCAGGGTGGTGTCGTAGATGAGTACTTTTTCCATTGTCAGCATCCTGTTTTTACTTCGGGGAACGGTTTTCGGGCCTCAGCTTGCGTACTGCCGCTCCGGCCCGCCACATTTCAGAGTTGCCCAGGGCCGACAGTTCGGCATCCAGCCTGGCCCGGTAGTCGGGGGCGCTGTTGGCGCTGAGAACCCGCTCGGTCTCTTTGCCGGAAACCACGCTCTCGTAAAGTTCTTCAAAGAGCGGGGCCACCGCGTCCCGGAACCGGGGGGCCCAGTCCAGGGCGCCCCGCTGGGCCGTGGTGCTGCAGTTGGCGAACATCCAGTCCATGCCGTTTTCGGCCACCAGCCGGATGAGACTCTGGGTGAGTTCTTCGACCGTTTCGTTGAAGGCTTCGCTGGGGCTGTGGCCCTTGGAGCGCAGCAGGTTGTACTGGGCCTCCATCAGGCCGGCCAGGGCGCCCATCAGAACGCCCCGCTCGCCGGTAAGGTCGCTGTAGACCTCTTTTTCAAAGGTGGTCGGAAAGAGGTAGCCGGAGCCGATGGCTATCCCCAGGGCCAGGGCCCGCTCGGAGGCTTTGCCGGTTGCGTCCTGGAAGACGGCGTAGCTGGCGTTGATGCCGCTGCCGTCGAGGAAATTGCGGCGCACGGTGGTTCCGCTTCCCTTGGGGGCCACCAGGATGACATCCACGTCGGCCGGGGGCACGATGCCGGTCTGGTCCTTGTAGACCACCCCGAAGCCGTGGGAAAAGTAGAGGGCGTCTCCCGGCGCAAGCTGCTTTTTGATGACCGGCCAGGTAGCCACCTGGCCGGCGTCAGACAGCAGGTTCATGACGATGGTTGCCTGTCGGGCGGCTTCTTCAACGGGAAAAAGGGTCTTGCCCGGTTCGAAGCCGTCATCCAGAGCCTTTTGCCAGGACTTGGAGCCTTCGCGCTGGCCGATGATGACCCTGACGCCGTTGTCGCGCATGTTCAGGGCCTGGCCCGGACCCTGCACCCCGTATCCCAGGACGGCCACGGTCTCTCCGTCCAGGACCCGGCGGGCCCGTTCGATGGTGAATTCTTCTGCCGTTATAACTTCTTCCACTACTCCGCCGAAATCGATTTTTGCCATTTTCTGTTCTCCTTGGCTGGGTAATATGCTTTTTTTCAGTTAGGTTCACGGTAAAGGGCGATGGTGCCGGTCCTGGCGATCTTCTTGATGCCGATGGGCTTGAGCAGGTTGATCAGGGCCTCCATCTTCTCCGCATCGCCCGTGGCCTCGATGATGTAGTACGCCGGTCCCACGTCCACCACCTTGCAGCGGAACAACTGTACCAGACGCAGGATCTCGTCCCTTTGGTCCGCCTTCAGGGCCCGGACGCAGATCAGGGCCATTTCGCGCCGGATTGCCCGCGAGCCGGTCATGTCGCGCAGCTTGATGACGTTGATCAGCTTGCGCAGCTGCTTTTCGATCTGCTCCAGCATGGACGGGTTGGCCTCGGTCACCAGGGTGATGCGGGAGACCTTGGGGTCGATGGTCTCGGCCACGCACAGGCTGTCGATGTTGAAACCCCGGCCGGAAAAGAGTCCGGCCACCCGTGACAGGACGCCCGGCTCGTTGTCGACCAGCATGGTGAGTGTGTATTTTCGGGTTTGATTATCCATGATCACATCCTCTGTACTTTCGGTTTACTATACGAGCAGCATTTCGGTAATGGGCGCCCCGGCAGGAACCATGGGGTAGACATTCTCTTCAGGCTCCACCTTGAACTCCATTATCACCACCCCGTCCATGGCCAGGCCTTTTTCCAGGGTCGGCCGGACCTGTTCCGGTTCGGTGGCCCGCAATCCCCGTGCTCCGTAGGCTTCGGCCAGTTTGACAAAATCCGGCACGCAGTTCATGCGCGTGGAGGCGTAGCGCCGGTCGTAGAAAAGCTCCTGCCACTGGCGCACCATGCCGAGAAAGCAGTTGTTGAGGATCACTATCTTGACCGGCAGGTCGTTTTCCACGGCCGTGGCCATCTCCTGGATGTTCATCTGGATGCTGCCGTCTCCGGCCACATCGACCACCAGCTTGTCGGGGAAGGCCACCTGGGCGCCGATGGCCGCCGGAAAGCCGAAGCCCATGGTTCCCAGCCCGCCGGAAGAAATAAAATGGCGCGGCTGGTCGAAGCGGTAGAACTGGGCCGTCCACATCTGGTTCTGTCCCACTTCGGTGGTGATGATGGCCCGGCCGGAGGTCAGCTCGGAAAGGGTTTCGATGACGAACTGGGGCTTGATCCTGCCGTTGTCCTCATAGACCATCTTGTAGGCTTGGCGCCATTGCTCGACCTGCTCCAGCCAGTCTTTGCGCATGCTTTCGATCTCTTCAGGCCCGATGTCACCCAGCAGTTGGTTCAGCTTTTCAAGGCTGATGCGGCAGTCGCCCACCACGGGAACGGTGACGGCCACGTTCTTGCGGATCGACGTCGGGTCGATGTCTATGTGGATGATCCTGGCCTGGGAGGCAAAACAATCTGTCTTGCCGGTGACCCGGTCGTCGAACCTTACCCCCACGGCGATCATCAGGTCGCAGTTGCCGGCGGCCATGTTGGCCCGGTATGTACCGTGCATTCCGATCATTCCCAGCCAGAGAGGGTCCGAGCCGGGAAACACGCCCAGGCCCATCAGGGTCGTGGTAACCGGTATCCGCCATTTGCGGGCAAGCTCGGTCAGCGGCTGCCAGGCCTCGGACAGCCCCACCCCGCCGCCCGCCAGAATCAGGGGCTTTTTGGCGGTCCGGATCAGTTCGGCGGCCCGTTTGAGCTGCATCTTGTGGGGCTGGTAGTTGGGCTGGTACGACCGGATATTGATGTTCCCCAGGGGGGTGTAGTCTGTTTCGGTGCTGGCCAGGTCCTTGGGGATGTCAACCAGCACCGGCCCCGGCCGGCCTGAACGGGCTATATGAAAAGCCTCCTTGAGGATGCGCGCCATGTCCTCTATCCGGGTGACCAGGTAGTTGTGCTTGGTGCAGGGGCGGGTGATGCCGACGATATCGACTTCCTGGAAGGCGTCGTTGCCGATCAGGTGGGTGGGGACCTGGCCGGTGATGACCACCAGGGGAATGGAATCGCAGTAGGCCGTTGCGATCCCGGTGACGGTGTTGGTGGCACCGGGCCCGGAGGTCGCGAAACACACCCCCACCTTGCCCGAGGCGCGGGCATAACCGTCGGCGGCGTGGACCGCTCCCTGCTCGTGGCGAACGAGGATGTGGCGGATATCGCTCCGTTCCAGTTCGTCGTAGATGTCGATGACCGCTCCGCCGGGGTAACCGAAGATCACATCCACATTTTCTTCCTTTAAAATGTCCATCAGGATTTGGGCACCGGTTCGTTTCATGGTTCACTCCGTTTCCGTATTGGGGGGCGTGACCACCGCCCCTTTGTCGGCCGAGGCCACCATGGCGGCGTAACGCGCCAGGTAGCCACGGGTTATTCCGGGAGCCGGCGGCTTCCAGGCGGTGCGCCTTTCGGCCAGCTCTGTTTCATCCACTTCGAGCGTGATTTGCTTTTCCGGTATGTCTATGGTGATGCGGTCGCCTTCCCGCACCAGCGCCAGGGGACCGCCGGCGGCAGCCTCGGGCGATACATGGCCCACGGCGGCGCCGCGGGTACCTCCTGAAAAGCGGCCGTCCGTGACCAGGGCCACCCGGCCGTCCAGTCCCCGGCCGGCGATGGCCGAGGTAGGGGTGAGCATCTCGCGCATTCCGGGGCCGCCGGCCGGGCCTTCATAACGAATCACCACCACGTCTCCGGGTACGATCCTGCCTTCGGCAATGGCCTCGCTGGCCGCTTCCTCGGAATCGAAGACCCGGGCCGGTCCTGTGTGCCGCAGCATGGATTCGGCAACCGCGGTCTGCTTGACCACGCAGCCGTCGGGGGCCAGGTTTCCATACAGTGCGGCCAGCCCGCCCTGCCGGTGGTATGGATCTTCAAGGGGGCGGATTACCTCGTGGTCTATGGGCCGGCAGTCTTCCAGGGCTTTCGCCAGGGGCCGGCCGCTGACCGTAAGGGCGCTGGTGTCCACCAGGCCGCCCCGGGCCAGGATCTTGAGCACGGCCGTGATCCCGCCGGCCCGGTGCAGGTCTTCCAGATGGTGGGGACCGGCCGGGCTCAGGCTGCAGATATGCGGCGTGCGGGCACTGATGGCATTGACTGTTTCAAGATCGAGGGACACTCCGGCCTCCCGGGCGATGGCCGTAAGGTGAAGGACGGTATTGGTGGAGCAGCCCAGGGCCATGTCCACTGCCAGGGCGTTGGCAAAGGCCCGGCGGGTCATTATTGAACGGGGGGTGATTCCCTTGGCATGCAGACCGACTACGGCCCTGCCGGCTTCCTTGGCCAGCCTGATCCTGGCAGACATCACCGCCGGGATGGTGCCGTTTCCGGCAAGACCCATTCCCAGAGCCTCGGTGAGACAGTTCATTGAATTGGCGGTGAACATTCCGGAACAGGAGCCGCAGGTGGGACAGGCGGCCTCTTCCAGTTCTTCCAGCTCCGAAGGCGTCACGCTGCCGCTGGCTGCGGCGCCGGCGGCTTCGAAAACGGTTACCAGGTCGATCTTGCGTCCCTTTTCCCGGGGATGATCTCCTGCCAGCATGGGGCCGCCGCTGACCACGACGGCCGGAAGATCGAGCCTGGCCGCCGCCATCAGCATGCCGGGAACGATCTTGTCGCAGTTGGGAATGAGGACCAGGGCGTCCAGGCCGTGGGCCAGGGCCATGGTTTCGACCGAATCGGCGATCAATTCCCGGCTGGCAAGGGAATATTTCATGCCAAGGTGGTTCATGGCGATACCGTCGCAAACGCCGATCACGCCGAATTCGACCGGAGTGCCTCCGGCCATGTAGATTCCGGCCTTGACCGCATCGGCGATGGTCTGGAGGTGGACATGGCCGGGGATGACAGTATTGACCGCATTGGCAACCCCGATCAGGGGGCGCCCGATTTCTCCTTCGGTGTAGCCGCAGGCTTTCAGCAGGGACCTGTGGGGAGCCCGCTGGAGCCCGCTTTTGATGATGTCGCTTTTCATGGATTCGACCTTTCCTGATTATTCGGGACTGGCAAAAAAAAATCCGTTATCAGCCGGCGGGGCTGATAACGGATTTTGTTTGTGCTATGGGTCTATCTCAGGCCATTATCACCCCCGCCCCCTGTAGTCGGCAAGAATACCGACTACGGGAATAATGCTAATGCTAATAAGGCTGAGGACGATTATGTTAAGCATGACCTTTTCTTCCGTGTTTCAACGTCAGGTAACAAGGCCGGTTGCGGTTGTCAAGCACTTTTTGAGCGGGGCTTTCCAGTGCGGCCGTCTGCTGAAACCGGAAATAACCAATGCCGGAATGCAATTGACCGGCTGTTGTGTTATAACATGCATGATAGATAATTGATCGAAGGCGGGACAGGAATGCGCTTTTCTGAAACCAGGCATGTTATCCTGATTTTATTCATTGTCGTATGCCTGCTGCTTTGGGTGGGGCGAGAAGATGCGGCAGCCGGACCCAAAGGCCCCCTGCAGGTGAAAAACCGCTTTCCCATGCACCTGGGGCTGCTGACCCCGCTGCCGGAGGGACCGGCCGTGCTGCCTGCAGGCCGCCTGGCGACAAACCTGGCCGTCGATTACAGCAGCATCTATTTCGAGTCGCGTTCGGCCTCCTGGGAGGCGCTGATGGACATGGAGACAACTATCATCACCTGCCGTCTGGCCTACGGGATTTCCGACAGCTTGATGGTTGACCTGGGTCTGCCTTTCATCAGGATGAGCGGAGGATTTCTCGACGGATTCCTCGACCGGTACCACTCGACTTTCGGTTTTCCGAACTACGGCCGTGAAAACAGGCCTGAAGACCGGTTCGGCTATGTCCTGCGGCGCGACGGAGCAGATCTGGTCAGACCGGTTTCGGAAAGCTTCCGCCCCGGCGATCTCGACCTGGGCGTCAAACTGGCCTTGCCCGAATCGGACGACGGGCACTTGAAGTCTGCCCTGCGTCTGGCAGTCCAGGTCCCCACCGGCGATGCAGACCAATGGATGGGAAACGGTGGCTGGGACTGGGCACTGGCACTGCCGACCGTGATCGGAGCCGGTAAGCTCTCGTTTTATTTTACCCCGTCCCTGGCGATCAACGCCGCGGCCGGGAGCAAAGGCAGGCACCTGGAGACAAAACCGGTATGGGGGATGCTGGCGGCAGTCGAGTATGAATACAGCCGGAACTGGTCATGGATAGGGCAGGTGAACATCTACTCGCCTGCCTTCGTTCGGACAGGAATCGATGATCTCGATCGCAACAGTATGGAGCTTGCTCTCGGATTCAGGTTCACCGGTCCGCGGAGATGGGTGTATGAAGCAGCCTTCTGCGAAGATCTTACCCGCACCGCGCCGGATTTCACCCTGCATCTGGCCATTGGCTGGTGAAGAAAATCAGGCAGGACGGGATGGCGATGAAAGAAGACAGTAAAGAAGTAACCCTTGCTGATTACTGGCAGGTGATTTATGCCAGCCGCCGAATGATTCTTACATGTGTGCTGCTGGCTCTGGTGATTTCGGTTGTCGTAAGCCTGCTTTTGCCCGAAACCTACCGGGCAACGGCAAGGATCCTGCCCCCCCAGAGCGGTGCTACAGGCCTGGCCAGCCTGATCGCCGGTGACGAAGGACTCCTGGGCACCATGGCCGGCAGCCTGGCGGCAGGCAAGACTCCGGCCGAGCTCTATGTCGGGATCCTGCAAAGCCGCAGCGTGGCCGATAAGCTTGCTGAACGCTTCGGTTTGAAGAAGCTGTACCGGGTCAGATACAGGGAAGATGTATACCGTAAGCTGGCGCGGTTTACTGAAGTGAGAATCGACCGCAGGAGCAGGATAATAAGTGTCAGCGTGGAGGATCGCGATCCGGTGCGGGCTGCCGCCATGGCCAATACCTATGTAGAGGCCCTCGACGGCATAAACCGGAGGCTGAACATCTCGGAAGGGCAAAAGAAAAGCCGTTTCCTGGAACAGCGGTTGAAAAAGGTTGAAGCCGACCTCAAGCGTGCCGAGGATTTGCTCCGGGCCTTCCAGGAAAAGTACAGGCTGGTTTCTTTGCAGCAGCAGGCCGAGGCGGTCATCAAGGCCGCGGCCGAGCTCAGGGCCCAGATCATCGCCTCCCGGACCAGGCTTGAAGTACTGCGCCAGTTCGGTACCGAGAGGCAGAACGAGGCCGTAAGACTCAGGGCCGAGATCAAGGAGCTGGAACGCCAGCTTGCCAGGCTAGAAGGAAGCAGCAAGACAGCATCTTCCAGCCAGGCCGTGGAAGACCGGGGAGCCATGGTTCCGCTGAGCCGGCTGCCTGAACTGGGCCTGGAGCTTGCCCGCCTGACCCGTGAGGCCAAGATACAGGAGAAGCTCTATGGCCTGATAACCAGCCAGTACGAACTTGCAAAGATAGAGGCCGCCAGGGATGTCAACGTGATCCAGGTACTGGACCGGGCCGTTGCGCCGGAGAAAAAGGCCGGTCCCAACCGCCCGGCGATAGTAATGGTTTCGTGCTTCATGGCCCTTATGTTCGCAATCCTGCTTGCTTTCGTCATTGCAAGTCTTCCCGGGTCATGGCGGCAAAAGATTGCAGCCCTTTTCGGTGATGACAGCATGAAAGATAAAGCGTGACTCCGGCAGGGCGGGTTCTTACATGGCTTTGATGAACGCCGGGGAGATTGAGTGATTCTGAAGCGCTATCAGGTCGTGGTAACAGAAGGTGCCTGGGCCGCCGGCGGGCAGATCCTGTATGCTCTTGGCCTCCTGGCCGGGATAAAGGCCATTACCAGCATGGTGCCGCCTTCGGTATACGGCCTGCTGGCACTTTACGTGGCCCTGCTCAATCTGGGCAGTGGAATGTTTGCAAGGCCCTTTATCCAGGCCGGGCTGCGCTTTTTCCACGATGTTGGCAGCCAGCGCGATCTGTTGCGTCTTCGGGCGGTGTTGAAGAGCCTTCTGCGGGGGTCAACCGCCGTGATCGGGTTCCTGATCTTTGCGGGCAGTTTCATCTACGCCGGCATCGCTGACCAGGCCGGTTTCAGTCTGCCTTTTCTGCTGGTGGCCCTGCTGGTGGCCGACATCTGGAGATCTTATGAATCCAGCCTGCTGAATGCGGCCCGCAACCAGCGTCGCTTTGCCGTCTGGCTGGCCGCCGAAGGATGGTTCAGGCCGGCCGGGGCCGTAATTGCCATCCATGTCTGGGGGCCATCGCCCGAGGCCATCCTGGCAGGGTATGCAGCCGGCGCTTTTGCCGGTATAGCTGTTTTCAATCGCCCTGCCAAAGCACCGCCGCGGCCCGGTTCCGGCAGGTTGAAAGACGATAAGGAGCGCCTGCGCAAACAGATAGTGGAATATGCAAAGCCTCTTTTCGGTCTTGCCCTGGCAGGCTGGATATCTTCGACAGGTGATCGTTACCTGCTGGGCTGGCTGACAGGGATGAAGGAAGTCGGTATCTATGCAGCTGCATACGGACTGATGATGCGACCTTTCATGCTGGTTGAAACGGTTGCCGAACTGACAGTCCGGCCGTTGTATTTCGAAGCCGCGGCCGGCGGCCGGGCCGAAAGGGAAAAACGGATTCTGGCCATTTGGCTGTTTCTGACGGCAACTGTGTGCGGCATGGGTTTTGTCATGGTCCTGTTTCTCAAGGACTGGATTGCCGCAGTCTTCCTGGGGCCGGGTTTCGGGCGCAGTGCCTCGCTGATGCCGTTTATTGCGGCCGGTGCCGGCCTGGTTGCCGTCAGTCACGTGCTGGAAAAGCCGTTTTTCGCCCATCTGCGCACAAGACCGGTCCTTGTCATTCAAAGCCTGGTGGCTGCCTTCGGCGTCCTGACGACTTTTGTCTGCATCCGCTTATGGGGGCTGAAAGGAGCAGCCCTGGCCATGCCGATCTATTACGGTTTTCAGTGCGGGCTGACCGTTTGTTTTGTGAAACACTCAGTTCAAGATATCAGTTCAAGATAAATTGCATTGCAAATGGTCCGACGACTTTCTTGGGTGGCATTGCGTTGTGATAGCGATTTCCGTCTTTTTACCGTGATGGCGTGATCGCTGACTCTGTGAGCCTCCATTTGGTGCGGGTTAACAGCTTTGAGGTGTTGTCGTGAAAAGTAAAATATACATTGCCTATACCGGCGGGACCATCGGCATGCGTGAAACGCCGGAGGGTTACAAGCCGGAGCCCGGTTTTCTGGCATCTGTTCTGGAGGCCATGCCCGAAATGAGCTCTTCCCGGATGCCGGACTACGAAATCCATGAATATCGGCCGTTGATCGACTCGGCAAACATGACACCCGGGCACTGGATGCGGATCGCCGAAGATATCGTATCCCGGCATGAGGACTACGACGGTTTTGTCGTCCTGCACGGCACCGATACCATGGCTTATACCGCCTCGGCCCTGTCTTTTATCCTGAAGGACCTGCGCAAGCCGGTGATCCTGACCGGAGGACAGATTCCCCTTTGTCAGCTGCGCAACGATTCGCGCGACAATCTTGTCACGGCCATGCTGATTGCGGCCGACTTTCCGATTCCCGAGGTGTGCCTGTTGTTCGGCGAGAATCTTTTGCGGGGCAACCGGACGGTCAAGGTCAATGCCGATGGTTTCAATGCCTTCAGGTCACCCAATTTCCCCCCCCTGGGAAAGATCGGGATAGATATCAAGGTCAGGTGGGATCTGGTCCTGCCTCAGGCGAGGGGCGCGGAAAAACACAGGGAAATAGATCCGCTCAATCCCAGACCCGTGGCGGCCCTGCGGCTGTTTCCCGGTATTTCGGCCCGTGTTCTGAAAAATGTTTTGACTCCTCCCATCGCCGGACTGGTGCTGGAAACCTACGGCGTCGGCAATGCTCCGGATCAGGATAAAAACCTGCTGGCCGTCATCAGGGAGGCAAACGCCAGGGGAGTGGTTATTGTCAACTGCACTCAGTGCGTAAAGGGCAGCGTTGTCATGGACGCTTACGCCACCGGAACGTCTCTTGGCAGGGCGGGCGTGATAAGCGGGCATGACATGACGGCCGAGGCTGCCCTAACCAAACTTTTCTACCTGCTGGGCCGTGGTCTGGACCCGGATGAGACCAAACGGCTGATGCAGGTCAACCTGCGCGGTGAACTCGGACCTTGCAAAGAGCCGGGAAAGATCGGCAGTCATCCCGGAACAGGTCCGCATGCCTGATGAATAAACGCAAAAGACTCGTATGAAAGCGTTACCGCCGGCTTTGCAAACAGTTCCGGGTATAAGCGGTTGTTTCCCGGCGGAGACTTGTGCAGTTTTCCGACGCGCCCCATGCCGCAACGGCAGATACCGGTCTGTATGCGAAGCCCTGAGAGATAAAAAGCATATATTTTATTGACATCTTATTCCATTTATATATAACTAGACTTTAATTATTGTTAAAAGCATTAACATTGGAGGTTTAGGTCTAGATTTTGTCGGGTTGCCGGTGTCAACCTTGATAAAGACAAAAGCGGGAGTTTGCGGAATTGCCGCCGGGATGTGCTGAAATTGAACTGACCCCTTTCGTTGGCCGATTTAGGCAAGTCGGCCGGAGCGACCTGCTGAATATCCGTTGTGCGGAGGCTGGCTAAAGATTCCGTAACCGGCGCCGATGAGTTGGAAAGATCGGCCCTTTATTCATGCGCAGCCATAACAATGCTGAAACATTAGCGAATCGGATATGATTTTGGACACTTGCAGGAGCGCTCAAATGGAGGGGAACCGTCATGAGAACCCGTTGTCTTATTACAGGTTTGGCACTGGCTGTTGCACTGTCTCTTTTTGTATTTCCGGTTCCCTGCCTGGCAGGACAAGTCGTTACCGTGGCCCTGAACTATCCTGAAACAGGGCCTTACGCCAAGCAGGGGCTCGACCAATGGCGGGCCGCGGAGATGGCACGCCTTGAAATAAATGCCCGGGGCGGCATTTTGGGAAAAAAAGTGGAATTCCGCATGTACGATTCCAGATCCAACCCCAAGGTCACCGTCAAAAACGTCACCGATGCCATCGACAACGGCAAGGTGAAAATGGTTTTCGGGGGATCGTCCAGCGCCGTTGCCATTGCTGCCGGAAAGGTGTGCAAACAGAAAAAAAATTTATTTTTCGGCACCCTGACATATTCCACCACCACCACCGGTGAAGCCGCCAACCGGTACTGTTTCCGCGAGTGTTATAATTCATGGATGGCCGGCAAGGCTCTTGCCGATTACCTCCGACGGAATTTCAAGGGCAAGAAATTTTTCTATATCACCGCTGACTACACCTGGGGATGGACGACCGAAGCATCCATTCGCAGGTTTTCCGGCACAGAAGACAAGACGGTTCACAAGGGAGTAAGGACACCGTTTCCCTCCAAGGATTTCAAAAGGGCTCTCAAGATCGCCCGCCGGGAAAGACCGGATGTCCTGGTTCTCGTGCTTTTCGGCCAGGAAATGGCCACCGCCATTCGGCAGGCCGTCGCCACGGGCATGAAGAAGCATATGCAGATAGTGGTCCCCAATCTGACCCTGGGGATGGCCGAGCGGGGCACTCCCGAGGCGATGGAAGGTGTCGTCGGAGCCCTGCCCTGGACCTGGCGGGTCCCTTACAAGTACAATTACGACAGGGGCAAGGAATTCGTGGAGAATTTTACCCGCCGGTACAACCGCTATCCGAGCACTTCCGGTGCATCGGCGTATACCATAATGTACGAATACAAGAGTGCCGTGGAAAGGGCCGGCACGTTCTCCGTACCGGCAGTCATCAAAGCCCTGGAGGGCCACAGATACAAGCTGCTCAAAGATGAGCAGGTATGGCGGGCTTTCGACCACCAGTCGGTGCAGACGGTTTACGTTGTGCGCTGCAAACCGGCTGAAGATGTCGTCATGGACAAGTATCATCTCGATTATTTCGATATAATAAGCAGTCTTCCCGGGGAAAAGGCCGCCAGGACCAGGGCCGAGTGGAATGCCGTCAGAAAAGCGGCCGGCAAACCCACCAGCCTCGAAAAATTGCCCGGCGAGTAAGATGCGGGTGCGGTGGACCGTACGGGGAGCAGGAAACCGGAATTTGAAACGCTGAATTTTAGGTTATGGAAATATAATTGGTATCCACCCGGATAGTGTTTGGGAGCGAATTGGCGTTATGAAGAAGAATTCTTTTTTTGTCTGGCTGGCGTTGTTCGTATTGATGTTTTCAGCTAACGGCTTTGCTGGAGATAAGGTCACTATTGCGTTGAATTATCCTGAAACGGGACCTTACAAGAAGCCGGGACTCGAGCAGTGGCGGGCGGCCGAGCTTGCCCGCCTGGAAATCAACGCCCAGGGAGGTATTCTGGGCAGGGAAATCGAGTTCCGTCTCTATGATTCAAGAACCAACATGAAGGTAACCACCAAAAATGTGATTGACGCCATCGATAACGGCAAGGTCCAGATGGTCTTCGGCGGCCTTTCCAGCGCGGTGGCCGTCGCCGCAGCGCGGGTATGCAAAAGCAGAAAAGTATTGTATTTCGGCGCCACGACTTCGACCGTCAATACCTGCGAGGAAGCTTCACGGTACAATTTTCGCAGCAATTACAATGCCTGGATGATCGCCAAGTGCCTGGCAAACTATATGCGCCGGAATTTCAAAGGAAAGAAGTATTTCTACATAACGGCCGATTATACCTGGGGCTGGACGACCGAAGCCTCTGTAAGAAGATTGTCCGGCACAGAGGACAAGACCGTTCACAAGGGAATAAGAACCCCGTTTCCTTCCAAGGATTTCAAAAGGGCGCTCAAGATTGCTCGCCGACAAAAGCCGGATGTCCTGGTTCTCGTGCTTTTCGGCCAGGAAATGGCCACCGCCATCCGGCAGGCGGCGGCAATGGGCATGAAGGATGAGATGCAGATAGTGGTGCCGGCCCTTTCTATCGGCGCGGCCGAGCTGGGAACACCCGCGGCCATGGAAGGTGTGGTTGGAACTGTCGCTTGGGCCTGGAACATACCGTTGAAATACCATTTCAAACGGGGCAATGAATTTGTGACCAAATTTACCGGCCGCTTCAATCGCTATCCGGGCACAATCGGATATGCCACTTATACAAATCTGCACGAATACTGCAACGCAGTGGAGCGTGCCGGCACTTTCAAACCGGCGGCGGTCATCAGGGCCCTGGAAGGTCATGAGTTCCAGCTGTTGAAAGACAAGGAAAAGTGGCGCTCTTTTGACCATCAATTGATTCAGACTGTCTATTTGATGCGCTGCAAGCCCGCCGATGTGGTTTTGCAAGACAGGTACAACCTGGATTATTTCGAAGTTATCGGCAGTATGCCCGGTTACAAGGCTGTCAGAACAAGAGCGGAGTGGAATGCGGCCCGGCGGGCTGCCGGCCTGCCCCTGAGCCTTGAAAAACTGCCCGGTGAATAGATGCTTTAAAACGGATTGCCAAGCCTGACAGATGAGTCTTTTTGTATCGCAGCGATTTTCGGTCTTTTTTTATAGGAGGCAGATCACATGTTTAGCAAGCTGACAAACCTGGGGTTGAGAGCCAAAATGTTGCTTTCAATTTTGCTCGTCACCTTCATCGGCCTTTTCGCCGCCGTCACCTACGTTGGTTACAGCGCCCGTAAAATGGCCCTCGAGCAGTCATTGGACAAAGCCCATGAGGTGGCGCGCAGGTGGGGTACCGTCGTCCAGGCCGATATTCAGACCGCCATGGACACGGCCCGTACCTTGGCCCAAGCACTTGAGGGCATGAAGATAAGGGGGGTGCCCTCGCGGGACATGATAGACGGTATCCTCAAGCGCGTTCTGGAAAGGTACCCGTCATATCTGGCGGTATGGACCTGCTGGGAGCCCAATGCCCTGGACGGCCGGGATTTCAGGTACACCAATGCCGTCGGCCATGACGCCACCGGAAGGTATATACCTTACTGGAACAGGATGAGCGGCAAGATAGACGTGCAGCCCCTGAAAAACTATACCACCCCGGGGCCGGGTGATTATTATCTCAAGCCGCTGAAATCCGGCAGGGAAACGGTGCTGGACCCGATATCCTTCGATTTGAAGGGGAAAAAGGAACTCAAGACCGTTCTTGCCGTGCCCATCAAATACGAAGGCAAGGTGGTGGGAGTGGTCGGAGTCGATATCCCCCTCCGGCATTTTGAACCCATCATCAAAAAGGTTAAATTCTTCGACATCGGTTACGGTTTCCTGATTGCAAACAACGGAGTGTTCGTGGCCCACCCGACCAAGTGGTCCAACGTGGGCAAGCCGATGGAGTACTTCAAGTTCAAACCGGAGGTCATCCAGGCCGTCCGGCAGGGGCGTGAAACCTTTCAGTACAAGGTTTCCAAGACCACCGGCAAGAAGACTTACTACGCCTTTGCCCCGATCAAGATCGGCTTTTCAGACAAAAAATGGTCCCTGGCGACCAACATCCCCATCGACAAGATTACCGCGCCGGCCAGAAAGATCTGGATGAGGAGTCTGTTTATCGGTGGTGTCGCCCTGGTTCTGATCGGACTTATCGTCTGGCTCGTAACCGGTGGAATCGCCCGGCCGATTCTGGGTATTTCAGAGACAATCCGTAAGGTTGCCCAGAAACGTGATCTGACCCTCGAGGTTGCCGTCACCTCACGGGATGAACTCGGTGTCATGGCCCGTGAGTTCAACAACATGATGAAGGCTTTGCGGGATGCCTTCGGAACCGTCGATACCGCCGCCCGGCGCGTCAACCAGCAGTCGGCAGAAGTGGCCCGCAGGGCGACGGCCAACAAGCAGCGTGCCGAAGACGAACAGCACCAGATGAACACCATCCAGGAAACTGTTAACAAGATGGGTGAAACAGCCGGTGAAGTTCAGCAGGCATCCAATGCCCAGGCCGAAGCGGCCCAGACCTCGTTGCGCAGGGTTCAGCAGCTGATAGAAAGCATGCAGCAGGTGGGCGAGGCTTCCAGCGAGCAGATCCAGGAGGCCAGTATTGCCACCGAGCGCGTGGGTGTAATGGGTGAAACAGGTGCCAAGGTCGTGGCCACTGCCCAGATGCAGGGCGAGCAGGTTATGAAGGTTACCGAGGCCCTGCGCGAGATCGGTAAGGCGGTGGAGGAGATGAACCAGGCGGCCGCCAGAGCGACCGATCACGGCCAGGCGGTTCTGCAGGCGGCCGAGGAAGGCACCCTTTCCGTTCAGGCCACGGTTAGAGGTATGGAGGCCATTAAAGAATCGTCTGACCAGATTTCGGAAATCATCGGCGTTATTACAGAAATCGCCGAACAGACAAACCTCCTGGCCCTGAATGCCGCCATCGAGGCCGCCCGTGCCGGCGCTCATGGTAAAGGTTTTGCCGTGGTCGCCGACGAAGTCGGTAAGCTGGCCCAGAGGTCTTCAGAGGCAGCCAAGGAGATCACCCAGCTCATCAAGGATTCCACGGCAAGGGTCGAAGAAGGAACCCGTCTGACGAGCCGCTCCAACGAAGCCCTGAAGAAAATCGCCGAAGGTGGTGAAATCAACATGCGCGCCATCGAGGAGATCGCCCGCTCAGCCAACATCCTGGCCGAAGGTACCCAGGAGGTTAACAGGCTGATGCAGGACCTGAACCGCCTGGCGGAAGAAATTCAGCAGATGGCCGGTCAGCAGGGTGAACGCCGTGAGGCGGCCCAGAAAGCCCTGGCCGCCCTGGTTGAAAAAGCGAACGCGATTTCGTCTCTGGTTGCCAAGGCTTCCGAGCGTGCCAGCTCGGTGGGCGAGGAGATGCAGACAGTGGTGGAACGTTCCGAGGCCATGAGGCAGATGACCGAGCTTCAGGCCGGCCGTTCCAAGACCTTGCGTAAAATAACGGCCGAGACGGCTGAACGGGCCAAGCAGACGGCCATCGGAGCCGCTGAGGTCGTGAGTATTACCGAAGAGATGCAGCGACTGTCGGTGGATCTGACTCGCCAGGTCAGCCAGTTCAAGATCAAGCCCGGCTCCATCAAAGCCGTGGATGAAGGTTGACTTCTGCTTGAAACTCAGTAGCTGCGCAACCGAGCCTTCCGGGTCTTCAGGCCCGGAAGGCTCGTTGTCCCGAATCCTGGAAGTCAGGGCATATCAAGGGGCATAGAACGTGAACCAGCGGTTTCCCGGGGCGTTCTGAAGATTCCGGCTGAACGGTCTCGGTCAAGGGCCTTGGGGCAGGAGTGCAAGTTGGGTAAATTCGGTGGTAGCAAAAAGAGAGTGGTTGCAATAATCATTTTTGTCACCGGCACCTGGGTTGTCCTTGCCATCGGAGTTGTCCTTGCCTGGAGGCTGACCTCCCAACTGCCGCCGGCTTTGCTGGTTGCCGGATGCGCCGGGGTGCTTATTCCGGTCCTGGGTATCAGTCTGTACTATGTCGATTTAAAAAGAACGGACAACAATCTCGAAACCGTTAGAAAGGCCATCGATGGTCTGGCCCAGGGCGAGCTGGGCGTAACCCTCGAAGTAGATTCCGAAGACGAGCTGGCCATGCTGGGGGCAGGTGTTAATGACCTTTCGGCAAATCTTCAGGAATTGATGTTGCACATTTGGCAACAGACAGCCCGCAGTCAGCGTTTTCTCAATGTTATAGAAACCGAACTTGCCGATTCCGGCGGTCGCCGGGACCGCCGCGACGAGCTTCTGACCCACCTCAAGGACGCCATGACGGCATTGGCCGATCTAAGGCAACTGGTTACAACCTACGCTTTTTATGATGTATGCCTGGAGGACGAGAAACCGGTTGCCGCCAAAACCGAACGGGATGAAAAATTGAACTGATCGGCGCACGGAATGGACCAGGCCGATACCGGCCAATTTATGCTGATATATTAAGATGATGGATCTGCACGATCTCCTGACTCCCCTTTTGGCTTCCGGTGACCGCTTGACATGGAATCCAAAGCAAAATAGAGTGAATATTTGGATCTAAGGTCCGATAAAGGCAAAACTACCGAAAGGTAGTGACGCAAAGCCACGGGTCTAAAGCAAAGGCAATGATCGCCGGGCTGCCGAGGAAAATTGGTTGATATGCCTTGGGTGAATCATGCCCCGAGGCATTTTTTTTGCATCATACTTCTCCCGGCGGCAGGAACGGCCTTTTTACGACCCAGGGAGGTGGATATGGATACGACATCGATACTTTTGCAGATCACACCGATACCTTTTCTGTCGATTGTGATATGGGGGCTGCTGATTCTGGCGGCCATGTACCTTGCGCGCAAGCCTTTTCACAGGAGTGTCGGCGCCTTGGGCAGACTTGTCCGCAATGCCATGCGGCTTGCGGCCGCTTCGGTTGTTCAGGCTGAAAAACGGCTTGAAACCAGGAACCGTGAGGTACTTCTGAAAGCCGGGCTGGATCATGCCGAAAGACACCTTGAAAGGGAATTCGACCGCATAAGCCAGGCAGTCAACAGGGATCTGGAAAGCTATCCCAAGCTGCAGCGAAATCTGCAGGAGACGCTGATCAAGCTGGAGGAAGATTACCGCAGCAGCACCGAAATTCCCCAGAGCCTTCCCGACTGGGTAAAGGTCATCGAGGCCATCGCCAAAATAAAGCCCAACGGCGATCACATGGTGGCCAACATGCTGGAAGAGATTCATCAGACCCTGGCCGAACAACACAAGACAGCCCTGGATCGGCATCGCAAAGACGTGGCCCAGCGCCACGGCATTTTGAGCCGGATGCTGCCGGTGTGGCGGGGTATGCACAAGACATTGGAAGGATTGGAAAAATCAATTAGCAGCCTCAACCTCAGGGCCAAGCGGATCGATCAATACATGGATGAATACCAGGAAACCAGGCGTCAGACCGATACCGCCTACCGGACCCTGTCGTCTTCTTCCCTGACCCAGTTTTTCATCTCCGGGCTGGTGCTTCTGGTGGCAATCGGCGGAGCGGTAATAAATTTCAACCTGATAGCCTTGCCCATGTCGGAAATGGTAGGAGGGGCCAGCTATATCGGCCCTTATAAGACCTCTGACGTGGCCGGACTGGTAATCATCTGCCTGGAAATCTGTACCGGTCTGTTCCTGATGGAATCCCTGCGGGTCACACGCCTGTTTCCCATTATCGGCAGCATGGACGACCGGATGCGCAAAAACTTTTTCTGGATCGCCCTGGGCCTGCTGACGATCCTTGCCGGTGTCGAATCGGCCCTGGCTTTCATGCGCGACAGAATTGCGGCCGACATGGAGGCCCTGCGTCAGACCCTGGCAGGGGTTTCGCCCGGTTCCATGGCCACAAGCATCATACCGACGGTGGGTCAGATGGTAATGGGGTTCATCTTGCCGTTTATTCTTACCTTTGTGGCCATTCCCCTGGAATCCTTCGTAGCTTCCTCGCGCACGGTGCTGGGAGTGGTGGCCGCCTGGTCATTGCGTACTGTGGCTTTCTTTCTGCGCCTGGCGGGCAACCTGGGGTTTTACCTGGGCCGTTTTCTGGCAAACCTCTATGATCTGCTGATTTTCCCGGCCCTGTGGCTGGAAGGCGTGGTTGTGCGGGCCATGTCCCGGAACAATGCGAAAGAGACCGAGCGGGAACAGCCGCCGTCTGTCGAAGACGGCCAGGGCTACGCTCCTGCCGCCGAAGGCGGCAAGGAGGTGGCAGAATGAAAGGCGGTCATAAAAAACTTTTTGCCTGGATTCTGGCCGTCCTGATGATCTGGCCGGCCTGTTTTGCCTGCAGCGACAGCAAGAGCCATACCAAGGGGGTATACCTGCTGCTGGACACCTCCGGAACTTACAAAGTCGAGCTGAAAAAGGCCCGGGCCTTGATAAACTATTTACTGGGAACCCTTCAGCCGGGCGACACTCTGGCCGTGGGACGGATCGACACCGGAAGTTTCAGCGAAAAAGATATCGTGGCCAAGGTCACCTTCGACGACCGGCCGTCGGTGGCCAACAATCAGAAGCGGGCCTTCATGCAGAAGATCGACAAATTCATCAAGTCGTCGGCAAGAAGCCGCTATACCGACATTTCAGGAGGATTGCTGCAGGCAATCGAGTACCTTAACGAAGTCGGTCCGGGCAGCAAATATATACTGATTTTTTCCGACCTCCAGGAAGAACTGGCCGAAGGGTATGTGCGGGATGTGCCTTTTCAGCTTTCCGGTTTTCACGTGGTGGCCCTGAACGTCACCAAGCTGCGCAGCGATATCCGCGATCCCAAAAACTACATGCGCAGGGTGGAACAATGGCGCCAAAAGACCGAAAAAGGGGGCGGCACCTGGCGTGTGATCAATGACCTGGAGCGGCTGGACGCTATTTTCAAGGATTGACGGCCACCGGCAAACAGCGCGCTGCGGCGCGAGAGGCGGCCGGCAAGGCCATAAATTCCGTTTCAGACCGGTTTGCCCATGACCATCAGATCCTCGGTTACGGAAGTGATTTCAACAGTTACGAAGGTATTGACCGCGGGCCGGAGATCTCCGCTTATGGCAACCTGAACGTAATTGTCGCTGAGGCCCCTGGCCAGACCGGTCCGCCTGTCCCTGCCGGTTTCTATCAGCACTTCCACTTTTTTGCCGACCAGGCTTAGGTAGAAGTTGCGGCGCTTGGCATCTGAAAGCCGGCGCAGTTTCAGGCAGCGTTCCTTGATCACCCCGGTGGAGACCTTGTCTTTGAAATGCCATGCCGGTGTGCCCGGCCGTGGCGAGAACGGGAAGACATGGAGGTAGGACACCGGCAGCTGCTCCAGCAGCTCGAAGGTATGCATGAAGGCCGTTTCGTCTTCACCCGGAAATCCTGCCAGCACATCCACTCCTATGGCCGCATCTGGAAGAAGCCGCCTGGCCCTGGTGATCACTTTCCTGAACAGGGCCCCATCATACGGGCGGCGCATCCGTTTCAGGATCTTGTCGTCTCCGCTTTGAAGCGGAACATGAAGGTGGCCGCACAAGCGTCCCCTGCCGGTACGGCGGTTTGCTATTCCGGCCAGCAGGGTTTCGCTGATTTCAGTCGGCTCGATCGAACTGAGCCTTATCCTTTCAATGGCGCCCCGGGTCCGGGCCGCATCGAGAACAGACTCCAGGCCGGTGGTTTCGGAAAGGTCTTTTCCGTACTGGCCAAGATGGATTCCGGTCAGAACGACTTCCCGCACGCCTTCTTTTCCCAAACTGTGCAGATTGCGCATGACTTCATCCTGGGGCATGCTGCGGCTCGGTCCCCGGGCGTAAGGCACGATGCAGTAAGTGCAAAAGCTGTTGCAGCCGTCCTGAATCTTCAGCAATGCGCGCGTCCTGGTTCCTTTGACAGAGGCCGGCAGGGGAGCGAACTGCCGGCAGGCGGAGATGTCGTCGTGAATGATTCGGGCTGTTTCCCTGTCACGGGAGCGATTTCCGTCTGCGGCCAGATCCGGTATGATGTGTTTGAATGCGTTGCCGGCAACCGTGTCGACTCCCTCCAGGCAGGCAAGTGTGGAAGGATCTATCTGGGCGTAACAGCCGGTGACGATGATGCGGGCACCGGGGTTGGCCCTTGCGATACGCCGGATCGCCTGACGGGACTGCATGGCGGCTTTGCGGGTGACGGCACAGGTGTTGACTATGCAGACGGAAGCCTCTTGGGCAGCGGTTTGTTGCCAGCCCCTTTCTTCCAGCCGGCGGCCGATGGCGGCAGATTCGCACTGGTTGACCCTGCATCCCAGGGTTGTGACGCAATAGCCCTTATCCAATCCATCCTCCTCCCAGAACCTCCTCGTCCCGGTAAAATACTGCTCCCTGGCCCGGGGTGACAGAGGATTGGGGCTGATCGAACGACACCGCCGCCCTGTCGCCTTCTGTTTCGATGGTGGCCGGTGCCGCCCGGTGGCGGTAGCGAATACGGACATCGGCCCGGAAAATCCTTTCTTTGGGCCGGTTGATCCAGTTTATGCCCCGAACCTTGCAGCGTGAAGTGAAAGTGTCTTCCTTTTTTCCCACCACCAGGCGGTTGTTTTTGACGTCGATCCGGATCACATAGTAGGCATGGCCGGCCGGGATGTTTATTCCCTTTCGCTGGCCGATGGTAAAGCGGTGCAGGCCCTTGTGGAAACCGAGTCTGTTTCCTTCCGGGTCAACCACCGGTCCCGGGCGGGGCCGGTAGTCGGGCAGATTTTCGAGAAAGCCGTTCTTGGGACCCCTGATGAAACATACGTCCTGGCTTTCGGATTTTTCCGGGGGCACCAGGCCGCAGGCCTTTGCCATTTCAATCACCTCCGCCTTGGTCAGGTCGCCCAGGGCAAAGACCGCCGCCTGCAGCTGCTTTCTGCTCAGGCGGGCCAGAAAATAGGATTGGTCTTTGCGTCTGTCCCTGCCCCGCAGCATATGAATCCTGTTGGCAGAATCCACCTCGAGCCTGGCATAGTGGCCGGTTGCCAGCCGGTCGGCCCCTTTGTCGCGCGCCCGGTCGAGAAGAAAACCGAACTTGATGGAAGGGTTGCACACCAGGCAGGGGTTGGGAGTCGTTCCCCGCCGGTAGCCATCGACGAAATACCGGATTACCAGATCCCGAAAAGGTTGCCGCAGGTCGACGGCATGCACCTTTATACCAAGGACTGTCTCCAGGCGGGAGACCTTTGTCTTTGCCCAGTCCGCCGGCCGTGATCCTTCCGGGATTGTTTCGTAACCGGTGATGAAATGCAGACCGAAGAGCCTGTGTCCTGCCTCTTTGAGGATATGAGCGGCGACCAGGGAATCGATCCCTCCGCTCAGGGCAACGGCGATTGTTTCCCGGCTCATCTGAAGAAGGCCTGGTCCGTCGGTTTTACAGCCATGGCGCGGGTGGGGCAGGCGGGGACGCAGATTTCACAGATGCTGCATTTTTCCTGATCGAAGACGACTTCCATTTCCGGCCTTTCGATATAGAGTGCACCGGTGGGACAGACGGCCGTACAGGCTCCGCAATGGGTGCAACGATCAGGATCCCTTTCGATCTGCTGGGCCGCGTTCTGGACATCAACACCTTGATCTTTAAGATAATTTACGCCGTCCTTGAAATTTTTACGGGTACCGGAAAGCTCCAGCACCATGAAGCCTTCCTTGCGGGGCAGGATGCCGGCGTTGAGAATATTGAAAGTAAGGTCGAAGCGACGTGCCAGGTTGCAGACGATCGGTTTCTGAACTTCGGTTCTGGGAAACCGTAAAATCAGGATTCTTGAATACATGGAGCCTCCCCCCTGAGCTTTGCGCTCATGGCCCGGCCGGGGCGACCGGGCTGCGGATTCGACCACCCTGTCCGGTCGCAGGTGTCGCGGCCTGGCCGCCGGGCAAGAGGACCCGGGAGTGATCGTTTACTTTTGAGTACCGGCAGTGTAACATAGAAGTAAACCGTCAACGTGTCAACAGCCATGATGGCATTGCAGACAGCCCGTTTCAGTCGGGCCTCGATCTGGGAACTTTTGCAAGACCATCGATAAACATAAGCGCCATGAATTCTTTCGCCTACCGTACAACAGGACTGGCCATCAAGACCCTTTCGAGCCTGTCCAAGGCCAACATCCGCCTGCACGGCGCAGACGATCTGCCCCGGGGGGCAATGATTTTTGTCATCAACCATTTCACCCGCCTGGAAACCTTTCTCATGCCATGGGTCATTCACAGGCTGGTACAGAAGCCGGTCTGGTCCCTGGCGGCGGCCGAGCTTTTCAGCGGTCCCCTGGGCGCCTTTCTGGAAAAGGTGGGTGCCGTGTCCACCGGTGATCCCGACCGCGATCGCCTGATAGTCAGGAGCCTGCTCACGGCAGAGGCCTGCTGGATCATTTTCCCCGAGGGGCGCATGGTCAAAAGCAAGAAGATCGTCGAAAAAGGCCGCTACATGATTTCGTACGCCGGCGGAAAGCATCCTCCCCATACCGGGGCTGCCCAGCTGGCCCTGCGGGCCGCCTATTTCCGCAAAAAACTCCTGCAGCTCGAAAAGGAGGGGATGCTGGAGAACGATTCTTCGCTCCTGGAGCGTTTCGGCCTGGATTCCATCGATCAGGTCGCAGACCTGGAGACTTTTCTGGTGCCGGTCAATCTGACCTATTATCCGATCCGGGCCCGGGAAAACATGCTCAGCCGCCTGGCCGAGCGCCTGGTGGATGACCTGCCCGAAAGGATCCAGGAAGAACTGATGACAGAAGGGGCCATGTTCCTTTCCGGGGTCGATATCGATATCCGTTTCGGGGCCCCGATTGCCGTCGAACCCTGCCTCGAACACAGGAGTTTACGCAAGGCTTTGCACTGCGTGGATCCCCGGCTGGCCGAGCCTCCGATGAGGATCATGCGCAATACCGCTTTGAAGCTCACCCGCCGCTACATGGATGCCATCTACGGCATGACCACGGTCAACACCGACCACATCTTCGCCTCCCTGCTGCGGGCCTGTCCCCGCAGTAAAATAGACCTGCGGACCTTTCGCCAGCGCGCCTTTCTGGCCATCTGCGACAATTGCCGGCAGATGGGAATCTACCTTCATCCCAATCTGGAAGGGGAACAGGAAAATCTGCTGGTCGACGACCGGGAGGGAGAACTGGCGGCCTTCTGGAAACTTGCCCAGGAAAAGCAGGTCGTTGAATTCAGGGGCGGTTGCTGGGTCAAGAACCGGAAAAAACTGGGCACAATCTTCGATTTTCATAAAGTGCGGGTAAACAATCCCATTGCGGTCGTGGCCAATGAAGTCGAACCTCTGGTCCGGCTTCAAAGGCGGATATCGAGGCTGGCCTGGACTCCGGGCTGGATTGTCAGAAAGATGGTCGCCCGCCGGCTGCTCAAAAAGGTCCGGGAAGAATTCGAGCGCGATTATGAGCGATTCTACATCGAAGGTGAGTCCAAACCGGCCCATATCGGCCGGCCGAGGCTTTTGAAAGGAGGCCGCCGCCTGGTGGGTGTGGTTGTCTCCCACGGGTACATGGCCGCTCCGGCCGAGGTGCTGGCTTTGGCCGAGCACCTCAATCGCAAGGGATACTGGGTTTTCCTGCCGCGCCTCAAGGGCCACGGGACGGCCCCGGAAGACCTGGCGCGTTGCAGTTTTCGCCAGTGGATAAGATCGGTCGAAGAAGGCTACAGCCTGATGCACAGCCTTTGCCGGCACGTGGTGGTGGGCGGTTTTTCCACCGGCGCCGCCCTGGCCCTGGAACTGGCCTCGCGGGTGGATGAAATAGCCGGTGTCTTTGCCGTTTCAACCCCCCTGCGGCTCCAGTACCTGGTTTCCAGGATGGCTCCCGCCATGGACGTCTGGAACAAGCTGATGGACAGGATCAACCTGGATGAGGCCAAGAAGGAATTTGTCGACAACCGTCCTGAAAATCCCCACATAAACTATCTGCGCAATCCCATCGCCGGGGTCCGGGAGCTGGAGCGCTTGATGGATCACCTGGAAAGCAGGCTGCACCTGATCGAGGTTCCGGCCCTGGTGGTCCAGTCAGCCGAAGATCCGGTGGTAAACCCCAAGGGGTCGGAAAAGGTGTTCAATCAACTGGGAACGGAAGACAAGCAGTACGTGGTTTTCAACTTCAGCCGGCACGGTATTCTGCTTGGCCCGGGAGCGGAGCGGGTTTACCGGGTAATAGCCGATTTCATCGATCATATCGCCCGCAAGCTGGGCCGTTCCTGATCTTTTTTGGCAGACCGGGCCTAAGCGCGCGGTCTGCCGGTGGCAATCAGCAGGGTGCGGGGATCCAGGACCAAGGCCGGCTTGCCCTTGCAGTCGCCCTTGAGAATATCGACTTCGATGGTATCCTTGGAAGGAGTCAATGCCAGGGCGACGGCGAAACTGTCCTGGATCCTTGCAAACTGGGGGGGGAGGCCGCCGGGGTCCGGTTTGTCCTCCCTGTGGGTGGTAATGGTGAACCAGACTGAAACCTGCAGCGAGGAAGCAAGATTTTTGAGTTCTTCCAGGGTCGGCCCCATTTGGGCGTCGAAGGGAAGGCCGTCGATAAGCATGACATCGGGGGCAAAGATCGACTGGGCCGTCAGATCGGTCAGCCTTTCAGACAGTTTGGGGACACTGAAACCTTCCACCTTGAAGGTCATGATGAACCTGTGGGGCAGGATGGTCTCCCACAACTGGTCGGCACGGGGCTCGTTGTATTCGGACGCCAGCAGCTTGAAAACCTGTTTGTACCAGAGGGTTACCTTGCCGATGGGTTCTTTCAGGCTGATGTGCAGGACGTTTTTACCCCTTAACAGGGTGTCCAGGGCCAGCTGAACCATCAGGGCCGTCTTGCCCACCCCGGGACGGGCCAGAACGGCTCCGAATTGTCCCGGGGCAAGAATCTCGTCCCGGTCACCTTGCAGGAGCCGCAACGGGTTTCTAACCATAAGATCGTTTTTCAGCATGGCCAAACTCCTTTCACGCAGGAAGATTACGTCGGCTTTTGGGGCCGGGACGGTACCGCGGTCCGGAAAGCAGACCGCAACGGTTGTCTTGTCTGATGCGGAGATGTCTTCCAGCATTGTCAGGCCACGTTCTTCCGGCCGCCGGCTTTTTCCTTGGCCAGGGCTTCGGCAACCGAGGCCGGCACCTGCTTGTAGGTGGCAAACTCCATGGTGAACTGGGCCTTGCCCTGGGTCAATGACCTGAGAACGGTCGAAAAACCGAACATCTCGGCCAGAGGCACCTGGGCTTCGATGGAACTCATGTGGCCTTCGTCCTGGGCGCCGACTATCATCCCCCGGCGCTGATTCAGTATCCCCAGCACGGATCCCTGGAACTCGGTGGGGGTCTCCACC
>Ga0256835_1000434_pt1 | contig 31697 bp, 28 predicted proteins | sample PIR30metaG_FD_185972 | JGI IMG/M metagenome (GOLD analysis project Ga0256835, IMG submission 185972) | Hydrothermal vent microbial communities from East Pacific Rise, Pacific Ocean - PIR-30 | ecosystem: Environmental > Aquatic > Marine > Hydrothermal vents | place: Pacific Ocean: East Pacific...
CCGGCAATCCCCTCCCTCTGATTATACGATTCGCCGCTCACGTTGAAAGCGCTGCGCCCCACGAGGTGAAACTGGTCGGAGAAACGATAGACAGCTGTTTTACGCGCTATGCGCCGGACAAGCTTATTGGCGACAAGGCCTACGACAGCGACAAACTCGATCAGCAGCTTCAAGAGGAACGCGGCGTTGAAATAATTGCGCCACACCGCAGGAATAGAAAGAGAGCACGCACCCAGGATGGAAGAAAACTCAGACGCTCTAAACGCCGGTGGAACGTCGAACGGCTTTTTGCCTGGCTGCAGAACTACAGGCGCCTGGTTGTCCGTTACGAATACCATGTGGATAATTTCCTCGGCATGGTCCTGCTTGGATGCATTAAAATCTTGCTTCGGTTTTGTTGAGATGGCCTCGTTACTACAACCTATCCGGGGTACTGTACAGGACCTGCGAGATCGACACCCAAAAGATTTTCATCCAGCTTCTTTGGCTGCTGGAAGGCGTGGAACGCCAGCAGAGTCCAATCCAGTGTGCCCTACTGTGTACGTCTGATAAGGGCGTGAGCTTATGGGGTGAACGCTCCCTGTGTCTGAGATCCGTCAATATGGTATCGGCGTTATTCGTTCTCCTGCTACTGTCGGATAAACTTTGTGAAACGCCCCATGTGGACCTGCATGCGCAGGTTTACGGGAACTGGAGGGGAGGAATCCCGGCCACCCGATTAGCCTCTGAATTAATTCCTAAAAGGCTACTTTTGAGTCAGCGCTTTCCGCATTTTTTTTGCCAGGTTATTCAATTCCAATGGTTTTTGAACAAACACAATACCTTCATCCAGCACCCCGTGATGGGCGATGACGTTTGATGTATAACCCGACATGAATATTGGTTTTATGTTCGGGTTGATTGAGTGGATTTGGGTTGCAAGCTCACGCCCGTTCATTTCGGGCATGATTACATCGGTCAATAGCAGGTCGATCTTGCCAGAATGTTTTTCGGCTAGAGTAATAGCTTCCATTGGGTTGGTCGCCTCGATCACCCGATAACCCAAGTACTCGAGGGTTTTCTTGCAGAAATTCAATATCTGGGGCTCATCTTCAACAACGAGCACGGTCTCTCCCTTGCCTCTTGGTAGGTCCTGATGCTGCTCGGCTGTTTTTCCCCTAATTGTGCCAGCGAACCGAGGCAAATAGATCTTGAACGTCGTCCCCTGGCCAGGCTCACTGTAAACATTGATAAATCCATGGTTCTGTTTGACAATTCCATAGACTGTGGCTAACCCAAGTCCTGTTCCATTCTGTCCCTTTGTGGTAAAGAAAGGTTCGAAGATTCTCTCCAGGGTCCCTTGGTCCATACCACACCCGCTGTCGCTAACTGCCAGCATCACAAACTCCCCTGGTTTTGAATAAGAATATCGTGCACAATATTTTTCATCTATGACGACGTTTTCTGTTTCAAGCGTGAGCTTGCCCACACTTTTGATTGCATCTCGGGCATTGACCGCTAGGTTCGCCAGAATCTGATCCACTTGGGAGGGATCCATTTTTACCGGCCACACATTTGTACCGGGCTTCCACGCAATTTCAATATCTTCTCCTATCAAACGCTGCAGCATCTTGAGCATTTCAGCTACACAAGCGTTTAGGTCCAGTACTTCCGGGATGATTGTTTGCTGGCGGGCAAAGGCTAAAAGCTGACGGGTTAAGCTTGCAGAACGCTCTCCGGCCCGATAAATTTCCTCCAGTTCAGCATAGATCGGATCAGATCGTTCCAGTCGCATCATTGCCAGCTGAGTAAATCCCAAGATAATACTCAGCATATTGTTGAAATCGTGTGCCACTCCGCCGGCAAGCCTCCCTACCGCTTCCATCTTCTGCGCTTGGATAAGCTGCTTTTGGAGCCTTTCTTTTTCCTCCTCTTTTTTCTTCAATTCAGTGATGTCGTTTATTATGCCGCCCATTTGCTTGGGTTGACCTTTTTCATTGTAAATGAGCGACTTGCGGTCTCGGATCCAGCGGACTTCTCCATCCGGCCGGACGATACGATACTCCGCTTCCGCCAGTCCCGTATTCCGTAATTGTCTTGCGCTGTCTTCAGCAATCCTTCGATCTTCCGGGTGAACCACCTCAAGCCACAGTCCCGGGTTTCTTTTTAAATCCTCCTCAGATATTCCATAAACAGTTTCAAAGGCATGATTTGCCTCAATAATTGATCCGTTCATTTTGGCGGACCAGATCACGTCGTTGAGGCGGCTAACCAGCAGATCGAAGCGCTTTTGGCTCTCCTTCAGAGCATTGTCTTTCGCTAAGAGGTCGCGAATATCCATACCGATTCCGATCTGGTTTCCGTCCGGAAGACGGATGTTGGTCCACACGCTTTCGACGATATCACCATTTTTTGTCTTTATACTGAATTCCCGCCATTCGCGAGCCGTGGACCGCATGAATTTCCACGCTTTTTGTCGATATGCCGGGTCAGGATAGATCTCCTGCATCAGGTCAACTTTTTCTGCCTCTTCCTTGCTCCATCCAATAAGGTTCTCGAAAGTTTTGTTGAGTAGCAGTATCCTCCCATCGGGGTCATACATTTTGATCATCAACGGAATATTGTCTAAAACCGCCTGGAGCAAGTCTCTTGTCTGCTGAAGGTCTTCGATCAATCTCTTTCTTGCGCTGATGTCTCGAATAATCGCGCAGACCCATACGTTCTCACCTATTCGGATCGGAGCAACCGAAATCTCAATAGGGATTTTCGTCCCAGGCTTTAGTTTGGCGGTAAGTTCTATCACTTTGCCTACAGCCGGTCCCTTGCCGGTCTTGCGGAACTCCTCAAATCCTTTTTTAAAGCGCTCCTGGTATTCTTCAGGCATAAGTACGGCATGCACATCTTTCCCCATTACTTCCGCAGCATGGTAACCAAACATTTTTTCCGCCGCAGGATTCCAATATACCACCTTGCCTTCTTCATCGATCAGAACAATCGCATCCAGGGCGTTTTCCGCAATGGCCCGAAATCGGTCTTGCGCCTCCTCAAGCCTGATTTTCTCTCTGCTTTTTCTTTTAGTGATTTCAAAGGCCAACGCTATCGCGCCTATGATATTACCCTGGTCGTCGGTGGCAGGTGTTGCCCTCACGTGCCAGGCCCCTTGATTTTCAGGCCAATGTCCCTGGCCTTCTCGGGTTATAACGGCCTCTGCCGATTTCCCAGTATTGAGGGCTACCTTCACAGGACAGTTTTGGCACGGTTTTGACAAGCCCCACGCTATCCAGCATTTTTTGCCCGCAAGTTGGTCGGCATCGATCCCACAGGCATCACGATAATCCCTGTTGCCCCAGACGATGTTTTGTTCCGTGTCATGAAAAGCGATCATCGCCGGAACGTTTTCAAGGATATAAGCTATTGTTTTGTCATTCATGCTTATAACTCCTATCATTCGCCAATACGGAAAACCTTACTTTTCAGTCTGTTGCCATCCATGCGGTGCTTCCGCTTCAGATGTCCGATGCCGGGCTCTATGGCGGCCCACCGTTTCGTCCAATGCCAGAGCCTTCGTGGCGTCCTGCCTCTTCGACGGTTGTCGAAATGCACATTGATGTCGCCCTGGTGATCATGGCCACGATAGCCCGTGTCGACGGGGAGAAATGATCCTTTCCAGCTCTACCCGAACAGATCCTTTTGCCGATTTTGCTACGCGGATTGCCTGGGGTTCATGTTGAAAATTTGCAATAGAATGGTGGGTTAATGGTGTTTTTTTTGCAAATTCTATCGCATATTTAAAGACGTTAAGCAAGTTATTTCTGTTGGTTAAGGCCCTTTTCAGCGTAGACTGAAAAAAATTCGATATCGAATTAATTTTTCTACATTATATTTTCAAAGAGTTCATAACCTGTTCGACGATGCGCCTAAACTTTTCCCCAATGAATTTCGATTTTATCGGTTGAACCGGAATACGAATTCATCCAGATAACCCTGCAGATGTTTGGAGCCGAAACGCCGCTGAGGGATGCCTTGGATTAGACATTTGTCCAGAGAAACGATCAGGTGGACACGGTATCATTGCTTTGGACCACTAACAAATTTGCCTCCTCGACGTCATGTTTCGGTCGGCAACTTATGGAATTTTAAGGGATATCCAGGAGAAGGCAACATTCGAGGTGCTCCGTGGGCGCGCAAGCAATGATATAAGGATGCGCCTCACCCTAGTGCGGATTTTTCTGGAAATTTTCGCTGTTTGGGCATGGACAAACCGAGGCTCTTATGATTGTTTCATTTTGGCCTGCTGATGAATTTCAAAAAGAAAGACGATGAACCTCGAAAAATGAAAATCGGATCGCTGACACTGGACAACCCCCTGGTGATGGGGCCCATGGCGGGCATCACGGACCTGCCCTGGCGGCGCGTGGTGCGCAAGGCGGGCTGTGCGCTGGTGTGCTCGGAAATGATCAGCGCCAACGGGCTGTGCCACGGCTCGCCCAAGACCCACCGCATGATGGCCAGCCGGGCGGATGAGAAGCCGCTCAGCATCCAGATTTTCGGCAGTGACCCGGAAATCATGGCCCGCGCGGCGGTTATGGTGGCGGACGCCGGGGCCGACGTGCTGGACATCAATTTCGGCTGCGCCGTTCGAAAGATCGTCAAGACCGGATCCGGGGTGGCCCTGATGCGGGACCCCGGCCGCACCCGCGAGGTCCTGAGCGCCGTGCGCGAAGCCGTCGATATCCCCCTGACCATCAAAGTGCGCTCCGGCTGGGACACCTCGGGCCGCCAGGCCCTGGAAATCGCCGCCATCGCGGAGGAGTGCGGCGTAGACGCCTTGGCGGTCCACCCACGTAGCGCCGCCCAGGGTTTTTCGGGAAGCGCCGACTGGTCCGTCATCCGTCGCGTCAAAGCGGCGGTGGGACTGCCCGTGATTGGCAACGGCGATGTGCGCACAGCAGAGGATGCGCTGCGCATGCTGGAAGAGACCGGCTGTGACGGGGTCATGATTGCACGCTGGGCGGTGGGCAATCCGTGGATTTTTCCCCAGATCCTGGCGTTGATGGAGGGACGGCGCCCGCAGCCGGTGGCTCTCGAGGAGCGTTTCGAGCTGATGGCGGCTTATGCCGATGCCTGTGTGGCCCACTACGGGGAACCGCACGCCTGCCGCATGCTGCGCAGCCGATTGGGATGGTTTGTCAAGGGGCTTCCCATGGCGGGACGCTTCCGCGAGTCCATCAAGCGCCTTGGCTCGCGGGCCGACGTGCGCCGCTGTCTGGAGGACTACCGCCGGCGCATCAATCGGGAATCGCCGTATCGCCGACGCGCACCGTTTCCCCTGAGATGAGCGATGCTTCGGCGCTGTCATCGGTGACGGCGGTCACCTCGATGTCGGCCAGCTTCTCGCCGCGCCGGATGTATTTGAGGCCGCCGACGCCTTCGAGGACTTCCCCCTGGGCATAGACGCTCATCTTGCGGCCGGGCTTGAGGCCGCTGCGGCTTCCGGCCGACAGGATAATTTTGTCGCCGACGGCGCTCCTGACATAGCACTTCCAGGACAGCTCACTCAGCCGCTCGCAGGCCCGTTCGGTCAGATCCCGGGCCGCCTCGCCCAGGGCCTCTTCCATCAGCCGGATGCCGGACTCGTTCTTGGCCTTGATGGCCTCCAGGTCGTTTTCGTCCACCAGGAAGGCGTGCACCAGGCTTTCATCCAGTATCTTGCTGCCGGTCTCGGTATCGTAGATGGACACCAGCAGGGCAATTTTGATCTCCGGTTTGCGGTCCTTGAACCACCAGAACCCCTTTTCCTTCCAGTCTCCGCTGATGTTGAGCACCCCGCCGGTCACGATGGCGTTCAGGCCCAGCCGGCGTCCGATGCGGGCCAGCGTGAAATCGTCCAGGGCACCGCTGGCAAGCGTCGGGAGCCGGCGCAGGTCGGACGGGAATTCGGGGTTATCGGGTGTCAGGATGATGGTTCTGGTGCACTGCTTGCGGAACTGCTCGATAATGCGTTGTTCAAAATCGGCGGCCACGCCCCGGTCACGGACGAAGGTCGTGTCGAAAAAGGGGGTGAATGCCACGGTTTTGCGCAGGTCGCTGTCTTTTACGCGGATCCGGTGAACGACCTTACCGGGCAGCTTGACGACCTTGGACACCGTGCTGCAGCCGATCGTCAGTGCCAGCAACAAAACCGCGGCCAGGATCATCAATTGGCGAAAAAGTCGGCGGCGGGGATGCATACGTGTCATGTTTTTCGATACTCGGCCGTGATTTCGGACGTGATGCCGCCGCGGGCGGTAAACTCACCCCGCACCTGCATCCTCTTGGGGCTCAGCACGGCCACCAGGTCGTCCAGGATGCGGTTGACCAGGTGCTCGTAGAAAATTCCCACGTTGCGGAACTGCAGCAGGTAGTATTTAAGGGACTTGAGTTCCACGATGGACGCGTCCGGTCGGTAGGTAATGGTGATGCAACCGAAATCCGGCAGGCCGGTCATGGGGCACACCGAGGTGTATTCCGGATTGCGGATGGTGATGTCCACGTCCCGCCGCGATGCGTACTGGTAGGGCAGGGCTTCCAGCAGCCCGGCGTCGATGCTGTCGGCGCTGCCGATGTCAAAGCGGGCGCCGTCTGCGGTCGATGGGTTCGGCATGGCGAAATACTCCGGTGTAGCAGTCGAATTTGCAAAACGTTCCAACGGTTGAAAGCTGTTCATAGTGGATTATTTGTGATCTGTCAAAGTGTAACTCGACAGGCGCCTGCATCGGGATGCCGGTGTCGGCCGGCAATGCCGCCGGAACCTGTACGCGGGGGTTTACAGCACGAGGTGTGCTGTGGGAAGATGCATGTGTACGAAAAATCGGCCTGCGCGGCTTTCGGGCAGGCCCAGGAAACGACGGAGGCAAAAGCAAAATGGCGTCTATGGAAGAGCAGGTGCTGCGGGCCAGCAAGGAGATCGTGGTCAAGTTCATCGAGGTGGGCCGGGTGTCGCCCACGGGCTTTCCGGAGCTGTTCAACAGCGTTTACCGGACCGTGGACCAGGCCGTACGCCGGGAGGCGGCCACCCCTGCTGAGCCCGAAGAGCCCCGCAAGGCGAAAAAAAAGCGCAAATCGCGCTGATGGCGGTTCCCTGCGGTGGTGTGAAAGCGGGCCGCCGGTCCTAATTCCCCTGGCCGTCCCCGCTGTCGCCGAGGGCCATCAGCTTGCGCCGCTCCCACTTCTGCCGCCCCTCGAAGGCGCCGTTGCGCAGATCGCAGATGCGCCGCACGCATACCGGGCAGTCGGTGTCCATGCAGGGGTCCATGTGGATCAGCACCTTGGCCTGCCCGCCCAGGTGGCGCACGATAAGCTTCTCGGCGGCATCGGCCTCGCGGTGGGCCTCTTCCAGGGAAAAGTCGCGGGGCAGGATGAGGTGAAAGTCGATGTGGATCTGTTCCCCCGACCGAAAGGCCCGCAGCTTGTGGATGTCGATCCACACCGGTCTCCGGTGACGGTTTAACAGGTTGGAGACTTCCTGCAGCAGTTCCGGGTCCGAAGCGTCCATCAGGCCCCGAAAACTGCGGCGCACCAGGCCGGCCCCGATGATCAGGATATTCAGGCCTACCAGGGCGGCCACGGCGCCGTCGACCCACAGCCAGCCGGTCAGGCGCACCAGCAGCAGCCCCGCCAGCACCGCCACCGAGGTGTAGACGTCGCTGAGCACGTGGCGGCCGTCTGCTTCCAGCGTCAGCGAGCGGGTGCGGCGTCCCACCCTCACCAGCACGATGCCCAGCAGCAGGTTGACCACCGCCGTGGCGGCCAGTATCAGCAGGCCGGCGTCCAGGTTGCTGATGCCGCCGGGCCGCAGCAGGTGCTCCCAGGCCGACCGGAAGATCCCCAGGGCCGCCAGGATGATCAGCGCGCCCTCGAAGCCAGCCGAAAAGTATTCGATCTTGCCGTGCCCGTAGGGGTGGCTCTCGTCGGCCGGCTTGGCCGCCAGCAGGATGCTGCCCATGGCGAACAGGGCGGCCACCACGTTGATGATGGACTCCAGCGCATCCGACAGCACGGCCGAAGAGCCGGTCAGGTGGTAGACGTAGAACTTGGCGCCCATCAGCAGCGTGCCGACGATCAGTGACGCACTGATGGCGATCAGGCGTGTGGATTTCATTGCAAATCCCAGAAAAATTTTCAGCCGGCGCAGGTTCTGTGCGGCTCTTCCGCTATCCCAGAATCTCGGCCATCTTCGCAATGGCGGCTTCGATACTTTCCCGGGAAGTGGCGTACGACAAACGCAGGTATCCCTCTCCCATCTCTCCGAAAGATGTACCGGGCAGCAGCGCCACGCCGGCTTCTTCCAGGAACCGTTCGGCGATTTCGGCCGACGATTTTCCCAGGGCCGTGATGTTCGGGAACACGTAGAAGGCGCCCTGCGGTTTGCGGCACGATATGCCGGGCAGGCTGTTGAGGCCGTCCACGATGGTGTTGCGGCGTTTCTCGTACTGCGCCACGACGTCGTGGACCTGACCCTGGTCACCGGTCAGGGCCTGCAGGCCCGCGTACTGGGTAAACTCGGCGGTCGATCCCAGGGCGTGCGTCACCAGCAGCCCGACACGCCGCGCCAGCTCTTCGGGCATGATGCCGTAGCCCAGCCGCCAGCCGGTCATGGCATAGGTTTTCGAAAAACCGTCCATGACGATGGTGCGCCGCGCCATCCCGGGCAGTGTATAGATGGAGGGTGCATCCTGCACCCCGTCGTAGACGATACGCGAATATATCTCATCGGAAAGCACCCACGCATCGTATTTTTCGGCCGCGGAAGCGATGTGCGCCAGATCGGCCGGGGGGATGATGCCGCCGGTGGGGTTGCCCGGTGAGTTGATGATGATCATCCGGGTTTTTTCGCCGATGCGTCGGTCGAACACGTCCAGATCAAAGGAGAAACCGTTTTCCTCGACCAGCGGCACGGGAACGGGAATACCGCCTGCGACCCGGATCATGGCTTCGTAGGTGGGAAAACCCGGATTGGGGTAAATCACTTCGTCTCCGGGATTGACCAGCGCCAGTGTCGGGAAGAAGAGGTTGGGCTTCCCGCCCGGGCTGACGACCACCTGCTCCGGCGAGATGTCGACACCCCGCCGGGCGGAGGCATCCGCCGCGATCGCACGCCGCAGGGCGGTCATTCCCTCGGCCGGGGTATAGCGGGTTTTGCCGCTTGCGATGGCCCGCACCCCGGCGAGTCGGATATCGTCGAAGGTATCGAAATCCGGCTGTCCGATTTCCAGGTGGATGATTTTACGGCCGGCCGCCTCCAGCGACTGGGCTTTGGCCAGAACGGCATAAGCACCCTCGGCCTGCAGGTGATCGGTTCGGTCTGCAAATGGCATCATCGGCCTCCAGCTCCGACATGTTCCGTCGGGTTTCGTTCTGCGTCCGCCTGGTCGTCGGCCCCCGCAGAGAGTGTCGGCATGGCGGTGCACAGTACCCGTCCGTTTCACCCGGCTGCTGGCCGGGCACGGCGGGTGCCGCTATGGCGAGACGATGGCGCGGCGCTGGTTTTGCAGGTTTGACTGCCAGTCCGGGGAATCGCCCAGGTACAGTTGCGCCAGCCGGTTGAACTCCAGCGCCCGGGCCGTGTTGCCCTTGCGGCGCCAGGCCTCGGCCAGGTAATAGTAGTTGACACCGTCGGAGGGCGCCAGGTTGACGGCCCGCTCCAGAATGCGGATGGCCTCCTCCAACCGCCCGTCGGCGATGAGGCCCACCGCCTGGCGCCGGAGATTGAGCGATGCCGTGGCACCGGGCGAGGGGCCCCGGCCGCCCCTGTCGGCGTCCATGACCGGCGGCTTGGCCGACAGCGCCTGCGCCGCTGCAGGCGGCGGCCTGGTGAGCTGGCCTTCGACATAGGACTGGGCGCAGGCGGCCAGTGCCGTCATGGCTGCGAGCAACAGGATGTTCTTGAGTCGCGTCATCTCATTTCCGGTGTGTTAAATCCGTCGGGTCTCTGCGATCGGGGAGGTCCCCCGTGAAGGGCACAGTAATGCGTGGGCACGAGATTTTCAAGAAAGACTTCCTCCATGGGATGCGGGCAGCGCCCGGGAACGGCCAACTGTCCGCTCTGGCTGCAGATGACGCGCGTCACCACCCCGGGCGGGCGGCGAAAGCCGTTTCCTGGTATCTGGTGGACGATGGTTTTGGCGATGTCGGCCCATATGGGCATGGCCGCCTGGGCGCCGGTGGCGCCGATGGAGCCCCCGCTGTCCAGGCCCACCCATACCAGGATCAGGATGTCCGGCGTGTACCCCACGAACCAGGCGTCACGGTAGCCGTTGGTGGTTCCGGTCTTGGCGGCCACCGGGAAATCGATGCCGGCGGACCGCAGTCCCCGCGCGGTGCCCTCGGCCACCACGCTGCCCAGCATGGAGGTCACCAGGTAGGCCCTGGCCGCGTCGATGACGGGCGCGATGGTCATGTAGCGGCGCTTGAGCACCTTCCCCTGCTCGTCCGCGATCTCCTTTACCGAAAGCGGAAAGGCCAGCCGGCCGTCGGCGGCGAAAGCGCCGTAAGCGCGGGCCAGTTCCAGCGGGATGACCTCGAAAGCGCCCAGCGCCAGGGACGGGTAGGGTTTCAGGGGGGTGCTGAAACCGAATTTTTTCACGGTTTCGACGACATGTTCGAGGCCCGTTTGAATGGCCATATCCACCGTGGCCAGGTTGGCCGAGCGCGCCAGGGCCTCCCGCATGCGAAGCCGTGGCGGGCCGTGGGCGTGGAAGTTCCGCGGACGCCAGGTTTTCCCCTCCACCGTGTAAGTGGCCGGCGTGTTGGCGAATACCGACGCCGGGGTGAAGCGGTCCAGGGCCGCGGCATAGACGAAGGGCTTGAAAGTGCTGCCGGGCTGGCGCCGGGCGCGGGTGGCGCGGTTGAACTGGCTGCGGCGGTAGTCCCGCCCGCCCACCATGGCCAGCACCGCACCACTGCGTGGCTGCATGACGATCACGGCGCCCTGCAGCCCCTTGCCCCTGAGCCGGGGGTGCCGCTTTTCCAGTCGGGCCAGGCCCCGCGAGAGCGCCTGTTCGGCCGCCGCCTGCACCTGGGTGTCAAGGGTGGTGTAAATGGAAAGGCCCAGGCTGGAAAGCGCTTCAGGAGAGTAGAGGTCTGCCAGTTGGCCGGCCAGGTAATCGATGAAATAGGGGGCCTTGCGGTGGTAACGCTCGTTTCCGGCGGTATGCATCGGCCGGGCGGCGGCACGGCGTGCCCGGTCCGGCGTCAGCCAGCCCCTGCGGACCATTGCCTGAAGCACCACGTTGCGCCGCCGGCGGGCGCGGTCGGGGTGCAGATAGGGGGAGTAGATGTTGGGCGCCCGGATCATGCCGGCCAGGGTAGCGGATTCGGCCAGGGACAGTTTGGCCGCCGGCTTGCCGAAATAATAGCGTGCGGCTTCGCCGACGCCGTTGATCGAGACCGATCCGTTTTGGCCGAAATAGATCTCGTTGAGATAGATTTCCAGAATCTCGTTCTTGTCGTAAAGCTGCTCCATGGTCAGGGCGATGAGCATCTCCCGAAATTTGCGCCCCAGCGTGCGTTCGGGTGTCAGAAAATAGTTCTTGGCCAGTTGCTGGGTAATGGTGGACCCGCCCTGGCGCACGGCGCCGTGGCGCAGATTGGCCAGCAGCGCCCGCGCCAGCCCCCGGGGGTCGATCCCGTGGTGCGTATAGAAACGGCTGTCCTCGATAGCCAGCACCGCCTTGACGAGGTGCTCGGGCAACTGGTCAAGGGACACCAGCAGACGCTGTTCCCGCTGGGGACCGAAAAACAGCATGACCCGTTCGGGCTCCAGTTCCAGCAGCGGAACCGGCCGGCCGTCGGCATCGGTGATGGATACGATGCGGCTGCCCTGCAGGCGCAGGTTCACACGCATGGCGGCGCGGTGGCTGGCGGGAGTCTTTAGTTCCCGCAGAAACAGGCGCCATTGCTCCCGGCTTTGCTGGAATTCGCCCTTGTGGCGCGGGGAGTGGTCGACCCTGCGGTAGGCCAGAGCGGTCAGCTTGTCGCGCAGCAGGCGCCGGTTGATGCGCTGGCCGGGGTAAAGCAGCGTGGTGTCGCTGTAAACCTGGGAGGGGATGCGCCAGCGTCGGCCGTCGAAGCGCACCTTGATGTGTACCGCCAGGTAACCGCAGTACAGGGCCGTGGCCAGCACGGCCGCTATCAGCAGTGCCGCCAGCCCCCACACCCACCTGCGGCCCCGGGAAGTGGCCCTGGATTTTGCCTTCATGGATCGCACATCGCCCATGTTGCGGGTTGACTTCCCCGACATGGGGAATCATAATGACCAAAAGGTTCGTGTAAAGCAATCTTTGTGAACCGGAAGCCGAGTCCTGTCAACACGAAACTTTCGGGGCCGCGCATCGAATCAAAGGAAATATCGATTTTGAAACATAAATCCAAGACGGTCAAGGTGGGTCGCAATAACCCCTGCCCGTGCGGCAGCGGCCGCAAATACAAGAAGTGCTGCTACGGAAAGGACCACGGCGAGCAGGAGAACCTGAAGGCGGTTTACGCCCGCAAATACGGCATCCGGCTGAAAAACGCCGAGGACGTCGAGGCCATTCGCCGGGCCGGGCGGCTGGCCATTGAAACGCTGGATCTGGTGGAGGCCCACCTGCGACCGGGAATGATCACCGACGAGATCAACACGTTGGTGCACGAATTCACCCTGTCCCGCGGTGCCACGCCGGCCCCGCTTAACTACCGCGGGTTTCCCAAGAGCGTGTGCGTGTCGGTCAACGAGGTCATCTGCCACGGCATTCCCGGGGAGCGGGTGCTCAACCCCGGCGACATCGTCAACGTGGATGTGACCCCTATCCTGAACGGTTACTACGCCGATGCCAACAAGACTTTTTTTATCGGCGAGCCCGGTCCCGAGGCGCGCAAGATTGTGGCCGTGGCGCGCCAGTGCCTGAAGTCCGGCATGCAGATGGTCAAACCGGGCAACACCACCGGCGACATCGGCTGGGCTATCCAGTGCCATGCCGAGGGGCAGGGATGCAGCGTGGTGCGGGAGTTCGTGGGGCACGGGGTGGGATTCGACTTCCACGAGCCGCCCCAGATCTTTCACTACGGCCGGCGGGGGGAGGGGGTGGTCCTGGTGCCGGGCATGGTCTTTACCATCGAACCGATGATCAACCTGGGGCGCCGGCACCTGACCGTGCTGGATGACAACTGGACGGCGGTGACCCGCGACGGGTCCCTGTCGGCCCAGTTCGAGCAGACGGTGCTGGTCACCGAAGATGGCATGCAGAGCCTGACACCCTTCGACTGAGGGGCCTTTTCCGGAGCGGTTTTTCATGTGGATTGCGCATGTTGCGTTGGGACCGCGGTTATGACCGGACGGAACCGGAGGCAAACGATGATCGACGTCGAAATTCCAGGCTGGGGGCGGCTTCAGCTGGAACACCTGGTGCTGGACTACAACGGCACGCTGGCCGTGGACGGCAATTGCTGCGAGGGGGTGCGTGAAAGGCTGACGTCCCTGGCGACGGACCTGCAGGTGCACATCATCACGGCCGACACCTTCGGGCGGGTAGCGGCCGAAATGGCCGACGTCCCCTGCAGGGTGACCGTGCTGCCGGCGCAAAACCAGGATGCCGGCAAGCTGGCCTACGTCAACAAACTGGGTGCCCGTCGCACGGTCAGCATGGGCAACGGCCGCAACGACCGCCTGATGCTGGAGGCTTCGGCCCTGGGAGTGGCCCTGATCCTGGACGAGGGCGCCTGCATGCGCACCCTCCTGGCGGCCGACGTGGTCTGCACTTCCGCCGCCGACGCCCTCGATCTCCTCAGCCACCCACTGCGCCTGACAGCCACCCTGCGCAGCTGACCCGGCGTCCCTGCCGCTTTCAGCCCCCGATGGCCGACATTTGCCCCTTGACGTTCTGTTGGGAGGCCAGGCGGTGGGCCGAAGGCTTGTGCCGCACGGCCTCGAAAAAGATGGCGGCAATGTCGTCGTCGCTGCAGCCGGCCCGCAGGGGCGTTTTCAGGTCCACCTGCCGGTCCGAGAGCAGGCAGGAGCGCAGCTGGCCGCTGGCCGTCAGCCGCAGCCGGTTGCACTGGCGGCAAAAATGCTGGCTGATGGCACTGATGAACCCGATTTCCCCCTTGGCGCCCTCCAGTCGGAAACGTTCGGCCGGCCCGTCGCTGGCGTCGCGGTGGACCGGGGACAGCTCCCCCAGGGTTTCCACGTGCCGCCGGATCTCGGGCGTCAGCATGGTTTTTTCCTTTTCCCGCCGGGCGGCCATTCCCATGGGCATGTACTCGATGAAGCGGATGTGGAAAGGGTACTTCAGAGAGAGTGCGGCCATGTCCGTCAGTTCGTCGTCGTTGACGCCCCGCAGGGCCACTACGTTGATCTTGATGGGGGAGATGCCCGCGGCGTGGGCTTCCTCGATGCCCTGCCAGACGCGGTCGAAACAGTTGCGTCCCGTGATGCGGTGGTAGCGCCGGGGGTCCAATGTGTCCAGGCTCACGTTGATGCGGCGGATGCCGGCCGTGCGGATACGTTCGATGTTATCGCGCAGCATCACGCCGTTGGTGGTCAGCGACAGGTCCCGGATGCCTTCGAGTTGTGCCACTTTTTGGAGAAAGTCAAAGACACCACGCCGCACCAGGGGTTCTCCGCCCGTGATGCGCACTTTGGAAATGCCCAGCCCGAGTCCCACGCCGACGATCCGCAGGATTTCCTCGTAGGTCAGGATTTCGGCGTGCGGCAGGATGGGGATCAGCCCCCCCGGGCGGCAATAGACGCACTCTAGGTTGCAGCGGTCGGTGATGGAAACCCGCAGGTAGTTGAGATTGCGGTGGTATTTGTCGATCAGTTGGGCGGTCATGTGTAATGCTCCACAATGGCCTCGCACAGGCCGTCGATGGTGTACTGGCGGGCCTGCACGTGTACCGTGAATCCCAGTTCCTCCGCCGTGCGCGAGGTGATGGGGCCGATGCTGGCGATGGTGACGTCCCGCATCAGATCTTCGAAGCCTTGCTCCGGCAGGAAACGCCGGAAATTTTTCACCGTTGACGAACTGGTGAAGGTCACCAGGTCGACGCGCCCCAGTTGCAGCGCCTGCAGCAGCGCCTCCCGGTCACCGTCGGCCAACCGGGTGTCGTAGACCGCGATTTCGTGGACCTCGGCGCCCATGCGGGAGAGTTCCTCCGGCAGGATGGGCCGCGCCTGCCGGGCCCGCGGCAGCAGGATGCGGCGGCCGGCTACGTCCTGTCCGGCAAAGGCCTCCACCACGGATTCGGCGCGGTAGTTGCGCGGCACCACGTCGGCGGTGACGCCGTATTGGCGCAGCCGGCCGGCGGTGGCCGGCCCGATGACGGCGGTGCGCAGGCCGCCCAGGGCGCGGGCGTCACGGCCGGCGGCAAAAAGGCGTTCGAAGAAAAAAGACACCCCGTTGACGCTGGTGAACACCACCCAGTCGTAGCGCTCCAGTTCCCCGATGGCGCCGTCCAGTGGTCCCCAGTCTTCGGGCGGCACGATCTCGATGGTGGGCACCTCCAGGCACTCGGCGCCCAGCTGCGCCAGTCGGTCCACCAGCTCGCTGGCCTGCTGCCGGGCGCGGGTGACCACCACGCGCCGGCCCCACAGGGGGCGGTTTTCGAACCACTTCAGCTCGTTTCGCAGGGCCACCACGTCGCCTACCACGATGACGGCCGGCGCCTTCAGGCCGGCCTCGGCCACATTTTGCACGATGTTTTCCAGACAGCCGGTGACCGTCACCTGGCGGGCTGTGGTGCCCCAGCGCACCAGTGCCACCGGGGTCTGCGGCGCCAGGCCGTTTTCCAGCAGGCGAGCCGTGATGTGGGGCAGGTTGCGGACGCCCATGAGGAACACCAGCGTGCCCCCGCCCGCGGCCAGGGCCCGCCAGTCGATGCGGGAGTCCGGCTTGGTGGGGTCTTCGTGGCCCGTGATGAAGGTCAGCGACGATACCATTTTCCGGTGGGTCAGGGGGATGCCGGCGTAGGCCGGGGCCGCGATGGCCGAAGTCACGCCGGGCACGATTTCAAAGGCAATACCGGCCTCTGCCAGCACCTGCGCCTCTTCGCCGCCGCGACCGAAAATAAAGGGGTCACCGCCCTTGAGCCGTGTGACCACGTTTCCCGCGCGGGCCTTTTCCACGATCAGGGCGTTGATGCCCTCCTGGCTGAGGGTGTGATCGCCGCCCTTCTTGCCCACGTAGATTTTTTCGGCCGTTTCACCGGCATGCGCCAGCAGCGCCGGCGCGGCCAGGTAATCATAGACGAGCACGTCGGCCCGTCGGATGCAGTCCCGCCCCTTGATGGTCAGCAGCCCGGGGTCGCCGGGACCGGCGCCCACCAGGAATACTTTGCCGATATGGGGTTCAGTGGTCATTGTTCATGAGGCTTTCGAGAATGGCGTCGGCGCCCCTGGCCAGCAGCCGTTCGGCCAGTTGCAGGCCGATCCGCCGGCTGTCCCGTGCCGGTCCCGCCAGTTGATCTTTGATTACCCTGCCGCCATCCAGGGTGGCCACAAGTCCCAACAGGGTGAAGCGCTCGCCGTCGAGTTTGCCGTGGGCGGCCACGGGTACCTGGCAGCCGCCCTGCAGCCGGTTCAAAAAGGCGCGCTCGCCGTCCACCACGACGTGCGTGGCGGCATCGTCCAGGGGCGCCACCAGGGAAACGGATGGGTCCGCTGCCCGCGTTTCGATGCACAGGGCGCCCTGTCCCACGGCCGGCAGCATGACCGTTTCGTCCAGTACTTCGGTGATGCGCTCGGCCAGGCCCAGCCGCCGGACGCCGGCGGCGGCCAGCACGATGGCGTCCATCCGGCCCTCGTCGAGCTTTCTGAGGCGCGTGTCCAGGTTGCCGCGCAGGGGAACGATCCGCAGGTCCGGACGCCGCGCCAGCAGCTGGGCCGAGCGCCGCAGGCTGCTGGTGCCGACGCCGGCACCTTCCGGCAGTTCATCCAGCCGGAGGCCTGTGCCGGAGATGAGCACATCGTGGGGCGACTCGCGGCGTGGAACGGCCGTGATCTGCAGCCCCTCGGGGATTTCGGCCGGCATGTCCTTCATGCTGTGCACGGCCAGGTCGATCTGGCCGGACAGCAGGGCCTGCTCGATCTCTTTGACGAAGAGCCCCTTGCCGCCCACCTTGGCCAGCGGAACGTCCAGGATCTTGTCGCCGCGGGTCTTGATGATCTGGAGGTCGACGGTGAGCTGCGGGTGCGCCTGCCGCAGCAGCGACCGGACCCATTGCGCCTGCCACAGAGCCAGCTTGCTGCCGCGTGTGCCGATGGTGAGTGACGGGGGCATCAGTGGCTGCAACCCGCACAGCTGGTGGCCGAGCAGCCGCTGCAGGAACTGCCGGCCGAACTGCTGACGGTCTCACCGCCGGCGCCCTTGGACACGAAGCCGCAGGCGGACATCAGGCGGCAGACGTCGGCCGCACCGCACTGCGGGCATTCGCCGGGCTCGTCTCCTCCCAGCACCAGGTACTCGAAGTCGTGGCTGCAGCGGTTGCAGTGATATTCGTAGATGGGCATTGTTTATCTTCCTTTCAAAAGGGTGCCGTTTCCGTTGCCGGCGATTGCGGTCCCTGCCGGAACGCTTGTCTCCGATTGCAAGTGTCTATCTTGGCCGAGGCGCCCGTGCCGGCCTCGAAACCTAAGCTAACCACGGCCGGCGGCATATCAAGGCTGTTAGGAGGCCCGGGCCTCCCGGGCGGCCAGCTGTTCGCGTGCTTTGTCCAGGTCCTCGCCCACGTCGTGGCCCAGATCGGCGGCACGCTGAAAGGCTTCGACGGCCTCTTCCAGCCGGCCTTCACGCAGGTGGAGGCGGGCCAGGCGGTGGTGGTAGAGCCCGTTGTGCGGTGCGATGTCCACGCTTTGCCGGCAGAAGATGATGGCGATTTCCAGGTTCTCGCCCTGCTCGGCGTACAGGTGCCCCAGGCTGGAGAGGGCCTCGGCGTCGTTGGGGTTGCGCTTGACGGCCTTGATGTAATTGTCGATGGCCTCGCGGGGGCGCCCGGTTTCTTCCAGGCACTTTCCGCGGAAGCGCAGGGCCGGTGCGTAATCGGCATTGAGCGCCAGGGCCTTGTCGAAGAAACCCAGAGCCTTGTCGAATTCACCGAGTTCGAAACAGGCCCGGCCGGCCTGGAAAGGGATCTCGAAGATACCGTCATCCAGCTGCCAGGCTTTCTCGAAGGCCTCCAGGGCCTTAGCGTGCGCTCCGCTCAGGGCGTGCACCAGGCCCAGGTTGTAGGTGGCCATGACCTCGCCGGGGTCGGCCGCCAGGGCGGCCTCGAAGGATTTCCGGGCCTGTTCGTATTCTCCCCGCACGGCGTGGCAGACCCCCAGGCTGTTGTGCACGTTGACGTTGTCGGGGTCCAGTTCCAGGGCCCGCCGGAACTCGGTCATGGCGGCGTCGATGTCGTTGTGCTGGTAATAGTGATCACCGCTGATATTGAGGCTCACGCTGTCGAAGAGCACCCGGCTGCCCGGACCGAAAAAGGATGCGTGCACCAGGGCCTTGCGGGCGTTGTCCATGATGTCTTCGCGCTGAAAGCCGGCGCACGGAAAGACCGCCATGCCGATGGAAACCGTTTCGGTGGTGTCTTCGGCCAGCACCCGCTGTAGCTTCTCGGCGCTTTGGCGGCAGAGATCCTCGTCCGCTTCGGGCAGAAAGCATCCCAGCAGGCCGGGCTCCAGTTCCCCCCACACGCCCCGCAGGGGCTGGCAGACGGCCTCGATGGCCTTCAGGACGCTGCCGGTGGCCGCGGCGCAGCGCTCGTCGGCGTCGTCTTCTACTTCGTGCACGGCGTCGATCTGCACTGCCAGGGCCGCAAAGCGCGCCTCGTGGGCGATGCCGGCCAGGGCCTCCTGCACGAACGATTCGCGGGTCAGCAGGTTGGGAAAGGCCAGCATCAGTTCGGTGGAGGCCTCGGTATCGCGCAGGCTGGGGACATCGCCGATTTTTTCTTCCGGCGGGCGCGATTCGGTCCGGTTGTAGAGAAATTCCTGCGAAGAGCTGCGGTGCGCCGGAAAATCCGGCGACGGCGGGGTCGGGCGGTCCGTCATGTAGTTTCCTCTTGCAGCAGTCTCCGGACTGCGGCGGTTATGAGATCGAGTTCGTCGTCCTGCACGGTACGCAGATCCATGAGGAAGCGGTCGTCTTCGATGCGGCCGATGACCGGCGGCTGTCCGCCGCGCAGGCGTTTTTCGATGCGGCCGGCGGAGAGGTCCGCGATGCGCAGGGCCACACAGCGGCTGGGAAGATCCAGCAGGGGCAGGGATCCGCCGCCGGCGCGCGAGGGCCGGTCCAGCAGCTCGACCTGCAGCCGGGGGCTGTCCAGGGCCTGGAGTTGCTCCGCCAGGGCGCGGGCCGCCAGGTCGATGTCCTCCCGGGAGCGGGTCAGCATGCGCAGGGTGGGGATGCGTTCCACCGCCGTGCGCGGGTCGCGATAAAGCGCCAGGGTGCTCTCCAGGGACGCCAGGGTCAGTTTGTCGATGCGCAGTGCACGGGTCAGCGGGTTGCGTTTGATGCGGTCCACCAGATCGCGGCTCCCCACGATGATGCCGGCCTGGGGGCCGCCCAGCAGTTTGTCGCCGCTGAAGGTCACCAGGTCCACGCCGGCCCGCACGGAGGCTTGCACCGTGGGTTCGGCGGCCAGCCCGTAACGGGAGAAATCGATGAAGGTGCCGCTGCCCAGGTCCTGCATTACCGGCAGCCCCGTTTCCCGGCCCAGGGCCACCATCTCTTCCAGGGACACTTCTGCGGTGAAGCCCACCACGGCATAATTGCTGGCGTGCACCTTGAGCAGCAGGGCGGTGTTTTCACTGACGGCCCCGCGGTAATCGCGCAGGTGGGTGCGGTTGGTGGTGCCTACTTCCCGCAGGACGGCCCCGCTCTTGGTCATCACGTCCGGGATGCGGAAAGCGCCGCCGATCTCCACCAGTTCCCCCCGCGAGACGATCACCTCCCGGCCGCGCGCCACGGTCTCCAGGCACAGCAGCACGGCCCCGGCGTTGTTGTTGACCACCATGGCGGCCTCGGCCCCGCTGATCTCGCAGATCAGGTCTTCCACGGCGCTGTAGCGCGATCCCCGGCGGCCGCGCGCCAGGTCGAACTCCAGGTTGGAGTAGTGTCCGCCGATGCGGACTGCGTTTTCCAGGGCCTGCGGCGCCAGCAGGGAGCGGCCAAGGTTGGTGTGGACCACCACGCCGGTGGCGTTGATGCAGCGCACCAGGCGCGGGGCCAGGCGGTCTGCCACCGTGCGGCGCAGGTCTTCCAGCACCGCCTGCAGCGCCAGGGCGGCGCGGTCGACAGCCGGCGTTTGTCCCGCCAGGATGGACTTGCGCAGCCCCTCGATCACCTGCCGCGCGCAGCGGGTCAGGGTCTCCCGGGGCGTGTCGGCAAGCGCCGTGTCGGCGGCCGCCATTTCCAGCAGACGGTCAATGCCGGGCAGGTCGCGCAGCAGGTGCTGTTGCCGTTCGGTGATTTTCATGGGCGCTGATTCCCGATTTTCGATTCTCGACAATTTCTCAAAATCATGATTATATCATTTTTTACTGCTGTATTCCAATGCTTTTCGAGCTCTTGTCGCGAGCAGGCAGTACTCGCCGGAGGGGAGGTGACCCGAAAAATGAACGATAGCCGGAAGCGCCGTGCGCAGGATTACATCATCTTCGCCCTGGATGTCCCCGGACCGCAGGCGGCCGAGCCGTACCTGGCGTCGCTCCGGGGGCGGGTGGGCATGTTCAAGATTGGCCTGGAGCTGTTCGTGCGCGGGGGGCCGGCGATCGTCGCCCACGTGCGCCGCAAGTCGGGTGCGCCGGTTTTCCTGGACCTGAAGCTGCATGACATCCCCGAGACGGTGCGCCGCACCACGGCCGGTATGGCGGAACTGGGGGTGGCTTTTGCCACCGTGCACTGCAGCGGGGGGCGGCGCATGCTGGAGGCCGCCGTGGCGGGTGCGGCGGGGCAGGTGGGGATTCTGGGCGTCACGGTGCTCACCAGCCGGCCGGCCGGCCGGTCCGGCGGAAGCGCGCCGCCTGGGGCGGACATGACCGCCGAGGTGGTGCGCCGGGCGCGGATGGCCATGGCGTCCGGCTGCGCCGGGGTGATCTGCTCCGGACTGGAAGCCGCCGCCGTCAGAAAAGCCGCAGATGGCGATTTCAAGATCGTCACCCCCGGCATCCGGCCGGCGGAAGCGGCTGTCCGTGACGACCAGCGGCGCATCGTCACCCCGGCCGCCGCCGTGGCTGCCGGAGCCGACTACGTGGTGATCGGGCGCCCCATTCGCGATGCCGCCGACCCGGCGGCGGCGGCCGGGGCCATCGCCCGCCAAATCCGGGAGGCCCTGGGTCAGGAGCCGAAGCCGGCGTAGCGGTACAGCGCCAGGCCCAGGATGACCGTGGCCAGGATCAGTGCCAGTACCAGCTGGTCCGGGGTGAAGCGTTTCATTGGAAGAAGCGATTCGGTATCCGCTAGGGCAAAACCCGACGCCTGATCGCGAATGCCTTTTTTCAGTCCCTTTCCTCTTCGGTGTCCAGCCCGAAGGCGGTGTGCAGCACGCGAACGGCCAGCTCGGCGTACTTTTCGTCCACCACGCAGGAAATACGGATTTCCGAGGTGGTGATCATGTGAATGTTGATGTTCTCGCGTGCCAGGGTGTTGAACATGGTGGCGGCCACCCCGGAATGGTTCTTCATGCCCATGCCCACAACCGATATCTTGGCGATATCCCTGTCCCCGTAAACCTGTTCGGCCCCGATTTCGGCGGCGATCTTCTCCTCGATTTTCAGCGCCCGGGCGTAGTCCGATTTGGGAACCGTGAAGGTCAGGTCCGTATCTCCTTCCTCGCGGGTGTTCTGGATGATCATGTCCACCACGATGCCGGCGGCGGCGATGGGGGAGAAGATCTTGGCGGCGATGCCCGGCTGGTCGGGCACTTTTTTCAGGGTGATGCGGGCTTCGTTCTTGTCGTGGGTGACGGCGGAGACCACCAGACTCTCCATTCCGGCCTCGTCGTTGTTGACAACCATGGTTCCCTCCTCCTCGGAAAACGATGAGCGTACGTGCACGGGGACGTTGAATTTCTTGGCGAAAGCCACCGAACGGATCTGCAGCACCTTGGCCCCCAGGCTGGCCATGTTGAGCATCTCGTCGTAGGTGACACGCGACAGCTTGCGGGCGCGGCTGCAGACGTTGGGGTCGGCGGTGTAGATGCCGTCCACGTCGGTGTAGATTTCGCACATGTCGGCCCCCAGGGCGGCGGCAATGGCCACGGCCGAGGTGTCCGACCCGCCGCGGCCCAGAGTGGTGATATTCCCCTGCAGGTCGCAACCCTGGAAGCCGGCCACCACCACGATGTTCTTCTTGTCCAGCAGATCCAGGATGCGTTGGGTGCCCACCTCCAGGATGCGGGCATTGCCGAAGTCGTGGTCGGTAAGCACGGCCGCCTGGAAACCCAGCAGCGAGCGGGCCGGGTAGCCGCGGGCCTGCAGCGTGATGGCCAGCAGGGCGGCTGTGGTCTGCTCGCCGGTGGCCAGCAGCACGTCCAGTTCACGTTTGTCCGGCATCTCGGCGGCCTGGGAGGCCAGGTCCAGGAGTTTGTCCGTCACCCCGGCCATGGCCGACAGGATGACGACCAATTGGTCGCCTTTTTCGACGGTCTGGATGACCCGGTCGGCCACGTGGCGGATACGGTCCACGTCGGCCACCGAGGTGCCGCCGTATTTTTGTACAATCAGACCCATTTCTGCTCCTTCATCCAGATGTACAGGTTGTCCAAGAGATCGGTCATGGCCCTGCCGCGGGCCGCCATGGTGATGCTGCGCCGGGCGTCGTCTGTGATCTCCATGGTCAGCGACAGTCGCTCCCCGGGCAGCAGTCCCGCCACGCGGTCGGCCCACTCCACGGCCAGCGTGCCGCCGGCGTGGAAGAGTTCCGGCAAACCGATATCCTCCATTTCCTCCGGTGATGTCAAGCGGTAAAGGTCGGCATGAAACAGGGGCAGCCGTCCGGGGTACTCGTTGATCCAGGTATAGGTGGGGCTGGTGATGTAGTAGCCCGCGGGCACGTCCAGGCCCCGGGCCAGGCCCTGCACCAGGGTGGTCTTGCCGCAGCCCAGGTCTCCGGTCAGGGCCAGGATGGTGTCCGGCACGCACAGGCGGCCGATGCGCTCTCCCAGCCGCCGGGTTTGCGCCATGCTGCAGGTGATGATGGAGATGCGGGCGGAAGGCATGCCGGATCGTCAGTCTGTGAGGTCCTGGACCCGGTCGCCGATGCGGTTGAGCAATTCGTGGCTGCGGGCGTCCATCTCCAGGGCCTCGGCGCCCCCGGATTCATGATCGTAGCCGAAAAGGTGCAGGATGCCGTGGACCAGCAGCTGGGCAAAGCGCAGCGATACATCCATGTCGGCCTCAAAGGCTTCTCGCTGTGCGGTTTCGGCCGAGATGACCACGTCGCCCAACAGGGGGGTGGGCGGCTGGCTCGTCTCGCCCTCGCGCATGGGGAAAGCGATCACGTTGGTCGGCCCCTCGCGCTGCAGGTACTGCCGGTTGAGTTCGGCGATGCGGCGATCGTCGACGATCAGCAGCGACAGCTCGGCCTCAGGACTGTCCAAGGCGTCTAAGATGGCCTGCGCCGTCCGACGGACGTTTTCCTGCGACAACGGCAGGCAGTTTTGCCGGTTCTCTATCAGGACTGCCATTTTTACGGTTCTTTTTCCGATCCCGGCCGTTTCCGGCCGCGGCTGCGTTTTCCGGGTATTCGATGCGGTGATGGTGGATGCCGCTGAGAATCTTGTTGAAGCTCTTGGCGATGCTGTGCAGGTCCTTGAGGGTCAGTTCGCACTCGTCCAGCTGGCCGTCGGAGAAGACCTGGTTAATCTGGCGCTGCACGTGCCCCTGGATACGCGACGGCGTTGGGTTTTCCAGGGTGCGCGAAGAGGCCTCGACCACGTCGGCCAGCATCACCAGCCCGGCCTCGCGGGTCTGGGGCCGGGGGCCGGGGTAGCGAAAATCGTCGATGTTGACGGCGTCCTCGCCCTTCTGCTGCTTGGCTTTTTCGTAAAAATAGCGGATCAGGCTGGTGCCGTGATGCTGCTGGATGACGTCACGGATGTCCTGGCCCAGCCTGTAGCGGCGGGCGATCTCCATGCCCTCCTTGATGTGCGACATGAGGATAAGGCTGGACATGGAAGGCGCCAGCTTGTTGTGCCGGTTCTTTCCGTCGGTCTGATTTTCAATGAAATACAGCGGTTTTTTGATTTTGCCGATGTCGTGGTAATATCCGCACACCTTGGCCAGCAGGGGGTTGGCTCCTATCTCGGAGGCGGCCGCCTCCACCATGGAACCCACGATGACCGAGTGATGGTAGGTGCCGGGCGCCTCGATCATCAGACGGCGCAGGATGGGCTGATCCAGGTTGGCCAGTTCCAGCAGGGTGATGTCCATGCGGTAGCCGAAGGCCATCTCCACCAGCGGGGCCAGTCCGGCCGTAATGACGCCCGCCACGATGCCGCCCGAAAAGGCGAAGCCCCAGTCCCAGAAGGTGGCGAAACCGATGCTGTTGCCCTGGTAGACATTCAGGGCCGTGACCAGCAGCACGTTGAGCAGACCCACCTTGAGCCCGGCGGTGATGAAGATCTTACGCTCGCGGCTGTGGCGCACCCAGTAGGCGGCCATGCTGCTGCTAAGCAGGAAGTAGAAAAACAGCGAAAAGCTGTTTTCCAGCAACAGGGCCGCGCAGATGCTCAGCACCAGGGCCAGCGAGACGGCCATGTTCAGGCCCAGAAAGAGGCATACCGTCATGGCGCCGGCGGCCAGCGGAATGCCGTAGTACACCGAGGTGGCCGTTACCGAGAAGGCGCTCCGGGCGGTAAACGCCTGGGTCAGGGAGGCGGATATGCCGGTGATCAGGAAGAAGGTGACCAGCACACAGGCAATGAACAGCAGGTCCTTGTTGTGCGCCCGCTGGGTGTCGCGCTCCCGGCAGCAGTACAGGGTGTAGCTGATCAGCAGCAGGCAGATCATCAGCACGGCCGCCCCCAGGCTGTTGAGCACCAGGTGCTGGTTGCGGGTCTGCTTGCGCAGGGCCTCGAGTTCCAGCAGCTGCACAGGCCCTACCCGCTGCCCCTCGCGCAGCAGCATCTCGCCGGCCTTGACGCGCGAGACCACCGGCGTGACGGCCGCGGCCGCCCGCTGGCGGCGTTCGGCGGTCTCGTTGCGGTTGAGGGTGATGTTGGGCTGGATCATGGCCTGGGAAAAGTCGATGATCAGGTTGCGCAGATTGTAGCTCAGGGTGTTGAGCAGCGGCGCGGCCGTCTCTCTCACCATGGCACGCGCGCGGTCCAGGCCGTAGAAACGGTCCAGGTCCGAGACCACCTTTTCGGTCTTGGAGCGCACATCACGCAGAATGATGCCCCGGCGCGATTCGCGCAGCAGGATCTCCTTGCTGGTCACTACCCCGTGGTTGAGAATCGAGGTCAGGATGGTCTGGATCAGCCCGGCAATGTGCCGCGAGAATTTTTCCTTTTCAAGGAGACGGTAAGCACCGTCGCTGACGAAGAAACCGATAGTTTCCTGGAAGGCGTCCTTCAGACGCCAAATCTCGTCGTGCAGCGACTCGGCCCGCTGGTTGGAGGTGCCGATGTCCTCCGCGGAAGGGTCGGCGGACGGCTCCCGGGTGGTGGACGAGGCGCCGGCATTCTCGATGACGTTGCGTACGCGCGAAAAGGCCCGCTCCACCCGTCGACTGAGACGGCCGGCCAGGGTGGGGTCGTAGTCGTAGACGGTCATGACCTCGTCCATGGCCTGCTGGCGGCGGGCCTCGGTGGCCTCGTGGTCTTCCACGAAGAAGTCCCGGGGAGCCTTGATGTCCCGGTCGGCGATGTCCCCCAGCTTGTAGTCCACGGTGGTCATCACCAGGCGCGGGTGCAGGATAAAAACGAAGGCGGCGGTCACGGCCACCAGCAGGATCCAGCGCACGGAACGGCTGCTGTTGAAGTGCTCGGCCGCGGCCTGTATTCTTTTCTTAAGCTTCATCGGTTTGACCGTTTGTCTTCGAGCTGTTCGTAGGCCCGGATAATCTCCTGCACCAGCCGGTGTCGGATGACGTCGGTTTTGCTGAAAAAAACGAACTTGATGCCCTCGATGCCCTGAAGAATCTCCTTGGCCTCCACCAGGCCCGAATGCTTGGCCGCCGGCAGGTCGATCTGGGTGATGTCGCCCGTGATGACCGCCCGTGAGTTGAATCCGATGCGCGTCAGAAACATTTTCATCTGCTCACTGGTGGTGTTCTGGGCTTCATCCAGAATGACGAAGGAGTCGTTGAGGGTGCGTCCCCGCATGAAGGCGATGGGAGCGACCTCGATGACCCCCTGCTGCATCAGACTGGCGGCCTTTTCAAAGCGCATCATGTCATGCAGTGCGTCGTACAGCGGCCTCAGGTATGGATCGATCTTGTCGGCCAGGTCACCCGGCAGAAATCCCAGAGCCTCTCCGGCTTCCACCGCCGGCCGCGTCAGTATGATGCGGTTGACGAGGCCCTTGGACAGCGCCGCCACTGCCATGGCCATGGCCAGATAGGTTTTGCCGGTTCCCGCCGGTCCGATGCCGAAAACGATATCAAACCTGCGCATGGCGTCAATATATTCTTTCTGGGCGCGGCTTTTGGGGGCCACCGATTTCTTGTTGGCGGTGATGTAGACCGTGTCCAGAAAGATGTCCTGCAGGTTGACGCGGTCGTCTTCGCTGAGCACCCGCACGGCGTAGTCCACATCGTTGGGGTAGATGGGGTAGCGCTTCTGGAGCAGGGCGTAGAGCTGCGTCAGGATGTTCTGCGCCAGCTTGCCCGAAATGGGGTCTCCGCGCAGGAAAACGGTATTGCCGCGGGCGGATATACGAATGTCCAGTGCATCGGCGATGCGCTGCAGGTGACGGTTGTGTTCGCCGAAAAGCTGGCGCGCCAGGTCGATGTCCGAAAATGTGAGTTCTTCGGCGGTGTCGTTTATGGGGGAAGGCATAAGAATGCCCTGGATTCGGGTGGTGGTTTGAAAATAATATAAAGTTCAATGTGTTGGTACGTAACGCAAGGCCGCCGCCGGTGACATTGAATACCTGCGGATACCTTTCATGTTATCATTATCATACATTTTTCACAGAATGCAAATCTCAATTTGCCCTGCCCCGACCGCCACCAAAAACACCTTGACTCTCCGCAGAGCCGCTGGTAGCTTCAAAAACTTCGGGAAGAGGGGGTTCTTTTTTTCCATTGCGCGCATACCGACCGGTGTACAGGCATTTTGTCGCCAGTCATCAACTTATATAAAATACAATGAATCCTTTTGATATCGTTGTGGTGGTCATCGTCGGCTTCTGCCTGATTCGGGGCCTGTTCAGGGGTCTTATCAAGGAGCTGGCATCGGTGGTTGCGGTGCTGGCGGGCTTTTACGCGGCCTACACGTATTACCCGCGCATCGCCGAGCTGCTGACGCGCTGGATGGCCAACGGCGCTTACCGCAACATTCTGTCTTTTTTACTCATCTTCTGTATGGTTTTTCTGGTGATCAGCATTTTTGGTGTGATCATCAAGTACCTGCTGAAAATCGCCTTTCTGGGTTGGGTGGACCGTTTCTGCGGCATGGGCATCGGGCTGGTCAAGGGTTTGCTGATCGTCTCGATCCTGCTGGTCATGCTGACGGCATTTTTGCCCAAGGGCGCCCCCGTACTCAAGAAATCGCTCACCGCACCTTACGTCGTCGCGGTTTCCCGGGAGATGTCCAAGGTCATTCCCCGGGACATGAAAAGAAGCTTCGACGACAAGCTGAAAGCCTTCATCAAAGCTTGGAACATACCCGCCGTCTGAAAAAGAACATCGATCCCCCCGACTCGCTGACCGCTCTGGTCAAACGGCTGAGAAGCCGTGAGGGATGCCCCTGGGACCGTCGGCAGACCCCGGAAAGCGTGGCGGCCTATCTGGTCGAAGAGGCCTACGAGCTGGTAGACGCCATCGCCGGCGGCGACGCCGCCGCGATCTGTGAGGAATTGGGGGACGTGCTTTTCCATGTGGTTTTTCTGGCCGTGCTCTTCGAGGAAAAAGGCGCCTTCGATCTGCAGACGGTGGTCGAACGCAACCTCGCCAAAATGATCCGCCGGCACCCCCACGTCTTTGCCGACGCGGCGGTCGAGAGCACCGAGGATGTGGGGCGCCAGTGGCGGCGCATCAAACGGCAGGAGCAGCGGGAAAAATCGGGATCGATGCCTGCCTCGGTGCTGGACACGGTCAGTGGCGGCATGCCGCCACTGACGCGCGCCTACCGTATCTCCCAGCGCGTGGCGGCCGAGGGGTTTGACTGGGACGATTTGCAGGGCGTTATGGCCAAGGTTGAGGAGGAGTGGGCCGAGCTGAAAACCGCTTTGCGTGAGGCCGGCGACGACGCCGCTTCCCTGGAAACCGCCGCCATGGAGTTCGGGGACGTGCTGTTCACCATGGTGAATGTGGCCCGGCTGGCCGGATTCCGGCCTGATAGCGCCCTGGCGGCCGCCATCGGCAAATTCGAGCGGCGCTATCGCTGGATGGAGGCCGAACTGGCGCGACATGGCCGGGAGCTGTGCGATCAGACCCGCCGACGCATGGACGAGCTGTGGGAGGCTGCCAAGCAGGCCACGGAGTGAGATTCACGATTCGGGGTCACCGTTGCCGGAACCGGTCGCCGGCAGCAGGCTGGCCGCTTCGATGGGGATGCTGTGTTGCCGGCGGCGCCCCTCGGGATCCAGCACGCTGTATCGAAAGCGCATGGGTTCGCCACCGCCGCTGCGGCTGCACTGCAGGTGCTTCCAGGAACCGGTTTTCTCCCGGCTGAGGCCCGCCTCGGTGATGCGTGCAATGATACGGCGGGAGACGCGCTCGATGACGCCCTGTAGGCGGTGGTCTTCGGCCGTCGCACCGCAGCCGGCCGCCTCCTGGGCCCGGCTGCGGTGGTAGAGCCTGCGGCTCAGCGAGCCAAGCACGGCGTGAATCTGGTAAGTGGGAATTTCCATATCCGTATTTCTGCTGGTGTCTTGCCCCCGCGGCCCGGCCAATGCGTCGGCCCGCAGGGAAATTATCGGCACCCTTCAGCTTTCTCTTAAGCTTTCCAGTATTTCTTCGATCTCCCGCCGGTCGGCGGCGTTTGCGTAGATGACCCCCCAGCCCTTCTGCATCTGGAACAGCCCGTCATAGGCGGTGTCGTGATAGGAACGGATGCGGTGGGGGATGTGGCGTTCGTCCAGCACCGACTGGACAATCTGTGCCTCGATGGCATTTTCGATGGTCGCGATCTTGACGAATTCCGTCATGGGAAGGCTCCTGCGGTGTCAGACCCGCCGGAGGGCAGGCCGTTGCTGAATGACTATTCATTGTCTTGGGACCGTCTCCCTCTGTGCCGCGATGGCACTACCACGGACACGTTGTTTTTATAGCATTTTGAAAATAATAAATAAAGGAACTTGAAAAATATCCGCCAATGGGGCCGCATTTTTTCTTGACAGGCAAGAGCGGAAGCTATACTGAATGAGTATTCATTCAAAAGAAGGAGGTGACCCATCGGTACCACCACACAGCCGGCAGAAAAATATACCCGTATCCTGGAAGCCGCCATCCGTGTCTTCGCCGTCCAGGGGGTTTCCCACACCACCGTTTCGCAGATCGCCCGCGAGGCGGGAGTCGCCGATGGCACCATCTACCTGTACTTCAAGAACAAGGATGACATCCTTGTTCAGTTTTTCAACTACAAGACGCGGCAGGTATTCGAAGGTTTCCGGCGCAAGGTCGAGGAGGCTTCCAACGCCATCGACATGCTGGGCAGCCTCATCCGCTCACACCTGGAAGCCTTCGAAAACGACCGCGACATGGCCATCGTCTATCAGTGCGAGATCCACCAGATTCACCGGGTGGCCGAACCGCAGATCCGGGAGATGTACCAGCTGTACTCGGACCTGATCTCGCGCATCATCGAACAGGGGCAGCAGGAGGGCAGCATCCGCCAGGATCTGTACCTGGGACTGGTCAAGCGCATGATCATCGGCACCGTCGATGAGGTCATCGGCACCTGGCTGCACTCGCGCGGGCGCTACGAGCTGAGCGCGTTGGCCCAACCCCTGCTGGATCTCTTCCTGCAGGGCCTGGCGACTCCCCGGGCCCGGCGGGCATCATCGCCTGAGGCACAGGCGCAATTGGAGGAAGGAGCGTAATACATGGCACAGGTTATTTCGGATCGAAGAGACGTGGATTTCGTGCTGCACGAGCTGCTGGGGGTGGAAGCCCTCAGCCGGCACAGCCGCTTTGCGGAATTCAACCGCAAGACCGTGGACCTCATCGTCAACGAGGCCCGCAATCTGGCGATCAAGGAGATTCTGCCCACCCAGAAAGCCTCGGACGAGGAAGGCTGTCGTTTCGAGAATGGAAAAGTGACCGTGCCCGAGTGCTTTCACCGGCCCTACCGCCTGTTCACCGAGGGCGAGTGGCTGGCCATGAGCGAAGACCCCGAGTGGGGCGGGCAGGGCATGCCGAGCACCGTGGCCATGGCCGCCAGTGAATTTTTCAACGGCGCCAACTACGCTTTCATGATTTACCCGGGCCTGACGCACGGCGCCGGTAAACTGGTGGAGACCTTCGGCACCGAAAAGCAAAAGAAACTGTACCTGGAGAAGATGTACACCGGGCAGTGGGGCGGCACCATGCTGCTCACCGAACCCCAGGCCGGCTCGGACGTGGGCGCCCTGGAGACCACGGCCGTGGACAACGGTGATGGCACCTACTCCATCACCGGCAGCAAGATCTTTATCTCCAGCGGCGAGCACGATCTGGTGGAGAACATCATTCACCCCGTGCTGGCGCGCATCGAGGGCGCGCCTCCGGGCACCGACGGCATATCGCTGTTCCTGGTGCCCAAGATCTGGGTCAATGATGACGGCAGCCTGGGGGAACCCAACGATGTGGTCTGCACCGGCATCGAGGAGAAGATGGGCATCCACGGGAACGCCACTTGCTCCATGACCCTCGGCGGCAAAGGCAAGTGCCGGGGCACGCTGCTGGGCGAGAAGAACAAGGGCATGCGCGCCATGTTCCTGATGATGAACGAGGCCCGGCTGCTGGTGGGTCTGCAGGGCTTCGCCTGCGCCAGCTGCTCATACATGCACGCCCTGGGCTACGCCCGCGAGCGGCTCCAGGGGCGCCATCTGCTCAAGATGCGTGACAAGAGCGCCCCCCAGGTGCCCATCATCCAGCACCCCGACGTGCGCCGTCAGTTGCTGACCATGAAGGTTTACGTAGACGGCCTGCGCAGCCTGCTCTACTATCTGGCCTGGTGCGCCGATCAGCGGGACGTCAGTGACGACCCGGAAGAAAGGGAGCGCTACCAGGGCATCATTGACGTGCTGATTCCCATCGCCAAGGGCTACGGTACGGACCGCGCCTTCGAGGTATGCAGCCAGGGCGTCCAGGTGTACGGCGGCTACGGATACATCCGCGAATACCCCATGGAGCAGCTGTTGCGGGACTGCCGTATCACCCTGATTTACGAGGGGACCAACGGTATCCAGGCCATGGATTTTCTGGGGCGCAAGCTAGGGCTGCGCAAAGGACAGGCCATCAGGGACCTGCTGGCCGAGGTGCAGCGGTGTGTGGCCGAGGCCAAACAGTTCGACGGGCTGCAGAACCTGGCCGCCACCGTCGAGGCCGTCGTGGGCAAGC
>Ga0256835_1000435_pt1 | contig 31585 bp, 22 predicted proteins | sample PIR30metaG_FD_185972 | JGI IMG/M metagenome (GOLD analysis project Ga0256835, IMG submission 185972) | Hydrothermal vent microbial communities from East Pacific Rise, Pacific Ocean - PIR-30 | ecosystem: Environmental > Aquatic > Marine > Hydrothermal vents | place: Pacific Ocean: East Pacific...
GGAGCAGCACGAGCCCGTCCTGCTGGCCTCACTCCTCGCCGGGGGCGTCGGGATCGACCTGACGGCGGCCTCCGTGGTGATCCACTACGACCGCTGGTGGAACCCCGCGCGGGAGGACCAGGCCACGGACAGGGTCCACCGGATCGGCCAGCGGCGGTTCGTCCACGTCTACAAGCTACTGACCCGCGACACCGTCGAGGAGCGGATCAACGAGCTCATCCGGGAGAAGACCGAGCTCGCGGACAGCGTGATCACCTCCTCCGAGGGGCTGCTTCGCGCCCTCGGCCGCGAGGAGCTCATCGCCCTGCTCGGAGCCCCCGATCCCGAGGGCCGAGGCACACCCTCCGGACGCCCGGGATCTGGCGCGTGACGCCGCCCTCGCCGGCGACGCGGAGCACGGCGTCCTGATCCTCCACCACCGTGCCGCACAGCATGTCGAACCCCTCCTCGAGCAACGCCGGCTCGAGCGGAGTACTCGGCCCCAGCATGACGGTGAACGTGCCGGACGGCACGAGGTCGAGCACCTCGCCGAGGCTTCCGTTGAGCAGCGTGGTGGCCGTCACGGCGACCACGTCGGCACCGGGGAGCAGCTCGGGGAGCCGGTCCACCGGGATGTCGCCCTCCCGCAGCCCGAGTCCCCGCTCGAACACCAGGAGCTCCCCGCACTCGTCCCGGAGGCGGTCGACGAAGGGGAAGTGACCGAGTACGGCGACCCGCCGTCCCTCCCCCTTCCTCCGGATGACCTCCAGCGCGTTGACCGGAGGTGCCGAGGCCGCCCCCGGGCCGAGGATCGAGTTGATCGCCGCCAGCGCCACAACCGACTCGGCGAACGACTCCGAGCCCAGGAGCCCGACCAGGTCGGCCGCCGGCCGGCCCGCCAGGGAGCCCGCCCAGCGGACGGGCAGGTCACCGTGGCGGTGGGGTTCGTTCCGCAGGGACGAGGCGAGGCCCGTCCCGGCCGTGGTCCGGACCGCGGTCCAGAACATGCCCACCCGGACCTCCAGGACCCGGACGCCACCGGCACGCTCGAGCGCGGCGCGCATCAACCGTCCGACGATCCCGGCCTGACGGTCCCCGCTCATGCCGTCCCCGCCGCCCGCCGCCACCGCCGCCAGGGCACGCGGCTGGACCGGAGCAGCGCCGCCCCCACGGCAACGTAGAGCAAGCCGACCCAGTGGCGCGGCAGGGAGGAGGCGCGGAGTAGTCTCCCGCCGGCCATCATGCCCAGGACGACGGCCCACGTGCCCGGCGAGAGGAACCCCCCGAGGCACCGTCCGTCCCCGCGGCTCTCGATCCGCTCCGTGATCCGGACCGCCGACCGGTCGATGACCAACGCCGACTTGAAGAGCCCGAGGAGGAGGGCGGCGGGAATGGCCCAGCGCGCCCAGGGCGCGCCGCCTACCGTCCACACGGAGCCCGCGGCGAGGAGCCCGGCGCCGACGACGGACCAGAGGACCGCCGCCGCCAGGAGGTGGACCCGCGCCGGAGCGGCCGGCGTGACGCGCTCGAGCAACCCGCCCATCGGCGCCATTCTCGCACGGATCAGAGCGCGTCGGGCGGTTCGTCCCCGCCGCTCCCCCCGCCGGACGGGGCCCGCCCCTCCAGGTACTCGAGGAACGAGCGTGCCAGCTCGTCCGCGGGTTGCTGGGATGGCCGGCGCCCCGGATCGCTGCCGGTCTCGAGCACGGTGCGGACGCGGGGCCCGTACACCGTGATGAACTGGAGCATGGCCTCCAGGACCCGGTTGAACTGCCGCTGTGTCAGCGGCGCGTCCTCCAGCGGAAACTCGATCGTCGCGCGGATCTCCCCGTCGGAGGGGTCGTACTCCCACTGGAGCATCTTGGTCTCCCACGAGATGTGCAGGAGGGTCTGCATCAGGGGGAGTTTGTTCGGGCCGTCCGGGTAGTGGAAGAGCTGCGGCACGATCAGCTCGAAGAACTCACCGTTCTCCTGGAGCCTTACCACGAACAGCACCCTCTCGAAACCGGCTTCCTTGAAACCGAACGGCACGAGGACCGTTCCGTTGGCCTCGTCCCTCTGGAACTTCAATCCCCTCGCCCCGAGGTACGCCTCGATCTGATCCAGCGTCGTCGCCATGTGGCCTCCCTACGCCCCCCCGGCTCCACCGGGGTCCATCCGTCCGAGCGCCTCCCGGATCGCCGCGCCCGGCACCGTCTCCCGTTCCAGGAGGAGCGCCGCGATCGCCTCGAGCGCCCGGCGGTTCTCCTCCAGCTGTTCCTGGACCGCGGCCTCCTCCCGGCGCAGCATCGCCTCCACCTCCCGGCGCACGGCGTCACCCGAGGCCGCACCGCGGAGGAGCGCCTCGAGCGCGGGGACGGAGACGGGGCCCACGGCCTGCGACATGCCGTAGCGGCTGACCGCGAGCGCCGCGATCTGCGTCGCCATCGCGAGATCCTGGCTGCATCCGGCCGAGACCTCCTCTGGACCGTACACGAGGATCTCGGCGGCCCGCCCCGCCAGGGCCGTCCGGATCCTGGAACGGACCGCCGAGGCCGTCAGGGCGGCAAACTCGCTCTCGGGGAGCGACTCCACGAACCCCAGAGCCCGGCCCCTGGGCAGGATCGTCGCCTGGTGCACGCTGCCCGGCCGCTCGAGCTCACCCACCAGGGCGTGGCCGGCCTCGTGGTACGCGGTCCGGCGCAACTCCGTCTCCGGCGGCAACGCCCCCTCCTGCCGGAGGCCGTACCGGACGTTGGTCAGCGCCTCCCGGAACAGCGCCATGTCGACGAGGATCTCCTCCTGACCGCCAGAGGCGCCGCGAAGCGCGAGGATCGCCGCCTCCTGGACCACGCGGGCAAGCTGTGCGCCGGAGAGCCCCATGGCGGAGCGGGCGAGCGTCTCGAGGTCCACGTCCCCGGCCAGCGGGAGCCGTGCGGTCTTGATGCGCAGCAGCTCGAGCCGCGCCCCGGCGTCGAGGTCGTCGACGGTGACCACGAGATCGAAACGGCCCGGGCGCTTGAGCGCGGGGTCGAGCATGTCGGCACGGTTCGTCGCCGCCAGGTAGAAGACGGGCCGGTCCCGGCCCGAGAAGCCGTCCATGGAGACGAGGAGCTGGTTGAGCATCGAGTCGTGGTGGGAGCTGGCGGTCTCCCCGCGGCGGGCCCCGATGGCGTCGATCTCGTCGATGAACAGGATCGAGGGCGCGTAGGTCGCCGCGCGCTCGAACAGCTCGCGGATGTTGGATTCGGACTCCCCGACCCACTTGGATGCGAAATCCGTCGCACTGACGGCGAAGAACGGAAGTCCCGCCTCGCCGGCAGTCGCCCGCGCCAGCAGCGTCTTACCGTTGCCGGGGGGACCCTCCAGCAGGATCCCGGAGGGCAGTCTGATCCCCAGCCGCCGCAACGCCTCCGGATCGCGCATCCAGGCGAGGACCTCCGCGAGGCGGCGCTTGGCCTCGCCGGCCCCCGCCACGTCGGCGAACCGTTCCGCCGGGATCCCGGTGAACGTCAGCCGTGCGGACCGGTCCTTGGAGGCCACGACGGTCCGGGTGTGGAGGTCCATCGGTCGCAGGGTCAGCGTCCCCTCTTTGCCGTCGAACGCCAGGTCGACCTCCCACTGGAAGCTGGCCGTCTTCCGGGCCCGGAACGCCTCCCGGAGGTACCGTTCGCGGAGCACGGAGCGCCGGACCGTGTCCAGCGTGCCTCCCGGCCCGGGTTCCCAGCTCTCCGGCGCCCCGGGCAACCAGGCGCGGGCCCCGCTGGTCCGGACCAGACGGTCACGGGCCCGCTCCTCGGCGGGGTTCGCCGGGGGAGCGCTGGAGAATAGCACCAGGGGGACCCCGGGACGTGCCCTCCGGATCTCCCGCAACGTCTTCGCCACCGGACCGAGGCCGCCGGGGCCCGAGGCATCGTCGCCGCGGGCGATGTCCACGAGCACCACGTCCGGGGCGCTCCGGCGCAGTACCTCCCCCGCCTCGGCGGGTTCCGCGAACGACCACGCCAGCTCCGGGAACCGGCCGCCAAGCGCGGCGTGATCCAGGCCGGCGCCCACCACGAGGAACCGTTCGCCCCCCTCCTCCATCGACTGGAACAGCTCCCGGTCCGGTCCGCGCGGGAGGTCGAGGACGAGGTTGCGAACCCGCTCCCACGTCCCGTGCTCGCCGAACAGCTCGTCCCGGTACTCGGAGAGCACCGCCCGCAGCGCATCCTTGATGGCCAGGGGCACCCCGGAGGTCAGCTTCCGGGCGTCGAGATCCGGGCCCAGCCGCTGGATCAGCAGCGTCAGCATCCGGTCGTCCACCGGGGCCATCCGGAGGCCGAGGCGGGCCTCCATCTCGGCTGCGACCTCGTCGAGGGCCAGCCGGGCGATCTCTTCCAGGGCCGCCGGCGTCAGATGGTCGAACAGGATCGGGTACCCCTTCGCGAGGCGGGAGACGAGCTCGGGGGCGAGCACCGACTGCGTCGTTCCTGGGATCACGGCGCCGGCCAGCGCCTCGAGTACGGCCGATCGCGAAGCGCCGTCCTCCGCGCCGGCGCTCTGGCCCAGCGACGAGCCGTACAGCTCCCGGCCGAGGTTCGTCGTGATGACGATGGTGTTCTCGGTGAAGGCGACCTTTTCCTGCGTGAACTTGTCCTGCAGCACGCCGTAGTCCAGGAGCTGGAGCAGCAGGTTCTGGACCGACCGGCCCGACTTCTCCACCTCGTCGATCAGGATGAGGCCCCTCGGATGTTCCCTGGCGAAGGAGGTCAGGACGCCGGGTCTGGCACCGTGGTACGAGGGCTCGAACCCCACGAGGCCGCGGAACCCCTCGAAGTCGGCGTACGCCGACATGTCCAGCCGGAGGTACCCGCCTCCGGCACCGGTGTCGAGGGCGTCTGCCAGGAGTTGGGCGGTGTACGTCTTCCCGACCCCGGGCGGTCCGAGGAAGAGGAGCACGACCCTCGGGGCGCCTCCATCGGCGGGGGCCGAGATCTGCGCCTGGAAGATGGCATCGGCGATCTGCTGAACCGCCGCCGCCTGGCCCACGACCTTACGGGCCAGCATGTTCTGGACGGCCAGGACACGGGCCATGACCTCGTCCACTCCGGAGACATCCTTCCTCGAGGCGACGAGCGCCTCGGCGAGGGAGGGGTTTCGTTCCCGGATCTCTGCCATCACGGGGTCGTCGGGAAGCGCCAGCAACCCAAGGAGCAGCGCCACCGCGGGCACGTCACCCCGGTGCCGCCGGTAGAGCCCGCCGAACACCGCCTTCACGGCCGGGCTCATCGGCACCTTGCGTTCCGGCACGGCCACGGTCCCGGCCCTGCGGGCGAGCGCCTCGATCTCCGGCGGGAACGAGAGTGGTGTGCCAGCACCGGCTCCGAGCGCCGCCGCGATGTCGGGATCCGCCGCGACCGCCACGAAGAAGTGGCGCGGCTCCAGTGTCGTCCCGTCCTCCGCGGCAACGGCGCGTTTGGCCCACGCCACGACTCTCCTCGTCAGGTCGTCCATGGTTCCATCCCTTTCCCTCGTAGTCCGTCGGCGGCGGGCCGCGGCCGGCCGGGTTCAGAAGCGGTCGCCTCCCCCGAGCTTCGCCTCCCACTCGTCGCCGGTCTTGGCGAGCACGGCGACGACCACGGCAAACTCGTCGGGCTCCAGCCGATCGAGCAGCATGTTGTGGGCAAAGACGAGGTATCGGCCGCCCTCCTGCTCCAGGATCCCGAACGCCCCGAGCTTGAACCCCTGGTTGGCCCGGAGCAGTCCGTCGGCCAGCTCGGCCGGGAGGGGGCCCGGAGGCAGCTCCCGGACAACCGTCATGATGTTGGTGACGGGGTGGCCCGCGAGGTCTCCCGCCGGGCTGAAGATCACCGCCTGTGTCCTGCCGTCACCCAGCGCCAGGGTACAGGTGATGAACTCGGGGGTCTTCCTGACGACCTGCCATCCCGCCCGGCTGGCGAGCGTCTCGATCATCTCCGCAAACGCCACGGTGCCTCCTCTCGACCTTCCGGAGGGCCGGCGCGTCTCCCACTGGAAAGCCACGTGGTTTGAACCATGTTACCACGCAGGACGAGGTTCCGGACACCTGTCGTTGGGACCTGTATACTGAGCCACACGACCGCCCGGAGCCAGCTCCCGATCCGACCCGTGATCCGGTCCCGGCTCCCATCGTCAACGTCTGCAACCACGGGAGGCACCATGGGACTGTTCGAGAGCCGGGCCACGAAGGAACGGAAGAGTCACTTCAAGAACCTCGTCATGATGGCGATCGCGGACGGAGAGCTCGCGGAGAACGAGAAGAAGCTCCTGGCCAGCATCGGCGCGCGGATCGGACTGTCCCAGGACGAGGTCTCCGCCGTGCTGTCGAAGCCGGACAAGATCAAGCTGAAGGTTCCGGCGTCACGGGAGGAGAAGATCTCCCAGATGGTCGACCTCGTGGCCATGATGATGGTCGACGGAAACGTCGACTCGAAGGAGGTCATGCTGGCCATGGCGCTGGCCAAGGAGATGGGGCTCGACCCGGCCATCGTCAAGGTGATCGCGGACAAGATGATCGAGGCGCTCGCCAAGGGCCTCTCCTCGGATGCCGCGGTCAACGACATCGGGAGCATCCTGACCTGAAGGCGCCCGCCTGACGAAGAGGGCCACCCTTGGGTGGCCCTCGTGCGTTCGCATCATGGCGCGCCGGCAGGGACTCGAACCCCGAACCTTCTGATCCGTAGTCAGATGCTCTATCCAGTTGAGCTACCGGCGCAGCCGGGGATGGGGATTGTGCCACAGGTCGCCGGGAGACGCAACCTCCCCGGGGACGGCAGCGTGGCGGGAGGGGCTTGACGGCGGACGCGGGTTGGGGCATCCTGGAGTTGTCCCACCACGCTGCTCCGAAAGGAGCACATCATGTTCGCGAAGGTTCTCACCGCCACGCCCCAGGGTGTCGGGGCGCTGTTCGTCACCGTGGAGGTCGACCGTCGCCAGTCGGCCCACCCCGGCCTCGCCATCGTGGGACTGCCCGACGCGGCGGTCCGCGAGTCGAAGGAACGCGTGCTGGCCGCGCTGCGCCGCATCGGACCGCCGCCCGAGCCCGCCAACGTCGTGGTCAACCTGGCGCCCGCCGAGGAGCGCAAGGAGGGGGCAGGGCTCGACCTCGCCATCGCCGTCGGCCTCCTGGCCACACGCGGAGTGGTCCCCTCGGACTCCGTCGGGGGCACCCTCCTGCTTGGCGAGCTGTCGCTGGAGGGGAGACTGTTGCCGGTCCGGGGGGTGCTTCCCATCGCCCTCGCGGCCCGGGACCGGGGCATCGCCCGGATCGTCCTCCCGGCGGGAAACGCAACGGAGGCCGCAGTGGTGGAGGGGGTGGAGATCCTTCTTGCGCGAACGCTCGCCGAGCTCGTCCTCCACCTCCGCGGGGAGCGGCTCCTGCCGCCGGCGGAACCCCGGCCGGTCGGCCGGCACCACCTCCCTGCGGGGCCTGACCTCGTGGACGTCATCGGCCAGGAGCAGGCCCGGCGCGCGCTGGAGATTGCAGCGGCGGGCGGGCACCACACCCTCCTGATAGGCCCTCCCGGGAGCGGCAAGTCGATGCTCGCGCGCCGCCTGCCCGGAATCCTGCCGCCGCTCGAGCACCACGAAGCGCTGGAGACGACGTCGGTCCACTCCGTCTCCCGTCGCGTCCCCCGTCCCGACGGACTGCTCTCGGTCCGTCCGTTCCGGGCCCCGCATCACACCGTCTCGGCGGCGGCGCTGATCGGCGGAGGAACAAACCCCCAGCCGGGCGAGATCTCGTTGGCTCACAACGGCGTGCTGTTCCTCGACGAGTTGACGGAGTTCCGGAGGGACGTGCTGGAGAGTCTCCGGCAACCGCTCGAGGACCGCCGGGTGACGATCTCACGGGCCCGCCGGTCGCTGACCTTCCCCGCACGGTTCCAGCTCATCGCCGCGGCCAACCCCTGCCCGTGCGGGTTCCTCGGCGACTCGCAACGGAGCTGCCGGTGCACCCCGCGCCAGATCGAGCGGTACCGGGCGCGACTCTCCGGACCGTTGCTCGACAGGATCGACCTCCAGGTCCAGGTTCCTGCCGTGCCGTGGCGTGAGCTTGGGGCCCACCGGCGGGGCGAACCGTCGGCCGCGGTGGCCGGACGTGTGCGAGCCGCGAGGGAGCGGCAGCGGAGCCGGTTCGGGCCGGACGGTCCGCTGTGCAACGCGGAGCTCGGTCCGGCGGAGATTGCGACGTGGTGCGAGCCGCCGGAGGAGGCGGCCGCCCTACTCGAGCGGGCGGCGCGAACGCTGGGCCTGACCGCCAGGGCGTACCACCGGATCCTTCGGGTTGCCCGGACCATCGCCGATCTGGAGGGCGCGGAGACGCTTGCGGTCCATCACGTGGCCGAGGCCGTCGCCTACCGCGTGCTCGACCGTGGAAGGGAGTCGGCACCCGCCGCGGCGGTACAATAGGGTCACGATGACCGGGACGGAGAGCCCCCTCGTGGCGATGGTGGCGGAGGACCTCTCCGAGCCGGTCTTTCTGACGCCGGAGGAGGCGGCAGGCCGGTGGAGGTCGCTCCTCCCCGATCTGGCGGCGAGTCTTCCAGTTCCGTACCCGATCTTCGCCCCGGACGAGGAGACGATCGTGGATCGGGGATACCCCGTGCTCCGGCAGAAGCCACTCAAGGCGATCGCCGCGGCCGTCCAGCATCTGGTGGCCGCCGAGGTTCCGTACCGCATCGCGCTGGCGGAACGGGAGCCGGCTGACAAGACCGGGGTGACGGCGGCCCGGGAGGCCCTCCGGAAACGTCTCGTTCCTCAGCTGGAGAACGCGATGCTCTCGGACTCGGGGAGGCATCTGCCGGAGCTTCTCGCCCTGGCGGTCGCTCGTTCGGCGGTCGGGATCCTCGACCGGGTTCCCGTGCTCGTCGCCCGGCGGCGGCCGGAGATCGCTCGCGAGCACGGTGAGCCGATCCGTTTTGCCGTCGCGCGGTCCACCGCGGAACAGCTGCACCGGGCATCGCTCGAGGCGGGGGACCGGCTCCGGAGCATCGCGCCGGATTCCGGCGCCGCACCGGTCTCGCCGGTGATCCAGGCGCTGCTCGGGGACGTCTTCCCGCTGGCACAGAAGGCGCTCGATCGGGATCCGAGGCGGCTCGAGGGGTGGGCCGCCATCGTCCTCAAGATGGACCCGGAGCGGTTCCGCCGGCTGTGGGGGGCGATCCATGCGCGGGCCGAGGGTCTTCTCGCCAGGGAGCCCGGGCTGCGTGCGGCGGTGGGGCTCCTGACCGGGGGCGGTGGACGGGTGAGCGGCGGCGCTCCGGTCCTGGAGCCGCGGCTCTGGGACGTACTCGAGGCCGTCGGAGCGACGGGAGAGGTCACCGCCTCGTCCGAGATCGTCCGCGCCTTCCGGCAACTCGGCAGGGCGCTCAAGCGCTCGGAGCTGCTCGTGGCGCTCCGGGACCGGGTTCTCCCGGTGGAGGCCAGTGGTCCCAGGCTGGCACTCGTGGACCGGAACCCGCCGGTGGAGATCTCCCCCTCGACGCGGCCGTACGACTTCGGCCGTCCGGGGGTGGTTGACACGGCGGTCCACCGGTTCGGCCTGACCTACGACCTCGTCAGCTTCACGGCGGAGCTCGAGGAGATCCGGAAGGCGGGCCGCGCGGCGGAGGAGAAGGCGCTCCGGTTCATGTACCGGTTCCAGGAGGAGTTGCGAGGAATCGCCGACCGGCACCGTCTGCGGTTCGAGAAGTTTCTCGGCGACGGGGCGTTCTATTCCGCCCGCCGCCCGATCCGGGCGTTCGCGGCGGCGTGTGCCATTCAGCAGCTGTACGAGCGCCTCCGTGTGGAGGGGTTTCCGTTCACCCGGGGGATCCGGATCGCCCTCAACTTCGGGACGTACCACCTGCTGGCCATGCCAACCACCGCCGCCGACGGACCGCGGTACGAGTTCTTCGGTCACGGGATCGTGGAGCTCGCCAGGCTGACCACCGGCAAGAGCGGCCGGGAGGTGGAGGAGATCGCCGAGTTCCTGGTCCACTCCGGGTACACGGAGGCATCGGTGGAGGCGTTCCTCGGGCCGCTCCTGGAGGGCCACGGCGAGGGCCGAAAGGCCCGCCAGCGCCGGTACGCCGCGTGGATCGATGGGACCGGCGGCCTGGTCAACAACGGGATCGTGCTGACGGCACCGTTCCTCGAGGAGCTGGAAAGGGAGCTTCCGCCTGCCCCCGAGCGTGTGGAGTTCGATGGTGTGTCGTGGTTGGCATGGTCGTTCGGACCGGCGGAGGAACCGGTCCACGTCGGCCTTCGCTACCTTGGTGTCCCACACCTCAAGGGGCTCCCGCCCCAGGAGCTCGTCGAGGTGACCGTGTGGAACACCCGGCCGGAGGGAGGCCGGGAATGGCCCGTCGCCCACGGTCTGCTGCGGGCGCTGCGGACCTTGGCGATCGGGGACGGGGAGGAGCCGGAACGGGCCGTTCCGGAGCTGCCTGAGGAGCTCGTCGTCGTGACCTACCTGAACGGAGGTGACCGGACGTGGATCTTCGGCACCTACCGTCACGAGGACGACATGCTGCTCAACGCCCTGGAGATCTCGTTGAAGCCGCCGGATCTCACGTCGGGAGAACCCCTCGAGATGTGGCTGTTCCGGAACCGTTTCGACCTGTACCGCCTGTACGAGGGCCTCCGCCGGGAGCTGTCCGGCGCGTCGGTCCCGATGAATACGCTCCGGGGCCGCGACGGGTACGTCGGCTGTTTCCTGGCAGCACCCCATCGGGCACCGGCCTGACCCGGTGCCGAGGCCGTACACGACGGCCCCGGCGGCTCCGCCGGTTCCGGTGTATCATGCGCCTCCGGCCCCGAAGGGGTACGATGGCCGAAGGAGACACGACATGACCGAGAGGACACTGACCATCATCAAGCCCGACTCGACCGAGAAGGGCAACGTGGGCGCGATCGTCGCCCATCTCGAGCGCGAGGGGTTCCGGATCGTCGCCGCGCGCATGATGCGGCTGACCGAGACCCAGGCGAGGGCGTTTTACGAGGTGCACCGCGAGCGTCCGTTCTACGACGACCTCGTGGCGTACATGACCTCGGGCCCGGTGTGGCCCATGGCGCTGGAGCGGGAGAACGCCGTGTCGTACCTGCGCGAGGTGATGGGCGCCACCAACCCGGCCGAGGCCGCCGAGGGCACCATCCGGAAGCTGTACGGCGAGTCGATCGAGCGGAACGCGATCCACGGCTCCGACAGCCCGGAGAACGCAGCGAAGGAGATCGCCTTCTTCTTCCCGCGCACCGAGCTGGTCTGAGGAGCGGCGGCATGGGGCGGGTCAGCTGGGAGCGGTACTTCATGAACCTGGCGCGCCAGGCGGCCACCCGCTCCACCTGTCCCCGAAAGCACGTAGGTGCCGTGATCGTCCGTGACAGGACGGTGCTCTCCACGGGGTACAACGGCTCGCTGCGCGGTGCGCCCCACTGCGACGAGGTGGGGTGCCTGATGGAGAACGGCCACTGCGTACGGACGGTCCACGCCGAGGCCAACGCCATCATCCAGGCGGCGCGAAACGGTGTGCGGCTCGATGGCGCCCAGATCTACGTCACCGCCTCGCCCTGTTTCAACTGTTTCAAGCTGATCGTCAACGCGGGTATCCGCACGATCTCCTACGGCGAGTTCTACCGGGACGAACGGGTTCTCCAGTTCGCCCGGGAGCTGGGGATCGAGATGGTCCACCTGGGCCTCGACGGGGAGGCCGGGGAGGAGGGCGACGATGGGTGAGATCCGCAAGATCGGGATCCTGACCGGGGGTGGCGATGCACCCGGCCTCAACGCGGTGATCCGCGCCGTGGTCAAGGGTGCGATCCTCCACCACAAGGTCCGTGTCATCGGCATCATGGATGGCTTCTCGGGCCTCGTGGAGAACCACGCTCGGGAGCTGACGCTCACGGACGTCCGGGGGATCTTGCCCCGTGGCGGCACGATCCTGGGCACGACCAACCGCGGCAACCCGTTCGAGTACGTGGAGCGGCTCAAGGACGGCACCGAGCGGATCGTCGATGCCTCCGGTGCGGCGAAGGAGACGTTCGAGCGGCACGGTCTGGACGCCCTGATCGTCATCGGCGGCGACGGCACCCTGGCCATCGGCCACCGGCTGATGCAGGAGCACGGAATCCCCGTGGTTGGGGTTCCCAAGACCATCGACAACGACCTGGCGGCGACGGACCGGACGTTCGGGTTTGCCACGGCGGTGGAAGTGGCGACGGACGCCCTGGATCGGCTCCACACCACGGCCGAGAGCCACCACCGGATCATGCTGCTCGAGGTCATGGGGCGCGAGGCCGGCTGGATCGCCCTCCACTCGGGGATGGCCGGAGGCGCCGACGTCATCCTGATCCCCGAGATCCCGTTTACCCTGGAGCCCGTGGTGGCCAAGGTGTGGGCGCGCCAGAACCGCGGCTCGGCGTTCTCCATCGTCGTGGTGGCGGAGGGGGCGAAACCTGCCGGCGGTGAACAGGTGTACGCCGCCGTGGACCCGACCACCGGATGGAAACGGCTCGGGGGGCTCTCCTACCAGCTCGCGCCGCAGCTCCAGGAAAAGACGGGGCTCGAGGTCCGGGTCACGGTGCTCGGTCACATCCAGCGGGGCGGCACCCCGAGCGCCGAGGACCGGATCCTCGGGACGCGGTTCGGGTCCGAGGCGCTGGAGCTGGCCATGGCCGGCCGGTTCGGGAACATGGTGGCGCTCAAGGGCGAGCGGATCGAGGCCGTGCCCATCGAGAACGCGATCAACCGCCTCAAGCTCGTGGACCCCGAGGGTCAGGAGGTCGCCACCGCCCGGCGCGCCGGCGTGGTGTTCGGCGACGAGGACCCAGACGAGGTGCTCGACAGCGAATGATCGCCGTCGATCCCGACGCCGTGACGGTTCCGCTCCGTTGGGAGGAGCTGTTCGGGCGGAGAGCCCCCGTGCACGTGGACCTTGGCTCCGGCAAGTGCCGGTTCCTGCTCGAACTGGCCGCAGCGCGCTCCGACATCGACCTGCTGGGCGTCGAGCGCGCCCGCAAGTACTTCGAGCTCGGCTGCCAGCGCACCGCCCGCCGCGGCCTTCCCAACGTCCGAATGCTCCACACCACCGGCGAGGACCTGCTCTTCCGCCTGCTCCCGGAGGCGTCGGTTGCCGCGTTCTACGTCCTGTTTCCCGACCCCTGGCCCAAGAAGCGGCACCACAAGCGGCGGTTCTTCCGGCGGGAGAACGCCCTGCGGATCGTCGAATGCCTCGAACCCGGCGGCCGCCTCCTCGTCAAGACCGACCACCCGGAGTACGCCGAGGTGATCGAGGAAGTGCTCCACGGTCTGCCCGGGACGCGTCCACTGGACGCGGAGGCTCTCTTCGCCGCCCTCCCGCTCACCGGCTTCGAGCACAAGTATCGGATCGAAGGCCGTCCCATCCGCGCCTTCGCCCTCGAACGGACTCTTCTGAGCGAGTCCTGACAGGTTGCCGGAACACCCCTGGACGTCTCGCCGCTCCACCACCCCGTGTCTCGAGGGGACACTCCCCGGTGGACCCGCGGGGCTCCGCCGCACGCCCTGCTCACGATGAGCAGCCGGAGCAGAAACAGGAGGGTGTTCTTGAGCTTTCGACCGGGGTTCCGGCGCCGCGTCAAAGCAAGGGTCCGCGCCAGGCTCCATGACACCCGGCGGTGACCGGGCTCAGTGTGCGGACTACGATCGCGGTGTATCGTTGCCGGAGGAGGTCCGCCGATGCGTCCGTTCCAGCCTGTCACCGCCCTGCTTCCCCTCACCCTCCTTGCTGTTCCCGCCATTCTCCAGGGAGCCGACCCGTGGAGCCTGTGGACGGGACCGACCGCTCTCCGGGGCGCCAACGTCTACCAGCGGCACGTGTACCCGGAGCTCGACGGGTCCGAGTTCATGGGCCCGGGTCCGTTCGGGCCGCCGTACACCCAGGCGGACCTCGACGCCCTGGCGGCGGCGGGCGCGAACCTCGTGAACATCTCCTGCCCCGGCCTGTTCGCCGAGAAGCCGCCGTACGCCCTGGATTCCGCGGCCCAGGCGAACCTCGACCGGCTGCTCGACATGGCGCGGCGGGCGAACCTGTTCGCCGTGATCAGCTTCCGGTCGGGCCCCGGGAGGATGGAGTTCTCCATCTGCTGCCTCGGCGAAGACTGGTACGACCCGGACGTCTACCTGGACGACTCGGTCTGGACCGACCGGGCAGCCCAGGACGCCTGGGTGGCCATGTGGCGGCACACGGCCGAACGGTACCGGGACGACCCCGTGGTCGTCGGGTACGACCTGATGGTGGAACCCAACGCCAACGCCGTCCTCGACGACGAGTGGGACCCGGTGGCGTGGTACGCCCGCCGCGGCGGCACCCTGGCGGACTGGAACCAGCTGTTCCCCCGGATCGTCGCGGCGATCCGTGAGGTGGACCCCACGACGCCGGTCCTCGTCCAGCCCATGGGGTACTCCATGGTGGACTGGCTCCCCTGGCTCGAACCCGTGGACGACCCCAGGACGGTCTACTCCGTCCACCAGTACGCCCCCCACGTCTACACCCACCAGGAGCCGCCACCCGTCCTGTCGTACCCCGGAGTGTTCGACACGGACGAGGACGGTGTGCCGGAGACGGTGGACCGCGGCTGGCTCGACCGGCTGCTGGGAACGGTGGACCGGTTCGTGGCCGAGCACGGCGTGCGGTGCGCCGTCAACGAGATGGGCGCCATGCGGTGGGAGCCCGGGGTGGAACGGTTCCTCGCCGACGAGATCGACCTGATCGAGGCCCGCGGCCTCAACTGGGCGATCTGGGACTGGGAGCCGTCGTGGGAGCCGTGGGCGTCGGAGGTGGACGATTTCAACTTCCGGTTCGGACCGGACCCCGAGGTCCACCACGACGTGCCGGGCAACCCCGTTGAGGCCGTCGTCTCCGGGGCGTGGGCCGCCAACGCCCTCCGGCCGTCCGACGTGGCCCCCGGGACCCTGTTCGTCCCCGCCGCGGCGAACGTGCCCGGGCTGGCCGGAACGCACTGGAGGACCGACCTGGAGCTCCGGGCCGTCGGCCCCGGCGAGGCGGTGGTGGCCGTCGCGCTCCTGGAGCGCGGCCGGGAGAACCCGGCGCCCCGGGAGGTCCGCCTGACCGTGCCCGCCAGCTCCTCCGTCCGGCTCGGGGACGTCCTCGGCTCGCTGTTCGGGTTCGAGGGCGCCGGCGCCCTGCGGATCGCCCCCCTCGCGGGCCGGGTGCTGGTGGCCAGCCGGACGTACACCGGTGAGCCCGGGGAGGGGACCCACGGCCAGTTCGTCCCGGCCGTCCCGGCCTCCGAGGCCGCGACTCCGGCGCGGCAGGCCGCCCTGCTCCTGCTCTCCGGCCCGCCGGCGTACCGGACCAACATCGGCCTGGTCAACGCCACCCGGGTTCCGGTGGAGGTCGCGGTGACGCTCCGCGAGCCCGGCGGGGGCGCCGCGGCCACCGTCCGGCGCTCCCTCGGCCCGCTCGAGGCCGTCCAGATCGGCCGGATCCTGGAGACGGCCGGCGCGACGGGGGCGTCCGGCGCCGACGTCTCCGTCACCGGGGACGGCGGGGCCGTGCTCGCGTGGGCCTCGGTGGTGGACGGGCGGACGGGGGACGCCGTCTTCGTCCCGGCGCGGCCGGTGGAGGCCCGGTGACCCGCCCGGCCCCCGTCACACCCTGAGGAACGCCGCGAGCTCCTCCTGGTTCCCCTTCTGCCCGCGGATCGGCGACGGGACCAGGCCTATCCGCTCGAGCCCCAGCGCCTCCAGCGCGGCCACCGTTGCATCGACCGCCTCCCGCCGGACGGCCTCGTCCCGCACGATCCCCCCGGAGCCCACCTGCTCCCGCCCGGCCTCGAACTGGGGCTTGACGAGGCAGACGACCCTCCCGCCCGGCTCCACGTGGGGCAGGACGGGGGGCACCACGAGCCGGAGGGAGATGAACGACACGTCGAAGGTGGCCAGCCGCACGGGGAACGGCAGGTCGCCGGGCCCCAGCGTCCGCGCGTTGACCCCCTCCATGACCACGACCCGGGGGTCCGACCGGAGCTTCCAGTCGAGCTGGTTGCGCCCCACGTCCAGGGCGATCACCCGCCGGGCCCCGCGGGCCAGCAGCAGCTCGGTGAACCCGCCGGTGGAGGCGCCCACGTCGAGGCAGTCCAGCCCCGCCGGGTCGATCCCGAAGGCGTCGAGCGCCGCCTCGAGCTTGAGCGCACCCCGGGAGACCCACGGGTGGTCGGGCTCGAGGAGCCGGATCGCCGCGTCCGGCGCCACGGGGGTGCCCGCCTTGGTCACCGGGCGGTCGTCCACGAGCACCTTTCCCGCCAGGATCAGCCCCTGGGCGCGGGACCTCGTGGAGACGAGCCCCCGTTCGACGAGCTCCACGTCCAGACGCCGCCCCTTCGCCATGCGGTCATGGTAGCGCGGCGGCCGCTTCACCGCCGCGACACGGGCACGGCACGGGCCGGACGGCTCATGGGCCCCGGCTGCCGGTCCGGCGCCACCGGCCGTCGGTCCCGAGGAGGAACACGCCCCCCGGCGAGAACGCGGCCGGGCGCCCCTCGAGCCAGCCGACCCCGGCGGCGCCCTCCGGCGCCGGGACGGCCCTCTCCGGCGTCCCGTCGGGGGCCAGCACCACGACCCCTCCACCGGCGACGAGGAGCACCGTCCCGGACTCCGAGCGGGCTCGGGCGAGCACGTCGGCCCGCCTCCCCGCACCGCGCCCGCCCGGTTCCGGGCAGCCCCCGACGACCCGCCACACCCGGTCCTGACCGTGCCCGCAGAACGGCACCACGCCGGGCACGTCCTCGAACGGGTCGTCCCCGGCGATCCCGTACCGCTCGCGTTCGAGCGAACCGACGACGACCCAGCGGACGCGGTACCGGTCCAGGACCGCCCGGCGGGCCGCGGGGTCGCCCGGCCGGTACAGCGTCTCCAGGTCCCGCTCCCGGGCCGCGATCTCCTCCGCCGGCTGGCCGCGCTGCCGGAGGTGCCACTCCCAGCCGACGACCGTGGGCAGCCCCGTGTGCATGGCGATCCGCGTGTACTCCTGGTACGAGGGCCCGGCGGCCTCGGCCACCACGTCCCCGGGCCGGGCGGCGGCGGCGAGCGTCCCGGCGAGCCAGGCGGTGGACGGATCGTGCCGCTCGAGGTACGCCTCCCCGTCGAGGGCCGGCCGGGGCGACGCCGTCCGCGGCTGGAGCACGCCCTGGGCGACGCCGAGGGGCAGCGCCAGCGCCGCCACGGCGCCCAGCGGCGCCCAGGCGAGCCACGCCGCCCGCCCAACCCGCCCGGCCGACGCCAGCAGGAGAAGGACGAGCCCTCCGCCCAGGAGGAGCCACGCCCCGCCGTAGAACTTGAACAGCGTGTTCATCCGGTCCATGACCGTGACGAGCTCGCACGCGGCGATCACCGCGGACCCCAGCGCCCCGAGCAGGAATGCCAGGCGGAGCCGGTGGCCGCGCACCACCGTCGCAGCGGCGGCGAGGAGCGCCATCGACCCCAGGCCGGCCGCCGCCGCACCGGAGCCCAGCGCCGCGCCGGCCCCGGCGGCGGCGGCCGCCGCCACGGCCCCGAGCCAGGCCCTGCGGCCGAGGACCGCCAGCGCCGCCACGCCCAGGGGGACCAGGAACTGGCCCATGTGCTCGAGGACGGCCCACGCCGGGGCGTGCTCCCCCCGGTTGAGGAGGATCCCGGCCCCACCGGCGCCGGCGCGGAGCCACGCCGCCAGCTCCACGAGGAACGGCGCCGCCACCACCGCCGCGACGCCGGCCGCCGCCACGAGCGCGGTGAAGCGGAGCCCCCGGCGCCGTGTGGCGAGAAGGCCGGTGGCCAGCGCCGCCGTCATCACGGGGACGTCCCACGGGTTCGTCGCCACCAGCGCGCCCGCCAGGACCCCCGTCACCAGCGCGGGGAAGAGGGGGCGCCGCTGGCCGGGGCGCAGCGCCAGCCAGCCCCACCCCAGCGCGGCGGCGAGGACCGGCAGCGCGAGGAAGTGCGCGTGGAGATCGGCGAACAGCGCCGTCCACAGCGGGTACTCGTCGATGGCGAACCCCGGGATCACCCGGGAGGTCGCCCACCAGGCGTCGAACCACCGCCCCTCCCGCAGCAGGCCGAGGAGGAACGGCCAGGCGAGGTTCCCGGAGAGGAGGACGATCGCCGGCCCGGCCACGGCGGCCAGCGGTCCCCGCCTCCGGGCGAGGGCGAGCCCCAGCCCCGCGAGCACACCCGCGGCCAGGGCGGGGAGCAGCGCGGCGAGCAGGTTGTACCCCACCGCGGCGCCCACGCCGGAGGCGAGCAGCAGCGCCGCCCCCAAGGCGTCCCCGAGGTAGTAGTAGTGGAGCGGCATCCCCGCCATCCACGGCTCGCCCGGCGGCCACGTGCCGGCGTGGAGGAACGCCTCGAGGAACGTCAGGTCCATCGGCTTCTCGCCCCACCAGACCGCCGGGTTGGACGCCCTGACGGCGAGGAACAGCAGGAAGACCCCGAGGACCGTCCCCGCCACCCACGCGAGACCCCGGCGCCGCCGCCGGAGCACCCCCCGCACGGGCCGGCCGCGCGCGGCGGCCCCCGCCGCCCCGCACAGGACGAGGAGGACGGCGAGGACGGTCGCCGGGGCGACCCGCCAGAGACCGGCCTCCGACCCGAGCCAGGCGAGGAGCCCCGGGAACACCCACCCCGCGGCCAGCGCGAGCCCGGCCCCCGCGTCCGGCAGCGGCGCGAGCCACGGCAGGAGGAGCAGCCAGACGGCGGCCCCGGCGGCGAGGACGACGAGGAGGAACGAGAGGGTATCGACGGTCTGCCGCGCCGCCCCGGGGCGGGGCGCCGCCTGCGGCACGTGGGCCGTGATCCACCGCTCCAGCGCGCCGGCGTCCATCCCCTCCAGGTACGGCACCGGCCGCTCGAGCCGCGCCGCCAGGGCCCCGGGGTCGATGTCCGACACCCGGCGTAGCACCACGACCCGGGGCATCCCGTAGTTCGCGAAGCTCTCGTCGGCGAGCTCCACCGGAAACCGCACGCCGAGCAGCCGCGGCGCCCGGCCGAACCGGGTCGCCGGCAGGAACCCGGCCCCACCGGTCAGGAGCAGCCGCTCCAGGCGGGCGGTGCGGGGGAACCGGTCGGTGTTGGCGAGCACGGTCCGTCGGATCCGGTTCGAGGTCAGCACGACCCAGTCGGCCCCGGCCAGCGTCCGGCACATCCGGCGCGCCTTGGCCGCGTCGTCCGGGAGGTCGTACGGCGTCAGCGTGACGGTCCGCACGCCGGGAGGGAGGGCGATCCCCTCGTCCCAGTGCTCGAGCGCCACCGTCCGGCCGGCCTCGACCCGCTCTCCGAGCCAGCGCCTCGCCTGCTCGTGGGGGTGCGGCTCGGTGAACGCGGCGAGGTACGCGGCCCCCCAGACCGCCGTCACGGCCACCGTCGCCGCCACGGCCCGCCGGCGGACGCGCCGCGGCAGGCGCAGCAGCCACCATGCCGCCAGCAGGACCGCCGGGAGCACGAGCGGCTCCCAGTAGCGGAGGTACTTGACCCGGAGGGTCGCCAGCCGGAGCGCCATGGGCACGGTCCAGGCCAGGAGCACCGCCGTCAGCGCCCCGGAGGCGCCGAGACGCCCGGCCAGGTCGCGGCGGAGGCGCCGCAGGTGGATCCGCACCGCCGACGCCGCGCCGGCCAGCGCCGCGGCGAGCAGTGCCGGACCGAGCGCCCACAGGGCGAGCTCCCGGAGCGGGTAGAGCACGGCCAGGGTGTGCCGGTACACCCGGGTGTACGGGAGGTCCGCCCGGCCCGTGGCCATGGCGATCTGCTCCAGGACCCCGCGGAGGTACTCCGGCGCGAACCCCCCGCGGAGGAGCGCCGCCGCACCGCCGAGGACGGCCGCGGCTCCCGCCAGCCCCGCGGCCACGCGGAGCCGCCGCCCCCCATGGCAGGCCGCACCGGCCAGCAGGACGCCCGCGGCCAGCGCCGCCACGGCCGGAAGGACCGCCCCGCGGTGCGGGAACGCCGACGGCTGACCCAGGGCGAACGCCGCCAGGGCCGAGCCCGCCACGGCCAGCGACGCCCGTGCGGCCGACCCCGCCCCCCGGCGGACGCCGGCCGCCGCCACCGCGATGCCGAGGGGCACCGCCAGCGGCAGGGACGCGACCTTGACGGCCAGCGAGGCCCCCCACGCCGCGCCGGCCAGCGCCGCCGCGGGAACCCCGCCGCGCCACGCCAGCCGCCACGCCGCCACCAGGGCCGCCATCACCCAGAACGCGTGGTGCGCCTCCACCGTGGCGAAGTGCGCCTGCTGGAGGTCCAGCGGCACCACGGCCGCCAGCGCCAGGACGAGGAGCGCGGTCCGCCGCCCCCACGCCGTCCAGGCGGCGCCCACCGCCAGGAGGAGCGCCAGCACCGAGGCCGTCACCGAGACCATCCGCCCGGCCCGGAGCAGGCCGGGGTACGCCGTCCCCGTCCGGGCCGCCGCCGCCATCCCCCGGATCGCCAGGAAGTGGAGGCTCCCGTACGCCGAGAACCCGGGATCGGCGTCCCACGACGTCGTCCGCTCCGTGACGAACGCGACCTGCCGCTCGTCCGGGTGGGGCGAGAGGAGCCCCGAGTCCCACCCCAGGAGCGCCACCCTGGCCACCACGGCCAGGGCGATCAGGAGGAAGACTGCACGCCTGCCCACCCGAGGAGCCTAGACCACACTCCCCCGCAGGGCAACGGCCCCGGTCAGAGCGCGTCGGCGCGGGTGGAGATCGGGCCGCGGTAGTTGCGCGCCAGGTGGACCTGGGCGACGAACGGGCCGAAACCCCGGTACGTCTCCTTGATCCGCGTCAGCGCGTTGGACCGCCAGTCCACGTACGGGTTGTCGATCTGGAGCGGGTCGAGGCAGCCGGCCAGCACGACCTTGGAGGTGTCGCAGAACCGGCTCATCAGTGTCTTCGCCAGGTGCCGGTCGCCGTTCTGGAGCTCGTCGACCAGCACGATGGAGCGCTCGATGTCGAGCCCGCGCAGCATGGAGGTCGAGATCATCGTCAGCCGGTCCGTGATCCGGAGCTCCTCCATGAAGTCGTGGTCGTTGAGGATCGACAGCGAGCGGATCGCCTGGAAGAACGGTTCGAGCCACGGCGACAGCTTGCTCTCGTAGTCGCCGGGGAGGAACCCCATCTCGTACTGGCTCGAGGCGTGCTCCGGCCGGAGCAGGATCAGCCCGTTGTCGTACCCGTGGTCCTCCATGATCGGCTGGGACCGCCGCGAGACCCTGACGGACGACGCCGGCTGCCCCACGAGCATGTACAGCGCCGCCGTCACCATCAGGCGAGTCTTCCCGGAGCCGGCGGGGCCGTCGAGCACCAGGAGCTGCACCGTCGGGTCGAGGAGGAACTCCATGGCCAGCGTCTGCTCCGGGTCCCTCGGGGTCAGCCCGAGGATCGGGCGCGGCCGGTAGGTCTGGCGCTTGCGGTCCCAGTACTGGGCGTGGCGGAGGTCCTCGAGCCGTCCCCGCTCCGCATCGAACCGGGTCAGCACCGTGCGCTCCCCGTCCGACAGCACCACGCCGGTGTTCCACACGAGCCGCTCGGCCACGTCCTCGGGGAGGACGTCCACCGGCAGCCAGCGCCGGGTCGGGGCTTCGCTCTCGACGAAGGCGTCGATGGCCTCGGGGTCGACGGTGGCGGTCTCCACGCCGCGGTAGACCTGATCGACGCTCTCCAGCTCGACCTTGCCGTACCGCAGCGGCTCTGCGGGCACACCGACGGCGTCGCACTTGAGCAGCAGGTTGGAGTCCTCGGAGACCACCACCACCCGGTACCCGGGCCGCCCGTTCCCGGCGGCCACCTCGGCGACGCGCCTCGCCGAGGCGAGGATCAGGTTGTCCCCGGACCCCTCGGCGTACGGGTGCATGGCCTGCCCGTCGGGCTCCCACGCCAGGACGCCGCCCATGGGCGTCCTGGTGAACGTCCCGGGCTCGGCGTGGCCCTGGAGCAGCGTCTCCACGTGGTGGTGGATGAGGTTCCGCCGGCGGTACTCGAGGATCTTCCGCGTCACCTGACGGGCCGCGTGGCGGATCCCGTCGGGCTTGTTGCGGGCCGCCTGCAGGCGGCCGAGCTCCTCGATCACCTGGTGGAGCAACACCACGACGTTGCCGTCGAGCAGCAGCCTGTCGAGCGCCTCGGGGTTCTCGATCAGGGCCGACGTGTCGGGGATGTAGACGGTCCCGGACAGCGCGGAGTCGTGCCGTTCCATGTGCGGTGCCAGTCTATCACGGGGGCACGGCCTCAGCGCCGGGCCGCCCCCGGCAGGAGGGTCCCGACGAGGAGCAGGAGCACGACCCAGGTCCACCACCCGGTGAAGCGCACGAACGGCGTCAGGACCCGGGAGGGTGCGGCGTCCACGACGAGCACTCCCTGCCGCCCGACGTCGAGCCGGGCCACGACCCGGCCCCTCGGGTCGATCGCCGCCGAGATCCCGGTCAGCGCCGCACGGAGCACCCAGCGGCGGGTCTCCACGGCCCGGAGGACCGCCTGGGCCATGTGCTGGCGCGGCGCCCACGAGTAGCCGTACCACCCGTCGTTGGTCAGGGTGGCCATGAGCACCGCGCCGTGGCGGACCTCCCGCGCCACGAGGCCGGGGAAGACGATCTCGTAGCAGATCGCCACGCCGACGGGGCCCGCGGGGGTCGGGAGCGGCCTCGCCTCCCGGCCCGGCACGAAGCTGCCCACCTCGCGCACGAGACCCCGGGTGAACCCCCAGCGGGCCCACCACGGGACGTACTCCCCGAACGGGACGAGGCGGACCTTGTCGTACCGCTCGGGCCTCCGCCCCGCGGGGGTGACCACGTGGGCGGCGTTGGTCGGCCGCCCCCGGGCGTCCCAGCCGATCGACTCCAGGAGGATCGTGGCCCCCGTCTCGCGGGCCAGGTTCCCGATCCACCGGTCGAGGGAGGGGTCGCGCTCCACCGAGCCGGTGGCCGCGCTCTCCGGCCAGAGGACGAGGCTCGCCCCACCGGCCGCGGCCTCCCGCGTCATGGCCGCCACCCGCCCGAGGAGCGCGCCGGCCCCGCCCGGGGTCCATCGCTCCTCGAGGGTCGTTCCGGGCTGGAGCAGCGCCACACGGACGGAGGAGCCGGCCGGCACCGGATGGGGGGCCGCCAGCGTGGCGATGGCGAGCGCCGCGGCGGCTCCTCCCGCGGTCGCCGCCCCGGCGCGCCGCGTGGGGCGCCGGAGCATCGCCCACGCCCCGCCGGAAGCGGCCACAACCGCCCAGCCGAGCCCGAGGGCGCCCCAGACCGGAAGGGAGCCCAGCGCCTCGGGGCGGCTCGCCAGGACGGCCGCCACGGGGTTCCACGGGAACCGGAAGAGCGGCCCCTCCCGGAGCGCCTCCGTGACGGCCCACGCCGAGGCCAGCGCCAGCGGGCGGAGGCCGGGGCTCGCGCGGTGGGCGAGACCTGCGGCGAACGCCCAGGTCGTGCCGAGGATGGCGGCCATGCCGGCAAGGCAGAGCACGGCCAAGGGGAGGGGCAGCCCGCCGTAGTGGTGCATCACGGGCACAACCCAGTTCGTGGCCACGACCCAGTGGATGGTCCCGCCCGCCCAGCCGGCGAAGGCGGCACCGCGGGCCGAGGACGCGCGGGCGACGGCCTCGAGCAGCAGGGCGGGGAAGAGGACGACGAGCGGCGCGATGCCGGCACCGGGAAGCGCCAGCGCCAGCGCGACCCCCGCCCCCCCCGCCAGCACGGGCGGGAGGAGGGCCGTCCACCACCGTCCCCGGTCGTTCCCCACGTCCGGAGTGTACCCCGGCGTCCTCAGAGCGACCGGGCCAGCTCCCAGGCGCTCTCCACCGCGCCGATGATCTGGTTCGGCTCCACGGCGTCGCCGACCACGTGGACGGGGATCCCCAGGCCGCCGACGGCGTCGGCCAGCGCGTTCTCGGCCCGGGTGCCCACGGAGTAGATCACCGTCTCCACCGGCGGCAGCTCGATGCGGCGCCCGTCCTCGGCCTCGAGAACGACCCCATCCGGGGAGATCGCCCTGACCGCCGTGGAGGTGTGGATCGTCACCGGCAGCGTCTCCAGCCGCCTGAGGAGGAGCGTCCGGGTGATCGGCTCCATGTCCCGCGCGATCCCGTCCAGCAGCTCCACCACCGTCACCTCGAGTCCCCGCTCCGCGAGGAGCTCGGCAGCCTCCATGCCGACGAGCCCGCCGCCGATGACGAGCACGGGGCCCTCGACCTCCGGGCAGTGCGCGAAGAACTCGACGCCGGAGAGGCTCCGGACCGTCTCCAGGCCGGGGATCGGCGGCCGCACCGGCGCTGCGCCCGTCGCCACCACCACGGCGTCCGGCCGTTCCCGGGCGATGAGCTCCGCGGTGACGGTGGAACCCGTGTGGAGGCGCACCGGGGAGCGCTCCACCTTCCGGATCAGCGACTCGAGCGGCAACGCCATCCGCTGCTTCCCCGGGGCGGCGGGGGCGGCGCGGAACTGTCCGCCGAGGACGGGCTCCCTCTCGTACAGGGCCACGGTGTGGCCGCGCTCCGCCAGCGTCACGGCGGCCGTCATGCCCGCCGGCCCGCCGCCGGCCACCATGATCCGTAACGGCCGTGCGGCGGGCTCGAGGTGCACGGTCCGGCCCGCAGCCGGGTTGACGATGCACCCGATGGGGCGGTCCTGCTTGACGCGCATCAGGCACCCCTGGAGGCAGGCGCCGCAGAGGACGATCTCGTCGGCGCGCCCCTGGACGATCTTCCGGGGAAGGTCGGGGTCGGCGATCAGGGGCCGCGCCAGCGCCACGAGGTCCGCGAGGCCGTCGAGGACCCGCTCCATCCGCCCGGGCTCCCCCATCCGGCCCGCGGCGATCAGCGGGAGGTCCATCATGCCCTGGATCGCCGCCAGCGCCTCCTCCTGCGGGGCCATGGGGAGTGCCATGTGGCCGTAGTACCACGGCGGCGTGTCGCACGCCGATCCCATCCCGACGTGGAGCATCGCCACGCCCTCGGCCTCCAGGAGCCGGAGTAGCGGCCCGAGGGCGGCCGGGGCCAGGCCATCGGCGACCTCCTCGCTCCCCGAGATCCTGACGATCAGCGGCAGCTCTCCGTGGCAGCCCCGGCGGACCGCGGCCAGCACATCCCGGGCGAACCGGAGCCTCCCGTCCACGCTGCCGCCCCAGCGGTCGGTGCGCGCGTTCGTCCGCGGGGAGAGGAACTGTGCCACCAGGTAGCCGTGACCCATCTGGATCTCGATGGCGTCGTACCCGGCCCACCACGCGCGGGCCGCAGCCTCCTCGTAGCCGGCCAGGATCGCGGTGATCCCCTCCTCCGTCAACGGCTCGGGGGTCTGGCCCGTGGTGGGGCAGGGGACGGCCGACGGGGCGACGGAAGGCCCCCCCGTGGCCTTCGGGTTCGCGGCCCTCCCCGCATGGTTGAGGTGGCAGCAGGCGATGGAGGCCCTGGAGTGGATCGCGCGGACCAGCCGCTGGAGCCCGTCCACGTGGGCGTCGTCGTGGATCGCCAGCTGCCTCGGGTGCTCCCGACCCGAGACCAGGACGGCCATCGGCTCGGTGATCACCATGGCGGCGCCGCCCTCGGCGAAGGTTGCCGCGATCTCCACCGCGGCATCCCCGATCACGCCCTCCGGCTCGCCCCGCGCCGACTTGAACGGCGCCACCACGATCCGGTTCTTGAACCGCAACGGTCCGACGACCCGTTCCTCCGCTGCTCGCATGGTGATCCCCCCTTCACCTCCGGTTGTCACACAAACCACCGTATCACCACGCAATTGACTGAGACAGTTGCACACACCTGCGACAGTGTATGAGACACGATCTCGATTCGAAAGGAAGTGTCCCTTTCCGATCCGATCGGAGTTGGCACCCGGGCAAAGGGAGTGTCCCTACTCGTGGACGGGTGCCTTCGCCTGACCCCAGCCCACCCCGGGGGGGGTGACTCCGCCAAGTATCCATGATGGGCGGAGTTTCCTGCTGGAAGAGGGGGGGTCCTGTTGCTAAGGAAGGAATGGTTGGGGTCAGATGAAGCGGAGTCGGGCGAAGCGGCGCTTGCCTGCCCGGACGAGAGCGGTGGATCCCGGGGAGGCGGGGAGGGTCGCCTTGGGGTCGGTGACGCGCTCATCGTTCACCCGGACGGCTCCCTGCTGGATCAGGCGGCGGGCTTCGGAGTTCGATGAGGCCAGCCCGGCATCGGCCATGACGCGGGAGAGCAGCGCCTCCTCGCCCGGTGAGGGCAGCTCGACCTCCGGGATCTCGCTCGGACGTTCTCGCCGGGAGAACACGCGCTCGAACTCCGCTCGGGCCTCCGCGGCCGCCTCCGGCGAATGGAACTCCGCGGTGATCGTTCCGGCCAGCTCCTTCTTGACGTCCATCGGGTGCCGCTGCCCGGAGGCCACCGACTCCCGGAGCGCCTCGATCTCCTCCTCGCTCCGGTCGGTCAGGAGCAGCCAGTACTTCCACATCATCTCGTCGGAGACCGACATCAGCTTGCCGAACATCTCACCGGGCGGATCCTCGACGCCGACGTAGTTGCCCAGCGACTTGGACATCTTCTCCACGCCGTCGAGCCCCTCGAGCAGCGGCAGGGTCATGGCGACCTGGGGCTCCAGCCCGTGCTCGCGCATCAGGTGGCGTCCCATCAGGAGGTTGAACAGCTGGTCGGTGCCGCCGAGCTCCACGTCGCACTCCAGCGCCACCGAGTCGTACCCCTGGGCCAGCGGGTAGAGGAACTCGTGGAGCGAGATCGGCTGGTGACCCTCGTACCGCTTCCTGAAGTCGTCCCGCTCGAGCATCTGGGCCACGGTCACCTTCGCCGCGAGCCGGATCCAGTCCGCCGACGACAGCGCTCCGAGCCATGTCGAGTTGAACTCGATGACGGTCCGCTCGGGATCGAGCAGCTTGAAGATCTGCCGCTCGTACGTTCGTGCGTTGGCGGCGATCTCCTCCGGCGTCAGCTGCGGCCGGGTGGCCTTCTTCCCCGTCGGGTCCCCGATCATGCCGGTGAAGTCGCCGATCAGGAACACGACCCGGTGCCCGAGCTGCTGGAAGTGCCGCATCTTCCGGATCACCACGGTGTGGCCCAGGTGCAGGTCCGGAGCCGACGGGTCGAACCCGACCTTGACCGTCAGGGGTCTCCCCGTCTTCGCCGAACGCTTCAGCTTCGCCTCGAGCTCCTCCCGCGGGACGACGTCCACGCACCCCTTGGTCAGGTACGCCAGCTGGTCCTCGACGCTCCTCGATGTCACGCGATCCTCCCGGTGTGCCGGGCGGAACGGCCCGGCCCCTCTCGTTTGGTCCGGTACCGTACCACGGACCCCGCCTCAGTGGCCCGCACCGATCTGCGGCAGGGGAACGGCCGCCACGGGAAGCGGCCCCGCCCCGGTGACCCCCAGCCGGTCCCACTGACTCCACGACTCCAGGACGGGCGCCACGTCCCCGGCGGCGACGGCGAGGAGCCGCGTCTGCCACTGCGCCGGCGGACTCCACGGACGCTGGCCCACGGCCACCTCGGCCATCAACGCCGCCCGGCCGAGGGGACCGCTCCACCGCTGGGCGGCTCGCTCGAGCACGGTCCGGCGAACCGCCTCGATCTCGGCCTCGCCGGGCGGGGCCGTCAGACCGTTCCAGGCCCCCCGCAGCCGCTCCTCCAGCTCGGGGAGGTCCCCCTTCGCCGTGACGACGAGGAGCGCCACCGCGTGGCCCGGGACGCGCGGCCGGAGGACGCGAACCGAGGCGCCGTCCAGCGCGGCCACGGTCCGTCCGCGGAGGAGCTCGAGAGCGGTCTCCGCGGCCGGGGACCCGTCGGCCCCGTCGAGCCGCACCACGAGACAGGCCGTCGTGCCGCGAACGGCGACCCGCGTCCGGCCCGTCGCAGGCAGGTCCGTGGCCACAGCCCCCGCCGCGGCGCCGGGCGCCTCGCCGAGCAGCTTGTCGAGCGCCTCACGGGCGGCCTCGGCGTCCGTGACGAGCATCCCCAGCGCCAGGTTGTCCGGACCGAGGAGGCGCGCCGGCGTCAGCGGTCCATCGCCCGTCAGTCCCAGCGCGTCCGCCATGAGACCCAGCGCCCGGGCCTCGGCCCCGTCGCTCTCCACCACCGGCGTCCCGTCCGCCGCGACCTGTTCCAGCGCCGCGCCCAGCGCCTCGACGAGGGTCGGAACGTCCCCGGCGGGAACGGCCAGCTCGAGGCGGGGCGGCTCGCGCCGGACCTCCACCCACCCCGGGGCCTCGGGGAGCTGACGGATGGCCGCGGCCAGCCGGGCGAGCACCGAGGCCGTGGCCCCCCCCTCGAGGTCCGGCGTCAGCACCGGACGGAGCACCACGGCCTCCAGGGGCGTGGCGGGCCGTTCCAGCAGCATGGCCGTCGTCCCCGAGGCGAGACTGGCCTCCACGGGCCCCGACGCGAACCGCGGGTTGAGGACACGCGGCGGGAGGAGCAGCTCGGCAGCGCCGGGGTGCACCGCGAGCCAGCGCCGCGCCGCCTCGGCGACCCGGCGCGGTCCCACGCCCTCGAGCCCGAACACGAGCTCCCGGACCGCATCGTCCCCCCCGGCGAGCCACCACCGCGCCACAACCTCGGCCCCCCCCGGGTTCGTCCCGAGGACGACGAGCCGGCGCACCGCCAGCCTGCTGCGCGCCCGTTCCACGTCGCCGGGCTCCACGGCCGGATCGTCGGCGAACCATGCCAGAGCGAGCCTGAGGCGGGCGAGCCGGCCCTCGGCGAGCTCGGGCTCCACCGGAGAGGAGAGCACCACCGCCTCGTCCTCGATCCGGACGGTGAGGGCGTCGAACGCTCCGCCCACCACGGACGGAAGGAGGGAGGCCAGCACCTCGGCCGGCGAGCGCAGGGGATCGCCCCGCGCTGGCAGGGGGATCCGGAGGCGGAGCGTGGCGCCCGACCCCGGCGGGGCCAGCCGCCGGCGAACGCCCCCCTCGACCGTCGGGACCGGCTCCGGCCTCGGGACGGTCTCTGCGGGACGCCCCCCGCCGAGCCCTTTCACGAGGGAGGCGATCTCGTCCGGGCGGACGGCGCCCGTCACGACGAGCACGGGTGGCAGCGGGCGGCCCTCGGCCGGGGTGAGGACTTTCTCGATGGCCGAGGCGGCCATCAGTGCCGGCCCTGCGGAGGACCGCACCGCCGGCGCGCCGTCGTCCGCCGCCGTCTCGACCCACGCGAGACCGTACGCGTCGGAGAGCGGGATCGAGACGACGACCACCTCGCCCCCATCGCCCACGGGCAGGATCTCCAGAGTCTGGCCCTGGACCATCACGGCGAGCGCCAGTGCGGCGATCACCAGAGTGACGGTGCAGAGGCGCGGTCTCATGCCCGCATGGTAGCATGGGGCCATGGGCCGGAACGTTCCGATGACCTCACTTCAAGCTGTTGGCCTGTCGTGGCTTGCAGCGGCGGCAGCGTTCCCGGCGGCCCTGGTGCTGGCGACCCTGGGTCAGGCGGCGGGGGCCGCCCTGGGTGGCTGCACCTGGATCGGCGTCTCGGTCCCGGTCCACCGCCAGGTGTGGGCGGTGGTCAACGAGCCCTCGGTGGCGTTCGCGCACCTTGCCCGGGCGTGGGGGTACTGGCTGGGGTCGGCGATCCTGCCCGGAGCGGTGGCGGCGCTGGCCGTGCCCCTCCTCCCGCGGCGGCACACCGTGGCCGCGGAGCTCGGAACGGTGGGCCTCGCCTGGGCGGCGGCTGCCGGCGCGCTGGGAATCCTGCCGGTGCTCGACGGCGCCGAGGGCCACGTGGCCCGGTGGCTCGCCCTCCGCCACCTGCCCGCCGTCCTCGTCTGGGGCGTTCCCCTCCTGGCGGTCCCGGTGGCGCTTCCCGCCGTCCTGCGGCTCCTCGCCCTGGACCGGGAGGCGGTGCCCACCCCGTCCCGCTCCCGCCGCACGGCCGTGGTCGTCCTGCACCTCGTCCTGCCGGCGGGCGGCTGGCTCCTCCTCGTGTCCACCGTCCGCGGCGCCCTGCCCCCTCCCGCCGCCGTCGGGCTGATGGTGGCCTGCCTCGGCGCGCTGCTTGCGGCGTTTCTCGGCGTGCCCCGGCGACTCGGCGCCCGGTACGAGGCGCCCGGAACCGGCGCGTTCCTCCGCCTCCTCCTGGCCGCGGCGGTCCTCTGGGGCCTCCTGGCCGTCGCGGGGCGCCCGCTGCCCGGCGGGCGGGCTGCTGCCGTCCTGTGGGGGCGACCACGGCCCACCTGCAACATCCGGTCGTGGATGACCCCTGTCCCGCTCCCCTGGACCGGCACGGTTCAGGAGCCCGCCAGCAGCTCCCGGTAGAGCGCCTCGAGGCGGTCGAGGCGGACCGTCGTGGAGAACCCCTCCACCACGCGCCGCCGGGCGGCGCGTCCCAGGCGTTCCCGCAGGCCGGCGTCGCCAAGCAGCCGCTCCAGGGCGTCCCGCAGGGCGACCACGTCCTTCTGGGAGACGAGGAGCCCCGTTTCGCCGTCCAGGACGAGCTCCCGGTTCCCCGCACAGTCGGTGGCCAGGACGGCCCGTTCCATGGCCATCGCCTCGCGGATCGTGCCCGTGATCCCGGTCCCGGCCCAGGAGGCGTCGGCCACCACGTCGCAGGCGCCCAGCACCTCCGGCATGTCGGTCCGGTACGGCAGTGTCAGGAGGCGGTCGTCGATCCCGGCGCCCCGGGCCGCCCCCTCGACCTTCTCCAGCTCGGATTCGGGCTCGCACCCAACCAGCAGCAGCCGCGCGGTCGGGAACTCCGGGGCCACCGCCGCGAAGGCGAGAACGAGCTCGCGCCACCCCTTCCAGTCGCGGACCGACACCTGGCCCACCAGCAGGTCGTCCGGTCCCAGCCCCAGCTCCCGGCGGACGGCCGCGGTATCCACGCGGGCGGGGTCGAACCGGTCCGTGTCGGTCCCGGCGTGGATCGTCCGGACCCTCGCTGGATCGAGCCTCCCGCTCCGGATCACCACCTCACGGATCGCCTCGGCCACGCAGACCACGGCGCCCACACGGGGGTGGCGGTACTTCAGCCGGTTGAACCGGTCCAGCGGGAACGAGACCCCGCGGTTGACCACCAGCACCGGGCGGGGACCGAGGCCCGCGGCTCCGATCAGCGCCACACCGTGGGGCCGCCCCTTGTGGACGTGGACGATGTCGATGCCCCGTTCCCGGAACAGCCGCCGCATGGCACGGGCGGAACCGAGGTCCATCCCGTGCCGCAACGGCATGGGTACGAACTCGATCCCGGCGGCCTCGCAAGCGGCCTCCAGGTCGCCGCCGGGCCGGCTGACGACGGTGACACGGTGCCCCCGGGCCACCAGACCTCGGGCCGCTTCCATCATCTGCACCACCGAACCGGTGGTCAGCCGGTTCTTCTCGAGCGCATGGACGATGGACAACGACGTCTCCACGGCGGCAGTCTACCGCGGCCGGCACCGTCCCGCCGCCCGGTCTGGGGGATAATCGGTCGGGGAGGTCTCCAGCCCATGGACGAGCCCGGCAACCGACGGCTGCACAGTGACCCACGCGAGGACCCGGTCCGCCGGTTCTTCCGGTCGGGCTTCACGGCCTCTGACATCGCCGAGCCCGTGATCTCGTTCGACGGGGAGCGCCCCGTCGGCGAGGTCCGTGAACGGATGGCCGCCCTCGGTCTCCGCCTCGCCGGAGTCCGCCTGGACGGCCTGGTGCGCGGCTCCCTGCGGGCCAGCGTGACCGGGGA
>Ga0256835_1000436_pt1 | contig 31576 bp, 34 predicted proteins | sample PIR30metaG_FD_185972 | JGI IMG/M metagenome (GOLD analysis project Ga0256835, IMG submission 185972) | Hydrothermal vent microbial communities from East Pacific Rise, Pacific Ocean - PIR-30 | ecosystem: Environmental > Aquatic > Marine > Hydrothermal vents | place: Pacific Ocean: East Pacific...
TTGCAAAATCAGATTCCTTGACTATGATGAATTTTCCCTAACAAGTATCGCCTCGACCATTCGACAAACTTATGAGACCCAAGCTCGGCGACCATTCCCTTTCCGTCGCTCCTCGTCATGACGGTTGAGATTAACGAGTAACGATTAACGATTGCAGATTGCAGATTTAAAATAGTCAAAGTGAAAGTTAACGTTAAAGTCCGGAAAACCTCCCGTATGATAACCCGAATCACTTATTTTTTATACTTTTACCTTCGCGCAATTATACAAATATTTAAACATGAATATCAAGGACTTTTTTTCATCGAAAAAAGACGGTCTCCGGGTGGGAAAAATAATGGAATCGGCGCCGGCGGAACCCGACCTGACAAACAGCCGGCATGCAGAATGGGTAAAAAATAGTTCGGAACAACTGACTTATTTATTAAAAACGCCCGAAACCGCTTCTCAATTTGAAGATTTTATATATAAAAATGTTCGAGACCGTATTCCGGTATTGTTTTTACTGGCCCTTAAAAACGCCCTATCCAAATTGCTTGTGAATCGATTAAAAGAACCGCTAAAAGTAAGCGTCATATTTGCCATATATAAAGAAAAAGAACGGATGCAAGAAAAATCGGCCGCATTTCCGTTGGGGGAAAATTTTTTGGAGGAAAAAGTCAAACAATTACAATGGTTATTCAAGGACAATCCGGCTATTACGGCTAAAATAATCGCGGTGGATGACGGATGTCCCGAACAAAGCGGAAAAGAAGCCGAACGAATTATCAAAGAAAAACAATTGCCCGGAATTTCGGTGCTATATCTCGAAGACGCCATAAAAAATAAACTCGACATAGTCGATTCTCTTAAAAGCACTTCGGAAAGTCAAAAGGGCGGATCGATTGTGTACGGCATGTGGCATGCAGCCAATCAAAATGTTGACAGCCAACATGTTATTGTTTATACCGATGCGGATTTATCCACCCATTTGGGTCAAACGGGCTTGCTCATAGATCCCATCGTACGAAAAAACAAAAAAGCCGCCATCGGTTCGCGGAGGGAAGAACGTTCGGTGAGCATCAAAAAAGGAATGCGCAATTACCGGGGAAAACTTTTTATTTTCTTATGGAAAAAAATGTTACCGCAATTGGATTTCATCACCGATACGCAATGCGGATTCAAGGCATTCGACAGTCAAATCGTAAATAAAATTACGAAAGACATGATTGAGAAAAAATTTGCCTTTGATATCGAACTTCTTCTCCGAACCGTTTTGATGGATAAAAACGCCGTTGAAATCGTGCCGATTGTGTGGATAGACAGCGACGAAGCATCGACCACCAAAGCATTAAGTCCGTATTTATCCATGCTGAAGCAAGTGGCACGCATGCAAGAAAAATATACCCGTCCTACTGAAGAAGCCCGTGCTTTTGCCGAATTTGTATTGGGATTGGACGAAAACCAATTTCATTATTTACTGGAACATATTCCCGAAGTTATTAAGGAAACCGACCCGAAAGAATTTCACAAGTTAAAAGCAATCGGCCCGGAAGATTTGCAAAAAATTATAAATTCCCGGACAAAAGAACGCTAATCGGGCGCATTGCATCGTTTATCTAACTAGACAAAATAATAGTATAAATTCCGACAAAAACCAGTGAATAAAAAATCACCAAAAATTTCCAAAATGCATGTGCCGAGCGCAATTCCATAAATTCAAAAGCCACCAAATTAAACTTTACGGCGGCCAGAATTAAAATCAAATAAGGCGCCAAACGAAAGTTTTCAAAACCCGAAATGATGGCGGTAGTCACAGTCAAAATTATAAGCCATGTGAGGGTAATATTCAAACGTTTTTTCATACTTTCCCGTTTAAAAAATCAAATACAATACCGGAAATAAAAACAACCATATCAAATCACACATATGCCAAAAGGCGGCACCCGTTTCGGTATTTTCTTGCCGCGTTTCCGTGATACCCTTTCGTACGGAGAAATACAATCCCGTCAGAATGCCCATACCCACCAATACATGAATGAGATGAAACAGCGTGAGCAACCAATAAAAGGTGAAAAAGGTATTGTATCCGATGGTATAACCGTGTTCTATTTTGGCATAATATTCAAATCCTTTGACCACAACGAATAATAATCCGCCCAGCAAGGCAAAAAGGATATTTTTTGCCGCTTCAGGGGCCATATGTTGTTTGACATGCTGTACGGCAACCGCCATAAAATATCCCGAGGTAAGAAGGAAAACCGTATTTACGGTTCCCATCAGCGTATTGAGTTTTAACCGGGAAATATGAAATAATTCCGGATTTTCCCGGCTACTGACGCCCAATGCAATCATAGCAGCCCCGAAAGTGATAATTTCCAAAGTAATAAGAATCCAAATCATAATACCTCCGGGCGGATATAAGAAACTTTTTTGTTGCATGCTTGTTGCTTCCATATTTTTTTATTTAAAATATTTTACGGTTTCATATAACTTGACCAACGCATTAAGTAATTCAATCGGTGATGTGAGAATTTGATAACGATTTTTTCCGAACATTCGAGGCAGATAATATTTGGCCTGCGCCTCAATTGCCAATGCATAGGTATGGATATTTTTCATTTTGAGTTCCCGCAGGGCTTGTTTAATATCTTCCATGCCATAACGTCCTTCATACCGGTCGTAATCATTGGGTTTGCCGTCCGACAATAAAATCAGCCATTTACTTTTGGAAGGACGTTTTTCCAATAAATATCCCGCATGCCGCAAAGCAGTTCCTATTCGCGTATATCCTTGCGGCCTGATGGCGGAAATTTTTCCTGCTGCGGTTTGCCATTTTTCTTCAAAATTTTTCAATTGCACAAAAACACTTTTATTTCGGGTTTTGGAATAAAATGCATGAATGGCAAAATCCGTTTTGAATTCATTTAGAATTTCTCCGAACAATAAAGCCACTTGTTTTTCCACATCGATAATACGGTTACCGGCTGCATATCCGTCACTTGAAAGACTTATATCCAAGAGCAAAAGTAAGGAAACATCCTTTTCCGGCTGACGCTTGGCCACATAGATTTTCTCGTCCGGTGTACGCCCCGCCTTCAGATCGATATACCAATCGGTCAGGGCATCAATATCGAAATGTTCACCGTCATATTGCCGTTTGGTCTCGGTATAACGGTTTTGTAAGTTAGCGAGTATTTTTCGGAGTCCGTTGAGAACCGGTTTGTTTTCGGAAATAGTTTTTTTATAGTAATCGAAATCTTTAGTATCCACATTTTCAGGAAAAAGTTTGCAATAATTCCGTTTGTACCGTTTGCTTTGATAGTCCCATTCGTCATAGATAAAATGAAAACGTCCGGTTTGGAGTTCTTTACTTTCGGGAACGGCCACATTTTCAATAAATTCCGTATGGTAAATAGTATGGGTTTCTTCGTCGGTTCGTACGACATTTTTCATGTTTACTTCTTCTAAAGCGTCGGCATGTTCGTCCATTTCGTCGCTTCCGTCAAAATCGCGCCAAATACCGCCGGTATGTTCTTCAATGGTTTCGATTTTTTCGAAATAATTATGAACAACTTGATCTTCCTGTTGTTTTTTATCCACTGATTGCACTTTCATTTCTTCCACTGCTCCTGCTTGTTTCATACTCTTAATTTCTTCCTCAATGGCTTGTCTTATTCGTTCGTTTTTATCGTCGATTTGAGTTTCATTTCCAGGTTCTGCCGACATCAATTTTCCGTAAATATAAGATAAGTCCGGTGGTTCTTTTCCGGATTTGGCGGTATAGCGGGCTATAAGTTTGTCATAAACGGATTTAACGGACGGAAATTCGGCAAATAATTTATTCAATACTTCGGGGGCATATTTCACAGCCAAAGCACGGGCATTTTCGGCATCATCCGTTCCCTCCTTCAAATATATTCCCGATTGTTGTTGAAAAATATGAAAAAGTATGCGAAAGAGATAAAAGGAAAAATTTTCATCAAAAGTGTCGAATTCACTGAAATATTCGGGCAGAAAAAAGGCATTGTTTTTATAACCGCCTTCCCTTTCGGCCGGAAAAATTCGAATGGGCCTTCCGGAAACGGCACGCGCCAACACGGTAAGCCGGTCGGTGATTTCTTCCAATTTGACCGTTTTGTCCATGGCAAGTAATTCCTTTTGCTTTCGTTTTTTGCTTTTGGACGAAAACTTGAAGTAGGTCTCAATAATGCCATGTAAATATTCGTCGAAACTCATTTACAATTAGATCTTCGGTTAATTTATATCATCAGATCCGCCAAATCCTCTAAGGACCGGATAATTTCCGGTTCATCTGACAAGGGTTGGATGATAGCGGTATGGACCGCCAAACGTTTGGGTAATCCGCTTTTGATCAATTTGGCTGCATCGACCAAAAGCCGTGTTGATACGGTTTCGGCAAGCCCGAATTCGGTTAAATTCCTGATTTTATTGGCAATTTTGACCAATTTTTTGGCCGTCGATTCATCGATTCCCGATTCATTAATCAGAATTTCCTTTTCGACATCTTCTTTGGGATAATCGAAACTTAATGCCACAAATCGTTGTTTGGTAGAAGGTTTTAAATCTTTAAATCCGTGTTGGTATCCGGGATTAAATGAGGCCACAAGCATAAAATCATCATGGGCTTTTACCGAGGTACCCAGTTTATCGATATACATTTCACGGCGGTGGTCGGTAAGCGGATGAATGGCCACAATAATATCGGGGCGCGCTTCGGCAATTTCATCCAAATAAATAATGTATCCTTCTTTTACGGCTTTGGTCAGCGGACCGTCCATCCACACGGTTTCATTACCTTTTAGTATAAACCTACCCGTCAAATCGGTAGCCGAGGTCTCTTCATGACATGCTACCGTAATTAATTTTTTACCCAGTTTATGGGCCATATACTCCACAAAACGGGATTTTCCCGTTCCGGTAGGCCCTTTCAGCAGCACGGGAAGTTTATTTTCGAATGCCTTTTCGAATACTTCTATTTCCTTAGCGACAGGTTTATAATAAGGTGTTTTATTCATCATGAAAAAAATTTGGGAAAAGATAAGAAAAAAAGATTGCCTCCGCAATGGAGACAATCTTAAATTTCAGGAATAAATTTTGCCTGTTTTATGCCTCTACCAATGCTTCGTCGGTAGGCATACCGTATTTAATAAAGTCTATCAGGAGCAAAATGATACCTGTAGAAAGAATGGTGGCTCCGGTAATGAGCACCCAAAAATGAACTTGTAATTCATTTTGCACTTGACCGAAATCAAAACTCAATTTGCGTTCCAAGTACACTTGGGCCACCCCGGCTGCCGCAAAGGCGGCTACCATGGTAAAGATACCTATATTGGCCAACCAAAATGCCAATTTGCCACGTGTATGGTTATAGAATTTTCGACCGGTAATATTAGGCATGGCATAATACATAATTGCCAATACGATGGATGCATATGCCCCCCAGAATGCCAAATGGCCGTGCATGGCCGTTACGAGCGTTCCGTGGGTATAAATATTGGTTTGAGGCAAGGTGTGAGCCAATCCCAACAATCCGGCCCCCAAGAAGGAAACAATGGCGGCATTAAGGGTCCAGTATATGGCCAATTTGTTCGGGTGTTTCTTTTCGCCTTTGCTATACATTGCCAACGCCCATAGTGTCATTCCCAAGAATGCCAAGGGTTCCAAAGATGAAAATATACCACCGATAATCAACCAAATTTTGTTTACTCCGATATAGTAATAATGGTGTCCGGTACCGAGTATTCCCGAAAGAAAGGTTAATGCGATAATCACATAGAGCCATTTTTCGATCACTTCGCGGTCCACGCCGGTCAATTTAATAAGCAGGAAGGACAAGATACCTCCCATTATCAATTCCCACACGCCTTCTACCCAAAGGTGAACTACCCACCAACGGAAAAACGAATCCAATATTTGGCTATTAAAAGAAATCATTCCGGGCAGATAAAGGAGGGCTGCACCTACAAGTCCGCCGAATAGTACGAGCGAAGTGGTTGTTTTTCTTTTACCTTTAATAATGGTCATTAATAAAATGAAGAGGAATAAGATCACATTAATTGCCACCAACCAGTCTAACGGGCGCGGAATTTCAAGAAATTTACGACCTTCCCAATAATTTATATGATAACCTACTAATGCGGCCACAGCCACAACGGCCAATGTAATAAGTTGAACATAGGCCAATTTCACACAACAAAGTTCATTTTCCGTTTCTTCGGGAATGATATAATAGGCCGCTCCCATAAAACCCGATAGCAACCATACAACCAAAGAATTCAAATGCACGGTATGAGCCGTATTAAACGGAATCCATTCATGTAGTCCGTCCATCCCTACTCGTGCAAACCCCATAATAAATCCGTAGGTCAATTGGATGGCAAAAACCAACATAGAAAAAGCGAAAAACCAATATGCGATTTTTTGTGATTTGTATTTCATGAGTCCAAATTTTTGTGTTTTACTTTACTTTTTTAATTGCCAATGGCGATACTTTACGGTCCACGTACTCGAAACCGTTCAAATTCAGTTGATTGGTCCATTTAAAGAATTCAACCACATCATTGGCATCTTGTTCCGACATGCCGTATGCCACCATTTTCCGTCCATTCGGGGCCCATGGTTGATCGGACATTAATACGGCTTTGACAAAGGCCTCTCCACGCCTTTCAATGACATTGGTCAGTTCGGGGGCATAATATGCACCTTCTCCCAATATTGTATGGCATCCCATACAATTGTTTTTTTCCCAGATGTGTTTACCTCTGGCAGCAGCTTCAGATAGGGCGGGTTGTTCTTCATCGACTAAAGAAAGGGAATAAATCGTAAGCCCGATGAAAACGGCAAAAGTTACGAAAGTCCCTATCAAAAAGAGCATTTTGGCTTGTTGTTTTGATAACATAGCAATTAGGGTTTAATAAAATTTTTATGAAAATTACCAATAATTTATATGTCTAAATATGATTTTCGTCATTTTGATTATCAATATTTTAATTTTACATACCTAAATTTTAAACAAAATCAGTTAACTAATATGTTTTTTATTTATTTATGTGGCAAAACCTTGCAAATAAAACCAATGCGAAAAAATGATTCCGCCCGACATGGCCAGATTCAAACTTTCGGAAATTTTATCCGGAGCCGAAGGAATTGTAATTCGATAATTGGCCATATTCTTTAATTCACTCGAAACGCCGTGTCCCTCATTTCCCAAGATAATGAATAAATTTTCGGGCAGTTTCGTTTTAAACAAATTGACACCATCCATATCGGCTACATAAACCGGAATTCGACTATTTTTTATCAATTGTTTTAAATCCGCATAATATACTTTAATTCGCGCCAAGGCCCCCATGGCCGCTTGAATGGTTTTCGGATTATAAATATCGGCCGAACCGGGCGAACACACCATCCGGGTAATACCGAACCAATCGGCCGTACGTGCCAAGGTGCCCAAATTGCCCGGATCTTGCACATAATCCAAAAGCGGAATCAATCCTTTCGGTTCCAAAGGTTCGAAATTACGCATTTTGAAAACCGCCAATACCTTTTGAGGTGTTTTAAACAAACTTATTTTTTTCATCTCCCGTTCATTCACATAAAAAACCGGATAATTTTTAAAAATCTCATATTGCGCCTCATCAGATACAAAAATATATTCCGGTTGCCATCCGTTTGACAGATAAGGTTTAATGGTTTTCAGGCGTTCTACAATAAACAGTCCGTAGCGATCGCGGTATTTTTTTAAATGTAATTTACGAACCAGTTTCAATAAATTGGCAGGTGCATGATTGTTCATAGTTGCTTAAAAAAACTTAATTTTGTTCGACTTTATAATTTAAATGAAGATAAAGATACATATTCCGTTGTTATTTTCCATCCTTTTTTTGTTGGGAGGATGTAATATTTACAAAGTAGTTCCTCCCGGAAAGTATTTACTGCGCAAAAACAAATTGGAATATAAAGTCAAAGATACCATCAAACCGCAAGAAGCCAGTGTTTATATCTTGCAGCAGCCCAATTTTTATGTATTGGGCTATCCTTTTTTAGTGGGAATTTATTCCATTGCCGATCCACATCCGCAATTAAGTTTCAACAAGGCGGTAATGGAACATCCGCATACTTTTCGAGTCATGGAAAAGATTTTTTCCAAAAAACAAGTCTATTTTCAATTAAAAAGATATTATGTCAATATTAACCGGCAAATTCAGAATTTCGGGGAAAAGCCGGTAATCATAGACGAAAAATTAACGGAAAAAAGCCGGCAAAATCTTCATTTATTATTTAAAAACTACGGTTTTTTAGACAATGTGACGCGCTATAAAATCATTCCCAAAACGGATATCAAAGCCATTGTAAATTACCATATAAAAGAAAACGACCGGTATGTCATCGATACCGTGCATTGGCAAATCGAATCGGCATATGCCCGCCGGTTGTTCAATCTGATTCGTTCCCGGCTTCAAACAAAACCCGATAAATTTTATAACCGTATTTACTTGGTAAACGACCGGGAATTTGTCACTCAATTTTTCAGAAATAACGGCTTGTTCGATTTTCAATCTTCCTATATTAATTATGATATTATCAAGCATTTTGAAGAAAAAAAATTGGATGTAAACGGATTTATTTATAATAAGATTTTTCAAATTGCAGATAGCATATATGAAGAACCTTTTTTGCCTTATCATTATAAAAATATCGAGGTGTATGTGGTTAACAAAAGAAAATTCGACAAACTGATTGCCAAGAGAATTTATATTCGCGATTCCATTGGATTTTATTATGAAGGAAACCGTTTTTTTAAACCCAAATATCTTAAAGAAGCCATTTTTTTAAAACCCGGTCAATTATATTCCGACAAAAATGTAAACCTCACCAGAAAGCAACTTTATTTTCTTGAAAATTTTAGGCAAGTTTACATCTCTCACGAAAAAGTGAATGATACCGTATTAAACGGAAAAATAGTATTGCTTCCTTTAAAAAAATACGGTGTCAAAACCTCATTTAACGTAACCAACTCCAGCATCCGCCCATTGGGCCTATCTATGGAAGGAGCCATTACTTGGCGAAATATATTTCGGGGATTTGAAAATTTGGAAATTTCGGGAATGATTCATCAAGCGGCATCGAAACGTTTTGCTTCGGGCGGTTCGGACCGTTTTTTAAACGTCCGGGAAATTTCATTGGATATCAGTTTGAAAATTCCCCGCTTTACCATGCCTTTCTTACGACGATTTATCCCGTTGTATATGCATCCGAAGACCATTTATAGTCTCCGTTTTACTTCACAAACCAATATCGGACTCGACCGGGAACGTTTATATGCCATCAATTCCTTTGAATGGAAACCCAGCAAAGCGGTCAGAAATATATTTACGCCCATGGAGGTCAATTATGTCCATTATAAAAATCCGGAACGATATTTTGAAATTTACACCACCGCTTTTAATACTTTGAACGACTTGTCCGTTGAACATTACGGAACGTATCTAACGCCCTCAAATGCCGAAAATTTTATTCACTATGTTTTGTCTAATGAATCGCCGGATTCGGAAATATACCGCACCGTAAAAAAAATATATGAACGCAAAGTACGTCTAACCGAAAACGTATTTATTATCAATACCAATCATACAATTACTTTCGACACGCGCAAAGATATATGGGATAATGATTTCTATTTGCATCGGGTATATGCCGAAGTGGCGGGTTGGTTACCGGGCATGCTGTCCCAAATCATGAAAATGCCCGAAAACGATATCGGTCAAAAATTAATCAACAAAGTCCCTTATGCTCAATACTGGAAATTGGAATATACCTTTATCCGTCATTGGCATTTCGGCAAGAAACGCATTTTGGCTTACCGGTTTTTCTCGGGTCTTGCCGTGCCGTTCGGCAATTCTACCAACGTACCCTTTGTGTCGGCTTATTTTGCAGGCGGCTCCAATGACATTCGTGCATGGCGTGCCTTTGAGTTGGGTCCCGGCTCATCCGGCGGTCTGGGCGAATTTAACGAAGCCAATTTCAAACTACTAACAAACTTGGAATACCGAATGCCTTTTTATGACAATCACCATTTGGGATTTTTTGTCGATGCAGGAAATATTTGGAACCTCTTTGATGATATTCCCTATCGCGAAGCCAAATTCAAAGGATTATATTCACTTCTTCATGAAACGGCCATCGGTGCCGGCTTGGGCTATCGTTATGATTTTAGTTTTTTTGCCATCCGAATCGATTGGGCTTATAAAATATTCGACCCCGCCCGTCCCGAAGGCCATCGATGGATTACCCGGTATAAATTAAGAGACGGAATCCTACAATTCGGAATCAATTATCCGTTTTAGCCCCGTTGATATTTTACGCGAAAATATTTGATTATTTTATGTAAATTGTTTGTCAAATTTTTGTTTATGACAAAACGAATTGTCTCGGTTGACGTATTTCGAGGACTTACGATTGCTTTAATGATTTTAGTTAATAACCCCGGATCATGGTCACATATTTACCCGCCCTTCGAGCATGCCGAATGGTTCGGTGTGACGCCTACCGATTGGGTTTTTCCGTTCTTTCTATTTATTGTCGGTACCTCCATTGTGTTGGCCTATCATCGCCGGGACACCAGGAATATAAAAACATATAAACGCATTGTCAGCCGTACGCTAAAATTACTTCTTCTCGGCTGGCTGCTATCGGGATTCAAAATTCATTATCCTTTTTTCAAATCGCTTTCGGAACTCAGATTGGTCGGCGTTTTGGTGCGAATAGGAATCGTATTCTTTTTCGGGGCGCTGATTTATTTGTTATTAAAATACATTGAAAAAAAATGGGGGCGCATCTTTTCCATTGCTACTTTAATCGGGCTGATTATCCTTACGACGGTGGGATATTGGTATGTCATGATTGGAAAATACCAACTTCAAGGCATCCCGACCGAGACTTTAATAGAAACCCGCTTGAATAAAAATGACAATTTGGTCTCACAAATCGACCGGAAAATTTTAGGTATTAAACACATGTGGCGGCATTACGAACCCGATGAAGGAAAAGTGGTGCAAGGCAATTACGACCCCGAAGGATTATTGTCCACCATTCCCTCTTTGGCCACCGCATTGCTCGGCATGTTGTTGGGCATGATTCTGATATATGTACATTCGCCCCGCCGGCGGCTCTTTTGGATGATTGTTTTAGGCGTTATTTTAATGGGAATCGGCTTTGCTTGGGAGCCGTATTTTCCGTTTTCCAAAAAACTATGGACTTCTTCCTACGTTTTTTATATGGGCGGTTTGGCCTTTCTTCTATTTTCCTTGGTTTATTTCCTCTCCGAATATTTTCCTTGGAAAGGATGGATGCTTCCATTCGTGGCTTTCGGTATGAACGCCATTGCCGTATATGTACTGAACGGACTTATTGCCAAAAGTTTTTATCAAATAAAAATCGGTGGAACTTCCTTGCATAATTGGCTCTATACCCATACTTGGGGTGCATGGATCCATCCGCCCGAATTGTCGTCCTTGATGTATGCCTTATCCGTAGTTACTTTTTACGGATTAATCGCATGGTATCTCTATAAGAAAAGAATATTTATCAAGGTGTAAGTAAACATTTATGAGAAAGAAAATCAATATCGAAAACCGGTATAAATAATTAAAATTACGATTTATGGCACTAAATTTTATTTGGGCGGGATTTTTTATTATTGCTTTCCTCGTCGCGATATACAAGGCCTTCTTGGCACCGGAAACGAACCCCGAGATTTTTTCGGAAATCATGAAAGTGCTTTTCGAACGGGCCGAATTGGGATTCAAACTATCTTTATTCTTAACCGGTATATTGGCCTTATGGATGGGTGTGATGAAAATAGGAGAAAAAGGCGGCATGATAAAAATCCTTTCCAAAGCCGTTTCGCCTTTGTTTACCAAATTATTCCCCGAAGTGCCCAAGGATCACCCCGCCATAGGTGCAATGATGATGAATTTTTCGGCCAATATGTTGGGCTTGGATAACGCGGCCACACCTTTGGGACTCAAAGCCATGAACGAATTGCAAAAACTTAATCCGAATAAAGATACGGCAAGCAATGCCCAAATCATGTTTTTGGTGCTCAATACTTCCGGTCTGACATTAATTCCCGTGAGCATACTCGCCTACCGGGCTGCAGCGGGCTCGGAAAATCCGACCATTGTTTTTGTGCCGATATTGCTTGCGACCTTCTTCTCCACCATAGCGGGACTGTTAGTCACCGCCTTGGTCCAACGGCTTCAGATTTTTAATAAGGTCGTATTGGCCTATTTGGGTGGCATGTCTTTATTAATCTTGGGATTGGCCTTGTATTTGCGCACACTCAGCAAAGACGAAATTGCCGTTTTTACAAGTTTATTGTCCAATATTCTTTTGTTCGGGGTGATTGTATCTTTCATTGCGGTGGGTTTGTGGAAAAAAATCAATGTATATGATGCCTTTATCGAAGGCGCCAAAGACGGATTTCAGGTCGCCGTCACTATTATTCCTTATTTGGTGGCCATGCTTACCGCCATCGGTGTTTTTACGGCTTCCGGCGCCATGGACTACATTTTGGACGGCTTCCGGTATGTATTCTCCCATATGGGTATGGACACCCGCTTTGTGGACGGCCTGCCGACCGCTTTTCTTAAACCGTTGACCGGCGGCGGCGCCCGGGCGGCCATGATTGAAAGTTGGGAACAGTTCGGGGTGGATAGTTTTGTCGGATATCTTACCTCTATTTTACAAGGATCCACCGAAACGACTTTCTATGTGTTGGCCGTATATTTCGGTTCGGTCGGTGTCAAAAAAGTGCGAAATGCGGTTACTTTGGGATTGATTGCCGATTTTGTAGGCATCGTATCGGCTATTTTAATCACCTATTGGTTATTCGGCTAAAATGGATTATGTATAAATTTTTTGAAATAAAAAAGCTGCCACTTTTTGTGGCAGCCCTTTCATAAAGCCATGAAAACCAAACGGGGATTACCCGTTTTTTTGTTTGTCTTTCTTTTTGAAAGACATTTTTTCTTTAATACGTGCTTTTTTACCACGAAGTTTACGGAAGTAGAAAATGCGTCCACGGCGAACCTTACCACGTTTATTTACTTCGATTTTTTGAATGGAGGGCATGTTGATAGGGAAAATACGTTCCACTCCCACATCACCCGACATCTTTCGAATGGTAAAGGTTTCCGTAGCACCACTTCCACGTCTTTGAATAACCACACCTTTAAAAAACTGTGTTCGAACTTTGTTTCCTTCCTTAATTTCGTAGTAAACCGTAATGGTGTCTCCCGCATTAAATTCGGGAAAATCTTTTTTTGCGACTAATTGGTCCTCAACATAACGAATAATATCGTCCATTTTTCAATCTTTTTACTTTCCTTTCAAAAACATCACGAACCCTTCGCGAGCGGTTTTTGAAAAGTGATGCAAATATACAAATTATTTTTATAATCCCAATACTTTAGTTCCTTGTTCAAAAATCACATCTACCGGGATTCCCGCTTTATTAATTCGTTCCAAATCCGCTTTAAGCACTTCATCTATAACGCCGTATTTTTCGACAAATTCTTTTGTTTTTTGATAATCTCCGTCACCTTGTAAAACTAAAATGACGCGTGACAATTCATTCACCGCCCCGGGCATCTTTTCATAATTCACGGCATAAGTCCCATCCGGGCGTCTTTCAAAAGCACCTTTTTCTTTAAAGAAATTGAATCTTATGAGATTGGCCATACCGTGGGCTTCGGATGCGCCGAAACGAATGCTTCGGAAAATTCCGGCCAAAAAAGTGGTCATATAATCTTTCATATCCGGCTCTACGAGACCTTTATCTTTTAATTTAAAAATCATATACAATCCCAAAATGTCGGCTTTACCTTCTTCTATTGCGGAATACAACTCTTTTAAAGCCGTTCGAACGGGACCTTTGCCGGTGATCGTATGTTTGATTCCCAAACCGTGGGCCACTTCATGAAACATCGTATTTCCGAAGAAAGCATCGAATGAGATATGTTGTCTTTGATCGGGCGCAATTAATACATTCGAAATAGGCACAAGAATTTTATCGAATTTGGCCTGCATGACATTCTTAAGTTGCAACCGTCTCGATCCTTTTTTGAGTTGAACTTCTTCGTCATTGGGCAAATTGATGGCAATGGTTTTCGGACCGGCATTGGCATCTCCGGCATAATAAACCGCATCGTAGGCATTTAAATCGGACCGCGCGCCGGGTTTTTCTTTTTTATATTCGGGATCCACGGGCAACCCCTTCTGAAGTTCGGGCAACAAACTCACGTATTTCTGTAAGCGTTTGCTCCAATCCAAATCTTTGACCAAGACAAAACCCTCGTGGGCAGCTTTGTATCCGAACAATTTATCTTCATAGGTTTCGATTGGACCGATGACCACATCAATATGATTGTTTTTCATATCCATCCAAAGCATATCACTCGGCTGATAATTATCCGTCAGCAAGGCATTTGCACGTGCCCGGAGATATTTTTTCAAACCTTCGTCTTCGGCCAATTCCGCCGCTTGATTTAAATATTCGGCCGCTTGTTTGTGATATTTTTCAAAAGCCACATGATAAGGTATGCTGATTAGTTCTCCGGTTACCTTGCGACGAATCAACGTATAAAGCGATGTTTTATCGGGCAAATCCGCCTTTTCGAATTCTTCTACCGTCATGTCGGGCGGATAGAAATTGGCACCTTTGGGCTTGGGACCGTATCCGGGCACAAAGGGCTTATTGTCTTCCAATCTGTCCCACGGACCATAATTTATTTCTACATATTTCCTCATCAAAGAATCGTCAACTTTGGAAAAAAGTTCATTTTTGTCTCCAAATGTTTCCCACCAATAAACCTCATCCATCATTCGAACCGCCTTGATCAACAGGGGAATCATTTTCTTTTCGTTATCGGAGAGCTTGGACGTATCGGTTTTTAATTGAAAAACCGCATATCGATTAATTTTTTCTTGCATCGGATGGATGATTTCTTTTTGATATGTCACCTTTTGAACGGGCTTGCGAATTTGAGTTTTTTGCGAACATGCCACAAAAAAAAGCGAAATAAGTAAGAAATTAATTATTTTTTTCATCTTATAATATTTTCATAAAAATTTTCTTTCAAATATACGTCAAAAACAGCAAATTGCTAATAAAAGATCATTTTATGCAAATTAAATAAAATGTTTAGAAAAAAAAATTTTGAGGATGCTCAATTTTTAACGATTATGTAATGAATCATAAAAAATTATTTTTTTTTCGTATATTTACATAATGAAAAATTAAATAATTTTATTTTTGTGGCTAAATTTAACGAAATAAAACGCGTTTTTTTTATTCAATTTACCGCATTTGTGGCCTATTTTTCATTATTTTCTCTTTTATTTTTCTTCATGATTAAAACTAAAATTATCAACAAACGTTTTAATCTTGATTTTTTGTTATACGGACTTATTTTTTCATTATTTAGTTTTTTAATTCCCTTAAGTTTATTTTGCCTAAACAACATCCTCAAGAAGAAATTCGACTCGAAATGAGTTTTTCCGGGCAATTCTCAAAATTAACGTAAATTTGAAGCATATAATTTATTGGTATGGGTTTACGTAAATCTTCCAAAGAAATTGCGACGGAAGTATTGAAAATCGAATCGGATGTACTCGGAAAATTAAGTGATCATATCGACGAACAATTTGAAAAAGTCGTGGATAGGATTTTTCATTCCGAAGGGCGTTTGATTGTAAGCGGTATCGGCAAGAGCGCCAATGTAGGCACGAAAATCGTGGCTACATTGAATTCTACCGGTACGCCGGCCGTTTTTATGCATGCGGCCGATGCCACTCACGGTGATTTGGGAATTATCGGAAAAAATGATATCGTATTGATTATATCGAAAAGCGGCAATACGCCCGAAATAAAATTATTAACTTCTTTGGTAAAAAATTTCGGCTTTCCCGTGATTGCCATGACATCCAACAAGGATTCCTATTTGGCTTCGCATGCCGATTATCTACTTTATTTGCCCGTTGAAAAAGAAGCCGATCCATTTGATTTGATTCCCACGGCCAGTTCCACCGCCCAAATGGCCATGGGCGATGCTTTGGCCATTGCCATTTTGCATAAAAGACAATTTACACAGTCGGATTTTGCTAAATTTCACCCGGGCGGAAGTTTGGGAAAACAATTATTGCTTAAAGTAAAAAATGTGTTGGATCATGTGCAAGAAGAACCACCTCTTGTCGCTCCGGACACGCCTTTGCCGGAGGTCATTCATGAAATTACGGCTAAACGTATCGGCGCTACGGCCGTGATGGATCAGGACCGCATTGCCGGTATAATTACTGATGGAGATATTAGACGGATGCTTAGAAGCCATACCCGCATCGATCATATCAAAGCCGAAGATATCATGACAAAAAATCCTAAAAAAATCTACGAAGAAGACCTGGCCTCCGATGCCATAAAAAAAATGAAAGCCAATAATATTAATCAATTACTCGTAGTCGATCAAAACAACCGGTATAGAGGAATTATTCATTTACATGATTTATTAAAAGAAGGAATTATATGAACGAAGACAACTTACCCGAATATAGCATCATCGACCATCTGAACGATTTGCGCAAAATGATTATGCATTCGTTTATTGCCATCTTCTTGGGAGGCGCATTGGTCTTTTCAGCTAAAAAAATTGTTTTCGATAAAATCCTTTTCGCCCCTTTATCGACCGATTTTATAACCTACCGTTTTTTTTGCAAAATCTCCGATTTGCTTTGTATAGAAAAAATACCTATCACGTTAATTTCAAGACAATTACAAGGACAATTCACCGTTCATTTATGGACAGCTATTTATGGAGGCATTATCGTTGCTTTCCCTTATATTGTATATGAAATATGGAAATTTATCTCGCCGGGATTATATGCAAATGAAAAAAAGACAGGTATTAAGTTTATTGTAACTACTTCCATCTTGTTTTTTGCAGGTATTTTATTCGGTTATTACATTATCACACCATTGATTATCAATTTTTTAGGAAATTATCAAATCAGTGAACAAGTGGAAAATTATGTGGATATCAAATCCTATATTACCAATGTGCGAACAACTATCTTGGCCAACGGAATTATATTCGAACTACCCGTCATGATTTACTTTTTTACGAAAATGGGATTGGTGGATAGTAATTTTCTAAAAAGGAATCGCAAGTATGCCGTTATTGTGATTCTAATCTTATCGGCCATCATTACGCCGCCCGATATGGTGAGTCAAATTATCGTATCGATACCATTGATTTTCTTGTATGAAATCAGTATTTATGTAGCTAAATTAATTGAGAAAAAACGTCAAACCGAACTAAAAACTTACGAATGAAACTACAAGCAATCGATTTATATAAAAAATACGGAAACAAAGAAGTAGTAAGCGGAGTGAGTATTGAAGTTTCGCAAGGCGAAATTATCGGTTTGCTCGGTCCGAACGGTGCAGGGAAAACCACCACCTTTTATATGATTGTGGGACTCATTAAGCCCAATAAAGGAAAAATTTACTTGGACGATTTGGATATTACCGACTATCCCATGCATAAAAGAGCGCAATTAGGCATCGGCTACTTGGCCCAAGAAGCATCCGTATTCAGAAATATGAGCGTGGAAGATAATATTATGGCCATTTTGGAAATCAATGAGCCGGATAAACAAAAACGCAAAGAACGATTGGAAGAATTGTTGGTGGAATTCGGCTTGGCCGAAAAAAGGAAACGGCTAGGCAAATTGCTTTCCGGTGGCGAAAGACGCCGGACCGAAATAGCGCGCGCCCTGGCCACCAATCCGAAATTTATTCTGCTGGACGAACCCTTTGCAGGAGTGGACCCGATTGCCGTGGAAGATATCCAACGTATCGTCTCACAGTTAAAAAAGAAAAATATCGGTATTCTTATCACCGACCACAATGTGCAAGAAACCTTGGCCATTACCGATAAAACCTATTTGATGTATCAAGGGCGGATTCTCAAACACGGAACCCCCAAGGAATTGGCGGAAGACGAATTGGTCAGGAAAGTTTATTTGGGACAAAATTTTATTTTACGAGAAAAACAATTATAATCGCATGATGTCGGAACAAGAAAAAAAATTCAAATCGGGATTCGTAAATATTATCGGCAATCCCAATACGGGCAAATCCACTTTTCTAAATGCCATGATTGACTACGATTTGGCCATTACCACACCCAAAGCCCAAACCACCCGGCACCGTATTTTGGGTATTGACAACGGTCCGGATTATCAAATTATATTTTCCGATACGCCGGGTATCATCAAGCCCGCCTACGAATTGCAAAAACAAATGATGAGTTCGGTCAAGGAGGCGTTGGAAGATGCCGATATATTGCTGCTGATGGTTACTCCGGACGAAGAAATTCTCAAAGACGAACGATTGACGGAAATACTCCGCAGCACGAAAATTCCTTTATTGATTCTGCTAAATAAAATCGATACGGCCAATCAGGAAAAAGTGGAAAAGGCCATGGCTTATTGGAAAAAAATACTTCCGCAAGCCGAAATTATCCCTATTTCGGCCTTACATGGCTTCGGTTTGGATCAGGTCAAGGCCCGAATAATCGAATTGTTGCCCGAAAATCCGCCTTATTTTGATACGGACCAAATCACCGACCGCCAAGAACGCTTTTTGGTGAGTGAAAAAATACGCGAAAAAATTTTGCTTCATTATAAGAAGGAAATTCCCTATGCGGTGGAAGTGGTTGTAGAGGAATTCAAAGAATCGGACGACCTAATTAAGATTCGTGCCACTATTTATGTGGAACGTGATTCGCAAAAAGGTATTATTATAGGCCACAGGGGTAGCGGTTTGAAACGAATCGGAACGGAGGCCCGAAAAGATTTGGAAAAATTATTCGGCAAAAAGGTATTTTTGGAACTCTATGTCAAGGTTCGAAAGAATTGGCGTAAAGACGAACGCTGGCTAAAAAAATTCGGATACAAAAAATCATAACGAATCGATGGTAACAACTTATATTTCGGCATTGCTTTTAGGATTACTGGGCGAAATTCATTGTGTGGGTATGTGCGGGCCTATCGCCCTGATATTGCCGGTGGAAGGCGATAATTTTTGGCGGAAGAATATCAAACTTCTGCTTTACCACACCGGCCGGATGCTGGCTTACGGCACCTTGGGTTTGATAATCGGATTTATGGGAAAAGGTCTTCAATTGGCCGGGTTGCAACAAAAAATTTCTTTGATTTTCGGCTTGGTAATGGTAATAGCCGCTTTTTATCCGGCTGCCAATTTTTTTCGGTTCAAAGCCCCCGGCTTTTGGACGAATTTTATCGGCAAACTCAATGCCGCCATGCGAAAATATTTGAATCAGCGTTCTTACCATGCGTTTTTCGTATTGGGTTTTCTTAACGGTTATTTACCTTGCGGACTAGTATATTTAGCCATGGTCGGTGCTTTGGCTACGGGCAATCCTTGGGAAGGGGCCCTTTATATGATATTCTTCGGATTGGGCACAACTCCCGCGCTTTATGCCATTACACTTCTCAAAACCACAGTATCCGCTTCATTGCGCAATAAGTTAAACAAACTCATTCCCATTGGTGTTGCTATTGTAGGTATTTTGTTTATTTTAAGAGGATTAGGTTTGAATATCATGTATATCTCTCCCGGCAAAAAACATTTGAAGATCACCGAAATGAAGGAAAAAAAATACGAGAAGAAAATAAAAAAAATAGAATATTTATTAGAAAAAGAAAAAGAATCGCAAAAACATGAATAAAAGCAACCGGTTTAAAATTCTTATCGCCTTACTTGTTATTTTGCTTCTTATGAGTATTCGGGCCATGGAAAATCAATGGTTTCCCGAGTCCTTAATTGGTTTTTTCGGTTCGGAACAATATTTAACGGAACCACTGCCACCTTTAGGTTTTACGGATTATTTTAATATGCTTTTGCGGTATCTATCCAACTCCGTTTTGTCGGTAATTCTTATTTTTATTTTATTTGAGGATAAGGAAATCACCAAGTTTGTCATTAAATTATATATGGGTGCGGGCATCTTTCTCTTTTTACTTTTTTTGCTAACTCTCCATTTTTATCAGCCCGGAAATTATCGCATACTTTTTTATATCAGACGACTTTTGATTCATCCCGTCATTCTTTTTATCTTATTACCGGTAATCTATTTTGTAAGATCGCGAGCCAGTAAAAAACTTTAAGTATTAATTTATTTTTTCCGATACGGCATAATCTCCGTCTCGATGTCTTTGTTGAAGAATCATTTCTCCGAGAAATCCGGCTAAGAAAAACTGAATACCCAAAATCACCGCGGTAAGTGCAATGTAGAACCAAGGCCGGTCGGTTACCAAATGAGTGGGGATGCCATGGTATAATTTATACGCCTTTACACCAAAAATAATAAGTACCGAAATAAATCCGATTATAAACATAATGATTCCCATGCTACCGAATAAATACATCGGCCGTTTGGAAAATCGTAGCAGAAACCATAAGCTAATCAAATCCAATACGCCTTTGATAAAACGGTCGGAACCGAATTTTGTCTTCCCGTATTTTCTCGGATGGTGCCGGACGGGTTTTTCACCTATTTTTTTAAATCCCGCCTGTTTGACCAAAAAAGGAATGAAGCGATGCATTTCGCCGTAAACGGATATATTTTTCACCACATCGGACCGGTAAACTTTCAATCCGCAATTAAAATCATGAAGTGGAATGCCCGATACTTTCCGGGCGGCCCAATTAAATATCTTGGAAGGTAAATTTTTCTTTAAAACCGGATCTTTGCGCTTTTTTTTCCAACAGGACACCATGTCATATCCTTCGTCGGCCACCATTCGCACCATTTCGGGTATTTCTGCGGGGTCGTCTTGCAAATCGGCGTCCATGGTCACCACCACATCACCGCTTGCTTCTTTAAAGCCCAAATGAAGTGCCTGAGATTTGCCGTAATTTTTTCTGAACCGGTATGCTTTGATGCGTGGATCTTTTGCGGCCAATTGTTTTAGGACTTTCCACGAATGGTCATTGCTGCCGTCATCCACAAAAATCATTTCATAATCATAAGGATGTGTTTTCAAAACGGAAAGAATGCGCTCGTATAGTTCGGGCAACGATTCCGCTTCGTTTAGCAAAGGAATGATAATGGATAATTTTATTCTTCTTTTTTCCATAAACCAATGATAATCCCGGTTATCAACCCGATAAATGCTACTGTCACTATTGCCCCGGCAAATGTGGAATAGCCATAAAAGTTTTCCATAAATTCTTTCGCCTTTTCAAGTTCTTCACCGGATAATTTGGATTGCTCCAATGCGTATTTTACTAATTTTTCCTTAGTGGAAGGAGAAATAAATTCATAATAGATATAGGAAAATATGCCGTAGATTAATCCGCCGATTAGTGAAATAATCAGACTTATTTTAATGGAATCGGATAGTTGAATTTTTTTACCGGTTTGCGAAAAATAATTAATAATGCCCGAATAAATTATAAATACCATCAATAAAATGACCAAAATAGAGATGATGGACGCATATACGGAACCCGGTTCTACCATATTTTGTAAGTAGAGACCTATAATACCTACAATGGCTACCGCCAAGCCGTAATTAAAAGCAAACTTCAGATTGTTCATAATTGTAATTTTTTATCAAATTTACTAATAATCCCCATAGTTTGAAAAAATATTCCGAGAAAATTATTAAGAAATCACCCATTATTTAATTGTATTTCTTATAAAAATATTTGTACGGATAGAAAATAACGGCCACCACTATTAAAGAAAAGTTAGAAGAAATAATGAGTAATTTTATGAATGTATCATAAAAATAAAAATACGGTTAATCTTTTTCAACTTCTAAAAAATTAAAGAATAAAAATAAACATTAAGAGAAAAAAAATTTAATTCTCAAGATAATAGAAAACAAAACTTACTTCATCTACGGTATTTGTTTTTTCGAATAATACCGTATGGGATAAAATTTAAAAATTATATCCTATAAAGATAAAGAAAATACCAAAAAATATTCGTTTTTAACGTTCAAAAACGACTATTAATTTGAAATTGGAACCTGCTTCCCAAACCATTTTGGAATTTGTCAATTTGGTCACATTATAATGTATATCAAAGCCACTATCATAGTACAAATACAGCTCATTATCTTCCTTATCAAATTCCCAATCTCCTTCATTTTTAACGGCACCATTCTGATATTCTATAAATCTATATGTTTTGCGAATAAATTCATACGTAAAATCACTCATATCCACATGGCTAACTACAGTTCCGTTGTTATCAATTATTTTAGATTCCACTCCTTTCCATGGTTCGTAAGTAAGCATATATTCCCGGTCTAACCATCCGAGCAATTTCTTACATGAAGTCATGCTGACAAGCATGAAGAAAACCGTAGTAAATATTAATGCTTTTTTCATGGCTTGTTTAAATTAATTTTGAACCAAAACATTTTATTCTCTTTTAAAATATAATCTGATTTCTACTTGTGAAGGTCGAAACCAAGAAACTACCAATTCATTCTTTTTTAACACCTTTATTTTCCATTCGATTCTATTTCCACCATTAAAATTCAAAATTATAAGATTATTTTCCTCATCATAAGCCCACCTACCTTCCAAATTGGACTCGTAATAGAAATCTCCTTTAAAATAATGAGTTTCTTTGTCAAATTCCAAATTCCAAGTAGGCACATCGTCAAATACCTTAAATACTCCATTCTCGTATCTTTCTATTTTATTTCCTTGCCAAGGTTCTTTGGTTAATAATGATTCCGGGTCGAGCCCGAGTAATTTCTTACATGAAGTCATACTGACAAGCATGAAGAAAACCGTAGTGAATAATAATACTTTTTTCATGGCTTTATGAATGTAAATTCAAAATCTATTTCGTGTATTTCTATTCGCGTCTAAATGATAATTTTATTAATATTTCATCACCATTCTCAACACTCTTTATTTCCAATTCCAAATTTTTTTTATCCAATTTAATCAAATCAAAAACATACGGCTGTCCAGTATCCGCATCAAAGGTTATTTTTTTTGTATCTTCATTATATGACCAATCGCCTTTTTCTGTTACCACATTATTCTTATACATCGTATATCTATGCGTTTTTTTAAATAATTCCAAGGTCATGTTATCTATTGTTTCGATTTGTGCCAAGCTTCCGTTCAGATAAATTTCCATTTTATCCCCTTGCCAAGGTGCTTTGGTTAATAATGATTCCGGGTCGAGCCCGAGTAATTTCTTACATGAAGTCATACTGACAAGCATAAAGAAAACCGTAGTGAATAATAATACTTTTTTCATGGCTTTATTAATTTAATAGGTTGAATGTTAATGGTTTAAATACCATTTAAATGTAACCTCCTCACCGGAGTCATTTATGGTATGTTCATAAATCAAATTTTCCTTATTAAGTTTTATAATTTTATATACATAAGCGACATTAAGATCGGAATCGAAGGTTAATAATTTCCTTTTTTTATCATATGCCCATACTCCCTTTTCATTTATTATCCCATAGTGGTATGTGACATAACGATGATTTTTTTTGATAATTTCAATGGTCCAGTCCCTTATATCGTGGGAATTTTGAAAAATTCCATTCTTATATAATTCCGTTTTATCTCCAATCCAAGGTTCGCGAGTAAGTAGTGATTCCGCATCAAGTCCGAGGAGTTTTTTGCATGATGTCATGCCTATTAATAGGAAGAAAACCATAGTAAATATCAATGCCTTTTTCATGGCTAATATACTTGTAATTTATAATATTACTTCTTCATTAATCTCTTTTATAATATATTTTATACAAACCTAGAGTTCCGTCATCATCCATTAATTTTATACTGAAAATTAAATTTTTCTTATCCAATTTAATCATATCATATACATATGCGCCTATATTTTCTGAATCTAGGGTTAATTTTTTATTTTTTTTATTATAATTCCAAGTTCCTTTATCACTTTCAATATTATTATGAAATCCAATATAAGTTTTGGGTTTCTTATAAAATATCAGCACGTCATTATTAGCAGTGAGTATTTCATTAAGCGAACCATTCACATATATTTCCATTTTTACTCCAATCCAAGGTTCGCGAGTAAGTAGTGATTCCGCATCAAGTCCGAGGAGTTTTTTGCACGATGTCATGCCGAGCATTATAAATAAAATGCTCGTTAACAAAACTATTTTTTTCATGGCTTATAAAAGGTTTATATTTGGTAAAATTTTTAGTTATTCTCTTTTAAAATAAAATTTAAATTCTATTTGTGAATTATTTGGCGAAATCCATGAAGCTACTAATTTTTTCTTTTTCAGTATAATTACTTTTAATTCCATATTCATTCCATTTTCGAAATTCAGAGTCAAAATCTTATTTTTCTTATCATAAGACCATTGACCTTCACCCGTGTTAGTACTCTTAAATTTAAAATGATGCGTATTCTTATCGAATTCCAAACTCCAATTAGAAATAGTCTGAGAGGCCTTAAATTCTCCATTTTCATATCTTTCCACTTTATCTCCTACCCACGGGTCTTTTGATAATAAGGATTCCGGATCAAGTCCGAGTAATTTCTTACATGAAGTCATGCTGACAAGCATGAAGAAAACCGAAGTGAATAACAATGCTTTTTTCATAATATAAAATTTAAATATATTAATAAGATTTATAATAATCAAATTTCATCTTAGTGGATCAAGTTATTTGTTTCTATTATAATATAAAAAATCATTTTAGAACCGGAAGATTGCTCCCTTTGCAATTCCAATTCCGTATCCTTTAATTTATCTACCGATAATATCTTTCCAGTTCATCATCGTAATAACGTTTCAATTCAATCGTATCTTCCGGATATTCCCATTTTCCCTTTGCCCTTATCATTTCAAGATAATATTCGTTAAATCGATGTGACTCTTTAATAAATTCCAATTTTTCTTCACTCTTGTCCATAGTGGATTGTAGATTTCCATTTTAATCAAAAATTCAATTTTATCACCTTGCCAAATATCTTCACAAAGGATGTCTTCTTTATCTTTTACTCGAACTTTTTTCTGCAAGAACCGGTATTCGATATCATAAATATAATGACGAGTAAAAGCAATGTTTTTCTCATTGTAATATTTATTATGGATAAATATATGCAAAAATCATACCCGGCTATATGTTTTCAATCAGATTGTTATAAAAAAATGACATGAATCATTTTTTTGCAGCATATTGTCTCCCGGAAGACAGTCCTCATCCGGATGGTAATCAAATATATTTTAATTGCCGAAATTAAGCGGTCTGGGCCGTTTTATCCGCATTTGCTATAGCCGCAACTTTTACATACCAGACAACCCTCTTCATAAATCAAACCTTCGGGGTCGCCGCATTGCGGGCATTTTTTGTCTTTGGGAGCCGTACCGTCCGGAATGTAGCGTTTCAAGGCGCGAGCCACACCGTTTTTCCAAGTATTGATGAAATCATCCGAAAGATTCAATCCTTCGACCAATTTCACTACTTCTTGAATAGGCATACCGTGGCGCATCACACCGGAAATTAATTTGGCGTAATTCCAAAATTCCGGATTAAATGACCGTGAAAGTCCTTCAATGGTGACCTTGTATCCTTGCCGGTCGATAAACTGAAAATCATAACGTTTTTTTCCGGTTTCGTCTTTTTCTTTGATAATCCATCCTTTTTCCACCCAATCGGGCAAGCGGAACACATCTTCCATTTTACCGGTAAAAATTTCATAGGGTTTTCCGTCTATCAAACCGACAACCGCCAGCCATTCTTCCTGTTTGTTGAAAAAGCGAATCACGTCGGCCTCCAATTTTTTGGGACGTTTTTTAGGGAAGACATTAATTTGCAACTGATCGACAGGAATAGAATCACCGGTTTTTTCTTTTTTGTTTTTCTTTTTATCATCGTCCGATACCAATACGCCGCTTCGTGACCCGTCGCGGTAAACCGTAATTCCTTTCAGTCCTTGCTTCCAGGACTCGATATATATTTCTCCGACCTTTTCCACGCTCACATCACTCGGTAAATTAATGGTGGAACTTATGGAATGCGTAGTATATTTTTGAACTAAAGATTGAAGTTTTACCCGTTTTTGCCAATCGATTTCCATGGCCGTCGCCCCGTGATAAGGTGATTCTTCAATCTTATCTTTACCGGTGATATCCATCCATTTTTTCAGTTTGTGGTGATATACGGTAAATTCTTCAAAAGCGTCGCCGGTATCATCCACAAAGTCAATTTTGGCATTCGGGTCATCGGGAGATACTTTTCGCCGGCGTTTGTAGGAGAGCATAAATACCGGTTCGATACCCGAAGAAGTTTGGGCTAGAATGCTCAAACTGCCGGTTGGAGCCACGGTACTGATGGAAATGTTTCTGCGCCCGTGTTTCATCATTCTGCGATAAAGTCCCGGAAATTCATCACGCATCATTTGAATGAATTCGGATTCTTTTTCGATTTCCGGATCGAATACTTCAAACTTTCCACGTTCGATAGCCATATCTACACTGCTATCGAATTCGGCTTCCAGTTTTTTACGCATTACGCGATCGACCATCTCCAATGCTTGGTCCGAATCGAATTTCAAATTAAGTGCCGCCAACATATCGGCCATGGCCGTAAAACCGAGTCCGGTACGGCGGCCTTTTTTGCCGGTATCATAAAGCAATTGCCATGTTTCGCGCTCGATTCGTTTGATATGCTCCGGTTCGGGATCCGCATCGATTTTTGCTAATATCCTTTCGATGCTTTCCAGTTCCAAATCAACCAAATCATCCATCAAATGCTGGGTTTCGTAAACCGTTTCATAGAATTTTTCAAAATCGAATTCCGCTTCGGGTGTAAAAGGATTTTTGACGAAATTATATAAATTCACGGCTATCAATCGACAACTGTCGCCGCCTTGCATGGCTATTTCGCTGCAAGGGTTGGTGCTTTCGTTTTTAAATCCGGGATAGATACTTGAAGTGGAATAATAATGTTGTCTATCCCAAAAGATTAAACCCGGTTCGGCCGTATTGTGTGCCGATTTGATGATTAGATTCCACAAATCACGGGCTCGAACCATTTTTTTGACCTTCGGATTTTCGCTATTGATGGGCCATTTTAACAAATAATCGGAATCACTCACCACTGCTTGCATAAATTCATCCGATAACCGAACGGAAATATTTGCCCCGGTTACACTGGTCAAATCTTGTTTTACCGTAATAAAATCTTCCACATCGGGATGATTGATATCCATTGTAAGCATTAACGCTCCCCTGCGTCCGTTTTGGGCTACTTCTCTGGTAGTAAAAGAAAACCGGTGCATGAATGATACGGCTCCCGTGGTGGTACGCGCCGCATTGCGTACTTTAAAATTTTTGGGACGTAATCTGGAAAGGTCGAAACCTACACCACAACGACGTTTGAACAATTGAACCAATTGCTGATCGGTATACATGATACCGCCATACGAATCATATACCGAAGGAATAACCACGCAATTGGATAATGAAGCAATCACTTCCCTATTTCCCAAACCGAACATGATGCTTCCTTGGGGGATGACATATTTGAACCGGTCAAAATATTCGAAAATTTTTTGCTCGGTCAAAAGTTTACGTTTCTTTCCATATTCCGATAAACTTGCGGGTTTTTTGTCCGAATGGTATTTTTGCTCTATTCGGGCAAATTCTTTTGCCATCCGCCGATGCATGTGTTCGGGAGTTAATTCGAGATAATTTCCGTCGGCATCTCGCAAAGCATATTTACTCATCCAGATATTAGCCGCCAAATCGTCTCCGTTGAAATAGGATTTTGTCGCCTTTAACACTTGGTCGTGCGAATAAACCTTTCTTTTTTTTACGTCTAATTCCATATTTTCAGGGGATTTTTTCTCGTTAATGCAAGGCACAATTTAGAAAAAATTAGAGTATTTCAGGTCAAAAAAATAAGAGCATTTGCTAACAAATTTATGTTGAAAACTTATTATTTATTGATTATAAAGTGACTAATTGGTCCGGCTCTTCATCTCATGGTTATGTGGCTGCTTTATGAGAAAAATTTTTTGTATGAATGGCGAAAAAAGAGCTCCGGTATTCGAATGCAAGTTGAAGCTTTCGGAAATTAAACACCAATTAATTTAAACATTTAATTCGGTAGAGAAATTCAAAAATATTTCATTATTTTTTCATGCAGCGACAATATATTCAAGCATAAATAATGATATCGGAATGGCTACATGAAATCCGAAGTCGATACAGGAATTAATCAAAAATTTAATAAACAAGCGGATGCAAACGGAAAAGCGGGAAGTGGAATCAGATTTTAAAATATTTATCAACTTTTTTCTTGGATACGCCCAAAATGTCGAATATAAACTTCTCAAAATCCATATTTTTTTCTTCGAGAAATCCTTCCAGATATTTTTTTGCAAATTTCATTCCGGTATTATCATAAATTTTTTCCACCGTTTCGAATACTTTTCCGGCTGCTTTCACGGCATTCAAAGGAAGCATTTTAATTTCTACCAAATACCTTTTTTCGCCGTTTAATTTGGATTCAAACGGCGTAATGCGTAGCAACCCCCAATAATTATCGTTATCGGCGGTTTTACCTTTAATAATAAAATAAGAAACTTGATCGGGTTTGATATTGGCGGCAAACATTTCCCGGTATAAGTCCGGCATGGTGTCGGGCAATACGTCGGTTATTTCATGTAATAATATTTGCGACTCGTCGAACCCGGTAAATTTCAAGAAATCATCATTTACATAATAGATTTTCAAGTCGGGTTTTATGCGCAGGATTAATTTATCGGATATATTAATCGTTTTCATTTTTTTAAAATTTGGGAAATACGGTAAAATGTAGAATTCTTATAAGAAGAATCGCCGTTTCTTTTGCTTTACTTTTTTTAAGATTTCGTCCAATGACAATTCACTGGCATCCACGGTAAACAATTCTTCATCTGAAATTTCGGAAGTGAGATAGGCCTTTAATTTTTTAGGCCCGCCGAATTTGTCGATAATATAATCCGAAATGTTTTGGGCTTCTCTTTCTTCCAACCAACCGTCGAGGTATTTTTGGGCGACCTTTTCGCCACCGCCTTGGGTTTCTATTTGATATAAAGTTTCGTAAAGTTTTTCAAATTCGCTTTTTATATCCGAAGGCAAGAATTTTCTTCTGATAAATACCACGCTCTTCCATTCTTTATGCTGCATGGGGTTGATGTCGGCTATCGTCCAAAAAACTTCTTTATTTTTGGTTAAATTTTTTGAAATGAAATAACTGTGTTTATTTTCGGCTATCATATCCCATACGTATTTTCTTACTACGGCAGGCATGGCGGGATGCTGTAAAATTTCGTGACTTTGGCCGAGTAATTCTTTTTCGGAATAACCCGAAATGTCCACATAATCTTTATTTACGAAAGTGATATAACCGTTTCTGTCTAATTTGCATACTAATGTAATGTCGGGGGGCATCAATTTTTCTACTTCACGCATATTAAGTTTTTTTTGTAAAAATAGGACAAATTATTTATTAAGAAAACAATCTGCCCAAAAATCCTTTTTTCGTTGTCTTTTTAATGGCTTCCTCGGCCGTATCCGAACTTTTCTTTCCTTTCATCAATTCTTCGTCGCTGATCTCCGCTCGCATATATTCCATCAATTGTTTTTCGGACAATCCGAATAATTCCAAAATAAACTCATCATATGTTTTTCCTGCATCTTCCAAATAACCTTCCAAATATGCGCCCGATCCTTCCATTCCACTGTTTTCTTCTATCTTCCTTAATCTGGCATAAAAAAAGTCCATGAAAGTTTTCACATTTTCAGGAACGGCTTTCCGTCTGGAATAATAGGAAATGATGTTTCCATTTTCATCTTCTTTCCACTTAAAATCGGTAATAACCCAATAATATTTACCTGTTTTGGTTAGGTTTTTTACCACTGCATGAATATTCTGCTTGCTCTTAAGTCGATCCCACAACAATTTGAAAATAATTTTCGGCATATCCGGGTGACGAATGATGTTGTGCGGCTGACCCATCAATTCCCATTCCTTATACTCCGATATTTCTACGAAATAATCGTTAGCATATTCGATGATACCCTTGGCATCCGTTTTGCTCATAATGGTTTTGTACGGAACCAAATGCACTTCTTCCTTAATTGGAACCGGTCTAATTATTCTTTTCATCGGAATATTTTTTGCAAAGATAGGGCATTTTCGAGTTATATCAAAATTATGTTATAATTAAGAATTTTTTTATTAATTTTCAAAAAATATGCCCTTTTTTTGTTATTTTATTTTCTAATTTTTATTGAAAATGGATTTTCAATGTCAATGTATTAATTTTTTCGCTATTATTCAAATTGTTTTTTAGAACGATTGTAAATAAAATTCCTTACCTTAGTAATCTTCTTCGGACGATAATTCTTATTTTTGTTTACTTAATTAAATTATACCTATGAAAATCAAAAAAGCGGAGTTTGTCGTAAGCAATTCAGATATATCGAAACTTCCGGGCGACCCGATTCCCGAATACGCCTTTATCGGCCGGTCCAATGTGGGTAAATCTTCGCTTATCAATATGCTGACCAATCATAAAAAACTTGCCAAAACTTCATCTACCCCCGGAAAAACGCAACTTATCAATCATTTTAAAATAAACGACAATTGGTTTTTGGTCGATTTGCCCGGCTACGGCTATGCCAAAACTTCCAAATCCAAACGAAAGGAATTCAAAAAATTGATTACGGACTATTTAAAATCCCGCCCGAATCTTGTAAATGTTTTCGTATTGGTGGACGGCCGCTTGGATCCTCAAAAAATCGATTTGGATTTTATGGAATGGCTGGGCCAAAATCGAATTCCGTTCTCTATTGTGTTTACCAAACTGGACAAATTGTCAAGTAATGAAATAGCGAAAAATATCAAGAAATATCAAAAAAAAATGCTCGAAAGATGGGAAAGCATGCCTAAAACTTTTAAAACTTCGGCCGTAACCAAAACCGGACAAAAAGAAATCCTCGATTATATCGAACAACTCAATGAAATGGTGAAGGGGAAGTTGTGAGTTATTGTAGTTATGAGTTATGAGTTACAAATTATGAGTTATGAGTTATGAATTATGAGTTATGAGTTATGAATTATGAGTTATAAATTATGAGTTATGAGTTATGAATTATGAGTTATAAATTTTAACTTTCCACTTGCCAAACCTATTTGCCTATGAGAATTAAATAACTTTGAATTCCAATAACACTTATTAATCTTGCCTTTTCTGTCCTATAATCTAACAACTAACACTTAATATTTAATTTATACCACATTCCAATCATTACACATTACACATTACACATTAAACTATGAACTTTTAACTTTTAAACTTTCAACTCTCTCGCTGAGATTTCTCCTCCTTGCAGTCGTCGAAATGACAGAAAATCCATACCTGACTAGCCCGTGATTCATTCATAGATTTTTAAACTTTTCACTCTC
>Ga0256835_1000437_pt1 | contig 31551 bp, 30 predicted proteins | sample PIR30metaG_FD_185972 | JGI IMG/M metagenome (GOLD analysis project Ga0256835, IMG submission 185972) | Hydrothermal vent microbial communities from East Pacific Rise, Pacific Ocean - PIR-30 | ecosystem: Environmental > Aquatic > Marine > Hydrothermal vents | place: Pacific Ocean: East Pacific...
GGAACGTCTGGCGATCAGTTTTACGAACCCCTCGGTCTCGTTCATTCCTACGGCCTTACCGTTGGCTATGAACCTGGATACTCCCACTTCCACGTCTACTCCCCGTTTCCTCCACTCCTCTTCTCCGGGGCCCACCACGGCTATTTCCGGACTGGTGAAAATGCATCCCGGCATCCTGTCCGGGTGAACCCTTCTCTTTCCTTCCCCGAACATGTGGTCCACCGCCGCCAGGGCCTGGGCGCTTCCGGCGTGCGCCAACTGCCATTTTCCGGTAGCGTCCCCCGCCGCGTAAATGCCGGGCAGGTTGGTCATCTGGACATCATCGGTCACGATGCCTTTTTCGTCATACTCCACACCGGCGCGATCCAGGCCCAGATCCCCCAGCCTGGGTCGCCTGCCCACGGCCGCCAGTATTCTTTCCGCTTCCAGTACCTTCCCACCATCCAGGGCAACGGATACCTTTCCATCCGCGAAATCGACCCCCGAAGCGCCGACGCCGGCCATGATGGTGATGCCTGATCTCCTGAAGGACTTCTCCACCACCTGCCTGACATCCCGGTCTATGCCCGGGAGTATGGAGGGCAGCATTTCGATGATCGTCACATCGACCCCGAGTCTCGAGAAAATCGATGCGAATTCGCATCCTATCACACCACCACCCACTATTATCAAGCTCGCGGGAAGAACCTCCCAGGACAACACTTCCTTGCTGGTATCCACCCCTTCCACCGCCAGGGGACCGGGCAGAAACGGCCTGGAACCGGGTGAAAGCAGGATATTGTCAGCCGCCACCCTCTCGTTTCCGGCGATTATCCCACCGGGTTCTTCTATCTCGGCATGAACCGGAAGCAGCGTTATCCCCAATTGTTCGAAACGCGATCGTATACCCTTTCTGAGCCTCGTTACCACGGCGTTCTTTCGCTTGGAAAGAGCCTGCCACCTGAATCCGAGTCTCCCCTCCAAGCCGAATTTCCCGGAGGATGCGGCTTTCCTCAGCAGATCCGTCGCCGCCACCAAGGTTTTCGTAGGTATGCACCCCCTGTTCAGGCAGGTTCCTCCCAGTTCATCTTCCTCGAAAACCAACACCTTTTTCCCCATCTGGGCAGCCCTGATAGCCGGAACGTAGCCTGCAGGACCCCCTCCTATCACCGCGAGATCGTATCTCTCCATGAGCATGCCCTTTCCGGAGGTTTGCGTGACACAATCGACGGGGGAAGATATGATACTAAGGATTCAAGGGAAAGTAGGAATATAGATGGTGACGTTTCTGATCGTGCTCATAACACTGTCAATGAACATGGACGAACTCTCCGCGTCCTTACATCTCGAAACGGGTATGGCCTACCTGAACCAGGGCCTGCCGGAACAGGCCGAGGAGGAATTCAACACCGTACTCGACATCGGTGATGATTTTCCGGAAGCCATCCTGGGCCTTGGCCTGGTAGACGTAAAGAGAGGTTCGTTCGAAAGCGCCGCGGAGCATTTCCGACAGTACATGGAAACGTGTCCCGACGACTACAGGGGCTACCTGGAACTGGCGAAACTGTTCCTGGAAACCGGTAAACCCGACAGTGCGGCCCCGCTTGCCGAGACCGCCTTCGATCTCTCTCCCGGGGAACCGCCGGTGTGGATGATTTGCGGAAAAATCAACATGGAACTGGACGATCCTCTCGCGGCGGAACATTGGTTCGAGAGAGGCGTCTCCCTGGGCGGCGGCGACTCAGCTATGGATTTCACGGTATTGCTGGCCAGGGTCTACAGGCTTACGGGCAGGAGTCAGGAGGCCAGGAACCTCCTGCTGCCGGCGGTGGAAGCCGGATATGCCCCGGCATGCTGGGAATTGGTAAAAGTATACCTGGAATGGGAAGACTACCTCAGAGCCGGGGATGCCATTAAGCGGTACCTGTTCCTCGAACCGGAAGGAACTTTCGCGGACTCCGCAATCTTGGTATTGGAAGAACTGGGGGAATCCGGCAGGTACATGTACCGGCAACCTTGAAAGGATCAATAATGCAGGAAAAAGGTTTCATGCAGTCACTTTTCGATTTTTCTTTCGAAAACTTCGTCTTCCCGAAGCTGGTTAAATTTCTCTACACCCTGGTGATCTTCCTTATGGCACTGGTGTATCTGTTCATCGTAATAGGAGGATTCAGCCAAGGCACCGGCACCGGCCTGGCGGCTTTGATCTTCGGACCGGTGATCATCATCCTGTACCTGGTGTTCATAAGGGCGTGGATGGAAGTAACGATAGTATTGTTCAGGATCTACGAAAATACCAATATACTGGCGGGCAAAGAGAAGGACGGCTCCGTCTAGTCCCCGGACGCGTATCCTTTCCACGACGCCATCGCCGCCAGGAAGGCCATAATCTCCCCCAGGGTTATCCACAATCTGGCGGCGATGGCCAGTAATGAGATCCCGGCCGGCTCCACTTCGGGTACCACCACCGACAAGAGCCAAACCAGGGATATCTCCCTTATCCCCAGCCCTCCCGGAGAAAAGAGGGCCAGGAAACCTACTCCCACAGCGGTGGGCATTAGGAAAATACCGGGCCAGAACGGTAAATCCACTCCAAAACTCCTGGCGAGAAAGAAGAAAGCGATACCCTGCGACAGCAAGACCAGTACGTAGACCGGAAGAAGGCCCAGTACGTTCCGAAAATCGGCATCACCTACGTAAACGTTACGACCGGTCACTTTTGAAAAGATCTTGACTAAAACACCCAGGGCCGCCGGATGAGCGGCAGCCATGACCAGTAGAACCATAACGGCCACCAGGGCCACGGTTACTCCTTCTCCCAATCCCATCCTTACAGCCACGAAAGGAATCACCGGCAATGAAACGATCAGGCAGCCGGAAACTATGAGTATGCTCTCCAGGACAAGGGCATGCCCCGTCCGGACGCCGCTAAGCCCTATCTTTCTCGAAAGGCCTATCTTGCCTACCGCGCTCCATACCTTGCCGGGTACGTACTTTCCCACCTGCGCCAGGAAATGAACGTCGAAAGCCTGCCTGAAGGTAATGGAAGCCCCGGCTACGTTACAGACCTTCTGCCAGGACCATGCGGCGGACAGCAGGTGCACCAGCATCAATACGAAAGAAACGGCGAACATCGGCACGTCGAACTCCAGGAGGTTCGAAAGGCCGCCGGCTTCACGGGCGCCGCTCACCATCGTATCCACGATGTAATACATCGCCACGGCCGTAAGAAGTACCCCGGCCCCGTTGAGCAATATCTTTTTCATCCACTCCCCACGAAATCCCCGTAACGTCTGTCGTAACGGGAACGGATCAGTCGAGGATGCTCAGCTTGGCACCCTTCTTCTTGGGTTGGCGGTCGCTGCGGTTGAAGACCAAAGTTTCGAAATGGGGAACGTTGACGGTATCCAGCAATTTTTCCAGCACCAGATCGTAAGGTTGGTCGTCTTCCAGAAAGATATCCACGAGCCTCTGCTTGAGAATGTTTTTTCTATCCTCTTCCGGGACGGCGGCATCCTTTTCCCACTGGTCCGGATCCTCCAGCATCTTCAGCATACGTCTCGCCGTCATGTCCTTCTTCATCTCCAGGTCCCAGTAGGTCTTGGCCTCATTCGTGACGAGAAGCTCCAGTATCTGCCCCGCAAGAGTATTCTCCGATATCAGGTCACTCGAATAGAGTTCCTTCAAACTCTCCAATCTTCGTTCCAGTACCTTTAGAAGGTTTACGGCTTCACTGTTATCGTGCATCTCTCTCAACCCCGGTATCCGGTTTCGGACTTGCCCAGTATTCTCAAACGCCTCAGCAAACCCGACTCCAACAGTTTCTTTTCCAGGGCATCGCAGCCTTTCGTGATACCGGCCACGATCCTGGTCGACCCGTCTTCCTCGCACCTGGTAACATTCTTGACCACGCAATTGGTGTAAAGCCAGTTGACAATACCTCCATCATAACGATCCATGAGAACCTCGAACCAGTCAAGCCCCGCATCCCTGGCGTTCATCACGGCAATCCTGAGTTCATCCAGTCCGGCACCCGTCATGGAGGAAACCGGCACACCGTCACCGGGGAAACGATGGCGTTCCGCCAGATCGCACTTGGTCCAAACGGTCAAGCGTGGAACTTTTCCATCCACGCCTATCCTATCGAGAACTTTCTTGACGACACGCAACTGAATCTCCTTGTAGGGGCTGGACCTGTCCACCGCCACGAGAAGCAGATCCGCGTTCCTAGCCACGTCAAGGGTCGTGTGGAAACTGGCCACGAGGGTTTCCGGAAGATCGTCGATGAAACCCACGGTGTCCGAGACAAGCACCACTGAACCGTCTGGAAGTTCCAGGCGTCTGGACGTGGTGTCCAGGGTCGCAAAAGGTTTGTCCTCGGTGTACAGTTTCGTACCGCACAGGGCGTTTACCAGGGTGCTCTTCCCCGCATTGGTATATCCCACCACCGCCACTTCGAACAGGTCGCTTCTCCTGTCCAGAACTACTCGCCACCTGGATTCCATCCTCCTTATGCGCCTCTCGAGAAAACCGATTCTGGTCCTGGCCCGCCTCCGGTCTATCTCCAGCTGAGTCTCGCCCGGACCCCTGGTTCCGATACCGGCTCCCAACCGTGAGAAATGATGCCACATTCCGGAAAGCCTGGGTAGCGAATACCTTAGCTGGGCAAGCTCTATTTGCAGCTTGGCTTCCGTAGTTCTGGCCCGCCAGGCGAAGATCGCAAGAATGAGTTCCGTTCTGTCTATGATCTTGCACCGGGTAAGTTTCTCCAGCCTGGAAGCCTGTCCCGGAGTAAGATTACGGTTGAAAACGATGGTGGAAATGTTCCCGGCGAGGGCCGATTCCCTAAGCTCGACCGCCTTGCCCTTTCCGACGAAATACTTCGGATCCGGTCGATTACGGTTTTGAACCTCGACGGCGGCCACCTTTCCTCCCGCCGACCTGACGAGGGACTCCATCTCCTCCGCGGGCCCGGCCCTTAAACTCCCGGTGGAGACTTTCATCAACAATACTTTTTCCGGAAAATCGATTTTCCCGTCTGGAAGCATCTAATCCTCTTCGCCGGGTCCGCGGTCGGAAGAAACATCGGTATGGAAAGAAATCATTCCTTCTCGAAATCCTCAATATCGTCTTCAATGAGATCGGCGTCGTCTTCTCCGGACTTATCGTTCTCCTTTTCGGAGGCTTCTTTTTCGAGTTCCAGGTTTTTCAGGTATTCCCGGATCCCTTTCCTTGCCGATTCCTTGATCATCTCCTTGGCCAGGTCACTGCGCATGTCGCGCACCAGGGCCACCTCTCCGGCGAAAACGTTGATGGCTTCGTTCAAAACCCTTTTCTCCGACGGATTCATCTTGTTCAACATAGATCTGGCTATGATGTCCCTTATCGCCCTGGCCACTTCTTTGGGTTCTCCAGAGTGAACCCTGCTCTTGAGCTTTTCTATCCTGCGTCTCCAGTCCTTGGGCAACTCCTCGGGTTTCCCGTTGAGTTCCTGCAGGGCTTCGTCCAGTTCCTTTTTGGTGACCACCGGCCTCAAGTCGGCCTGGTTAAGATTTTCCACGGGCACCAGGACTCTTTTTTTGCCGATTACGATATCGATGACCACGCACTTGCACATCTCGCCGGAAACCAGTTGATCGGATATCTCGGAGATGACGCCGGCTCCATGGATCGGATCGACTACTTTGCTGTTTATGTTGAATTTCATCCGGCCTCCAATTGAAAGAAAAGCCTGGGATTATACTCTGTATACCTCGAAAAAGTCAATGAAACTCCACGAATCAGCGGGCCAATAAAACCCATAAATCGGGGGGATCGGGAGGGTGGGACGAACCATCGTTCCGGGGAAGACGGAATATCCTCCTTATCTCCTCCTCGGCGGATTTCAGCACTTCCACGTCCCGTTTGTAAAGGAACAAGGTACTATCCAGTTCCCTGGGAATTCCCAGTTCGTCGTTGAGCCTGTCTCCGTTGCGAATGTCGACGACCTCCACCACCCATTTCTCCCCGTCGATGTCCAGGTAGCCGTTTTCAAGGACGGATCCCGTCCACGTGGCCGCACCCATACCATTGAAGGAGCCTTCCACTCCATGGTTGACCACGTCGACATAGAGAGTACCTGCGGGCGACCCGGAGGTGCCTCCGGTACCGGGAGCCAAGCCGCCAGTCAGGTCGTCCCCGAGAAGTATCGTCAAGTCAACCGGTAACACCGTCATGGAAGTATCACCGGAAACAAGGTCCGCGGCCACGGCGGAGAGTTTAGCATAATCTTCGAGCGAACCGCGCGGCTCCGGTCTTCTGGCCAGGAGAATCGAGTTGTTTCTTCGACTTCCCGTACATGCGTACACACTGGAAAAATCGGCGGCGGGACCTTGCCTGAACCTACTGGCCACTCCCGGCATTCCGGTACAATTACTGACCCAGATCACGGGTTCGAACACGACGGGTTCCACGGGAAGTGCGGCCGTCTCCACGGTGTCCGCAGGACGGCACCCCGCCTCGGAAGTATCTGCGGGAACTTCCGGAATCGTGGTTTCCACCACGGACGGGGTTTCCTCGGCCTTCCTTCCGGCGCCGAAAACCAGCCAGGCGGCCGCCAGAGCCGCCGTAATTCCAAAAACGATCACGATCCACACCCACGGTGAAGTTTTTTTCTCCTTTTTCCGGGAGCTTCTTCCATGTTCCGTTTCTTTTTCTGAGAACCCCTTCCGTACTTCCGGCTTCACCGTGGACATCTTTCTGGATAATATGACCAGATTGGCATACCTGTCGTCCACCTCGGGACTGATCATGCCCTCCAACAGGCGAAGCATCCCTTCGGATAACTTATTCCAGGCATCCACCTGTACGGATGGAGCGTCACTTCCGGCGATCAGTCTGAACATGAGGAGGCCGAGCGCATAAACGTCGCTCCTGGGATCGTGAGCCCTGCTTCCCACAGCCTCCGGTGGCGAGAACGGCGTATCCGGAATGCCCCTGGCCCCGGCAAGAATGTAATGATCACCCGCCGGCGTCACGAGAACGTTTTCCGGACCCAGATACCCTGCGCGATAACCGGCATCATGCAGTCTACGGAGAATGCCCAGCATCCGCCGCCCCACGTTGATGGCGTCTATTTCCGAAAGCGCCCCTCCACGCCTTATCTTCTCCAGGTAGACCTCCGAACCCTTAGGGATTGAAAAGAGCAGTATCCTGGCTCCTTCCACCGCCGTGGGGAACATCTCCGAATCGGCGTGAAGCACTCCGCTCACCCTGGGCCACCGGGAGGGGGGAATACCCCCGGAATAACCCACGCTGATCTCTGCCAGCATGCTCTTTCCGTCGATTTCGACCCTGGCCAGGATATAATCTTCTTCCTGGAGAAGAATCTTCCAATCGGAGGCTATAGTCTTGAGTAGATCAGAAAGCATGACCATCCATGGAATAGTTGGGAGCTTCCTTGGTGATCAACACATCGTGGGCATGACTTTCCTTCAGGCCTGCAAACGTTATCCTGACGATTTTCGCGCTCGAATGCAATTCTCGCACCGTGGGACTTCCAACGTACCCCATCCCCTGTCTCAATCCTCCCAACAACTGGTTGAGGTAATCCACGAGGGGGCCCTTGAAAGGAACCATACCCTCGATTCCTTCGGGAACGTACTTCTTTTCGCTCCTGTCATCCTGGAAATACCTGTCCGCGCTGCCTTCCCTCATCGCTCCGAGAGATCCCATTCCCCGGTATATCTTGTATTTTCGCCCTTTATAGATGATGGTTCCCCCGGGGCTCTCAGTTATACCGGCGAGAAGACTGCCTATCATTACCGAGGCGGCACCCGCAGCCAGCGCTTTCACGATGTCGCCGGAATATTTTATTCCGCCGTCGGCGACCACCGGTACATCGAATCGCCCGGCGGCCTCCGCACAAAGATTCACCGCCGTGAACTGCGGACATCCCACACCGGCAATTACCCTGGTGGTACATATCGACCCTGGCCCGACCCCTATTTTAACCCCGTCAGCCCCGGCTTTTATCAGGTCTTCCGTAGCCTGGGGCGTCACCACGTTTCCCGCCACCACGGAAATGAGAGGATACCTGGATTTGATCAGTTCGACCGTTTCGAGCACCCTGACGGAATGTCCGTGAGCGGTATCTATGAATATGCAATCCACACCCGCATCCACCAACAGAACGGATCTTCTCAGAGCGTCTTCTCCAACTCCCACGGCCGCTCCCACCCTTAGTCTTCCGGAATCGTCCTTGCAGGCATTAGGGTAGTATATGGCGTTGTGTATATCCTTAACGGTAATCAGTCCGAAAAGCTTACGGTCGTCGTCAACCAAGGGCAGCTTTTCGAGCCTGTGTTTCCTCATCAACACCAAGGCGTCCTCCAGGCTGGTGTCCGGGGGAGCCGTAACCAGCTTGTCCCATGGCGTCATCAGTTCCATGACCGGAGTCTTCTCATCGGCCACGAACTGGTAATCCCGGTTGGTCAGCATTCCGGCCAGCCTTCCTCCGTCAATGACGGGAAAACCGGAAACACCGTGTTCCCTGGACAACACCAGTGCATCGAAAATGCACGCATCGATATCCAGGGTGATGGGATCGACTATTACACCGCTTTCCGCTCTCTTGACTTTTCTTACCTGTTCGGCCTGATTTTCCGGGGAAAGGTTCTTGTGAATCACTCCCATGCCGCCCTCCTGGGCGAGGGCTATGGCCATTTCCGCTTCCGTGACCGTATCCATTGCGGCGCTGAGAATGGGTATGTTGAGTACGATGTTTTTCGTTAACTTCGTTTTGAGATCCACTTCGGAGGGAAGGATTTCGGACTTCCCGGGGAGGAGCAAAACGTCGTCGTACGTCAACGCTTCCTTCACATCCTCGAACAACATCTCGATATCTCCGTTCAAAAACGTCGGATCAGTCGCATTGGTATATGAATCTGCCGCAGGTAGGACACGTCGTGACCACGTCTTTCCCGCTAGAAGAAGACATCATCGCCGTTGGGAGTTTTGTGAAGCATCCGCTGCATCTGCGGTTCACCACGGGAACCACGGCGTTTCCATAATGCTTCGCCAGGCGGTCGTACATCTCCCTGTGTCTCCTGTCGATGGTGGCTACGAGTTCCTCCCTCATCTTCTGCAACTGTGACAACGCTACATCGGGAGACAGACCCAGTTTCTTTTCCTGCTTACTTATGTCCTTGTTCACCAGGTCCGATATCATGACGTCCAAATCGTGCAGGCTTATGAGCTTCTCGAGTTCTCTATTCATCGGAGGCCGCTTTCTTATAGTCGAATTTGAGGATCTTGGCGATTTCTTCCGGTGTTTTCGCCGCCAGAGCTTTTTCCGCCCCACCTGACCTTAGCACCTTCACCAAGTGCTTTATCAGTTCCAGGTGTTCCGCCGGGCCGGTGGCTTTCACCGGTGATATGAAGAGGATTATCAGGTTCACCTCGTCATCGGGCCACGGGATACCCTGTTCGGACCTTCCCAGCACGATCATGAAGTCATCCACCAGGATACTCCTGCAATGAGGCATGGCGATACCCTCGTGAACAATCGTGGGCTGTGCGACTTCCCGGGTCTCCAGAGCTATTCTCAGGAGTTCCCTGGTCGTTTCCCTGAAAGAAAATTCATCGAGCAACTCACATATGGCTTCTTCGCGGGTGTCCGCCGACACCTCCCACTTGACCAGACACTGTCGGTTCAAGAAAACCTCCCTCGGGATGGTATTTAATATAGAAATTGTTTATCGTCCTGCAAGGTTCCCGGGGACTCGGCGGGAAAGGAAACTTTTTCCTGAAAGGGCTGGTATGAACCCCGAGAAATTCATCGTGGAAATACCGGCCGACGTACCGGCGGTATGGATCGGAGCAAAAGGCGAACCGGAAGCCAATGCCTCCCTGGCTGCGCTGGTCGGGGATGACTCCATTAACCTCGCCGGCATGATCAGGACCCTCGCGTCCCTGGAAGACGGTTCCCATCCCTTGAAACTCCGCGATAAAATCCATATCGCCATGTGCATGACCCTTCCAGGCGGTCGGCTGATTACTCTTAAAGTCCCCTCCCAGGTGGGATTGGAAACCTGGTTGGAAACCGCCGTGGGTGAAAAGGCCGGGATACTGGCGGACGTATCCGGGAGAATCTATTCGGTTACAGATTCCGCCAGGAAACTCTTTGCCGGTTTCGAATTGTCAACCCTGGATGATTTCCTGGACGGTATATCCAAAAATGCCTTCCTTGCGGCGGCGGGAGACTGCATCAGGGGAAAACCGGTACAGGATTTCTCTATCCTCACGAAGGCCGCCGGGAGCACGGGCAGGAAATCCAGGGTGATGTCCGTCCGGAAGGCTGGACCGATGAACGAACTCCTGGTGGTATCTTTCATGCTGCCTTCGATGTCGATAAAATCCATGGAATACGACGTCTCGAAATTTGCGGACATGCTGTTCTCAAATATAGGAATTCCCGCGATTTTCATAGATGAGAACTGTATCGTTTCCAGGATCAACCGTCCGGCCGCGACGATGTTCAGGAACGACGACCGTGGTGCGGGAAGCAATTTCATCGACTGGGTGGATCCCGACCACAAGAACACCGTATGCATGTTATTGAAGAACAGATTCGAAACCGTGCTCGCCCCTTTCAGGTTCAGGATTAACCTGAAAACAGGAGACGATTCCGAAACTTTCAACGCCACCTGCGCCCTGTTGCCCGACAGAAAACATTTCCTGCTCTTCCTGGTGCCTGCGGACGGACGCGGCGATTCCTCCGGGCGTAATATTCCGGAAAGAGCCGTGGATGAACTCGTGGAAGTCCTGCATAACGCCGATCACCAATCACGGGACTACACGCGCACCATATTGGAATTCCTCAGGGCGGGAAGCGGAGCCATAGGGGTTTCTTTCGTTTCCAGGTCGAAGAAAGTGACCGTGGGCGAAGCGTTTTCCCCGCTCCTGGAGATCGATCCGCAGGACATATCCGGTCCGACTTGGACCGAAGAAGAAAACGGGTACAGTCTCACCATCCCCACCGGCGTCAAGCAAGGCGGAGCCTGCATAAGGATGACCGGTCTACCCTCCAAAGTACTGACCGGACTGGGCAGGCTGATACTGGAAATGACCCCGCTGTTCGGTGAATACATTCAAACCATAGACAAACTGGACGGTATCTTCAAATTCATAGGTTTCCTTTCGGACTTCCTGGATACGTTACAGGAAAAGAATACCGACGTGGAACATATCCTTGGACGCATAAGCTCCGCAGTGGGCGCGGACTTCATCGTCGTGCACACGGTGAGTGACAAGAAATCCCTCCTGGAACCGCTGATCCACGTAGGCACCGGCACGGAACCCGGGACATTGAGACTGGACATACCATCGATAGCAGCCTGGGCATACACGCATTCGGAAATTTGTTACGTGCCGGATACCGCTACGGATCAGCGCTACTCCATCGTCTTTTCTTCGTCCAGGAGTGAAATGTCGATACCCATAAGATCAAGAGGTGAGACCATAGGAACCCTGACCATGGGCAGCACCATGAGGAACGCTTTCGGATACCCCGTGGGCAGCATCCTGGATATACTGGCGGCAATCTTCTCCCTCTGGTTCTTCCGGAGGGAAGGAGAGAACGGAGATGATAAGAAGGACGAAAACGGTAGGCCGGTCCTCTCTTTCCAACGTGACCTCGATGACTTGCTAATGCACATATCCCATCGGTTGAACTCTTCCATATCCACCCTGAGAGGAAATTTAGACATGTTGCCGGAATCCGGCGGGGATTCCCGTGGTGAACGTGGGTACCACCTGGAAGCGATGAAAAGGGCCCTCACCGATTTGACCGAGTTTTCCGAAAGAATACTGAACTTGCTGAAAATGGAGCTGGGCAAGAACTTCCCGGAAGTCTCATGGTTGGAACCCTGCGAGGTGATCTCGTCACTGATGCCTATTTTCACAGGGAAGGGTGAATCGCACGGGGTGACCGTTTCGGCGGAATACCCCGAAAAACCTTTTGACGCTTATCTGGACAGGACCAAGTTGGAACAGATACTGATAAACCTCGTTGACAACGCAGTCGAATACAACAAGCCCGGAGGCCATGTCAAGATAACGGTTAAACCGGACAGCACCGGACATTGGCTCCTGGAGGTGTTCAACACCGGCGACGGTATCCGGCCGGAAGACCTTCCCAAAGTATTCGATCGTTTTTACACTTCCGCGACCGGAAAGGACAAACTGGGTGTCGGGCTCTCTATAGTGAAAAATTTCACAAGTCTCATGGGCGGCACGATCAACGTACGGAGCAGGCATGGTTTCGGTACGTGGTTCACGTTGAGGTTCCCGGTGTCATGAAGCCGACACTGAGCAGCTTCCGGTACCATCTTCCTCCCGGGCTTATCGCACAGGAGCCACTGGAAAAACGCGATGCCAGCAGGTTACTCTATGTTCCCCCCGACGGCGACGGGTTCCTGGATCACACGTTCAGGGAACTGCCCGCATTGCTGAAACCCGGAGATTACCTGGTCCTGAACGACACGAAGGTATTCAAAGCCAGGCTTGCCGGCAGGAAAGCCGCTACCGGAGGAAAAGTGGAGATATTCCTGCTGAAAATGCTGGATAACGGTGAATGGAAGGCCATGGTCAGGCCGGGAAAATCGGCAAGGGAGGGCACGGAATTCATTTTGGGAGACCGGCTCTCGTGTACCGTGCAAAGACGCCTGGAACACGGAAGGGCCGTCATCGCTTTCCATTCCTCCGGCGATGCTGAGAAGGAACTCGAAAGCCTGGCCACCGTTCCACTGCCGCCATACATCAAAAGGAAACCTGAGGAACTCGATGATTACAGATATCAAACGGTTTACGCCTCCAGGACCGGCGCGGTCGCGGCACCTACAGCCGGTCTGCATTTTACTCCCGAACTCCTGGCAAGGCTGGAGCGGGCGGGAATAGGACACGGCTTCGTGACCCTCCACGTGGGACCCGGCACCTTTCAGCCCCTGCGTTTCGAGGAACTCTCCGAAAACACCCTGGAACCCGAGGAATACCACATATCCGGGGAAATGTTGGAAATTCTGAGAAAAGTCCGGCGTGAAGGAGGCAGGATAGTAGCCGTGGGAACCACCACCACCAGGATACTCGAAACGGTGAATCTTGAATCCGGAGAACCTCTGTCCGGCGAGACGAACCTTTTCATATATCCTCCCTACGAGTTCAGGAACGTCGACGCCCTGATAACGAATTTCCACCTCCCCGGCAGTTCGCTGCTTTGCCTGGTCGCAGCATTCATGGGATACGAAAGAATGATGAAAGCCTACGATCACGCGATAGAGAAAAGATACCGCTTCTACAGTTACGGGGATGCCATGCTCATCGAAAGGAATTCCGCGGTATGACGGTAACGGCCAAGAAACACGCGTTGAGGAGGGGTATCGCGCCCGGTCCCGGAAAAATGATGCGTCTCCTGCTGCTGGAAATTTCCGCGATAATCTCCTGGACCGTTCTGTTCGACGCGGTCATAGGCCTGCTGTCCGACGACTGGATCACGCTCCTGCCCGTAAGCTATTGTTTCGCAGCCATTCTCCTGGCCTGGCTGGAATCTGGTCCGTCCCGGGGAAGTAAAAACAATCCCCTGGAGGCTCTGGGCCTGGGGGAAGTCCGTCTCGACGGAGGTAAGCCCGGGGAATGGCATACGTTCAGGCGCGTATTCGCGACCCCTCTCCTGGTTCTTCTGTTCGGAGCGGGATTGGTGCCCGTTACGAAAGAGGGTTTAAACCTGATACAACTCTTTTCCGGCACGCGCATAGTTCCGGTGGATGAAAATATGGATCCCAGGCCGGATGACGTAATCCTGTCCGGCAGGAAGAAAGCTCTGTTCAAAGTAGTGGCGTACACCCTGATATCCTTTCTGATGGCGGCACTCATCACCTTCGTGCCGTTGAACCGTCACAACGGCGGTTCCGGTGAGAAGCCCGAGGTTGACGCGGGCGGCCTTTCAGTGACAGACAGAAAACTATTGGCCGGGTATCTCGAAATGAAAGCCCTGTTTCCGGACTGCCTTGAAGCCAGGGTCAGGCTGGCAAGCCTGTATTACCGAAATGATATGAAAGCCGATCTAGAACTCGAACTGGAAGGAATCAGGCGTTTGGATCCCGACCATGCCATTCTTCTCCTGGAAGAAGATCTCTCCGTCTCAATGGAAGACCTGCTGTGTGACTCCGACTCCATCGCCATGGATTCCGCCATCTCTCTCCCGGTACGACGGGTCGAATCAATTGAAACCACGGCGAAACCCAAAACTTCCGGGAACGGCCTCCCCGTACCGCGAATCGAGGAGAACATTTCCGAAACATGCGTTGACGAGGGGGAAACCGTAGATTCGACCGGGACGAGCGCCTCCCCGGACTCCGGTAATTCCGGGGAGGCGTCGATTGAAGAACTAACCCGGCCCGCTTCCGGGGACACCGTAATAATCGACGAATCTCCGTACACCGTGGGAACACCCCCGACCGGGGACTCTTCAGGATACGTAAAACCCGCGGCGGAGGATTCACTGGAATATGTAAAACCCGTGACGGGGAACTCGCCGGAATACATAAGACCATCAGCGGAAGATTCATTGGAATACGCAAAACCCGTAACGGGGACCGTAGGAAATCACGCAGAGGGAGATCCGCACTGAAAAGACCCGAATTTACCCTGCTCACCCGCTCCGGCAAGGCACGTCGGGGGGTTTTTCACCTCGCCCACGGCCCGGTAGAGACTCCGGTTTTCATGCCGGTGGGGACCCAGGCCACCGTGAAAACCGCCAGGAACTCCGACCTGCAACAGGACGGGTGGCGCATCATCCTCTGCAACACCTACCACCTGTATCTCCGGCCGGGAAAAGAGATCATCGAGAAAGCGGGCGGACTACATTCCTTCATGTCGTGGAACGGCAATATCCTGACGGACAGCGGAGGATTCCAGTTGTTCAGCCTCTCCCGGCTCCGGAAGCAATCCGAAGAGGGATACCGGTTCCAGTCCCACGTGGACGGGTCGACCCATACGCTCACCCCGGAAAAGGTCATAAAGCTCCAGATGGCATTCGACAGTGACGTAATGATGGTGCTCGACGAATGTCTCGAACAACCGAGCGACAGGACCAGAACGGAAGAATCCCTGGAACTGACGCTGAGATGGGCGGAAAGGGCTCGGAAAGTTCACCCGGAAAACCACCAAGCCCTCTTCGGAATAGTCCAGGGAGGAGGATTTCCGGATCTTCGCAGAAAGTCCGCCGATGTTCTGGCCGGAATGGATTTCGATGGTTACGCCATAGGTGGAATATCGGTGGGGGAACCCAGGAAACAGATGATGAAAGCCGTCGGCGCCTGCATCGACCACCTGCCTGAAAAAAGACCCAGGTATCTTATGGGAGTGGGCAAGCCCGAGGACCTGGTGGATTTCACCGCCATGGGAGTGGACATGTTCGACTGCGTGGTTCCCACCAGGAACGCCAGGGGAGGAAGTTTCTTCGTTCCCGGAGGGCACCTGAACATCAGGAACGCAAGGTTCGCGGACGACATGTCCCCGGTACAGCCCGGGTGCCGTTGCTATACCTGCACCACTCATTCGAGGAGCTATCTCAGGCATCTTTTCATCGCCAAGGAGTGGCTCGCGCCCATATTGGCCACCATACACAATCTTCACTACTTCTCGGTATTGATGGGCAAGATAAGAATGGCTATAGACGAGAGACGATTTTCCGCCTGGCGCAGGGAGTGGCACGCGAGAAGACGTGCTTTCGACCCTTCCGGGTACTGACATGAACGTACTGATAAGGAAAGTAAACGCCCTTGGTAATTCCGTGGGTGGAATTTCCCGGGAAAGCGGCGCCAAAGCCGTCTTTATCCGGGGCGCCCTCCCCGGTGAAACCGTATCGTGCAAGCCCGTCAGGGAAGCCGGCAATTTCATCGAAGCCGAACTGATCGAAGTCCTGGAGCCGTCACCCCACAGGGTGAAGCCTTTCTGCGTTTACTTCGGAACCTGTGGAGGTTGCTCCCTGCAACACCTGGAATATCCGATGCAGTTGTACTGGAAGAAACGTTGGGTTACCAAAGCTCTGGACAGGATGAACATCGAACCGGACTACGGGGTTACGGACCGTACCTTGCAGTCTCCCCTCACCCGTGGATACAGGAACAGGGTCTCCTTCGACATGACTTCCATGGGGCCGGGCCTCCACGCTTACAAGGGAGACCCCTTCCCGGTGGATGACTGTCCCCTGCTGAACGAAAGCGGTCGCAAGGTTTACGCACACCTGGCGGGAAAACCTCTGCCCGGGTGCAGGCGCATCTCCGTGAGGGCATCCCCGGAAACGGGCACTTCGATCGTAGAGTTCTCTCCAATTCCAGCCGGAGGTATTCCCCACCTGGGCGGAGAAACGGCGGCCGCATGGAAATCCGCAGACGGATGGGAAGGTTCCGGCGGGAGAGTATCCTTCAAAGAGAAACTGCCGGGAATTACTTTCACCGTCTTCGCCGGCACCTTTTTCCAGGTAAATACACCGGGGGCGGCGATCCTGGCGGCAAGGGTCATGAAGCTGCTTCCTCCGGGAGGCGACATACTGGATCTCTACGGAGGATGCGGAACCTTCGCCCTGCATGCGGCACGGTTGGGAGGACGGGTGGTGTCGGTGGAGTTCAACACCGACTCGTCTGAAGGAGGAAGGATTTCCGCACGGGAAAACGGGATAACCGGAGTGGAATTCGTGACCGGGAGAGTAAGGAAATTCCTGGTGGAAACCACCAGGAGCAGGCATCCCTGGGATGCCGTGATCGTGGATCCTCCCAGGAGCGGCCTGGGTATCCGCAATGCAAGGTCGCTTCGCAGGGTGAACTCACCCCTGATCGTGTACGTCAGCTGCAACCCTTTCACCCTCGCAAGAGACCTTTCGATCATAACGGGCGGCGGGTGGGAGGTTGCAACCGTCACCACCGTTGATATGTTTCCCCAGACCGACCACGTGGAAACGGTGACGGAGATCAGGAGGAGGAAACCGGAATGACGGCCCTGGTGCTCGCAGCGGTGACGATGGCGGGAACTCTCAACAGCAACGGCCTGCCCACGAGAGATCCCTTGAACTGGTGGCTGTACCTTTGGGAAACTTCGTCAATGGAGATGCTTCCCGGCGTCCTTCCGTTCTTCGATGAAAGGTTCCCCTCCGCGGAGTCTCCCGGGGGAATAAGGGCCGAAATTGCGGAAAAACTGTTCGAGAAGAGCGCACCGCCGGGCACGGAACCCGGTCCGGTCCTTTCATGGACGGTGACCGGAGAGGTGCTTCACGTCGACGGAACCGTGGAAACCAGGGGCGGAGCTACCGGGAGATTATTCACTTTCATCAAGACCGGCTTGCTGGCGGATTGCAGGCTTTCCCTCTGGACCGGATCCGATGAACTTCCACCGCACCACTTCATGCCTTTTCACCAGGGGCTGGAAAAGGGAAGACATCTATACGTGGACTGGGGTTACCTGGAATGGAACGGGGGCGCGGTATCGGCCGCTTTCGGAAGAATACCCCGAAGGTGGGGACCCGGCAGGTTCACCCGGCTCCTCATCTCGGACAACAGCCCTCCCATGGACATGCTCGCCGTCAGGATCCTGCTTGGAAAACTGTCTTTCGACGGGCTGCTCTCCTCACTGAACGCCGATTCCGCCATATACCTGGCGGCCCACAGGATCGATGTGAAACTCATGAAAAACCTGAGAGTGGGTCTCAGCGAATCCATACTCTTCAAAGCGGACGGATTGGAATTCGCGTACATGAATCCGGTCATACCGTGGTACCCGGTACAATGGAACGAACGCCTGGACGACAACGCCTTTCTGTGCATAGATGCGGCGTGGAAGCCGGTTTCCGGGCTCGAATGTTACGGCGAGTTCCTCATCGATGACATACAGTACGAGAACGATGGAAACAGGCCCGACAAACTGGGAATCACCGCAGGCACGTCCTTCCATCTCCGGAACATCGAATCCGGAGGCGTCCTGGAATACACCAGGATAGACAGGTACGTCTACAGTCAAAGGATGCCGCATAATTACTACCTGCACCACGGAGACCTGATCGGTTCGGAATTGGGCCCCGACGCCGACAGGCTGACCCTGTCACTGGGTACCTCGGCGGCATGGCCGTTCCTCGCCGGAATCACCCTGACTCGCACCAGGCACGGAGAAGGTACGGTGGAAGAGGGATGGCCCGACACGGTGTCCGCCGGGGGCAAGTTCCCGTCGGGAATCGTGGAGCATACCGCCGGCGCTGAGATATACGCGGGTTGTTATCCTCTGGATAACCTGGAGATTCACGCCGCGGCCGGAAACGAATGGATCCGTAATGCGGATCATGTGACCGGAGCACGGGAATCACGTTTCCGGGCGTACCTCGAAGTGATTAGCGGGTTCTAGGCTCCCGGTTCCGTTCAAGAGCGCTTTCCGAGTCTTCCGTAAAGCCCGGGATCGCTTCCCGGAATCACCCGGGCATCGCAAATGCTCCTGAAAAAATCCACCGGACCGGCTCCTCCCACCACGGCGTAACCGTATCCCGCCTCCGCCATGGAATGAAGCACGGAAAGAACCAGGGCGCCGCCCACGCCACGGCCTCTGGCTTCCTTCATCACCCCAACGGGTCCCAGGAAACCCAAGGCGGTGCAATCCCAGCAGCAGAATCCAAGAAGCCTCCCTGTGGATGAATCCGCCGCCGCCTTGATCCTGGGCGGCACTCGGGTGAACGCCATGGAGACTTCGGCCCTCCACCCTCCGCCGAAGTTTTTCTCCACGAATTCCAGGAGAACCGGCGATTCGTGGGGCAAAGGTGTTTCCACCACGAATCCTTCCATGACGGGTCGCGAAGGAAGATTGTAAAGAGGTACCAGCAGGTCCGTCATTGCCGTTCCTCCCTGGTACCCATGAATTCATCACCGATGAGAACCTTGCTCATCACCGTTATGTCCGTCCTCCTATGCCAGCCTATCCTGTCGTAGAATCCTATCGCAGGGTTGTCGACGTAGATGAAAAGGTGAACTTTCTCTATACCCTTCGACCGGAGGGCTTCCTCCACGGCACCCATCAATCCGGAGCCTATCCCCTTCCCCCGCATGGAAACCTCTACCGCAAGATGGTACACGTAACCCCTCCTGGAATCCTCTCCGGCCATCACGGAACCCACCACCCTGCCTCCGCTCTCGACTACGAAACAATACTCCCCGTTCTCCTCGAGAAACTTCCTGAATCCCTCCGGTCCATCGGCACCGGTCATGGTATTCCCGGGGAAAGCGCTCCAGAGTTCCACCAAGGCATGGTAATCACCGTTTTTCATGTTCCTTGGTTTCAAGTCTTCGGCCATCTAGTCCTCCACGAGTTCCCTGTAAACCGATTCCAGCATTTCCGCCGAGCGCTTCCACGAAAATCTTTCGAGCCGCCGGGCTCCTCCGGTTACGAGTTCCTCCCTCAATGCCCGATCGTTCAAAACCCTGAGAATGGCCTCGGCCAACGCATCCGCGTCGTCCGGATGGAAATAAAGCGCAGCATCCGCGGCTACTTCCCTGTGGGGAGGTATCTCCGAGGCTATCACCGGCCTGCCGGCCGCCATACCTTCCAGCAGCGTGAGTCCGAATCCTTCGTAACGGGACGGACATACCACCATCTCCGCTCCCCGGTAGAGACCGGGGAGTTCGTTGGAATCCACGTTCCGCATGATTTCCAGCCTGTCCGCAACCCCCAATGCCTCGGCGGTCTTGATGACGGAGGACAATGATCCGTGATCCCGCCCCACCAGGAGCAAACATCCGGACCACGACCCGGCAGTCATTGCAAAAGCTTTCACGAGGTTCACGAGGTTCTTCCTCGTCTCCATGTGACCCACTGTCAACAGGTATGGACACCGGGGCTTCACATCGGCCGAGGCGAAGGCTTCCGGGTCCACCGCGTTGGGCACAACACGAAGTTTCCCGGCCGCGGCCGGGTACCGCTTCTCCAGCATGCGCCCCGTCCATTGAGAAACGGTGACCAGCAGGTCGGCCCTGGACAGGGAATTCTTCATGAAAAGCTTCAGCATAAGGTATCTTTTCAGGTCCACGTACCGCCTGGAAGCGACATACCGAAGATCATGAACGGTGACGCACGTCCTGATATCCCCAAGATCCGGAACCGGGATGGTGTCGGTAACCCATGCGGCACACCGGTACTCATCCAGGAGTCTTCTCCACATGGAACCCGACGCCTCCCGGATCCTGTTCGTGAAGGAACGTGATTCACTCGTTTCTACGAACCGGAAATTTTCCAGTTCCTTCTTCCATTCCGCCGGAAAATTCTTGGTTACGAACGCCACGAACTCAATGTCGGGCGGCATTCTTCTGTGCAGTTCGTAAGCCCTTCTGGCCGCACCGGTCGCCAGTGACGAGAACACGTTCCAATTAAGCGCTATCCTCGGTGGAATCTCTTCCTCCCCCAGTTCCAGGGAACGGTGAAACCCGGAAGTGCCGCACGTGAAGTACTTATGCGGAAGATCTTCGCCGGTTTGGTGCCGGGGGACAGAATCGAACTGTCGACACACGGATTTTCAGTCCGTTGCTCTACCATCTGAGCTACCCCGGCACCGCCAGCGGTTCCCGGGGCTCCGGGAACCGGAAGGAGCAATTTACGTAAAGCCTCTTCCAAGGTCAAGCCGGGAGCGGGATCGCCGGAAATCGTCCCCGCTCCCGGAAATTCATTTTATGAGGTGCAACCAGTCCGACAGCAGGAACTGCACCCTTCCTATCAAGAGGCTTATTCGGCCCATCACCGTAAACCCGAAGGTGGCGCCGAACCCCAACATTATCACCCATATGCCTATCCTGGATCCAAACCCGAAGAACGGCCCCTTGTGAGGTTTCGAGAAGAAAAAGTAGATAAGAGCCGCCAGTGTTCCCAGCAACATGATCACGCTGCCCAAGACCACATCCCAGCTCATGCCTTCCCGATAGAGCGGAATTATCGCGCTTTCCAACTGCCGCAGCACCGCCGCTTTCATGGTGAGAGGAAAAGCAACACCCATGGACGTTCCCATGAGAAGCGCTATCGGGTACCTGGAAAGCCAGGATATCCTGGGAAAGAACCTCGTTATGTAGAGGAACCCCATCAATCCCGGGATCACCAATATCCAGTGTCCGCCGGAATTGACCGGATCTATCAATCTGGGTTTCAGGACGTTGGAATAAGTTACGGCTATCCCGTAACCAAGGGAGATGCCCACCACCAAGTGTTCGGCCAGGCGATATATGGGGTTCTCCTTGTACAGGAAAGAGTATATGGCAAGGGTGAAGAAGGCTCCCGCCCATATGCCTATGACGTCATACATGGTCTACCTTCCTCCCTTCAGAAGCCTCTTCTTGTGGAAGCCGCCGGCGAAATACGCGATGTTGCCGATGATGATGAAGAGTATTATCAGGATGTGCGCCGCCGATTGCACATCCATTCCGGTGAAAGCCTTGTCGGTGGAGGGCGTTATGCCGTTTTCCTCCAACATGACCTCGTATTCGGCGGCTCCGCGGAGTCCACCCATCTGACCGAGCACCTGGCCCGTCTGGATGTACGGATAGTAGTCCGTGGCCATGACCGCGGTAACGCCGAAGGCCACGGGAAGCCCTATCTTCTCCCGGGCGAAAGTGACCCACCACACGCAAACACCGGACCCGGAACAGGTCAGAACCATGTCCACCTCGCGAAGGCTCTTGTGCTCGTGAAGCATGGGCATCTCGCCGGTGGGGTTCCCGTTGATATCCTGCGGATACTGGGTCTCTATGGAGTTGGTCATTCCCAGAATCACGAGATTGAACACGGGGGCGAAGCCCAGCAGGGCGTAATCTCTACCTTCGAAAGCCCATCCCAGGGCTCCATCCGGCAGTTCGTTACCCTCGGCTTCCCAGGCGGCCACAATCTCGTCGCGATCGGTTATGCCCTTTTCTCTTATCCGTTCCCATTCCCCGAAAGGCACGTTTTGGTAGAAACCTTCCGTCTGAGGGTTCAGAACGTAATCAATCGCGGATATCATCATCGTCTGATGAATCGGAAAACTGGCGGTCATGAAAACGGGGACGTGGTTGTGGAAGGCGTGCCGTATAACCGCCACCGCCATGGGCATGTTCTCGGCCTGGGTGCCCGGTGCGAAATCGAAGCTTACGAAGATCGCATCTTCGGAACCGAGACTGTCCACGTAGTTATATATGCTCTCGACCTCGTCGGTGGTGACAACTGGAAGACCGAACCGCAGGAAGAAGGGCACCACCGAAACGATGCCGATTCCAAGGAAGATCCAGCGCCGGTCGATGTTCAGCATTCTTTCCCAGATACTCACGGCGCTCACCTACTTCCCTACTCCGCCGAGCCAGTTGCGCTCGACGCCGAATATTATCTTAAGGTTCGTGGCCAGCATACCGAAACCGACGCCGAGCATTATGGCCCTTTTGGCGGCGAGGTTGGGATACCTGAGAATCCAGAGTCCCAGTTTCGGGAACCAGCTTCCCAACAACTCTCCTATCGGTACTTGTCCGAGCATCACCACCACGGCGGCAAGGAGAAGCACCGTCGCCAGGGCGGACTTGGCCCTGAACGCCCGGAAAGCCGCACTGGCTATATAGAACGCCAGCAGGCTGAACATCGTGGCCTGTATCGGAATCTGGATGTACATGTACATGAAGTGGAAGATGCTGGGAGCATCCATCCCGCCCCCCATGGATTTGGGCCAGATCAGCCCCAACACGGGCATGAGGTACAGCGGTATGAGCACGGCCCAACTGTACTGCCAGTTATCGGCTTTCCTCCTTATTTTGTGGGCATGAACCCTGGTCAAGCTGCCTATCCCGAGTATAAGGGCGAAACTGGATACGATCGGCGCCCAGTCGGTGTAATAGTTGAAAATGGACTGCGATACCTGATGAGGAATGAAATACTGAACCATCATCAGTATTCCGCCCACCAGTACTATCAACAGCGGAACGGTTCTCTTCACTGCTCGTACTCCTTTCCGGTGGGCTTACTCTACTATCGGGCTGGCCAGGAAATTGCTCAACCATTCGACCAGGTCGGACTTGAACAGGAGGTCGAGAACTCCGAAAGCCAGCGCGGCGGTGATAAACGTTATGATTATCGCCTTACATGCATCCTGGCCCTTGAGCGCGCCTATCTGTTTGGGCTCCTGGCCCAGGTATGCACTGGCTGCGTACAGCTCTTCCCCTATCAGGGTATAGTCACACGTGGTAATGAAGAAAGGAAGCTGTGTGACGGCATCCGTACCGGCTATCTGTATGGCGCCGGAAAGGGAGCCGGTTTCCGCCAGGAGAAGCGATTCCGCCCAGAACATGCCCAGGTAAAAATTGGTGGCCGGTTTCTCTCTCATCATGATACCGTTGACACCGGCCACGAACGCGAACTGGCTGGTGGTCAGGAAGAACACCGAGTCGGGATCGTAAGCGTCGGGTCTTCCGGCCTCCAGGTAGGCCTGCTTCACCGATTCCTCGGCCACCGTGTACACGATGGGATCCCTGTTGGGAACCATCAGGGGTGTCTGGTATTCGGCCACTTTCTTGGCCACGCGTCCCAGTATCGTGAGGCTGGCGATGGTGGCCACGTCGGCGATGTCTGAAAGACCCGGGACGTAGAGTACCGGCTTGCCCATTTCCGTGGCCCTTCCGATGGCCTCGTCGATGGCCTCGATTCCGGCTATGGGACGGAGATACATCTTTACGCCACGCTGGGCCCTGTTGAAGTAGAAGAATATCAGCCCCATGAATATGGCGCACGCTATAAGGACCTTGGTCTTGCCGGTGTGGTACCATTCTCCGTGAGGGGTCTCCTGGGCGACCTGTATCTCTCCGAAATACTCGTTGCCTTCCGGATCCACGGAGGCTATCCGGTACTCGTAAAGGGTGCCCGGCATCACGGGAAACTCGGGATCGTAACCGTCGATGAACTCCGTGGGCTCTCCCGCGGCAACCACCTTCACCAGGTCCCAGTCCTTCTCACCGCTCACCCTGCGGTATATCCGGTAGGCGAAAATCCCCGTGGTATCCGCCGGAAGTTCAAAGGAGACCACCAACTGATCCCCGGCGTCGTTTTCCTTGTTTTTGACCATTATGGCCCCCGGGGGAGCCAATCCCCGGCTCGGCTCAACGGGTATCCTTTCCGCAACCGGTTGCAGAGCGACATCGTCCGCCACTGGTTTTTCCGTCACCTCGTCCGGGGGAACACTCATGTCCCGGTCCACGGCGTCGGATTGCTGCGCCCATGAAAGCGAGGTCAGCAGAAAGACGATTCCCAGAACCGGAACACCAATCCAGCAGTTCCGCATGGATCCACCTTTCCAGTGTTTACTTTATTCCTTTCCGAAAAAATCTATGACCTTCCTGGCGACTTCCGTCCCGACTCTCTTCTTGGCGGCGACGGTGCCGGCCCCTATGTGAGGAGTCACCACCACTTTTTCGTGCTTCACCAGTGGGGTTTCTCCGGGAGGTTCCTTTTCGAACACGTCCAGGCCGGCTGCGAACACTTTCCCGGAATTCAAAGCATCCAGCAGGGCGGCCTCGTTGATGGTTCCGCCTCTTGCGCAGTTCACTATCACCACCCCGTCCTTCATGAGTTCGAACTGGGGTGCATCCAGAAGGTAATGCGTCTCCTTGGTATGCGGGATGTGCAAACTTATGAAGTCCGATTGTCCGAGCAGTGTCTCAAGGTCCACCTTGGCAGCGTCGTCGGCCTCGTCCACGTAAGGATCGTAGAACAATACCCGCATTTCGAATCCCCCGGCCATCCTGGCCAGTTCGCGGGAGATACGTCCGTACCCTATGAGACCCAGGATGGAACCCATGAGTTCTTTTCCCTTGCCGTAAGCCTTTTTGTTCCACTCGCCTTTTTTCATCGTGATGTTTGCGGGGCCGAGATACCTGCTGCAGGCAAGCATGTGAGCCATAGCCAGTTCCGCCACGGCGACACTGCTGGCGGCCGGCGTGTTGTCAACCTTTATACCCAGTTCGGCCGCCACGTCGGTATCTATGTTGTCCAGGCCCACGCCGCCCCTGACTATGAGTTTAAGGTTGCCCTGCGCGGCTTTTTCCAGAACCGGTTTCCTGACTTTGGTGGCGCTTCTCACCACCATGGCATCGAATTCCGGAACGGTTTCGAGAAGTTCCTCAGGGGACATACCGGTTTTCTCAACCACTTCATGCCCGGCGTCTTTCATCGCCCTGACGGCGTCTTCATCCACCGGATCACATATAAGTACTCTGGCCATTTGTATTCCTCCCTTTAATCGGACACATGAAAATCAACCTCTGCAACCGGGAAATCTAAACATCCTGCATACTAAAGCAGGAGATTTTACAAGTCAACGTGTCAACGTACCTACGGAAATCTACCGTTCCCTAAGAAGCAACCGTTCCGCCTTCTCCACAATGGCGGAGGACGTGAGATCGTACATTTTCCGCACCACCTCGGGGGGACCGCTCGTTCCGAAACGATCCATTACCGCCACCGCCGCCGCTTTCACGGGCAGTCTCGACACCAGCACCTCGGCCACCGCCCCGAAAAGCCCGCCTGTGACCTGGTGATCCTCCGCCACCAGCACCGCTCCGGTCAGAGAAGCCTGGTTCAGCAGGAGTTCCTCATCCAGGGGCTTCACCGAGACCATGTCCATCACTCCGGCCCTTATGCCCTTACCGGCAAGGATCTTCGATGCGTCCAGCGCTTCCGCCACCATGGAACCGCAAGCGACCAGGGTGATGTCTCCACCCTCCGCAAGCAGGTTGCCCTTACCGGGTACCACGGGTGAATCCACGGGATAAACCTGGGGAACCGGATTTCTTCCGAACCTTATGTAAACCGGCCCGTCCATGTCCAGGGACGCAAGCACCGCCGCTCTCGTCTGGTTCGAATCCGCCGGAACCAGCACTTTCATGTTGGGAAGCACCCTCATCACGGCAATGTCTTCCAGCGCCTGGTGGGTCGCCCCGTCGGGGCCCACGCTTATTCCTCCGTGCGCACCTCCTATCCTGACGTCGAGGTTCATGTAGCAGACACCGGTCCTGGCCTGTTCCCAAGCCCGGCCCGCCATGAAAACGGCGTACGTGGAAACGAACGGCACGTACCCGGCCAGGGCGAGCCCGGCGGCCTCCGCCATCATGTCCTGCTCGCTGGCGCCAAGGTTGAAAAACCTGTCGGGGAATTCCTCACCGAAAGCGGCGCTCCCTATGGATCTGGATACGTCACCTTCCACCACGACCACCCCGGAATTCCGCCTCCCCGCTTCGAGAAGCCCTTCCACGTAACCTTCCCGGGTAGGCTTGAGCCTGCTCATCACCGCTCACCTCCAAGCAACTCGGCGACGGCCTTCTCGTATTCCCCGTCGTCGGGACACCTTCCGTGCCACAGGTGGGTGTTCTCCATGAAGGAAACCCCCTTCCCCTTAACGGTCTCCGCTATGATCACCGACGGAAAATCGGTATCCATGCAGTGCTCGAAGGCCTTCTCGAGAGAAGGAAAGCTATGCCCGTCGGCGACGACGACGTCCCATCCGAATGCGAGCCACTTGTCAACCAGGGGTTCGATCTCCATCACTCCGGAAACGGCGCCGTCGAGCTGCACCCTGTTCCTGTCCACTATGGCGGTGAGATGTGCAAGGCCGTAATGGGATGCGGTCATGGCCCCTTCCCACACATTGCCCTCCTGCAATTCACCGTCACCCAGCAGGCAGTAAACCCGGCTTCCGCTGCGTCCAAGGCGCAAGCCCAAGGCGATCCCGCAGGCAATCGACAATCCCTGGCCCAGGCTGCCGGTGGATGCATCCAGACCCGGCAGGTCCCGCATGCTGGGATGTCCCTGAAGCCTCGATCCCGGTTTTCTCAGGGTGAGAAGTTCACCCGGATCGAAAAAACCACGTCTCGCCAAAACGGAATAAAGGGCGGGACACGCGTGTCCCTTCGAGAGGATGAACCTGTCTCTTCCGTCCCATTCCGGGTCTCCGGGGCGTATCCTCATGACGTTCCAGTAGAGATGAACCAGTATTTCGACTGCGGAGAACGATCCCCCAGGATGCCCGCTCCCGGCGGCCCTTATCATCTCAAGCACGTCCAGGCGTACTCTCCGGGCGTTTTCTTTCATACCGGCAACATCCATCGAATCCTCCAACGGGAGATAGGATTATCTAATGGCATGCATTGCATATAAAACCACAGGCACTCTATGAAATATACTCTCGGCAACGTCATTTTCACAACGCGGAGATTCATGATCACGATCCCCGGCGGATTCGTACGGTGTCGAAAACCGCCGGACAGAATCTTTCCGAAGGCGTGCTTATTAATGGATTAAATCTATCAAAAGCACCTTCTGCACCATGTTCATGTCTTCGTAAACAGCCGCGATGTCACTACAATGTGGAGTAATGTAAAAGGTGATGAAATCTCCAAGGGGTATATCGACAGGCAACACCGCCCGGTACAGTATTTCTCCTTCGGGGACGCTCCATACGTCGAACGTGGGGGTTCTCTCCGAACCATCCAGCACCCAGAGGTTTCCGTCTCCGTTTACCCACAGCCCGCCGATCGGTTCCCTGTACTCATCCGGTTCGTAGACCCATTGTATTACATTCGAAGTGCCCCACCCTTGCAACATGTCTTCGACATACTGCTTCTCCAGAGCGATCTCCTCTTCGGTCTTCCTCACCAGTTCACAGTCCTTCACGATCTCATTGCACAGTTCGCCCTCCCTATTGTAGCACAGGATGCGATACTCATGGGTATGACGTTGATGCAGATATATATGTCCCTTGCCGTCCGACGCAAAATAATGACCGAACAACAGCGTATTCAATGCGTCATTGTTGTCTTTCGGAGCAACGGGAATCTTGATAATGTCAGACCACAATTCAGCTATCTTCGCCCCGGATATGTCATATATCCCTATAAAGGGTCTTATGAGCGGCTCATCATCCAGGATGAACTCATGCCACGCCACACAGAACGTCGTATCGTCGACAAGCACATGCTGCCTGGGTACGTTGCCCTCATGTTGAAGAATATAGGAGAGTTGTTCGCCCTGCCGGGAAAGCATCAGAAGTCCGTTCACGTCCTGCACCAGCAATTTATCGCCGCTGAGAAGAAGCTTCACCGGAGCAGTGAACTCCCCGGGGCCGCTTCCTCGTCCGCCTATATACCGGACAAAAGCGCCCCGGTTGTCATAAACGGCGATATGAGCCTTGGCAAAATCAACCACATATATCAGGCTGTCCGTCCTGACCACATCCGACACGAAACCGAATACGTAGTTCGAATCACCGGCCTCCACACCGATTTCGTTCCGGATCTCCAGCATTACGCAAGTGATCTCCGTCAGGTCACCGTCCGAGTACTCTTCCTCCTGCCGGCAGGCCCCACCTACGAGAAGAATCCCAAAGCCCAACCACAACAACTTCCTCAACTTTATCATTCACCCATTCCTTCCAGCGATCAATCCGAACCGACAAAGGCTACCCATCGTGGCGCGTGTCAATAACAATGTCAACGATCCCGGAACTTGTTTCACATTCCTTTCAGGCACGTATTTTCCCAGTGTAAATCCCATCTCGAAATCCGGAAGGTCATCCCTCCGGCGGTAAAACACGGTTTTTTTCAATATCTATCACCTGATCGAACTCAATCATCGCTAATGAACCGTGTGTGATTACTACTATCGTAGCCTTCGCGAAGTGTTCGAGCAGGTTCGACACGACCCGCTTCTCCGTTTCACGGTCAAGCGCGCTTGTCGCCTCATCGAGAATGAGGACCGATGGAGCCCTGAGGAACATTCGCGCCAGGGCGATCCTCTGCTTCTGCCCTCCGGAGAGTTCCCTGTAGCCGTCACCGATGAGGGTGGAGTATCCATCAGGAAGAGAGAGAACGAAATCATGGATCAGCGCAAGCTTCGCCGCTTTTTGGATCCGGTCTGTGGAAGCTTCCGGGCATGCGATCGAGATGTTGTCCAAGACGGAAGCCTGATAGATATGGGGATTCTGGAAGACCAGGCCTACATGTCTGCGCAGAGAGTCGATTCTGATGTTCCTGATGTCGATATCATCGAAATAAATGCTGCCCCCGACAGGCGAATACAGATTGGTCAGAAGCGCGGCGATGCTGGACTTGCCGGAACCGCTGCTGCCGATGATTGCGACTTTCTCGCCACGCTTGATTTTTGCGTTCAGACCGCGAAACAGGGGCTCGCCATCGGTGTAGAAAAACTCCAGGTTACTGAAGCGCATGTAGTTGAAGTCGACGGGAAAATCCGAACCTGCCGTCGAATCTTCCACGTCGTCGGCGTCCAGAATACCAAAGACCCGTTCCGAAGCGCCGAGACACGTTCTGGCAGTGCCGAGGGAGCCCAGGAAGTTGTCCATGGGACCGAGGATCATGCCCATATAACTCCAGAACGCGATCAGGCTACCCATAGTCATAGTTCCGTTTATCACATCTTTGCCACCAACATACAGCATGGTCGCCCCAACCAGCCAGATGTAGACCTCCCCTGACTGGAGCAGCGCTATGATAGTGGCCAGCTTGACCGAAGAGGTGCGAAGATTGTTAAAAACTCCGCTGAGCCTCGACATTAACAGGTGCCGTGCATTGAGTGTTTTCGTCTCAGCATTCGAGTCCCAACAATCGGCGATCATGGCCGACACCCTGGCCTTCGAGTCCTGAACATTAGTCGAAGCTCTCTGTATGGGTTTTGTCGCATCCTTCATCAAAATCACGAGCAGGATAAACAAGGGAAGAACGATGATCGAGAGCTTCCAACTCAGGTATATCATCAAACCCGTCAGTGCTATGAATTTGAATACATCAGTGATCAGATCGGCGATGATCGATCCGAAAAGACCGCCGATCTTCTCGATGTCCAGCATTGTTATCGAGACAACCGAACCCGTGTTGTAATCGCTGGAGTTACGCAGCCGCAATCGGAGAATATGATTCATAAACGTTTCTCTGAGGTCCTTTACGGCACTCTCTTGTGTTTGGGCGAATATCCGGGCCTTGAGGATCCCGGATCCAACTCTCAGAAACGCTATTCCCACGAGCGCGAGTACGATAGTCCGAAGCTTATCTACCGATCCCCCCTCCGAGATATCGTCGATCAGTATCTTATGGATCCATGGCATAGAAATGGACAATGCGCCGGCAAGGATGGTGAGAAAGAATCCGACGAGCAGAAGAGGCCAGTACTTGAACACGAACGCAAGCGCTCGTTTCAGCATACGCCAATTGAATGAAGTTTGGTCCATTGTTCCCCGCATCCGCTCAGATTCGTGCCCGGGAATGACACGACACTCCCGGGCACTACGTTACCCTACGCTACTCGATTACAGAGTCCGCAAATAGTTAACGTACGGCAGTTAATTCCAATACACCATTTCTTAGATCCGGTGGTACCTGCCGGGATCTGCGCTTTCTTGAGAAATTCCACTTGTTACTTTCTTTTTCTCATGCTTGATCCATATATATATATATAAATCAGGTTATCAAGCCTGGTCACCGGGAGTAGTACGTAGGAGTACAGTAAGGCGCCATCGCTCATGCTACGATATCGATATCGCAGAAGATACACGTCGCAAAAGTACCGCGATTGACACCTATGCGCCAGGGCCTTCCCGACGGAACAGTATAGCGGCCTGAGAAAACTGGAGAGCTGAATAAGGTGGATTTGCCTATGATTGAGAATCAGAAGAAGAAAGGCAGATCCATGCGAAAGCATTACAGTGCCGAATTCAAGGCGAGAGTTGCCCTTGAAGCTATCAAAGGAGATAAGATCCTTTCAGAGCTTGCCTCACATTATGAAGTCCATCCCAACCTCATCCGGTCATGGAAGAAGAAGCTGCTTGAAGAGATGTCAGGCATATTCTCCGACAAGCGGAAACGGGAGAAGAAAACCAACGAAGACGATAAGACTCGTCTCTTCGAGGAGATCGGTCGTCTCAAGGTTGAGAACGACTGGCTCAAAAAAATCTGGACTTAACCATAAGTGAGAAGCGCTCAGCAATCGAGCCGGATCATCCGGAGATCAGCGTGAACGGCAAAGGGAGAGCTTTCGACAACATCATGGTTGAGCGCCTGTGGCGGACGGTCAAGTATGAAGAGGTCTATCCGAACGAATACAGCGACTACTTCGATGCGCTCACGAACATCGAGCGGTACATAAATTTCTACAACAACGAGAGCAGACATTCCAGTCTGGACAAGCAGACACCGGCAGAGAGATACCACGGTTACAGAAGAGATCAGAGAGAATCAGCATGAAAGAACGAACCGGCCGCCACTCCGCTCCGGGCTACTCCCTCCGCTCCGTTGCGGCCGAAGAAGAGTCCAGGAAATCCACCTTAAGCAGAGAGGTTTTCTCTCTTGACAACCCAGGCCACCTCAGAGTGACCCATCTCCCCCTGTCGGGTGAATATTCCGGCACGTGGTCCCGGCACCATGTCTTGGATATGTTTCTACAAGTTCCCGGAACTCCCCGTACACTGGAGCAAGATGGGCAATAAATCGGTATCTACGGCGGATA
>Ga0256835_1000438_pt1 | contig 31471 bp, 25 predicted proteins | sample PIR30metaG_FD_185972 | JGI IMG/M metagenome (GOLD analysis project Ga0256835, IMG submission 185972) | Hydrothermal vent microbial communities from East Pacific Rise, Pacific Ocean - PIR-30 | ecosystem: Environmental > Aquatic > Marine > Hydrothermal vents | place: Pacific Ocean: East Pacific...
TATGAGCTCTTCAATAATAGGAAGATGATTTTGAGTAAGAGCTGGTTTTTCTAGTATTCTTTGAGAGGTTAATATGAATGTTTGTAGAGAACCTTTAGCAGCAATCTTTGTTAGAGTTCTTATTACTGGTCGTGGATATTGAGTTGTTTCTAGTAAATTAAACACAGTTTGTAATAAATAACCTAATGTAGTCGGTGGTTGTATTTGTTGTATTATTTCCCAACAAGTTTTTTGTATAATAGGTCTTTTATTTAGAAAAATTAGGTCTTTGCAGAAATTTACGCATGGCAGTGGTGAGATTTGTGAATATTTTAGAAGTAATCTTGAAATTAAGTAATCTGTAATTGCTATAGGGTTTAGAGGATTAATCTCATCAAAAAGGTATTCTAGTTCTGTAAACTTTGGTGAGATCTGCTCTAATAGTCCTGTTTCATCTAACTTTTGTTGTATAAAACGTGGATATTTATTTCCATGCCATGAAAGTAATTCTGGTTTTTTAGAGAGATCTATTACTATTTTTTCAAAGTACTCAGGACTATTATTTATAAGTAGCATCGCAGAAATGAATTTAGTTTCTATAGAGTTTTCGTATAAGAAGATCTCTTCATTTTGTTTGTCTGTGGGAAGGGTTTGTGAAAAAGTGTCTATAATTGCGGAAGCTGTTTTTTCAGCAGTCTTTATTCTCTCAATGAAAGAATGTTGCATGTCTATAATTATTTTAGCAACTTCAGCAATCTCGTGTATTACACTTGCTTCTGTTTTTTCTAATTGGTCTGTGGATATACCCATTATTTCTTTTAAGAGATCATCGAAAAACTCAATTATTGCTAAGATTAATTCAAGACGATATGGTTGATATTCGTTATATGGTGGAATAAAGAATTTAGGGCTTTTAGACACTTGTTTTCTATTATTTATTTGTGTCCAGTGCCATGTTTGTGGTGCTTGAGTACTTATTAACGCATGTTCTGTATTTTTTATTTTCCATGGTGTAGGGTCTTCGATTTTTTCCTTCGATTCTACTGGAAATATTAGATGCGTTCTGTTTTCATCTAAGGATGCACTTGTTTGTAAAGCAAAAGAAATTAGTGTGGGTATTAATGATGGGTATTCTTGATCTGTCTGTATGGGGACAAAATTTCCTCTTCCAATTAAATGAAATCTTATTATGGTAATATCCATTAAGTCTGGTGTTACACCGAGATCTTCTAATATCCTCATTATTGTAGCCCCATGTGGCTTGTCTATTGGGCCAAAAAGATGTATGGCTGTAGGTGTTTCATGATATGTTTGTGTTGTTTGCGTGTTCTTTCTTAGTAGTTCTAAATTCACAGCAATTCCTGTAGAGTTGTTAATAGGGTCTGGTTTAGAAAAAAAGTTTGCAGAATGAGCAGAAAAGATTAATAATAATGCAATAACTGCAGAGAACAATGCTATTTCGTAGAATATTTTTGCTAAAAAAGAGATCTTATTTTCTGATTGGAAAAATGATTCATTCGGTTGTGTAAATTCATTTAGTTTGTAAAGTATGCCCACTGATACTAAACTGATAACTGAAATAAAAGAAAGGATTTGCCCATATTTCTTCAAAGTAGTTTTTGTTTTTCCTATTGGAGTAGACGTTGTTGGGCTGTAATATACAATGATTCCTCCCTCTTCCATTGATCTTCGTATTATCTTATGTATAGAGGGATGGGGCGCTGCTAAAATAAATTTTTTACGTATACTAGGAATAAATTGGGGAATAGTTTTTTGGAGTAATATTAAGAGTAGAAACCATGATAAAACAAATATTGGGATAATTGTTGTTTTGTTTATTATGCTGAATTTTATTATGATTGCTGCTAGTAGTGTTGCAGTCGCATAAAAACAAGGATAATGAGCTATGTTTCTTATTTGAGATTTACTGATTGTTTTTACATTAGTATGTTTGTAATCCGTATTATTATTTATCCATGTTTTTATATAATCTAAGACTTTATCGTTATTATTGTTTATTTCTGTTAGTTCTTGAATGGTATTTTCAATTTCCATTTATTTTTTCACGCCCATTGCGTAAAATCCTTTTAATAATATCTTTTGTTTAAACTGGTTTAAATGCTTCGATAGTTTATTAGCATTAGAAAGATTTACGATAAAATAGCATTTTTTTAAAAAAAGAGAATAAGGGGAAAAATAATTTGTTATGTTTAGATCTTAAGTGGCTTGTATTCCTCGAGTTCTTCAGTTTCCTTATATTTTTGGAATTCCTCTGGATGTCTTCTTTTGTCCGGTATTTGTCGATGTGCAATTCCTGCATCGATTTTCGGTTGTATATGTACTTTGAACATTTCATGAAGTCTTTCTGGTGTGTAGAAAAGCTCGTCTCTTCTATATCCTGCGTTTTCAAATATGTCGGTATGCCTTATTGTATCATTTGGGCAGACTTCTTCACAGAGACCACATTTTAAACAACGACCCGCGAAATAAGCAGGGAAGCGAAATTCTCTTTTCTTTCCTTTGATTTCGAATTCTCTGCCTACCATGATAATGGTCTTATTCGGACAAATTCTTTCGCATTTTCTACATCCGATGCAAGCATCCATGTCCATTCCTAAAAGGCCTCTGTATCTAAGAGAGACATCAGGGTATGCTGAGTGGTGATCGTGAATAGGATGATATAGCTCTGCTTGTGGGACCCTCAGGAAATATCTAAATGTTACGAAGAATGGTTTTAAGTGGAGTGAACGGATCCACCATTTAAGATTGAACCATTTTAGGGGGCCACTTATTCTTTCGTCTTCTTTTACGATTGCCATTTGCGACCGCTCCGTGTTACTACCTATTTGTTTTGGTCTAAATATTTTTCTTAAGGTTTTGGTTTCCGAATGATTTGTTTCTGCTTTATTTGTTTTGTTTTTTGTGCGATGTTTCTGTTACTGTATATTTTCTTTTTTTATTTGGAACAACTCTTTTCTTAGGGCGCTCTCTTTTGATAAACAGCGTTTAACTTGAAGATCTTCTTTTAATTCGTTATTATCGCCTTCTTAGCTTGAAAAATAATTTTTTCCTTTATTTCATCTAGAAAAACTAGGATTATATATCTCAAGAGAGCATATTATTTTAACATGTCTGAATCTACATCCAAATCAGAAACATTTTCGTCTGAAGGAGCTACCGAACGCGAATTTTTAAAAATGGAGTTTTTACCTGCCATCGGTATCTCTGCTGGACTTATACTTGTATTCGAAATAATTTATAGATTTATTCTTAATCCTGAAGAAAATCCTGCACATGCTTATATTGGTTATATGACAGGAATAATTATTTTAGGACTTTATAGTTTTATGGTACGTTCTAAGCTAAAGGGTTTAGGAGGAAGTTTATTATTAATCTTGTTTAGTTTTATTCCTCCTCTGATTCTTAAAAATGTGTTTTATGGTCTGTTTTCTGTGCTTGAGCATACGGTTGAAGTGATTAATGAGGGTCTTGAAGCAATTACTCTTATTGACCCCAATTTTACAAATCCTCTCCAAAATCCAGCTATCAAAACAATTTTAGACTATGCTTTTGTTTTTGATTTATTATTTGCTTTGTTTATTTGTCTTCCTGCTGCTGGAGTTCTTTCTTGGCTGATAAAAAGTGTAACAAAGAAGCCTTCTGGTAAAACATTAATAGGAATCCCGTTTTTGTTGGTTTTTCTTTTAATTTTTGTATTATTACTTCCCTTTACTCTGGTTGGTGTGGCTGGAACTTCTCAGTTTGCGGTTAATATGGGTGTTGGAGGCATTTATTTACAAGAAGCATTTGGGGTTATTGGTAATAGCAGTGCAGCAAACATGCAAGAGGCCTTTGGTTATTTAGATAATGCTACTTATTACTTTAAAGTAGCAGAAAGTAATTTTGACGGGTTAAATTCTATGGGCATGTTCTTTTTACTTGGTGTGGCAATGCCTTCTTATCGACCTTTAATAGATAATGGTGTTATGCTGGTCCAAGGTGCGGTCAAACTTGCTCAATCAGTCACTCCGTTTGCAAAGGGAGTGTTTACATTAGGTGATGCCTTATCAACCGTATTTGAAGCGTTAGGAATCTCTAACAGCTCATCTAGTTTTGTTCCAGCATTTACCCAGACTAATGCGACTAATACTATCAATGAAACTTTATTTGAAAAAGGTATTGCATTATTAGGTGCAGCCTCTGCAAATCTTACTCAAGGGTTAAAGGAAGTACGGGCTGCTTTAGAAAACATGAAAAACTTAGACTACAACGAGTTGGCCACTTTTATGCAACAGAACTTTGGTGACAACTCTACGATCTGGTTAGTTAAGGACGGTACTGAATTATTCGAGAAGATCATAAATGTATTATACATATTTTTAGATCCCGCAAAAACAGGTCCTAATACTAATGAAAATGCGTTACAGCTTTTAATGCGCGGTTTCAAAGATTTAAAGATCGCAGGAGATCTATTAGGTGGCTCTTCTATGTTTAACAATACTGAAGAAGTTTTTAGTTCTTTAACTCAACATCTTGAACCAGTGGTTCAATATACTTTAGCTGATGCGGTTGTAAATGACTTTTTAAACACTCCCTCATTTAACTCTCCTGAACTTAATAATATTCTTGAGGCTACTAAATCTGCAATTCGTTTCTTTAGGGACTCAAGTATCGTAACTCTGAATTTTGGGGAATTTGGGTTGTTGGTTGGTCCTATTTACGACATAGGTACCTCCGTCTTAAATGAATTTCAAGGTAATTTAACTGAGTATGGTAATTTTACTCAGATCCCCTTAACGAATTATGATAATGAATGGATTCCTCGACTAACAGAAATGTATGTTAACGCCACGGCTTTAAATAATACAGCTTATGCTCTTGATATTTCCCTAGAAAACATGAAAAACAATGCTACTGCGGGGAATTATGGTTTCTTCAACGATCAATCTACTCAGTTGGCTGAATTGATGGGTGACATTAACTATACAAAAGAAGCCGAAAATATCAAAGGAATGTCTGGGAAGTTATTATCTATTATTACAGCTATTCGCTGGCTCAAAATAACGGATGATAAGTATTTTACTTTAAAGGCTTTATCTGATAGTGCAAACTATTCGGATAGTGATGATGTTGCTCAGCTTTTATCTGCTGCTAATGAATTAGATCAAGCAGTAAATATTTCTAGATTAGCGCTTGAAAATGCGGTTAATAATAAAACCGATGGAATGTCTCAAATGTCTAGTATTGATAACAGTTTGAGTGCAATGATTAACGCAATGGATAATAAAATTATTCCAGGGATTAATACTATTAAGTCTGAACTTAATAATGTAGATCCTGATAACAGCCCAACAGTGGTTTCAGATGCATTAGACCAAATTATTTCTGGTCTTGAGGATGTGTCTACGGCATTATCCGGTCTGAAATTATAGGTCTATGCGCAGTCATTTTTGTTAATTGTTTTTATTATATTTTTCTATATTTTTTTTCTTTTAAGTGGGTTTTTTATCAATGCGGTGCACAAAATTGATATTTAGGGTTTTTTCATTTGTTCCTTGAGGTCTTTCATCTCGGTGATCATATGGAAGTAGATTTCTTCGTTGAAAACGTGAAGGGCGATACTGTTAGAAAAATATTCGATGAAAACAAACAAACAATTGTAGAGGGCAATGTTTTACCGGGTCCTATTCCTTTTCATTATGGTTTCATAATTGGTACCAAGAATTTAGATGTGACCGAAGAAAACGAGTTAAATCATTCTTTAGACGCTCTTTTAGTTGGTGATATTAATGCTAAGAACGGGGATGTAGTTAAAGCAAAAGTTATTGGTGCATTAATGCTTGAAAACAAAGATCATAAAATTGTTCTTGTTCCTGTTGACTCTAAAATATCTCATTACGTAGAATTGGGAGAAAATATTATTATGACTATTGTTTCTTGGTTTACTCGCTTTTCTCCAGTTGAGGGATGGGGCGGACCCGAAGCCGGCAAACGAATTGTTGAAGAGTCTAAGAAGTAAGGGTTTTTTACTTTTTTTTACTTAAAACTTAAAATAAAGTTTAACTTTATCGGCATGAAGTCCCCTCCCGCAAGGTGGGGGATAAGAGCCGATATGAACGCTCTTTTATAGCTGTGCCTTATTATTGATAACTGTGAAATATGATTTAGACGGGGGTTCGCATTCACTATATTCGCTATATTACCACCTAATATTTGTTGTGAAATACAGAAAAAAGGTTATTAGCCCAGAAATTAACGACTTAATAAAACAAAAAAAAAATAAGAGAAATTTCAGATACTTTCGCGGTGAGAATACTGGCTATTGAAAGTAATAAAGATCATGTCCACATATTATTTCAGTCAACTCCTAAATTAGACATCCTCAAAATCAAGACAGGGGCGGGACGCCCCGTAACGCCTGTGGAGAGAAAAGTCCATAAAAAATACTCCAAATCATTTCTTACAATAAATAAAGGAAGTGGTTTTGGGACAAGTCTTCTTGATGAAGCACAAAGCAACTTGCGAAAGAAAGGGGTAGTTCACGGATACTTTTTGCATAGGTGTTAGATAATGAGTACAGATGATAATATTGATGAAACAGATGAATATGAAGAATATGAGGAGGTTATTGTAGAAGAAAGAACGTTGTTATCCAAAATATTAGGTGTCGCCATACTAGTCTTTATTTTGATGGTTATTTACTATGCGTTGGGTTTAAACGAGAGTTATTAAGAATTTTTTTAGCGATAATTTTTCTTTTTTATGAAAAAGATATATTATAGATCTTTTAGTCTTAGAACGTGTTCTAATTTGTTGTGGTGTTTTGATATGGCCGCTTTAAATAAGTTTTTTTCAGATAATCGTGCTGTTGGGTGGACAATAGTTATTATCTCATTGTTTATTCCTTCTATTTCTATAGGATATTCTGTAGAAACAGAAAAGCTAATTCTTGTTACCCCAATATTAATTGTTAGACGTTATTCTCCTAATATTTCCTTGTATGGCGGTGTGAGTTGGGATTTTTCTTTATTTCCATTTACTCTTGTACCTACAATTTTTATTTTAAGTAGTGCTTTTCTCGGTTATTATCTTGTAAGAGAAACAAATATTAAATTTAAAGCCTATAATGCATTAGGAATTATTGTCTCTTCTCTCCTTCATCTAATTTATTTTCCTGCAATAATGAAGGTCTCTCAGCCCCGCTACAGTTTTAAAATTTTAGCTATCCCCGCTTTTCTGGATATTATTATCGCAGGAGCATATTTTTACATGCTTTATCCGGAATTTAATAATGCCGGACAGAATATTAGCAACGAAAAAGAAATAGATTAAACTTGTATCTGAAACTATTCGTTAAGATATTGGAGTATTAAGAATATTTTTTGTTTGAAAAAGAAAATTACATAATAATTTTTTCTTAAGCAGAGCTTCTTTCTATATTTAATACAGGTTTTTATTTTTTGTCTCTATCGATAACATAAAAAAGAGAGACATCCAAAAAAATGCACAAAACGCGTAGTACAAAGCTTACATTTTTCAATAACAAGGAATTTAAGAACTATAGGGTGATTTTTTGAAACTACCAATCGACGAAATGTGTGCGAAGTCGGGTGTTTTATGTCCTAAATGCCAGAGATTAGTACGAGAGAAAAAAGTGACTTCTTTGGAAGTAGAATTATCTAAATTAATAGCTAATACTGTAGCTAAAAATAAGAAATACCGTAATTTGGAGCTTTATCGCGTATTAAGGCTTAAAAATGCTGCAATTTTATTGATTAAATCAGGTCAAAAAGAATTATATACCGATCCAAGTGTCTCTTTAATTAACGTAATAAGCGACAAGCTGGGAACAGACATCGTTTTACTCGAGAAAACAAAAGATACTAAAAAATTAGTTGAAACAATAGTAGCACCCGCCACCCCAATCTCGATAACCAAGGTTTTTATTCCCCCTTTTGGCGAAGAAGAGTATGTTATTAAAATACCTAAAGAACAGAAAAATCTTGTTCGATTTAGTTCAGAGGAAGTAGCGGAAATAATGAAGAATTTGTTGGGTGCTTCAGCATATTTGTCTTTTGAATGATCGATATGTTAAAGTTAGATATTTATTTGTAGTTGAAGGGAATTGAATTTAGCCACCGATTTTCATCATTGGTTTATCTTCCGAGGGAAGCTCAAATTTTGTTGATAAAAAATCGGGATGTCCCCTTGATTTTTGCCATATGGCATTTTGGATGATTTTCTCTAACTCCTCGTCTGAAGCACCATTACGTATTGGCGCTTTCAGATCGACTTCAAAAGGATTGTGAAGGCATGGCCGTAAATGTCCATCAGCGGTAATTCTTACACGGTTACACCATTGACAAAAACTTCTCGTAACACTGGCTATAAATCCTACTCTTTTGGACGGATCCTCGTTTATCATATATTCCAAAGCTGTCTGACTAGGATCATTTTTGTTAATTGGTGTTAAATCAAAAGTTTCACGAAGTTTTTCTATTAATTCATCCATTGTTACCATATTTTCTTTTTCCCAGTTATTTCCTTTAAATGGCATTAATTCTATGAATCTTACAATAATTCCTCTTTCAATCCCAAAAGAAACGAGTTTCGCAGCATCTTCAAAATTAATATTTCTCATTGCTACTACATTGATCTTTACTTGATCAAATCCCACCCTGACCGCTTCTTCTATTCCTTCGATGACATTTTTAAAATAATTTCGTTGAGTTATTTTTTTGAATTTTTCTGGATCTAAAGTATCTAAACTAATATTTACTGTAGAAATTCCAGCCTTTTTCAATGGCTTAGCAAGTTCTTTAAGTCGAGAGCCATTAGTAGTAATTGAGATCTTTTCTATTTCTGTTTCATTTTTGATCCTCTGGATAAGCTCGCATAGCTTTGGTCTCATTGTTGGTTCTCCGCCAGTTAGACGAACTTTTTTCACTCCATGTCTGCTAAATATTTTTACTAAGCGGATAATTTCGTCGAAAGTCAAGAGATGTTGTTGTTTAAGGAAAGTAACATTTTCATCAGGTAGACAATAGATACATCTAAAATTACACCTGTCAGTAACACTTAATCGCAAATTGCCGATCTGCCTACCATACTTGTCAATGAAGAAAGAGTCGCCCATTTACAAAATATTTTCAAACAGAGATTTGATAAGGTTTTTCTTCCAACGAAATAAACAGTATTTCCAAAAAAATCTGTGAAATAATGACACGGGAGCCTATGATGGGGCTGTTTATGGCTTTTAGTATAGAGTGTTTTCCGTTCAAGTTTACTATATAGAAACCTTTGAGATTAGGCATTATTCTTCCTTGTGAGTATATATCCATTTTCCACTTCCATCTTCGTAAATCTCTTTTTTCCAGACAGGTGCTTCTTTTTTGTATAAATGAACTATAAAATCTAACGCTTTGAAGGCTGCCTCTCTATGCTCAGAGCCAAGTAATACATAGACTATTGGTTCCCCAACGTTTATCCTGCCGATTAAATGCACTATATATGTGAGAGTTAGATGGTAGTTTTCAAATGTCTGTTTCGCAATGCCTTGCATTATCTCCCGTCCTTCTTCCCATCCTTCTACTTCTAAAGCTACTACTTTTTTGTTCTCGTATATACTTGAAGCACGAACAATGCCTACAAAAGACACTAAATCTCCCGTATTTGGACCAATATTTTTTAATCCATCAGAATATAGTTCTTCAAACCTAATACTTCCTTTGGGTAATATATCACCCCAAATTATTTTTTTACTCATTATTATATTCCTCCGTTGATTAAAATAAAATTAGGCTTAGGATGCTCATAATTTCTTATTTAACTATTATTTTCTTAGGTAGCTTAAATGTCCTAATACTGGGAAAAAAAGTTTTAATCCATCTCTGACACCGTTAGGACTCCCTGGTAGCGCAATTAAAACTGTATTTTTGATAATTCCTGCAAAAGCACGAGAAAGCATACCCCTCACACCAATATTTGATATACTTATCCTTCGAAACTCTTCACCGAAACCTGGGACTTCAACGTCTAATAAGGGTTTGACTGCCTCAGGAGTAACGTCCCTTTTACTAAAACCTGTTCCTCCCGAAAGAACAAGAAAACCAATCTGTTTATCTACTTGAAATAACACCCACTTTCTTATTTCATAAATATCGTCAGGAACCACTGAAAATGTATCTATTTTTACGTTTTTCATCTCTAAAAATTCTTTTATAAGCATTCCTGACTTATCAATGTTTTTCCACTCCCCTTCATTAAGTTTAGATAAGCTATCAGAGATTATTAAAATGGAAGCATTTCCATGGTATGTTATATCTTCATGTTTCTTATGTTCCCAAGCGCTCAAAAAAATCACCCATTTTTTAAATTGTACTTATTTTAAAGCTGTTTCTTTTTCTCAACTACTCTTATTTCTTCTATATGAGTATTGGGATAATTACCCGTTTCATCTTTTTCATATCTTTTACATACGTCCCAAATACTCAGTAGCCCCGCGCTCACGCCAGTTAATGCTTCCATTTCAACTCCTGTTTTCCAATCTGCCACTACTTTTACATAAATGGTAACACTTAGTTCTTTTTGGCTAAGTTCAAACCAAACCTTCACGTTTTCTATAGGAATTGGATGGCACATAAAAATTAATTCTGGTGTTTTCTTGACGGCGTTTATTGCAGATAATTTAGCGTTTTCGAGTACGTCTCCTTTTGGGTTAGTTTTTTCAACGATGGATGCAAAGCTTTTGCTATTCAAAAAAATTTTTCCCATGGCAATGGCTTCCCGGTGTACCACGGGTTTATTACTGATATTTACCATTCCAGTCTTATTGGTTTCCACAAAAAAACAAAGGGTAAACTGATTTTTAGTTTTATTCTCAAAAACAAGTCATAACGCTAAAAAAAATAAGGTCAAGAATAATTTAGAAATTCATTTTTCATTAGGGAATTTAGCCTTAATTTTAATAATTCGTTGCATAAATACTGATAACTTTTTTCGTCAAGAATACCTTTCTCATACCATCGGCGGATTAGTCCTAACTGGTGTCCCACATCAGGGAGTGCTTGAACAAGTATACGGATTTTTTCCACCAACGGAGCTTCTAAGTAATCAATATTGTCAGCGACTCTTCTTAGGATTTCAGCCTCTGTAAGTGCTTTAGCTATCTCTTCCCTTTTGTGGCTTTCCAAGAACGAGTATTGAGGCTGATCCATTATAATCAATATTTTCAAGCGTCCATAGGAATAAAAAAGTTAAGTATTACGGTAGTAGTTTTTATACGCTATTGTTCGATTTTACAAAAAAATGATGACAAAAAAATAACAAAAGCGTATTTGATCGGGTTAAAGTAAGGTCAAGTAAAAAAAATAATGATATCATAATAAATCTGTAGGATCGAAATAATCGTCGGGGAAATTATCCGAATAGTCATCATCTTCATCATCAAAGTCATCATCTCCTTCCTCATCTACTTCGGATTCATCAGGAAAATAATGAGGAAATGATGAGGGCTGAAAATGTTCGATACTAATATTCAACCCTGTTAATGTTTTAATTGCTTCTAATAGCACAATTGTTGTTTCAAAATCTGCTTCTTCAGATTTTGTCTCTGCAATTAAGGAAATAACTGGGATGTTATATTTTTTACCATTAATAAGAGAAAGTCCCACAGACCCATAAATTGCTCCTCTCTCAAGAAAGACAAGTCCTTTATCTTCTATCTCACTGCTTAGTTCTCCATGGCTTAATGCAACTAATACACTGGGGATTTTTGCTGGTCGTGTAACTGTAGTTACTCCTGAAATGGTGTACACCCTTTCAACTGAATGTTCTTGATACCATTTAAATAAACTATTAACTACAGCATTAATTAAGTTATTAGGAATAGTGATTTCTGAAAAAACAAGGAAAATATTTTCTGACGAATAGATCCTAATTGGATACTGTATGACACCATTTTTTACTATTGCTACGGAAGGAAGAGATTCTGTGCCATCGATAACCGCCACTTCTTCCATATCTAAAGCATACATTAATGCATTTCCTACCAGTCGAGAAATCATTGCCGTATTTGATAGGCATTGAATAACAACGCGAGGATGCTCAGCAAACGAAGCAACATTTCGAACATAAATGTCCATATTTATCATTCCCTTAAATCAATTGCAAATTCAGATCTACACGTGATAATACATATATAAGATATATAAAACTCAGCCCAATAAAAAATACTATAATTGGGAGAGGTCTTTCTTTGTTTTGTTTTTTGTTATCCTTCCATTTCTTGTTTTCTTTTAAGTAGCATTCTTCCGATCTTATGGAATGCTTCTGCGACATTTTCTCCAGTCTTAGCACTGGTCTCTATGTAGTCTATGCAGTTTAGTTCTTTTGCTTTTTGACGTCCTTCTTCTGGGCTGACTTCCCTGAGATCTTCTAAGTCATTTTTATTTCCTACTAAAATAAACAATTGGTTTGGAGACACAGATTTTGCTTCGTTAATCCATTTTTCTACGCCTTCGAAAGTAGAACGGCGAGTAAGGTCGAAAGTAACAAGACTCCCCATAGCTCCTCTGAAAAACAAGTTTCTCATCACTGCGAACCGGTCTTGGCCGGCAATGTCCCAAAGACTGTAGCATACTTTAATACCATCAATTGTTTCGTATCTGGAGTATGGTTCCATTCCAATAGTCATTAAGTAAGATTTCGAAAATTTTCCATGAACAAATCTTTGAACTAATGATGTTTTACCTACTGCTCCATCTCCGAGAAGCAAGATCTTAAACGTGTAACTAAATTGCTGGGACATAACTTCTTCTTCCTCTTCATTTATTTTCTAATTTTAATAAATAAATGCTATGAACTGGACTATCCAAGGATAATAATATTACGATTTCAGTGACTAAATTATCATTAAAAACACTTTTCCCATGAACAAAAAACATAAGAGAAAATGATGAAACTGATGGAAAAGCTGGTCTAACAAATCAACGGGCTTTTACTGTTTTAACAACAGGTGGTCTTTCTTTTACTAAAATTCTATACGAGCATTGACTGCATTGAACACGCCCGAAAAGCTTTAAGTCTTGGGGCATAACACGGGCACCGCATCTAATACATTTATACGTAGTCATTCATTTCTATGCTTATAAACTAGGATTATAAATTTGGTGTTCAAACACAGTTTTCTAATAAGCTACAAAAGTTTTAAGTCCCCTGTTACGCTATCAATAAAATTAGCCGGAGCAGGCCCTATCCCTAATGCCGTAGTAGTCCCAGGTGATAACTGAGTAAGTCCTGCATCATTTATCAAGTCACAAGGAAGATCCTGTTTCAGTGCTTCTTTATATATTGCAATTAGTTCTTCTTCAGAACCAACTTTTAAGACTATTTTCTTTTGCCCTTGCCTAATCCATTTATCAGCCCATGCTGAATTTTTTTTCTTAGCATTTAAAAACGCTGAAATTGACGCATGACATCCCTGGGCAACCATTTTCCCTTTGCCCATTTTTAGGTCAGTTCGTATAACAATTACTTGTTTTATTTCCAGGGTCTTCATTATTAACCGCCGTCGTTTTCTCCTACTAAAAATCAATTTTTAAACTCATAGTTGGAAACACTGTTTAGAAATGGACAGCATAAACACAGACATTCTTGTCATTGGTGGTTCTGCAAATGGCTCTCAAGCCGCTATGACTGCTTCCGCAGATAGTGTAAAAACATTAGTAATAGAAGAGCATTCTCAAATTGGATACCCCGAGCATTGCTCTGGCCTATTTAGTTATGAAGGGTTAAAACAAATCGATTCTTTTCCGCCCAGAAGTGTCATTCTTAACCATAACGTAAAAGGAGCATATATCTATTCTCCATCTTTAAGACTGTTAGAAGTCAAAAAGTCATCACCTCATGCTATCGTCGTAGACCGAGCAAAATTCGATCAGTTCCTCGCACAAAAGGCCATGAAACAAGGTGCTGATTATCTCCTAAACCATAAAGCAATAAATATCTTAAGAAAAAATAATAAATGGATTATTCATGTTCTCGATAAAAAATCGGGGAAAAACAAGAAAATAATATCAAAGATGGTTATTGATGCTGAAGGTCATAGAAGAACGATCGCTAAGAGGATAGGTTTAGTAAAAAAAGAAAAAAGAGTATTTGTTAATGCCGCTCAGTTCTATTACAAAAACGTTGATAATTTAAACATTGAAATGGTAGAATTGTTTCAGACACAAAAGTATGCTAAAGGATTTTTCGGCTGGATTATCCCCATAAATCAAGACCAAGCAAAAATAGGATTGGGAACTCTCGAACTGAATGCTGCGAAAAAACTAGAAAAAATGGTTAGTGAGCATTTTATTCTTAAAAATAAACTTGAAAATGCTTATATCTATAGGAAAACAGCTGGAAGAATACCTGTCGATGGCCCCGTTAAAAAAACATATACTAAAGGTTTTTTGCTGATAGGGGATGCTGCTGGACAAACAAAACCTACTACTGGTGGCGGAGTGATACTTGGAGGTATTGCTTCTCGGATAGCAGGAAAAATAGCTGCAGAAGCAATAAAAAAACAAAATTATTCGGAAAAATTTCTTCGAAGATATCAAAAAGAATGGAAACGACAGATCGGGAAAAACTTGCTAGTAATGAGATGGGTTAGAAATTATTTAAATAATCTAAGTGATAATACCGTTGACGAATTATTTGAAATTTTATTAAAGGATCGAGTCAAATCAAAAATCGAGAAGATCGGTCATGTTGACCAGCAAATAAAAATTGTGCTCTCATTATTACTAGAACCATCATTATTACCTTTTTACATTAAAACTTCTCCTCAATTATTACAAGCATTATTATAATTACCTAACTCTTATTTTCACATTTACATTTTTTCTCAAGCGTTTATTGCCTTCTCTGTATTTTTACTTCAAGGTTTCCTCAAACCAGCTCAAAACACGTCCTACATTCTTAAAGTTTCCACATTCATAGGGCTGTTCTTAACGTTAGTTTTGTGCAAAAACAAGATTAACACCCCTTGCGTTTATGATTTTTTCAACCTTCTAAAATTTACTAAAATTTATTCTCAAACTCAAGCATATCTTTTTATAATCATAAATTAACTCTATTGAAAGTCTGCAACAAAATTATTCAAGAACAATTTATAATGAGAAAAAAATGTTTTTCATAGCCCTTGATATATATAACCCGACTGGAAAATAAACCAGAAAATCATTTTTTGAACCAAAAACGTAGAGAAAACCGAGATCGCTAAACTAAATGCGTAAGTAAGCCGATCCATAATAATTAGCCGTGATAGTCCAATCCCTAAGTAAAAGATTAAGGAGAAAAAGAATAAGTTTAGGGGAATAAAGACAGTAATTAGAAATGTGATTGAGAGTTTTTCCGCTTCGTAGATTATTCCAATGTTAGGATGAAATCCCAAAATTTCCTGAAATCTCATGCTTGCCCATAACATGTATGGGATTAATGTGAAAGATGAGAGTGTTGCTATATGTACTGCTTCTAAATAGAATTTTCTATCAAAAGTAAATGTTTTTCTAAGTATTCCTATGAACCCTGTCATTATTAATGGTTGCAGAAAAATCCATGTTAGAAATGTGCTTAGTGTCACAAATATTAGTAATGACCAGTAAATAACGGGTGGATTAGACTTTCCTAATTGTTCTAAAAACCCATCGGACAGTGGAAAACTCTGTAATTCCCATATTATTACTCTTCCGTAATATGTTAAAGCTACCGCTACTGCAAGTATGTGAAAAATTGGTAGCATCATTCTTTTGGGTAAGAGTCTAGTGTAGCCAGAACGTGTTGGTCTGCGGAAAAACTCATAAGCAAATCGATATGCATTCCTCACGCCTGGCGCTTTTCTTATGGCATAAAAAGATAGTGCCCCAGGTATTAATAACATCAATGCTATGTAGAATGCCGAAAATAAAGAGTACCTAAGGCCACTAACAAGACTTGTTTCATATGGGGGCAATATTTCTGGAAAATAAACTCCCAGTATTCTTACGTTATGATAAATTAGTTGCCCCATGTTTATTGCTATTGCCGTATACCAAAACGCTGTAAATGCTAGTAATATTGTTGTTATTGTGTCCCATTTCGTGTTTGTAAGTTTTTCTTTTGCTTTTGAATACCATAGTCTTTGTTCAATAATCTCATCTAACACGGGCTCAAAATCGGTTAAGATCATTCCATCGATCTTTACTTCACCATATTTTTCGAAGAACCTATCTGCTATTTCGTCTAAGATCTCATTTGCATCACTATCATCCATTAATTCATCGACAGTAAGAACGAAGAGAAGATCTTGTTCTCTCTCTCTGAAAATAATTTTTTTATCCTCTAAAGCCATTTGAGTGATTTTTTCTCTTTGAGTCTCGGTGGTCATAGAATAAACTGCTGATATAAGGCCTCCTGTTAAAGCGACATCTACACCACTTTCTTCCCCGAATTCTTTGGAGAAGAAAATCTGGCCGAACGTGGTCAAGACGATAAAGTGCGAAATCACGTTTATACCTTGATCGTTCTAGTTTCTAAATGTTACTTGAATTATTAATATTAGACACAACAAATATTTTACAAGAACATCTTTTTCTTTGGAGATCTATATGGTTTTGCTTTAGGATTTTTAATCTATATTTTTGTAATAGTGAACTAACCCTTGCTTTTGCGAAGGGCGTAATGCTTCTTAGAAAAGGCTTGTCCTAAGACTCCTTCCTTGTAAAGAAATGATCGGGTTTGAAGTAAATTTTTATGAAAAATCTCCCCACAGGCGCTACAGAACGGGAACTGCCAATTATGTTTTAACTGTATCCTATTTTATTTTTTTATAGATCTAAGAAAAATAACTTTCTTTACTTTATTCTTCTAATTTTGTCTTAATTTTGTTGATATTTATTAGGCAATATAAATGTAAAAAAATGTAGATCTTTTAGCTTATTGTTTTGGCAATAAATGTTTCTGCTTCTTTTTTAATTATTGTTTATTTTCGATAATTATTTTTCGGGTCCACGAACATTTCTAATTCGGTATTTTTTAATAGTTTCATGGATTCCCCATACCATTTACTACTGTGGTAGTTATTAGACAAAGGGTTTAAATACTTTCACTCCGAATATTAACATGGTCTGGTCTGGGGTATGCATGATGGCACAAGTACTAGAAGAGAACAAAGTAGATCGTTTTGCAGATGAGGCATTGTTGAAATGCCCTGAATGTGGCTCAGCTTCTATAATAACGGACATGAGCCGTGGAGAATTAATTTGTGGGAACTGCGGAGTGGTTTTAGACGACCACTTGATTGACTCTGGTCCTGAATGGAGATCTTTTTCCTTTACAGATGACCAAAAACGTAATCGCACTGGCCTCCCTGTTTCTGTTACATTACACGACAAAGGCTTGACCACCCACATAAATAACACGCAACAAGATGCCTTTGGAAAACCGTTATCGGTGCAGCAGAAAAATCGTATGCAGAGGCTTAGGAGATGGCAACTACGCACAAGGCTGAGAACTTCTGCAGAAAGGAATTTAGCTTATGCTTTAAGTGATATTGAACGAATATCAAGCCAATTAGGTTTGCCAAAATCTGTTGTAGAAACAGCTGCAATAATTTATAAACAAGCTGCCGCGAAAAAACTAATTCGTGGAAGAAGTATTTCAGCGATGGTGGCTGCAAGTATTTATGCAGCCGCAAGATTAAGGAGAGTACCACGTTCCTTAGAAGAAATCAGCGCAATGACAAGATCATCTAGAAAAGAAGTTGGTAGGTGTTATAGAGTTTTGGTCTCTGAGCTCAAATTAAAGGTTCCAGTGGCAGATCCTGCTGACTACGCTGTTCGATTTGGTTCTGAGCTACACTTAAGCGGTCAAGTAATTAGAAAAGCACTTGACATGCTACATAAAGCAAAAAGAGCAGGAATTACAACTGGAAAAGATCCAACCGGATTAGCTGCTGCGTGTCTATATTTATCGTCAATTTTGGAGAATGAAAAAAGAACTCAAAGAGAAATTGCTCAGGTGGCTTCTATCACAGAGGTAACAGTAAGAAATCGTTACAAAGAATTGCAACAGTCTCTTGGAATTGAAATCTCTATGTTTGATAATATAGAATAAAAAATAAATTACAGAATTACTTTTTCAATTTTTTAGTTTTGGATTCTTCCTTACATGATGGTTAGTGGTCAGTTATAGATTTTAAGCTTTTTACCGTTCAATTCTACGCAGTAGACCACGCTTGGGTAGAGCTTCATTAGTCGCAACTTCCTACTGGGTTCATCGAAAAGCAAGTCATTGACCTTAACTCCAGTTACGGGGAATCCGTTTCCGCCTAAGAGATAATTAGCCTCAACTAGTTTGTTTCCTCTTTGAAAACGTTATAGAAACCGCCTAATTGCTTGTTGAAAGCCCCCATGTTTTTTGCTCATCACTTTCTTTCCTGTCCCTCTTGGGACTTCATTTTGTCCCACATGGGGCAGGTCTTAGACGTGAATAAACGAACACCTATACTTATCCACAAATACATAACAGTCTCGATAGGCTTTTTAGATTTCTATATCTTTTAAGAGATACTTTTTATTTTTTAGAATTTCTAAATTAGATTACAGCGCCTTTTTTGTTTCATTATTATTCAGTTAAACAATTGTTTTTTAGCACTTTCATGTCTGTTTTTTCGAGTTTAGATATATTTTAGTTGCAATATTTTTGTTTTAGAAATAAGTTTTTTCGGTTTGTTTTTTTTATTTTTTATCAGCAATTTGTTGTTCATTTTGACAAACAATGTTTACGGTGTTTTAATTACTTTGTTTCATACATATTAAAATATATTGATTTAGGCATTCTACAATATCAAGGTTTGTAGTCGCATTCATAGAAATGATTATATTTAATCAATCTTTTTAACACTTTGATGGAAACTGCTCAGCAAGCTACGGAAAAATCTTTTGTGAAAATCGGTAACCTCTCTAAGAACGAAACAAAGGTTCTATACTCTCTTTTGAAATACCCCGGTGAAAAGGATCAAGAGATCCATGAACGAATCGGAATGAAAAAGTCGACTTTTTCTAGCATAAAGCTTCGTCTACAAAAACGAGGCATTTTTCGCGTGATCCATGTTCCTGTGTTCCCAAGATTAGGCTTTGAGCTTTTTATTTCAATGTATGGTCAGCTCAACCGTCTGACGACTATAGAGGAAAGAATGAAAATTGCGCGCGGAATGCTTGAAAAATTTGCTGAAGACTTTTACATTGCTTCAGAGAGTAATAGGGCTTTTAATTTAGCAATAAGTGAGAACTACACAGAATATGACAAGAACTACAATCGCTTTATGCAATTGTATTCTTTAAACAACTTTTTGGCCGAACAAGGAATGACTATAGTACCGTTCCCATTTGAAACATCATCTTTCCATACTTTCATGGACTTTAAACCATTATTAGACCGGGTATTGGGTTTAGAACCTACATATGATAAAGAACTTGCTATCCCCCGAGAACCGAAAAGAGAACCCTCTTTTTCTGTGGCTGAAGCAAAAGTGTATCTAGGATTGATTCGATTCCCAGGAAGACCAGACACATATATAGCAAAGAAGATGAATGTGTCAAGGAACACAGTTGCCTCAGCAAAGAGAAGATTTATTGAAGAAGGGTATATTACTCCAAAAATTATTCCTAACCTTAGTGCTTTAGGAATGAAACTCTTAGTCTTTATCCATAAACACTTCAATCCTGGTAGCACTGTAGAGGACCGTGTAGAAGCCACAGAACTAGTTAAAAGAGAACTTACCCCATTCCTATATGTCAGTAAAAACTTGGACGGCATAATTATTACTGCCTTCAGAGACTTCTTGGACTTTAATGAGACATGGGGTCGAGTAATGAAAATCTTCTTGAAAAGAGACTATATTAGGGAAGAACCCGTTGTTTACACATTAAGCATTCCTGACTTAACAGAAATCAAGTCTTATGATTTCTTACATTTAATAGAAAAGAAGTTCTCTAAGATCTTGAGGGACGAAGAATACGATTTAAGCGACGATGACGACCCACTTAAAATGAGATAGACAACAAAGCTCTGCTTTATTTTTTCTTATAAACATAACGTTAACAAAGAAAAAACAAAGACAAACTCTTGTTTGATTTTTTTTAAATTAATTGGTTTTCTTCTTCTGTTATTTGTAATGGTAATCTATACCAGTCTGCTAAATAGTTTAGGGCAGTCATTCTCAGTTCATATAATAATTTACTAATCATTGTTCTTGTTGAATAATACATTGTTGGAATATATTTTCCAGACACGAAATCTGCTTGATCCATTTCTAATATTTTGACATATTCGTTCATTGTGTGATGTAATGCTCCAAGTAGTAATGTACGGATCCCCAAGATTACATCTTCATAGTGTCTACTCGAGTTTAGTCCTATAAGATGGAGCTCATAACCTCCTCTTGTTTTTGGGTTTGGTATTACAAATGCGATATAGTACAGAGTTCCTAATGGTTCTGGCCATGGAAAAGATCCTATCACAAATTGATGTTGAGACACATCTTCAAAATCTATGGAACTGACTAATCTTATTCCTGCACTCCACGTTTTTGTCTCAATCTCGTCTTCTTTCAATGGTGGTGATGCTGCGATTATTATTGGCCCTACGGTCTCATTAAATGAAATAGCATATGCAGATGGAAATAATAATGTCACATCTTCTTCTACTAAGTACTCTCTACCTAAAGAATCGATTAATAGGGAACGAAGAACCCGTTCTCTTTCAGCCACTTCTGTTCTAAGGATCAGTTCTGATCCGTGTAATCTTCCTACTAAAAGAGTTTTTTCTTCTAATTCTTTAGAACCTTTTAGTCTTGCGAATGCTATTTCTAATGAACCGTTTTTTTGATATGGTGTTGAAAAAGTCATGTACTGAGAAATATCATATGAACTCAGTTCATCTAATAATGCAATTAGATTCGCGCGATCTTTTTCTTCAACAATATCGAAAATAGTTTTTGGTTCTGGGTTTTTGAAAATTTCTTGGGCCGCATTGTTTTTATGCTCTATCTCAAGTCTTTGATTAAAAATTATCCATATGTCCGGAGTCGATATTGATATTGCCTCATATTTTTTCAGATTTTCTCTTAATTCTGTAATCGTTTTTTGGTAATTCAGCATTCCTGCGATTATACTTCCGGTCGCTAGTAATATTGTTTCGACTTCGATATTCCATTCTCTAACATTGGTACACATTGCAGTTATTCTGCCAATGTTTTCTCCCTTGAATTGTATTGGTAAGGAGAGAACAGATCTGATGCCTAAATTATGTATCGTGCTGTCCATTGTTTCATATTCGAAGATCCTATACTCATTTACTGCAAGTATCCCTGTGTTATGGTATTTGGTTACTGCACTTGGTGGTGCATATTTTAGTAAGTTTATAAATAAACCGCTCATGATTTCTGGTGATAAGCCATAACTTACATTAAATCGGTATTTTGAGACATTTTTTTCAATAGATACATGTAAGTAATCTATTTCTAATTCTTTTGCAATTAGGGCAATAAAGTCATGAACATTATCTTCCACTAATTGCTCTTCTTGTAGACCTTCGACAACTCCGTAAATGCGTGTAAGGATATCTACGATTTTATGCATGTTTTCCCTCACTTTTATCCATCCGAGAGGGCGTTGAAATTCTCCTATTACTACACATCTTTATTTTCTTATTTAACATTAATTGATTTGATTTTTTTATATGCAATTCTTGTAACTGTTAGACTTGTCTTCATTGAAGATTTTACGGAATTAATGGGTATAATATTTACATTTTTTCCCAAAAACATGGACTTTTTTTGTTAAATCATCATCTGAATAGTGATGTTCTTGTCTTAAATTCTTTATAAATCAAACCAGAAGTTTTTCTCATTTATAAGTTATGACGCTTAGAAATTTCCGATTTTGTTAGAAATAGTTAAAAGGTATTGAAAGAATTTTTGATTAGTTATGACTAATGATTATTCCTTGAAAATAGTTTTGATTGGGGATTTTCGCGTAGGCAAAACCTCCATAAGGAGGCGTTTTTTAGGGGAGCATTTCCGCTCTAATTATTTGCCTACTGTAGGAGCGGATTTCTCATACTGTGAAGTATCTTTTGATGATAAAAAACTCAAATTATTAATTTGGGATCTTGCAGGTGAAAATCGTTTCTCAAAAGTAATCCCCATCTATTACAAAGGTGCTTATGGAAGTATTGTCGTTTTTGATTTGACTAACAGAGATTCCTTTCTTAACTTAGCTAATTGGATTTCGGAATTCTTGACATATTCTAAAGTTAAAAATCCCCCTTTCATTATTATTGGGAATAAGCATGACTTAATTGTTGAGGGTCTTGAAGAACAAGCAGTTTCTGATGAAGAAGTTGAAGAATTCATTAACAGTTTAAAAGAAACTTCTTTACCTGGATATAAAGAAATACCTTATATCAAAACTAGTGCTAAAACGGGCGAAAACGTCCAAGAAGCATTTATTAAGCTTTCAAAACTAATTATTGAACATTTTTTTGATAAAGCATCTGTAACAAAAACAACCTAATATCTCATTCAAATTAATTATCTAAAATAAATTTAGAATAAACAAAAAATTGGGCAGATATATATGAGTAATAATAATATTTACTATAACACTATTTGCGTGAAATTCTCTTCTTTCAGGCTGGAAATGTGGGGCGGAGAAAGGATGGGAACAGATAATCTTTTATTTTTATAAATGGTTTGCAATATCTTTCTTCATGCATAGTTAGTTTAAGTCCTTGATAAATAACTATAAAATGCAATACGAATTAGAAAAAGACAAAGGCTTCTATAACCACGAGAAATTTATAACCACGAGAAATTCGGGTAAAATAAAAAATTAGAGAAAAAATACGAGAAACTAAACAATCAACGCAACGCAAAGACTTCCTACACAAACTGTCAAAATACTACGTAAACAACTACAACACCATCTACGTTACGTGGAAGAGCGGAACATCAAAAAACTGGTGAGGAAAGGGAAGGCAAAGACCCTGCACCGCCACATCTTAGACGCTTCATGGGGAGAATTCGTAAATATGCTGTCTTACAAGGCGGAAGGCACTGGGCTGGTAAGACAGTAGTGAAAGTCTTCCCCCACCACACATCGCAGACATGTGCCAGATGCGGTAGGAAAGCAAAAACAAAAATAAGACTAAAAAACAGAGTATTCAGATGTGTGTTTTGTGGTTGGAAAGCGGACAGAGACTACAACGCTTCCCTAAACATCCTCAAAATCAAGACATTGCTGGGACGGCCCGTAACGCCTGTGGAGAGAATCCTAAAAAAATACTCCGAACCATTTCTTATAAGGAAGTGGTCTCAGGGCAAGTCTTCTTGGTGAAGCAGGAAGCCCCTTGCCAAAGCAAGGGGTAGTTCACTGAATTTGGTTATATTTTGTTAAAAACATCATATCTCAAATGCAGGAAAAAAGTAGGAATTAATGTTAATCCAATTAGAACCAAAAGAGATCCATCCATAATCCCAGAAAAGATAAAACAAATACCTGAATAGATCAGAAAAATACCAATTACCAAAAACAATAATGAAGTTGAAGTCATATGTATTTTTTTAGACCAATTCCCCTTAGGATCATTTGGTCCTTTTTTGCCTAAAATTGCATAAAATACCGCCCCTAAAAGAAATGGATTAGTTGCGACCGAAATAATTAAAGAGATAAACATTAAAGACCATGGCAAGTGTTCTTTTTCTCGTGTTTTAGCTAGATAACCAGATAAAAGGGCCAGTGCCGCATATACACTAGAAATAGTCACAGGTGTAATAATCGAAGGAGGTACTCCAAAATAATAAGGGCGAGTAATTTGATTGTGAGTAACAAGTCCTAAAAAGATGGCAATAACATACCCATAAGCACCTACTAAGACAAAAAAAAGACCATAAGTACTTAGCACATCTATTTTCTGGGTTAAAGAAAGCTTTTTGGTTTTTAAGACGTCTGCGGCATAATATTTGAAAACAGATACGCCACCATGTGTCCATCTCCAAAGTTGAGATACTTGAGAGGAATAATTTTTAGGTACTGTTCCTATTGAACAGCTCTTGTTTAAAAACTCTCCATGATATCCATTAATCAGGAAATTGACTGTTAGTTCAGCATCCTCCGTAAAAGTCTTTATGGGAAAACCACCGACTTCTTCTAAATATTTTCTTTTGAATGCAGCAGTAGTACCGTTATAAATTACAGTACCAATAGTTGACTTAGCAACATTTACGACTTCAAAATATTGTTTGTATAATAAGGAAGCCCATGCATGTAATGAATTTTTTATTCCTTCAAACTTTGCTTTAGCTTGAACAAAAGCAACATCTTCCTCTGAATGTAGTAATTTAGATACTAAAAAATAGACGCCTTCAGGAGTAGGACGATGATCATAGTCAAAAGTAAGGACAATTGGTGAGGAAGTTCGTTTCAAAAGTATGTTTAACATTCCTGCTTTGTAGAAATTATTATCCTCACGAATTAAGGTTGCACCGAAATTATTGCAAATAATTCTGTATTTCTCAAGCAAAGAAACATTTTTTGTCTCTGTACCAACATAGACATGAATTTTTTCTGAAGGATAGGTCTGTTCTATAAATCCCTGAAGTGTCCTTGCCAGCCTTTCAGGATCTTCATTTTTAATAGGAATAAAAACATCAACATCATAATAATCAGTTGTTATTTCGGGGATGTTAGTAGTAATGTAATTTAAAGAGATAACACCCGTTTTTAAAAACTGAATTATCCCGTACATTGCAATGACTTCGAATACCAAGGTCAAAATATCTATTAAATACCACCAAGAAGGTTCATTAACGCGGTTTAGATATAATAAAAAGGCGCTTACTATCGCATGATATGACAAAAATAAGTAGAAAAAAATAATGAATAATTTTAACAATATACGCAAGACCTTGGCAGAATCTAGGATTTTCACATTCTGTTTTTAATAATTGAACTAAAAAAAGCTTGTTTATTATGTTTTAATTTATGTGAGAAAACAAATCATATTTTTTAAAAAAAAAGCCAACCGGCAGTTAAGTGAACTACCGCGTGTCTTGTTTTACGAGGGGCTTTCTGCGTCATAGAAAAAGATTGCTCCAAAATCACTTCATTGCAAGGGAATGACCTGTGTTAGGATTCTTTTTCTATGTTTTTCTCTTTACAGTCACTACAAGACAAGATGTCCAGTCCTGTCTCATATATAAAAAACATTATCCTTGACATTGTTTCTCATATTCCAACCCCTTTTTCTAGAGAGATGATTTCCTCTTATGATTGATGCTAAAATAAATTTTTCATTATTTTTTTTCAATTAAAACTAAAAAAAACATTCCAATCATTGGTATTTTTTGAAACAAACTAAGGAGAGTGGCAAAATAACTCTTTTATTCTATGTTATGGTGTGATTTATTCGGTGATTTTCAAATGACGACTCAAGCCGTAAAGAATATATTAAACAATTATAAACATGAAAATCCTGGCGTAATTAGAAGTATGGCTCAGATTCTTAATCATGGCTACTTAGGAGGAACCGGTAAAGTAGTAATTTTGCCTGTTGACCAAGGATTTGAACATGGACCAGCAAAAAGCTTTGCACCAAATCCTGCGGGATATGACCCCTTATATCACTTTGAATTAGCAATAGAGGCAGGCCTTAACGCGTATGCTGCACCTCTAGGATTTTTAGAAGCGGGAGCAAGAGAATATCCTGACGAAATTCCTCTTATTTTAAAGGTAAACAGCAAGGACTTATTATATAAAACAAAAGATCCAATACCAGCAGTAACGTCAACAATAGAAGACGCGCTAAGAATAGGGGCAATAGCTATTGGTTATACAATTTATCCTGGCTCAGCAATGAGAAACGCAATGTATGAAACACTACAATATATGACTCAATATGCTAAATCTAATGGTCTTGCTGTAATTGTTTGGTCTTACCCAAGAGGAAGTGGATTATCAAAAGAAGCAGAAACTGCGGTAGATGTCGTTGCCTATGCCGCTCACATTGCTGCGCAAATGGGTGCAAACATGATTAAAGTTAAACCACCCACCGAAAAGATTGGCTTACCGGAAAACGAAGCAGTTTATAAAGATAATAATATAAAGATCGATACTTTGGCTGACAGAGTAAGCCATGTCTTACAAGCAGCATTTAATGGAAAAAGAATCGTTATTTTCAGTGGAGGACCTGCAAAAGGTAAAGAAGCAATACTCGAAGAGATAAGACAAATAGCTGCTGGTGGCGGTTACGGATCGATTGTAGGTCGTAATAGCTTCCAAAGACCAAAACAAGAAGCTATCGAATTACTAAGAGACATAATGGAGATCTATAAAGAGGTAGCTAAAAGCTCAAACTCTTAAAAAAAGAACAAAAACTAACTTTTATTCATACTTTTTTACCGAATGCTTTTTTTATGCTCATACAAAGCAAACTTTGAGGTTTCGTGAAACGCGTCTTCTCTTTCTTTGCATACTTAGCAGCTATAATAATTGCCGTATTCGAAGTATATTATTTGTACTCCTCAACAGAGTTGGTACTCGATTCTTCTTTATCTTCACAAGGAAAAACATTGAACTTAGTAATCCTGGTTTTAGAAATCCTTGGTACTCTTTACATAGCAATACTTTATTGGCATATCGCAAGAGCATGGAGATATAAAAAACCACGATTAATAGAAAAACTACCAACACCAGCACCGATGGTTAACATAATTATTCCAACGTACAATGAACCGTTCAGGATTGTTAAAGATACATTTGATGCTGCAATTTCACAACAATATCCTCTAGACCGATTTCGAGTAATTGTTGCAGATGATTCTCCTCAACCAATCGCTAATCTAAAGAAATACGTAGAAAGCAAAAGAGGTATCTATCACCGAAGAACAAATAGAAAAGGATTCAAAGGAGGGGCAATAAACGAGGTAATTCGGACATATCCTGCAGATTACTTTGCAATATTTGATTCAGATCATGTTTCTAAGCCTGATTTCCTACAAAACACTGTTAAATTAGCGATTCAAGATCCTAAAATATTTTTAGTCCAAGAAAGAGCAAATTTTGTAAATACGGGTTCATGGATGAGAAAAGCGTCCGCTTTTATTCATTCCCAATTTTTTGGGATATTTCAAAGATCCAGACATTTATCTAGAACACCTATTTTTGCAGGAACAACGGGATTATTAAACCAAGAGATATTGTTAAAAGAAGGAGGAATTCTAGAGGATACAATCGCCGAGGACACTGATACGTCAATATACTTGGCAACAAAAGGATATAAAGGCGTGTTTTACGATAAAATCGGAACTGACGGGCTGGTTCCTTGGGATCCAATTAGTGGTGTTCGACAGATATGGAGATGGAACAATGGACTTACAAAATCGTTTAGACTAAGAGCAAAAAATGTATTATTTTCTAAGGAACTCCCAGTATTTTCCAAAATTGATTTCTTAGTGACCTTGTTTTTACCTACTTTAGGAGTAATGTTATGGTTAATGAATTTTATATTACTATACATGCTTGGAGTAAGTATACCAATAATACGACCCGGAGCGTCTAACTTAGCAAATAGTTTTTTATTCTTAGTAGCCCCTACACTTGTTTCTTTAAGTACTATCTTTATGGGTGTGTCTGCATTATTAATTGATGCAGAAGTCCAGACAAAATATCATCAATTACCATTAATTAAAAAAGTAATTGGAATTACTTTGTTTTCGTTGTATTCAATGGCAATACAGCCATTCATGCTAAGTGCAGTAATAAAAGGACTATTTGGCTCTAAAACTATTTTCAATCGTACGCCAAAATCTCCAAAGCAAAGTACTCAAACTCCAACCAAAATAAAATATAAATATGCTGCAGGAGCAATTGTATTGTTTTTAATTTCATTAGTGTTTTTCTACGCAACTTATATTACGTTCATCACAAAAGATCCCCGGATTGGTTGGTTCTCAATCACGGCGATTACAAGCGCTATTCCAATGATCTTTGTAATAACGGGATTTAAAGGACTTGAAAAGTTCATAGAGGAGCATTCAACTATCTCTGTAAAAGACTTACTGGAGAGGGAAAAATGAATATTCTAATGATGATCTTGCCACCGATAAGTGTCCTTTCAGCTGGATTATTTATTACTAATCGGTTGAAAAAACCGTTAAAAATTCAGCTAAACGTGACAGAATATTATTTGTCCGCATTATTATTTGGGATCTCTTCATTAGTTATCCCTGCTACTTTGATAGGATTGCTGTTTCCAGGATATTTAAACAGATACATGTATATTTTTGAAGGGCTAACTTTCACTTATGCTATTTTTACTCTTTTTAGAAATATTCCTAAAACCGCAGAAAGATTTATGTTTCTTAGAAGGACGATCTCTGAGATTCATCCTCTCCAAACGCCTCAATTAGCTAACTTATCAAAATTCTTTACGTTGTTAATAATTATTGAATATGGGATAATGCTAACAATTTATCCACTAAGAGGTTGGGATGCATTGCATTTTTATTTCCCTCATGGATTTGTTTTTTATTTATACGATCGAATTCCAGCAGTTGACCCTCTAAACTTCATCCCTATTTTTAAACCACCATTAGTAAGTATGTACATTGCGTATACATACTATTTAACAAGCGAGCCTGCTACTAATTATTTTCCATTTTTATTCCTAACAGGAATTACCATCTCTATCTACGAAATTTCAAACAAAATAAAAAACAAAACAGACATCTCATTAATTCCTTCGCTAAGCACACTAATATTTCTCTCATTTCCTTTTACTTATTTCCTAATTTTTGAATGGGCTTATTACCAAGAACTCCCAATAACTATGATCTATATATTAGTGTTATACGGTGTTTTAAAGATAGAGATGGAAAAACAGAATAAAAAGGAATTATTTTATTGGCTTGTTTTTATTTCAGCAGGGTTATCATTAGCTCCTTTAACTAAAATAAATGGTTATGCATTATTCTTTGTTTATTTCATGCTTATTAAAGGAAATAACTTTATTAAAGCAATTAAAACTACAGGGGTAGGAATCGTTACTATATTTTTAGCTAAAAAAGCAGCAAATAGCATACACGTTTTAATTGGAATATTTGTGTTGTTTTTAGGCATTTTATTGATAATAATAATTTGGAGAAAAGAAGGAGAGTATAATATTAAAAGATCAATTGTTATGTATCTCCCGATATTTATCGGATTAATACCTGGGATGGGGTGGCTTTATCATATAGTAAATACAGTTCCCGGAACAAAACAGTTCTTAATCAACACTTATGTAAAATCAAAAACGAGTCATTTAGTATGGGAATGGGAAGGTATAAACAACCCTGCCGTAACGACGTATATAGAAAACGCTCATAAAGCAGATATCATCTCAGCAGTAGGAATTATTTTTATAGGATCGTTATTTGTATTGCCCTGGATTTGGTATAAAATAAAAGGAATTGAATTAATTGTAAAAGATAATAAAACCATTGGACTTATTACTTACTCAACTACTTATTTCTTAATATGGATCGCATATTTTTCTAATGGGAGCTCGAGATATTTATCAATTCTACTACCTACTATTGCCATTTTCGTATCCGTAGGTTTCACTTCGTTCTTAGAAAAAATAAAGAATAAAGCCACAAGTTATTCCCTAATAAGTAGCATGATATTTACAATATTATTAGGTTTTGGAGCAGTATATCCTTTTTATCCTTTCCAGTATATTCCCGAAAACGTACATATGAGATATTATTTATTCCATAAGAACATAATTACTGGCTTGTCGTATGCAATATTTTTCTTATTACTTACAATAGGAATTGCCCTATTTAACCATGTAAACATAAAGAAAAAATGGGTGCTACACACAGAAAGAGCATTATCAATCTTTTTAATAATCCTCTTGATTTTTACTCCGTTGAGTGGACAAATTATTCTTTTAGCAGATACTGGTTTTGATATTCAAAAATTTCAGACAAAATGGGTATATGACTACAGAGAAAATATATTAGACTTATCAAAAATGATAAGTACCGTCGCAGAACCAGATGAAATAACAATTGGGGTAAATATACCCGGCGTAGAATTATTTTCTAAAAGATCTGTAATTGATTTAATGACTATTTATCAATATAATAAAGATTTGCCCTTTAACGACCATAATTTAACAAGATTATTGAATCTGTTAACTAATAATAGTATTTTATATTTGGTAAATATTCGTCAGCAACATGATTTTTATTTAGAATATCTACGGTCCTATTTTCCAATGTCAATGTTTACTTATTCTGTGAGTGGAGCTTTTGGTACTCTTCTATATGAAAATCCAGAATTTTCATTGTATAAATTAACTACACAACCATTAATTGCTGGCCCAGTTATTATAGGTTATAAATATCAAAGCCGTGCATGGACTTTATATCAAGAGATTTACCCCTTAGATATAAATGAAGACCAACCTGAAGGAATCTTTTTAGAATGTTATTGGCCAGAAAACGTTTTAGAAGCGGAAGTTAGTTATTCTATAAGAATATATTCACAAGATTCAATGTCTTGGACAAATCAAACAAAAATATTCAGATCTCAATTACCACAATACTTACAAATATACAACAATGATGATACATTTCAAATAACTTACGTTGAAATAAAGACCCGAATTATCCTAAACAATGGAGAAATTTGGCTTAGAACATGGAAAACAAGTTCTAGCTTTTCGGTAGTAAAAATCGAGAACCATTCACCCATCGGCTCAGAAAATGGTATTCCGACTTTAATTAAGGTTGAGTTTATTGAAACATGAACGTTGTTTTTCACATAAATGCAAAAGATATCTCTTAAATAAATATAATAAATATAGTAAATAAAATCTGAACATAGTTAAAAGATACAACAATAATTCTAAACAAACCACACATTTATACAAAAATTATACTAAAAATAAAAAATCAGCGTTTATAATTAATATATTATATTAAATAGGAATAACTTTTGTTAAGGATTAAAACACACTTTTTCGATATTAGGATGATGCAATTTCTTCTTTATATGCAACGAAAAAGCCTAAGGAATAAAGTATCAACGTTGAAAAGGTATTAAGTAATAATAGTTGGATATTGAAAACAGGACTAAAAGAGTGAGAGAATATACGAATTGAATTTATTTTTACTAGGAATAATGAAATAACAACTCCAAGACCTGTTCCAAATAGTGCAGAGAAAAATCCCCAGAACAGTCCTTGTCTCATTGAACCAATAAAAATTTGTATTTGATTTGCACCCATGCTTTTAAGAACAAAAATCTCGTTTTTAGATTCTGAGATGATACCTCTCATAACAGATATGACATTGGCCATTATAACAATCATAACTAAAATAACCTCTGCGAAGAATACGGTTTTTATTAAC
>Ga0256835_1000439_pt1 | contig 31440 bp, 29 predicted proteins | sample PIR30metaG_FD_185972 | JGI IMG/M metagenome (GOLD analysis project Ga0256835, IMG submission 185972) | Hydrothermal vent microbial communities from East Pacific Rise, Pacific Ocean - PIR-30 | ecosystem: Environmental > Aquatic > Marine > Hydrothermal vents | place: Pacific Ocean: East Pacific...
GGCCAGGCTCAGGTCGCGCACTTTCTCGGCCAGCGAGCGCCCCACCAGACGGCAAGCCTCGTCGAAGTCGATGTTCTCGTCATGGCTACCCAGCTCGGCCTTGGTGGACGGCGTGAAAATGGGCTCCGGCAGGCGGTCGGATTCCACCAGTCCCCGGGGCAGCGCGATGCCGCAAACCCGGCCGGTTTTCTGGTAGGACTTCCACCCGGAACCCGAGATGTAGCCGCGCACGATGCACTCGATGGAAAGCGGGGTGGCTTTTTGGACCAGCATACTGCGGCCGCCCAGGATATCGGCGTAGGGACGGCACGCAGGCGGGTATTCCCGAACGTCTGCGCTGATCACATGGTTGGGAACCAGGTCGCTCATCTCATCGAACCAAAACAGCGAAATCTGGGTCAGTACGCGCCCCTTTCCCGGAACGGGGTCCGGCATGACCACGTCGTAGGCAGAAATGCGGTCGCTGGCCACCATCAGCAGGTAGTCGCCCAGGTCATAAATGTCCCGAACCTTGCCCCGCTGCAGCAGCTTGAGATCGTCGAGTTCGGTGTTCATGACAACCGTGTTCGTCATTTTTCTCCTCTCTCCGTTTTTCCGTTTTCCGTTTTTCCGTAATTTCGTACGCCGGGCGCAGGGACCGCTCAGGGCCCCTCCACCGCGTGCGCTTTGAAGCGACGGACGAACCCCCGCAGCGTCTCCAGTGTTGCGGCGTCCAGGTCCTCGAATGCCAGCCCCATTTGGAACCTGCCGTCGTCCATTCGCTGCAGGTGGATGACCGGTGCCCGGATCTCCACGATTTCCTCCTCAAGGCCGATGGAGACCGTCTGCCGGTCATTGGGATCGATCTCAAAGTGGGTCTCCAGCAGGATCCCCTTTTCCGATATGTTGATGGTGCACCCGATCCCCTGCTGGACCACTTTCCCCTCGGTGTCATGGGAGGTGATGTGGACCAGGTTCAGCGAATCGATTCGCTCGGCTTTTCGTCGTTCTTGCATTGCGCGCCCCTTTTCCGGCAAACAAAGCAGCGGTTCATGGTCCCCCTTATCCCGGGATCAGGGGGAATTGGTCTTTTTTTTCATGAATTCGCAGGCCACCGCCGAGGTGGCGGTGATGCAGTGCGCCATGTGTTCAATGAAGTTGTGAAAGGTCGGAGACAATTCGTTGAACTCGCGCTCCAGCACCTCCAGGTTGGGCCTGCGGGTCTCCAGGGTTTTGGAGCTGTAGATGGCCGCCGCGTTTGGTTCGTGACCGATGTCGAGAAAGGACATGTTTCCGAAGAAATCGCCGCGGTACAGGTCGGCCAGCAGCACGTCGCCCCCCGGGGTTTCGCGGACCACGAAGGCTTCCCCCTGGGTGATGACGAACCCCTCGTCCACGTGGGCCCCCTGGGCGATAAGGGGGTCCTGGCGTGCAACGAACTCCTCGATCTGTCCGCTCTTTTCAAAAGCTTCGACGGCCTTGTCCGTCACCTGGCGCAGGCGGCGGTCCAGGCTGGCCAGGAAGTCCTTGAACTCCGGTGACAGCTGTGCGAATTCGTTGGCCAGTCGCTGCGAGTCCAGCACACCCAACTGCACGTTGTCCACCGCGACGGTGGTGGCGCTGCGTACGTTGCGGCCGGAAATGATGGACGCCAGGCTGCCAACGAAGCTGCCGTTGCCGATGCGCAGAATCGGCAGAGTGCCGCGATTGGTCTCCTTGCGGATCTCGACCACGCCCTCCAGGATCACCCATATCCAGTTGCCGTGTTTGCCCTGCTCGACGATCTTGGTACCGGCCTCGAAATTCTCCTCATCGACGATGTACCAGTAGTCGATAAGCGGCCCCTTGATCACCGGCACCACGGCAAAGTGCTCGTCATCCAGAGACGCTTCCCCGTCTTGCTCCTCCGCCATACCGACGGTCTCGATCTCACCGTCGTCGAGCATTTTCAGTGCGGTCAGAATCACTTCCATACGGCTCTTCTGGATGACGTTCTCACAGGTGACGTCTTCCAGTCGGAATTCGAATTCACCGTTTATCCAGCCGAACATGGCAAAGAGCGCCTCTAGTCCCCTCACCCGTCCCAGGGAGGCGTCCACGGGGTTTCCCCGCGCCAGGTAGATGCTGCCGACCTCACTGCGTTGAGGGGTCTTCAGGCGCAGCAGCCCAGTACTGCCGTTGGATCCCAGCAGTTGAAGGACGTCGGCCAGCGACAGAAAGCTGAGATTTCCGCTAAAAGCTGTGTTCTTTTTCATTGGTCGGGGGTCACTCGGTCCATTTGAGTTCCCGTTGCAGGGATTTGAGGGTCAGCTTGAGACATTCCTTCAGCGTGGCCCCCACCCCATTCCCGGTCAGGGCACTGGCCTCGAAATCGGGAACCTTGAGCTGGGCATTGAGGTCCTTTTTCATCTGGTCGATGCTCATCAGGGGGATTTGTCCTTCTAAATCGCGTTTGTTGTACTGCATGACCAGCGGTATCTTGAACACCGAACTGCCGTATCCCTTGAGGTTGTTGTGCAGGTCCTTAAGCGAGAGCATGTTCTTTTCCCGGCGGATCTCCATGGAGTCCGCCACGAACACCACCCCGTCGGCGCCCTTGAGTACCAGTTTACGGGTAGAGCTGTATTTCACCTGACCCGGAACGGTGTAAAGCTGAAGGCGCACATCGCAGCCCATGACCCTGCCGATGCCCATGGGCAGGAAGTCGAAAAACAGGGTGCGATCGCCGTCGGTATCGATGGAGACCATCTTGCCACTAACCTGCTTGGTGAAGCTGCGGTAAATATATTCCAGGTTGGTGGTCTTGCCGCAGCGCCCCGGTCCATAGTAAACAATTTTACACTCTATCTCTCTGTTTCTGATATTGAATACAGCCATAAACCCCAACTCTACTTGACGGCCAGAAAGCGTTGACGAGTGACCGAACGCCGTTTCTATTCAGCTCCCGTAATTCTGATATCCAGGCTGTAATCCCCCTGCTTTGGCCCCGAGGCGATGCGGGTTTTGGCGGTTACAACGCCGGATCCCTTGAAAATGGCGATGGGGGAGAAAAACTGCAGATTGTTCAGCTTGACACCGACATCGAGGCCCTCGATAAACTCCTTGTCCCGGCTGGAAATCAACAGGCTGACAACATTGCCCGTTTGGAAACTGACCTCCACGGCCAGCTGTTTGCCCGCCTGGGGGCCGGATTCGAAATGGATCACGATGGAGCTGATATCGATAATCTCATCTTCGGCCAGATCGTCGTTTTCCATTACCGTTGCGTCCCCGCCTTGCACGGTCCCCAACGCTGGGAGGGGCACATCCAGCCCACGCTTGTCGATCATGTTCTGGAAAAAAGCCCCAAGGTGCTCCATCTGGCGCCGGGAAAAGCGCTCGCTCTCCAACCAGCGGGTGTACTCATCAACGGCGCTGTCGGTGTCAGACATGGCCATATAGCAGCGGATGATGTTCTTGGAGGCCGCCAGACGCAGGTTGTCCTTCTCCTGGAGCTGTTTGAATTCCGCCAGCGCTCTTTCAAATTGCCCGAATTTCGCCAGTGCCAGCGCGCCCTCGAGTTCGATGGCATCCTGGTCCTTATCCGGCGAATAGGCGAACAGCTTCTTGACCAAGTCCTGCTCCTGGGAGGACATCTCGGTGGCGGCCGGCGCCTGGTCCACTTCCTGAAGCGCTTTTTCGACGGAGCGGATCTTTTTGGAAACGGCCGCCAGCAGCGACGCACGATTCTTGATTTTGGGGTTTTCCTCGATCAGTTTCCGGGCTTCGATATATTTTTGCAGGGATTCCCGGAAAAGCCCCTGGCTGCCGTAAATTTCCGCTTCCCGCAGCATGCCGGTAAGCCTCGATTTGAAATCCATTACTCCCCTTCCCTGTCGACGCCGGCGACGGTCTCCGGATCCCTCGTCACGCCCGACGCAGCCCCTGAAGACGGCATTTCATCCGTTGGGTCTCTTATCCCGATTGTCTTTCGGGTGTCAATATTTTTGATGGATAAAGATATTGACAATACAGTAAATTATGTTATCAACTTTTTTTTCTGAAACTTTAACGCACAACCCCAGCTCAGGAGGATGCCATGAGACAGAAAGTCACCGTCGTAGGCGCTGGCAACGTAGGCGCCACCGCCGCTCAGCGGCTGGCGGAAAAAGAACTGTGTGACGTGGTGCTGGTGGATATCATCGAGGGCGTACCTCAGGGAAAGGCCCTGGACCTGACCGAGGCGGCGCCCATTGAAAAACACGACGCCCACCTGACCGGCACCAACAGCTACGAGGCCTCCAGCGGGTCGGACATCATCATCATCACCGCCGGCATTGCCCGCAAACCGGGCATGAGCCGCGACGATTTGATCAGCACCAACGCCGGTATCGTGAAAAGCGTGACCAGGGAAGTGGTAGCGCTTTCTCCCGACGCCATCCTGATCATCGTCAGCAACCCCCTGGACGCCATGTGCCACGTGGCCCTGGAGGCCAGCGGATTTCCCAAAAACCGTGTCGTCGGCATGGCGGGTGTACTGGATTCGGCCCGTTTTCGGGCCTTCATCGCCATGGAGCTGAACGTCTCCGTGGAAAACACCCACGCCTTCGTGCTGGGCGGGCACGGCGACACCATGGTTCCTCTGCCCCGCTATTCCACCGTGGCCGGTATCCCCATTACCGAACTGCTCTCCGAGGATCGCATCGCTGCACTGGTGGAGCGCACGGCCAACGGTGGCGCCGAGATCGTCAGCCTTCTCAAGACCGGCAGTGCTTACTACGCCCCCGCATCGGCGGCCGTGGAAATGGCCGAGGCCATCCTCAAGGACAAGAAGAAAATCCTGCCCTGCGCCGCCTATCTGCAGGGTGAGTACGGCATCGACGACCTGTTCATCGGTGTACCGGTCAAGCTGGGTGCCGATGGTATCGAGCAGATCATCGAAATCAATCTGACCGCGCAAGAGGAGGCGGCCCTGAAGAAATCGGCGGCTTCGGTGGCGGAACTCAAGAAACTGCTGCAGACCCTGGGTTAACCCAAGGCCTCTTTGACCTTTTGCGCCGCCAGACGGTTCATGCCGGGCAGCCCGCTGAGATCCTTCAGCGGCGCTGCCCGTATTTTTTCGACGCTGCCGAAATGACGGAGCAGCAACTGTTTGCGCCTGGGGCCGATGCCCGGCACCTCGTCGAGCACCGAGTGCAGCGTGCTGCGCCGATGCCGCCTGCGGTGGAAACCGACTGCCGTGCGGTGGGCCTCGTCGCGGATCTGCTGCAGAAAGAGCAGCAGGTCCCGCTGTCGGCCGAGGTTCACCGGGTTGGCGCGTCCGGGCTGAAAGATGCGGTCCTCTTCCATCCCCCTGCGGGGATCCTTCTTGGCGATGGCAATCACGCTGGTGGCCCCCTCCAGCCCCATTTCCGAGAGCACCCTGACGGCCACGTTGAGCTGGCCGCGGCCGCCGTCCACCATGATCAGATCCGGCGCCGGGTGATGGGTTTTGCCGAGGTAGCGGCGCTGCAGCACTTCTGCCATGTGGCGGTAATCGTCGGGGCCCGCGGACTGCATCCGGTAGCGGCGGTAGCGGGACTTTCGCGGCTTGCCGTCCTCAAATACCACAACGGCAGAAACGGCGTCTTCGCCGCCCATGCTGGAGTTGTCGAAACACTCGATGTGCCGGGGCATGCGCGGAAGCCCCAGGCATCGCTGCAGGCGCTCTAGCAGATCGCGGTGGGTTGCCATGTCGGCCAGCACCTGCGCCAGGCGACCCTCGGCGTTTTCGCGCGCCATCTCCACCAGCCGGACCTTTTCGCCGCGGCGGGGGACTTTCAGTACGACCCGCCGCCCGCTCAGCTGGCGCAGGCGCTGCTCCAGCAGGGGCGCTTCGCCGATATCAGTCGCCAGCAGCACCTCCCCGGGGATGAACGGCGCCTTCTCGTAGTATTGAAACACGCTGGCGGCCAGCAGCTCCTCTTCGGAGGCCAGGGCGTCGGGGAAAACGAAGTGACGGCTGCCCTGCAGGAAGCCGCCCCGGATGACCAGCATGGTGATCAGGCTGGCCTGCGGCGAAACGGCGGCTGCGAAGACGTCGCGATCCCCGAAGTCTGTGGTGACGGCCACCTGTTTCTCCAGGGTTTTCTGCAGCGCGAAAATGCGGTCGCGCAGGATGGCGGCTTTTTCGTAGGCCAGCGCTTCGGAGGCGGCCTGCATCTCCTGTTTGAGCCGGTCGATGAGCTGGGGCGTACGGCCCTTGAGAAACAGGATGACCTCATCGACGATCCGATCGTACTCCTCCCGGGAGACTTTGCGGCAGCAGGGGGCCAGGCACTGCTGCATCTGGTAGTGCAGGCAGGGCCGTGTGCGGCTGCCGAATTCCCGCCGGCTGCACTTGCGCAGCCGGAAGGTCCTGTTGACAACTTTGACCGCCTGCCGCACGGCACCGGCCGACGAGAAAGGCCCGAAGTACACGGCCCCGTCCTTCTGGATGCGCCGCACGACGCGCAGCCGCGGAAAAGGTCTGCGTCGGTCGATGCGCAGCGAGGGGTATCGCTTGTCGTCCTTGAGAATGACGTTGTAGCGCGGCCGGTGGCGCTTGATCAGCGTCGACTCCAGCAGCAGGGCCTCCTGCTCGCTGGCGGTAATCACGGTCTCGACGCGGTCGACTTTAGAAACCAGCACCCGGGTCTTGGGGTCCAGCTGCCGGGGCGGACGCAGGTAGGCGGCCAGGCGCTTGCGCAGCTGGCCGGCCTTGCCCACGTACAGCACCTCTCCGGCGGCGTCGTGCATCAGGTAAACCCCGGGCTGCGCCGGGGAACTTTTTATCTGCTGAGCGACTTCAGGCTTCAAACAGCACTTTCTCCTCGAGCGCCCGGATGCGGTCGCGCAGGCTGGCGGCGCGTTCGAAATCCAGCTGCTTGGCGGCCTCCAGCATCTCTTTCTGCAGCTGCTGGATGACGTCCCCGGCCTCCTCGAGATCCCCGAAGGCCAACGGTTTCTCCGCCACCTGCTGCGCGGGCCGCTCCGCCTCGTCGCGGCCGAACTGGAACACGCTGCTGATCTCCTTGACGACCGAGGCCGGGGTGATGTCGTGGTCGGCGTTGAACCCCACCTGGATGCGGCGGCGGCGTTCGGTTTCCTCCATGGCGCGCCGCATGGAGTCGGTCACGGTTTCGGCGTACATGATGACCTTTCCGTGTACGTTGCGCGATGCCCGGCCGAAGGTCTGGATGAGCGAACGCGTCGAGCGCAGAAAACCCTCCTTGTCGGCATCCAGCACGGCCACCAGGGAAACTTCCGGTATGTCCAGCCCCTCGCGCAGCAGGTTGATGCCCACCAGCACGTCAAAGCTCCCCCGGCGCAGTTCGCTGATGATCTCCATGCGCTCAAGGGTCTTGATGTCCGAATGCAGGTAGCGCACCGCGATGCCCAGGTCGGTGTAGTAATCGGTAAGATCCTCGGCCATGCGTTTGGTCAGCGTGGTGACCAGCACGCGCTCGTTGCGCTGCATGCGCAGCCGGATCTCCTCGAGCAGGTCGTCCACCTGGTTTACGGCGCTGCGCACCTCCAGGGCCGGGTCCACCAGTCCGGTGGGCCGTACGATCTGTTCGACCACCGCTCCCCGGCTGCGCTGCAGTTCATAGTCGCCCGGCGTGGCCGAAACAAAAACCACCTGCCGGAGGCGCTCTTCGGTCTCCTCGAACCGCAGCGGTCGGTTGTCCAGCGCGGAGGGCAGCCGGAAGCCATACTCCACCAGGGTCTGCTTGCGGGAGCGGTCCCCGCGGTACATGGCGCGCAGCTGCGGCACGGCGATGTGGCTCTCGTCGATAAACACCAGAAAATCCTCCGGAAAGTAGTCCAGCAGTGTGGGCGGGGGCTCTCCGGGCCGCCGCCCGGTGAGGTGGCGCGAGTAGTTCTCGATGCCGTTGCAGTAACCCAGCTCCCGGATCATCTCCAGATCGAATTCGGTGCGCTCCTCGATGCGCTGTGCTTCGATGAGGCGGTCCTGTTCGCGGAAATAGCGGATGCGCTCCTTCAGCTCGGCGGTGATGGTCTCGCAGGCACGCTTGAGGGTCTGCCGCGCGGTCACATAATGGCTTGCCGGGAAAACGGCCACCTTTTTCAGACGCCGGCGCACCGTGCCCCGCAGCGGGTCGATGACACTGATGCCGTCCACCTCGTCACCGAAAAAGTCGATGCGCAGGGCCTCTTCCTCCTCGTAAGCCGGAAAGATCTCCACCCGGTCGCCGCGCACGCGGAAGGTGCCGCGGTAGAAATCGAGATCGCTGCGCTCGTAGTGCATGGCCACCAGGTCGCGCAGCAGCTGCTGTCGCCGGTATTCCTGGTTCAGTCGGACCTCCACGCGCATGGCCAGGTAATCCTCGGGCGACCCCAGACCGAAAATGCACGAGACGCTGGCCACCACGATGACGTCCCGGCGCGTCAGCACGCTCATGGTAGCCGAGTGGCGCAGCTTGTCGATCATTTCGTTGATGGAAGAATCTTTCTGGATGTAAGTGTCACTGGCCGGGATGTAGGCTTCCGGCTGGTAGTAGTCGTAGTAGCTGACAAAGTATTCCACCGCATTTTCGGGGAAAAGCCCCCGAAACTCGCTGTAGAGCTGGGCCGCCAGGGTCTTGTTGGGGGCGATCACCAGGGTGGGGCGGCTGACGGCGGCGATCACGTGGGCCATGGTGAAGGTTTTGCCCGAACCGGTAACGCCCAGCAGCACCTGGCAGGGTTTTGCGGCGCGCAGCCCATCGCTCAGCGCGGCAATGGCGGCCGGCTGGTCTCCCCGGGGGCGGAAATCAGATACCAACGTAAAGTTGTCCATGATATTTTAAGTCACAATATATACAATTAATTTGATTGTTGGATGCCAGATAAGAGGTATCCCACCGTCCGCTTTTTTACGGCCGGAAACCGACAGCTTTCAACGTCCTGGGGTCTGACGCCGTTCCAACAGCACCGTGCAGGCCGCCGCAATGCCCTCGCCGCGTCCCATGGGGCCCAGTCCCTCCGTGGTGGTGGCCTTGACACTGACGCGGGCGGGCGGCAGTCCGAGAAGTTCCGCCATGGTTTTGCGCATGCGGTCCCGATAAGGGGCCAGGCGGGGCGCCTGGGCGAAAACAGTGCTGTCCAGGTTGGCGATGGTGAATCCGGCGCGCGCAACCTTTTCGCCGGTCAACACCAGCAGCCGCGTGCTGGCGATGCCCAGGTACGCAGGGTCGCTGTCCGGAAAATGCTGGCCGATGTCGCCCAGCCCCAGGGCTCCCAGCAGGGCGTCGCAGACGGCGTGCAGCAGCACATCGGCGTCGGAATGGCCCAGGAGGCCCTTTTCGAAGGGGATTTCGACACCGCCGAGAATCAGTTTGCGGTCCCCGACCAGGCGGTGAACGTCGTAGCCGGTGCCGATTCGCATGTCAGCCATGGGAAGCCCCCTCTTGATCCGCCGGCCCGGGCCCGCCTAGCGGTCAGTGCCGCTGGTTTTACCCTTTTCGTGAAGACGGCGCCGCTCCCCGGGAAAGGCGTCGCAGAGCCGCGGCGATGCGCAGCGGGCCGTCGTTTCAATAGGGAAATTACCCTTTTTGCGGCGCATTTTCAAGGATCAAACCGGCCGGCAGGCGCTCACCGAAAATGAGGTCCTGTTCCCGTTTGCGAACGGGAATGACGTTTTCCAGTGGCTCGATCAGGGAATCGTCGGCGCCGCGGTCACGCATCCATGCGACGAGATTCTGGAGAAAATCACGGGGCAGGTCCCGTGCCCGGTCGCCGGTTCTGCGGGCCATCTGGCACATCGCGGCCAGCACCGGCCTCGGATTTCGCCAGTTGGCGTCCATCATCCGGGAGAGCCACTGGCGCACCTCGGCGGGCGGCACGACGCGATCGACCGGTGCGTACAGGGGTTCGCGCGCACCGATGCGCGACAGCGACCACAACTGCTGGGGCTTGCATTTGCGCGGTTTGATTTCCAAGAGCAGGCGTTCGCCCAGTCCTGCCCGATCCCGTGAAGGAAGCTGCTCCATGCTGGCCGCCGCCATCCACAGCTCCAGCCGCTCCTGGGCGGGCAGCGGTTTGGCGCGCTTCGAGCGGCGGGCATCAAGCAGGGGGGTCACGTCCTGCGCGAACTGGCGCTGCTGGCCGTACTTGAGCCCACCTGCCACCCGACGCCACAGAATCCACCACTCGGTGCGGACCTGCCCCTGGCCGGCGTGCAGCGGCCCCTGAAGATAAATCTTCCACAACCGTGCCATGCGGCCGGGGTCAGCGGCGTCGCCGAAGCCGGGCCGCAGCAGGAAACCGCACAGGTTCAGCCAGCGGCTTTCGAAATCCGGCCCCGCCCTGCGGGCATCGGCCATGTCCAGCAGGTCGTCCGCCAGGGTGCGGATGAGGCCCAGCGGCCAGCGCTCGCGGTCCCGCTGCAGCGCGCCGGCGATGTCCTTGACCAGCGTCTTCAGTCGTTCACGGCTTTCAGCGGGCGGCCGGGAGGGCTGTTGAATGTCGAAAACGCCGGCCAGCCGGCGGCGGGCGGATTCGACCACATCGGAGGCGAACACTTCCTGCTCTTCCACGGGCGCGCTTTCGGCGGAACTGCGCAACTGAAACTGGAGTTTCCAGCGGTGGGTACCGATGCGTGACCGGCACCACAGTGCCAGTGTCCCGATCTCCGTGTAGACGGCCTCCAGGGTCACCGGTATACGGGCGCGGGTCCCCTTTTTTCCGTATTGCACGATGGTCTGAACAGGCGGCAGGGCCGTCATTGAATCGTCCACGTGCACCATGTCGCCCACGCGGTCCCCGGAGCGGTAGCTGGAGGCGAAGAGTTCGAACACCACCGGCTGGTTGGTGAGCACTTTGAATTCGTGCGCTTCGAGGGCTACGCGGCTGCCCTCCTGGGCGCCCCTTTCGGTGACACACACGGCCTGGGCCGGCGGCGTAGCAGCTGTTTGTGCCGCGCCGATGCCGATATAGTAACTGCGCGGGCTGCCGCCGCCGACACGCACGCCGCGGCCGGTTTTGACCAGCCCGTAGTAGGCCGCTCCCTGGGCCACGGCCAGTTCCGGCAAGGGGTTGTCCAGGATGCGGGGAATCCCTGACGCCTGCGTGCCGTACCAGCGGGCAACGGCCTGCTGAATGCGCTCCTGTATGATGCGGGGCTTCAGCGATCCGCCGTTGAACAGCAGCCATCCCGGGGCCGCGTTGTTGCGGCCGGTTCGCCGACGGATGTCGGCGTTGTGGCGCTGCATGAAGCGGATCAGGTGCCGCGTGACGGCCGGGTCCGCTTCGTAGGGCAACCCGAACTCGGTAATGGCCGGCCGTGATGTGTCCGCTTGTTCTTCGACTTCATCCACCAACGGAAAGAAACCGTCGAGCACCACCTCTTCGACGGTGGCACGTTCAAGGGTGGCGCTGAGCGTGCCGGCGATCAGGCGGCTTCCTTCGCCGGTCAGGGTGATGCGCTTCTGCCGGCATTTTCCGGCCAGGATCTCTTCCTTTGCCTGGCGGCACTGGTGGCACAGCGCCTTCCAGCGGTCGCCGGACAGGGTGCCGGATCCGCCCGGACTGCTGTGCTCAACCACCCTGGCCAGGGCCAGGTCGGCATTGTCGCCGCCCAGAATAAGATGATCACCCACGGCCATGCGTTCGAATCGCAGGCTGCCGTCGTGTTCTTCCAGTGTGATCAGGGTGAAATCCGTGGTGCCGCCCCCGACGTCGCAGACCAGCACCAGTTCGCCGGGGCGGATGTGCTCCTGCCAGCTCTTTTCGTGGCGCCGCAGCCAGCTGTAAAATGCCGCCAGGGGTTCCTCCAGCAGGGTCACCGAAGGCAACCCGGCCTGGGCCGCGGCCTCCACGGTCAGGTCTCGGGCGACTTCGTCGAAGGAGGCCGGCACGGTCAGGATGACCAGCTGGTTTTCCAGGTGGTTTTCGGGATCCTCTCCCTGCTGGTGGTTCCAGGATTCCCGGATGTGGCGCAGGTAAGCGGCCGTGGCCGCCACCGGCGACATCTTGCGAACGCCTTCGGCCCCCCAGGGCAGGATGGGCGCACGCCGGTCCACATTCGCGTGGCACAGCCAGCTTTTGGCCGAAGAGATGAGCCGCGAGGGAACCCTCGCGCCGTGGTCACGGGCAAACTGTCCCACGATGTAGGGCACTTCACGGTTCCTCTCCCAGGGCAGCGTGGTGAGGTCCTGGGGCAAATCGTAGGTCCCCGGGAGATAGAGAAAGGAGGGCAGCACTTCCAGGCGTCCGATTTCACCCTGCCCGGTCAGCTGGGGGATGCGCACCATGCGCAGGCGCCCCGCCTGGGGCATGTCTTCGCGCAGCGCCACGCAGGCCACGGCGCTGTTGGTGGTGCCCAGGTCGATGCCCACCACGTAGGAGAAGTCATGCATGCCGTTCGCCATGGGACTCCCTGACGTTGAACTCCAGCTTCCAGCGCCGCCCGTCGGCGGCCGAGACACACCATAGCTCGAGGGTCCCGATCTCGGTCACACGAACCTGGATGGTGACCGGGATGTGACTGCCGGCTTTCCCATCTAGTGTAGTCTCGATGGTGGTGATCTCTTCCAGGTCCCCCTGCCAGTCCTCGATGATTTCCCCCACGGGGTCTTCCTGCCGCAGCGACGATCCTAGAAAGTCGAAGTGCACCGGCTCGCCCACCGCCAGCACGAATTCACGCGAGCGGATGTCGGCTTCGGTGCCCTCTTCCATGCCGAAAGGCGCCACGCACAGCGCCTTCATGGGGGCCGGTATGCCGGGCACCGCCGGCATGGCGGCCGCCACGCCGATATAATAGGATTTGTTGAGGCCGCTGCGGATGCGAATTCCCCGGCCCCGCCGTGCCAGGCCGTAGTAGACGGCGCCACGGGCCACGGCCAGGTCCAGGTTGTCGGACCGGATCTCCCGCACGCGGGCGAAGTCCTGCCCCCACGAACGCAGCTGATCCAGGATGCGGCTCCGCAGCTTCCGGGGTTTCATCACCCCCCCGTTGAAGAGGACGCCGGTGGGAAAGCGTTCCTTCCCCTGCCCGCCCCCCAACTGGCGGTCGATGAAATGCGCCAGGTGGTGCGTGATGGCCGGGTCGGCCTCGTAGGTCAGCCCCAGTTCCCGGATGCCGGCGGCGGGCGGCCGGGTCGGGCGGGCGTCGCGCTCACAAGCGGGAAAAAAGCCGTCCAGAATGACGCGCTTGGCCTCTACCCGCGAGACGAAGGTCTTGACGGTGCCACCGATGAGGCTGCTGCCGCGCCCCAGCACGGTGAGGTGGTAGCGCTCCAGTTCTTCATCGGCCAGCAGCGCTTCCTTGACCTTGCGGCAGCTGTGCCACACGGCGCGCATCTGCCACGAATCCAGCCGGGTGCCTTCGGCACCCAGGCGCTGGGCAACGGAGTAGGCCAGCGCCAGGTCCATGTTGTCGCCGCCCACCAGCAGGTGGTTCCCCACGGCGATGCGCTCCAGCGCCAGCCTTCCATCCTCCTCGTCCACGCGGATGAGGCTGAAATCGGTGGTGCCGCCTCCCACGTCGCAGACCAGGATGATGTCTCCAGGCTGCGTCATCTCCCGCCAGCGGTCACCGCTGGCCTCGATCCAGGCGTAGAACACGGCCTGGGGTTCTTCGATGAGGGTCACCCTCTTCAGGCCGGCCAGACCGGCCGCTTTCACGGTCAGTTCCCGGGCCACGGCGTCGAAGGAGGCCGGTACGGTCAGGAAGATCTCCTGGTTCTCCATACAGCGGGCTTCGTCGAGCCCCCCGTCCGGGCGCTGGGCCATTTCCCGGTTCCAGGCCTGCCGGATGTGGTCCAGGATCAGGGAAGAGGCCTCCACCGGCGAAAACTTGCGAACATCTTCCGGGGCCTCCCAGGGCAGAATAGGCTGGTTGCGGTCCACCAGGCCATGGCACAGCCAGGACTTGGCTGAAGAGATGAGGCGCGTGGGCATTTCAGATCCGCGTTCACGGGCGAATTCGCCCACCACGGTTTGCGTTTCCCGTTGCCAGGGCATTTTAAGCCCTTCGATCTCCGCAGGCGGCGGCACCAGCACGAAAGAGGGCAGCATTTTCAACGCCTCGATGGCGCCGGCATCCACCCGCTGTGGCACGTTGAACACCCGGATGTCCGGCCGCTGGGCCTCGATGTCAGCCACTTGCGTGTACGCCACCACGCTGTTGGTGGTACCCAGGTCGATTCCGATGATGTATTGAGCTTCAGACAAGCGCATTCCCCCGTATTGATTCCCGCCTGCCGCGTTTCGCTTTCCCGGCAGTGTCACTCACGGCGGCCGGGTCCGGAAGCGCAGCCGCCGAAAGACGGTTTCGGTTTACTGCACTTCGATTTCCGCCGGGGCGATGAGCCCGGCGTCCCGGATGTTGGTCAAGGTGGGGATTTCGATGCCCACTGCCCGCCAGCCGCGGTGCCGCACCACGCCGGTGAAGGGCGGATCGCCGGCGACGTTGCCCACTACCTTGATGGCCACGGCGTCAAATCCGGGCTTGAGTGTGATGGTTTGTCCCTCGGGGTTGCTGACCACCGGCTCCAGTTTGAGATACTTTTCGAGGCCGGCCTTGCAGTTTTCGTGGATGCTGCGTACGGCGGCGCCAATCTGGGCATCGTCATAGCCATCCAGGTTTTCCGAGAAGAAATCCACCAGGCGCCCCTCGCGCTGCAGCACCGAAAGCAGGTGCACGAAAAGGCGCTGCTGCAGATTGCGGTCCCGGGAGGCGGCCGGCTGGCCTGCGGACCCGTCTTGCGCTGACTCCTGTCCGGCCCGTGCAGGGGGCCGCGGCTGTCGCGCTGCCATAGCCCCGCCGGTCATGGCGCGCAGCACCAGCCACAGCAACAGTCCGGCGGCCAGGTGGGCGGCGCCCAGCACCGGCAGGAGTGTGGTCTTGAAATCGGAAACCTTTTGCTGGATGAGGGCCGGAAGCTGTCCGGCACCGGAGGCGGCATCGCCTCCCACAGATGACGCGGCGGTGGAAAGCGTGTTTAGCGTGGTGTAAAAGGTTCCCGCGGAAACAGCCAAAACAATGAGCATGAACAGCAGGATGACCCAGACGGATCTTCGCGAAAAAGACTTGTCGATCTGCATGCACTCCCCCATAAAGCCTTGTTTACAGTGAAACGTTATGATAAGCATCTATGCACCAGATGCAAGATGAAAGGTCAAGCCGCCGTCGCCGGCGGGAACGGGAATATCCAACAGATGAAACGTGCTTTCAATAACCGCCACCGCTTCGATTTCGAAGTTGGATACCTTGTCAGGAGCCCCTGCAGGGAGTGCCCCCGCAGGGACGAGTTCCCCCGGTGTGCCGAAACCTGCAAGATTCTCGACAGAATCCAGACGGTCCTGTCCGAGACGATTTCATGCAGCCGGAGCGCCTGAGCGGCACGCCCGGCCGAAATCATCGCTGTGCCGCGGTCCGGATTTCACTGGCCTGCGGCAGATTTCAGTGAATCATGCCGGACCACTCCGCGACGCCCGATGTTCGTCTCGAAGAAGAAGGCCGCGGCCGCTGGAAACTCACTCTCAGCGGGCCCGTCGATGTCTCCTCTTCCGCTCGGCTCATCGAAAAGCTTCCAGAAGCGCTCCGGCGCCGCCCTCCTCGCCTGTTGACCGTCGTGCTCGGCGATGTCACTCAGTTCGATGATTTCGGGGCCCTGCTGCTTTTTCACCTCAAATATACCGTCTCTGAGAACGGCGGTCGCTTTCAGCTTGCCGATGTACCGGCCCGGGTGGCCGAGATTCTGGAGATGGTCAACTTCAGCGGCCACCGAAAGTGCACCCCGCCCGCCCGGAACCGTCCGCTCAACATCCTTGTGCGCCTGGGAACCTCGGTCATCGAAGAAGTCGGCGATTTCCGTTTCACCTTCGCTTTTCTCGGTGACGTGATCCTCGCCCTGGGGCGCGTCGTGCTGCACCCACGCTCCCTTCGCTGGGGGGATTGCGTGGACCACATGGAGACCACCGGGGTCGACGCCGTCCCCATCGTCGGCATGATCAGCCTGCTGGTGGGGCTCATCATGGCCTTCATGGCCGCTGTGCAGCTGCGCCAGTTCGGTGCCGATATATATGTTGCCGCGCTGGTGGCCCTGTCCATCGTCCCGGAGATGGGTCCCATTATGACCGCCATCATCGTTGCCGGCCGCTCGGGTTCGGCCTATGCCTCGGAAATCAGCACCATGAAAATTTCCGAGGAAATCGACGCCCTGCAGACCATGGGGTTTGATCCCGTGCGGTTCCTGGTGCTGCCACGGGTCGTTGCGGCCGTGCTGATGGTTCCGCTGCTGTCGCTGTTTGCCGATCTGTTCGCCCTGGCCGGCGGCCTGCTGGTCAGCGTCACCATGCTGGACATCACCGTCAGCGGTTACATTGCCAAAACCATCGCCGCCTTATCGCTGGCGGACCTGTTGTGGGGATTGTTCAAAAGTGCTATCTTTGCCTTCCTGATTGCATGGGTGAGCTGCCTGCGCGGTTTCCAGGCCCGAGGCGGGGCTTCGGCCGTGGGGCGCGCGGCCACTTCGGCGGTGGTGGCTTCCATTTTCCTGATCATCCTTTTTGACGCCATCTTTGCCGTGGTACGCAATTACTGGTAAACGGGGGAAGCCTTGTCGCCAACGTCCATCATAGAGGTCCGTGACGTGGTAGTACGCTACGGCGATCATCTTATCCTCGACGGCGTCAGCTTCGAGGTGTATAAAGGGGAAATCCTGGCGATCCTGGGGCGCAGCGGTTGCGGAAAAAGCACCCTCATGCGCCGCATGATCGGACTGGAAACGGTTGACGGGGGGGAGATTCGGATTCACGGCTGCGATCTGTCCGGCTGTGGCGAGCACGAACTGCAGAAATTGCGCAGGCGCATCGGCGTGCTCTTTCAGAGCAGCGCCCTGATCGGCTCCATGACCATCGGACAGAACGTGGCGCTGCCCATCGCCGAACACACCGATCTGCCTCTGCACGCGATACACGATCTGGTGCGCATGAAGCTGTGCATGGTCGGCCTGGCGGAGTACGAGTTTTTCCTGCCGTCTCAGCTGAGCGGCGGAATGCGCAAACGCGCCGGCCTGGCACGGGCGCTGGCCCTGAGTCCGGACATCCTTTTCCTGGACGAGCCTTCGGCCGGGCTGGACCCCCTGACGGCCGCAGAGATGGATGCGCTGATCAAACACATCAGCGACAGTATGGGAACCACGACCGTCATGATTACCCATGAACTGCGCAGCATCATGAATGTGGCCCAGCGGGCCGTCATGCTGGATCCCGAGGTCAAGGGCATCATCGCTCAGGGCGACCCGCGCGAAATGCAGGCGTCGAGCCCGGTTCCCGGCGTACGGCGGTTCTTTAACCCTGTTCTTGAGGAAGTCACCTGACGCCTTCGAATTCATGGCATCTGTCAAAACAAAATTCACCGTAGGACTTTTCGTGGCGGTTGGATTCTTCCTGGCGGCGGTGGCCATCATCTGGCTGGGAATGTCCCACTATTTCGAAAAGGGGCACTTTTGTGTGGCGTACTTCGATGAATCGGTCCAGGGCCTCAGCAAGGATTCCCCGGTCAAGTACCGCGGTGTTTCGGTAGGCCGGGTCTACCGCCTTGGCGTGGCACCGGACGCCACCCTCATCGAAGCCGTTCTGCAGATCGACCCGGCCATCGTCAATCCGTCGGAGATGGTGGCCCAGCTAAAAACTGTCGGCATCACCGGCAGTATGTTCATCGACCTGGACCGTAAGAAGCCCGACGAACAGTCCCTGTCCCCCAGCCTCTCCTTTAAGCCGCCCTACCCTGTCGTGGCCACCCGGCCCTCGCAGATCAAGGAATTCCTGGGCGATGTGCGTGAAATCCTGAACAACTTCAAGCAACTCAACCTGCAGGGCCTGGCCGCCGAGATTTCCGCCACCTTGGGCGAATTTCGTTCTGCGGTCCGGGAGGCGCGCATTTCCGCCGTTTCGGACAAGCTGCGCACGGCACTCGATCGTCTGGCTCCCCTGCTGGATCAGCAGAAGTGGAACCGCGTGCTGGGCGCCGTCGGCGAAGCCGCCGAAGCGGTGAAGCAGTTGGGTGCCTCCGCCGGCCGCACCGCAGAAGCCGTCACTGCCGGCGCCGATGACTTTCGGAAACTGTTAACCTCCGTACGCCCCGGTCTCACCCGGGCCGTGACCGAACTGCAGGCAGCCATGCAGTCAGCCCGCACCCTGCTGCAGGACACCGACGGGCGCCTCTCCAGTGTACAATATCACCTGGTGGAAACGCTCGGCAACCTCAACCAGGCCACCATAGCGCTCAACCGCTTTCTCGACCTGATTGCCGACCAGCCGTCCCAGCTGCTGTTCGGGGAACCGCCGCCGCCGCGCAGGGTGGGAAAGGACAACGGTCCGCCATGACAGTCCAGACACCGAACAAAAATGCGCCTGCGGCGATCCGTGTGGCGGTGCTACTGCTCCTGGCGGCAATCGCCGGCTGCGGGTCCTGGAAAAGCCCCCCACGCAACGTATACTTTCACACCTTGGAATATTCGCCGCCGGTTTTCGAAAATTGGCCGCGCCTGCCCGTCACCTTGCGGGTGGAGTTCTTCCAGACCTCACCGGATTACACCGGCCGGCAGATCATTTACCGGGAGACCGATTTCAGCCGGCAGGCCTATGTGTACCACAAGTGGCGCTCCGCTCCCGGCGCCATGCTGAGCTATCTTTTTCTGCGCGACCTGGGGCGTTGCGGTCTTTTTACGGCCGTGGCCGGGCCGGGACAGCCGCTGCTGGCCAATTACAGCGTTTCAGGCATGATCGACCAGCTTCTGGAAGAAGACAGCGACAGTGGACGCTTCGCCGTTCTGGCGGTCACCCTGACCCTTTCCCGCGACGGCGGCCGCAGCCCCTCGCCCGTCTTTCAACGGCATTACCGTGTGCGCCAGCCCGTGGAGGGCCGCAAAGCGGTCGATGTGGTACGCGCCATGAGTCGAGCGGCATCCCGGTTCTCCCGGCAGGCCATTGCGGACATCTACACGGCGTTGGCCGCCGCCGGCCGGAAAAAGGGGGCTTAGTGTGGGCACCCGTAAGACCAGACGCTTTTCGACATACCTGCTGCGGGTTATTGCCCTGCTGGTGGTGGGATCCGTTCTGCTGGGTTCGGGGGTGCTGTACATCTACTTCGGTCGCAAGCTGGAGGCCGAATTCAAGAAGAAAATGCTGGTCCAGAAGGGACAGATCGAGCTCCTGCTGGATGAAAAAATCGTCAAGTTGCAGAACAGCGCCCGGGATCTGAGCCGCGACAACACCATCCGGGTGACGCTGCTGCTCAACGTGCGATCCAAACTGGAAGACCGTCTGGCCAGCCTGTACCCCTCCTCGGGAGGCACTTACTTTTTCATCCGCAAGAAAGACGAAGCGCTTCTCTACCCGACCGGTTATCCGAGTCTGCCGGGAAAAATTCTGGAACAGGTGCTTCCACGGCTTCCCCAGGGAAAAGCCTTCGCCGACGGGGGTGATCTGCATCTCATGTGGTGTTTCAGCGCGCCTATCCTCAAGGGCACTGAACGCATGGGAACCGCTTTCGTGGTCTATGACCTGACCGCCGATTTTAACCTGATCAGCAAGGTCTACCACGTCATCGACGGCGATATCGTACTGATCCAAAACGGCCGCATGAGCAACCTGACCTCTCTCAAGCAGTACGACATCAGTCCCGCCACTCTGGAACACATCTCCGGCGAGCCCGGAAGCCGGATGTTTCTGAAGATCGACAAAACCACCGAACTGGCCCGCATAAACGGCCCCGAAAATCTTTTTTTCGTTTTTTCCACCGAGAGCCTGGTCCAGGAAAAGCAGCGCATCACGCTGCTCATTCTCCTCTTTTCGCTTTCCATCCTGGTCTTTTCGGCCATGCTCTCCTTCTTTCTCGGCCGCCAACTAAGCAAGCCGCTGCTGCGCATGTCCGAAAAGGCCATGCTCATCTCCCAGGGGGAGAAAGACGTGCGCTTCGACGAAAACACCGGTTTCCGCGAATTCGACCATCTCTCGGAAGCATTCAACTACATGCTGCAAAATCTCAAGGAAGCCGAACAGCGTTCCCGCTACCAGGAACTGCTGCACAGCGTCGATGACGCCGTCTACCTGGTCGACCCGCGCGGCAACATCATCGATGCCAATGACGCCACCTACGAACCCCTGGGCTACGATCGGCAGGCGTTTTTCCGTCTCGGACTCGCGCGCCTGCTGCCGGAAGAAGACGCCGCCGAACTGCTGGCCATGTGCGCCGACACTTCCGGCAGGATCAAGCGACGTATGGAAACCTTCCACATCACCAGTGACGGCAGCCGCATTCCGGTCGAGATCATCGCCCGCGCCATCGACTACAACCAGGAGACCGCCATCCTCTGCGTGGCCAGGGACATCACCAAGCGCCTGGAGGCCGTCGAGGCGCTGCGCGAGAGTGAAGAGCGTTACCGTTCGGTGGTCGAAAACGCCCACGACGGCATCCTGCTGGTGGATGAACAGCTGCACATCATTTTCGCCAACAATGAATGCCGGCGTATCCTGCAGTACGCTGCCGAAGAGCTGGTGGGCAGGGACTTCAAATCGTTTCTGGCATCGCCCAAACTGGCAAGGGAAATGGAGCAGAGCCTCAAGCAGGGCGGCGAACTGCAGGCCAGGGACGAATTCGACATCCGTCGAAAGGACGGCCAGATCCGGCGCTGCAAAATCAGCGTGGGACTGATCGGCAACCCCCACGGACAGCAGCGTTCGGTGCTTCACCTGCTGGACATCACCGAGCGCCGCAAGGCCCAGCTGGAAAAACGGCAACTCGAGCAACTGCTGATTCAATCCCAGAAAATGGAGGCCATCGGCACGCTGGCCGGCGGCATCGCCCACGACTTCAACAACCTGCTGATGGCCATCCAGGGGCGCATCGCCCTGATTGAGCTGCAGCTGGACCCCGAAGACCCCAACGTAGAGCATATTCAGGCCATTCTGCGGGCTGTCAAAAGCGCGTCAGGGCTGACCAAGCAGCTTCTGGGATACGCCCGCGGCGGGAAGTACCAGGTGAAGATAACGGACATGAACGAGCTGGTGGAAAAAAGCGCGCACATGTTCAGCCGTACCAAGAAGGAGATCACCATCGTCAGCCGCTATGCTCCGGACCTCTGGCCGGTGGCGGTCGATCGCGGCCAGATCGAGCAGGTGATGCTCAACCTCTACGTCAACGCCTGGCAGGCCATGCCCGATGGGGGCACCATGACGCTGGCCACCGCCAACGTGATGCTTGACGAGCGGCAGTGCCAGCCGTTCCAGGTATCGCCGGGGCGTTACGTAATGGTGACCGTCACGGACACGGGCGTGGGCATGGATGAATCGGTTAAGAGCCGTATTTTCGAGCCTTTTTTCACCACCAAAAAAATCGGCACCGGTACCGGCCTGGGCCTGGCCTCGGCCTACGGCATCATCCGAAACCACAACGGCATCATCCGCGTGGAAAGCCAAAAGGGGGCCGGAAGCACCTTCAGCATCTACCTGCCGGCCGTGGAAAAAGCGGTGGAGCTCGAGGATGGCGGCGAAGACGGCGACGGCGAGGTCATCACCGGCAACGAGACGCTACTGCTGGTCGACGCCGAGGAAGGCGTGCGCCAGGTGGGCAAGCTGATGATCCAGGAACTGGGCTACGACCTGCTGACGGCATCCAACGGCGAAGAAGCCGTCTCTCTTTTCCGAACCCATGCGCAACGCGTTTCGGCGGTTATCCTGGACATGACCATGCCGGAAATGAGCGGCAGCGAAACCTTCGAGAAAATGCGCGAGATCGATCCGGGCGTACGGGTCATCCTCTCCAGCGGCTACGATCTCAACAACGAAATCGACGAACTGCACCAGCGTGGCTATGCCGGCTTCATCCAGAAGCCTTTTGATCTGGCGCTGCTCTCCAAAAAGATTCGTGAAGTGCTGGATGAAGAATGACGGCCGGCGGGGGCCGTTCAACCGGCGCCGTTATCCAACGCAGAGGATCGCTGGGGGGAGGCCTTGGTTTCCGGCAGGGCGAAGGGGCTGTCTTCGGGATAGATGATGATCTCGATGCGGCGATTCAGCCTGCGTCCCTTCTCCGTGGCGTTGTCGGCGATGGGGCGATAGGGGCCCAGCGCACAGGCGGACAGCCGCGTTGGCGACAGGTGGGCCTCTTTCTGCAGGAAATGAACCACCGCCAGCGCACGCGCCGCCGACAGCTCCCAGTTGGAAGCAAAACGCTGTTTCAGCACCGGACCGATGGGCGTGTTGTCGGTATAGCCCCGCACCTGGATCAGCTGGGTGGGTTCCACCCGCACCGAATCGGCGAAGCGTTTCAGCAGGCGGCGTCCCTGGGGGTTCAGGTCGGCTTTGCCGGAGTCGAAAAGGATGCGGTCGACGAAGCGCACTTTTATGCGCCCCTCCATGTCTTCCACCTGGATGCCTTGGGCTTCGATTTCCTTGCGCAGGCTGGTTTCAATGGTCTTCTTGGTGTCATCCAGGGTGCGGATAACCTTGCTCTGCAGGGTGATGATGGACTGCCTCTTTTCGATATCCTGGTGAAGCTTTTTCAGCCGTTCCACCAACTGCTTGTTTGTCTTTTCCAGTTCCCGAACGGTCTTGTTATCGCGTTTGGTTTTTGATCGATAGGTCTCAATTTCCTGTCGGCACTGTTCGCATTCCGTCCGCAGTTCCTGAATTTTATCCCGCAACCCGGCGATATCACGCTCTTTTTCATCGATGACTTTCAGGCGCCGGGCGGCCTCACGCTTGACCTGGCTCTCGCATTCGGCCTCCAGGCGCAGGTATTCTCCCTGTGGTACGCAGGCCGCTGACAGCAGAAACGCAGAGATACAGGCCAAGTACACCCACCAGCGTACGCGGGCCTTGGCCTGGAATCCGAACAGCACAACCACTGGAATATGCGGTGCCATGCTGGAATTGACTTCCCCTGCTGTTTGTTATAGATTGATTGTTTGCGTGCGGCGGGCACGACGATGGCTGGAAAGTACATGCTTGCTGGCCGCTTTAATTGAAAGATTAAAATACTTTGAGGATAATTGCAAGCAAAGTTTTTCGTCAGCGGTCGCGTCCGTGGGGCAGGTGTCGGTGGGCGCTACGATGCGCATTTTTCAGTACAGGATTCGTTCAAGGAGGTAATCTGTTGTGATGTATTCAAAAACGGTTATGGAACATTTTCGCAATCCCCGCAACGTGGGTGTCATCGAAGACGCCGACGGCGTCGGCGAGGTGGGCAACCCCCTGTGCGGTGACATCATGACCATCTACCTGGATATCGAAGACGATATCATCCGGGACATCAAGTTCCAGACCTTTGGCTGCGGGTCGGCCATTGCGGTCTCCAGCATGATCACGGAAATGGCCAAAGGCAAACGCATCGAAGAGGCCAAAAAGATCTCCAACAAGGATGTCGCCGAAGCCCTTGAGGGCCTGCCCAAGAACAAGCTGCACTGCTCCAACCTGGGGGCCGATGCACTGCACATGGCCATCAAAAACTACGAGGACCGCAAGGCGGGCATCACCCGCCCGCAGCCGGTGCGGCGCGAAACCCACCTGCACAAGGAGGGCGACACCTGCTACTGCCCGTACTGCGATGTGGAAATCAGGGCGGACGCCACCTTCTGTGAAGCCTGCCAGTCCAATCTCGAAGACGAACACTAACCCGACGTCGAGGAGATCGCGAATCCCATGAAAATCATCAACCTGGACCATATTTCCGCCAATCCCCTGTTGCCGGAAGTCCGGCAGGCCATGATCGAGGCCATCAACACCGACTTCGGCAACCCCTCCAGCCAGCATAGGTTGGGAGAACTCGCCGCCGAAGCCATCGAAAACGCCCGACGATCGGTGGCCCGCCTGGTCAACGCAAAGGCGGAGCGCGAGATCGTGTTCACCTCCGGGGGCACCGAGTCGGTCAATCATGCCATCAAGGGAGTCGCCTGGGCCAATGGAGACAAGGGCAACCACATCATCACCTCCAACATCGAACACAACGCTGTCATACGCAGCCTCAAGCGCCTGGCCGGCCAGAACTACCGTATGACCTCCGTCTCGGTGGACCGCAACGGCCGGGTCGACCCGGCCGAGGTGGAGAAGGCCATCACCGATCAGACCATCCTGATCTCCATCATGCACAGCAACAACGAGACCGGCACCATTCAGCCGGTCGAGGAAATCGCGGCCATCGCACGCAGGCACCGGATTCTCTTTCACTGCGACGCCGTGGACTCGGTTGGTGTGGTGCCCGTCGATGTGCAGTCTCTAGGCGTGGACCTGCTGAGCTTCGCATCCAACCCCTTCTACGGCCCCACCGGTGTGGGCGGGCTCTACATCCGCAGGGGCGTACGCATCTGGCCGCTGCTCGACGGCGGGATCCAGGAGCACAACAAACGGGCCGGCACCGAAAACCTGATCGGCATCATCGGCATGGGGACCGCCGCGCAACTGGCACGCAAAGACCTCGAACGCCGCATGGCACATACCCGCAGGCTCAGGGATCTTTTCCTGGCGGAGCTTCCGAAGTACGTCGACGAATACATCATCAACACCAACCTTCATCACTGCCTGCCGCACATGGTGTCGGTCTCCATCAAGTATATCGAGGGGGAAAGCGTGGTGCTGATGCTTGACGACGAGAATTTCGCCGTCTCGACCCGATCGGCCTGCGCCACCGGTTCCCTGCGGGCTTCCCACGTCCTGCTGTCCCTTGGGCTGGAACACGCAGACGCCCAGGGGACACTGGTAATCGCCTTCGGGGTCGACAATGCTGAAGAAGAGGTGACGGCGTTTCTGAAGGCACTGGGAAAGGTGGTCAGCACATTGCGCGACATCTCGCCACTCTACAAGAAAATGGCCGGCCGCAACAGCGCCTGACGGTCTCGAGAAAGACGGCTCTTGTCCGGAATCCAGGAAATACTGCTGCTGATCCTTCTGGCGCTGGCGCTTTTTGCAGTGCCACGGCTATTTAAGCGCGGCGGTCGCCGCGGCGGCGAGCGGGCGCGCAGCGGCGCCGGACTGTCCGGGCGCATGCGCCTGGCCCTGTTGCTCTCGGTGGCCTGGCCCCTGTCCGTGGGCCTGTTTCGAAATCCGCTCGCGGGCAGCCCGCAGGCTTTTTTCTACATCGGAATCGTGCCGGTCCTGTTGGCATGGGGCCTGGCATGGGTGGCGGCCGGTTTTCGCCGCCGACCCAAACGCAAAAAATAAATCACCCCACACCCCATCGTATGGAGACAAGACGGTTATGACACACGAAGACGCAGGCCACTACAGCGCCAAACACGCCCCCGGCAGCACGGTTGACCCGGCCATCGCCAAGGCCATCGAAGAAAAGGCCTCCGAGGGCGGCATCACCTGTGCCGCGGCCCACAAGATCGCCGAGGCATTTTCGCTCGATCCCCTAGAGGTGGGAAAGTCACTGGACCTCATGGAGGTCCGCATTCTCAAGTGCCAGCTGGGGCTTTTCGGATACAAACCCGAGAAGCGCATCATCAAACCGGCCCCTCACGTGCCACCGGCATTGGCCGAGCGCATCCACAAAGCCGCGCCGGGGGGCCGCATCGCCTGCCGCTCGGTGTGGGAGATCGCCTCGCAGTTCGGCATCACGCGCCTGGAAGCAGCCGCGGCCTGCGAAGCGCTCGATCTCAAAATCGCACCCTGCCAGCTGGGCGCTTTCTGAAAAGAGTCTACAGCATGGCCATGATGCGATCCACCAGCTTCTCGATGCCTTCGGCGACATCCTTGATGCCCGGCCCCAGCATGTAGGCCGGTGTGGTTACGATGCGGTGTCGTTCATCGACACAGATCATATCGACGCTGCAGGTGCGGTGTCGGCCGCCCATCGCTTCGATGGCCGCGGCGGTTCCCACGTCGTTCCCAATGGTTACCTCCGGCGACAGGTCCGACAGTGCCCGCGTGAGGGTGGCCGGGGCGATGCAGATGGCCCCTAGCGGCTTGCCGGCGTCGGTCATCTCTTTGAGAATGCGCGCCACCTCCGGGTTCACGGCGGCTTCAGGCCCCTTGACGGCAAAATCACTCAGGTTTTTGGCGGCTCCGAATCCGCCGGGAATAATGAGGGCGTCCAGGTCTTCAGCCGTCACGCCGGCCAGGTCCCGAATCTCCCCACGGGCGATGCGGGCGGACTCCACCAACACGTTGCGCTTCTCGTCGGTGACTTCCTGGGTGAGGTGGTTGACCACGTGCATCTGTTCGACATCGGGGGCCGTACAGATGATTTGCGCTCCGGCCCGGTCCAGGGCCAGCAGCGTGATCACCGCCTCGTGAATTTCACTGCCGTCGAACACACCGCAACCGGACAACAATACGCCGACTTTTTTCGCCATGCCTGTCTCCTCCTCGTTCTCTTTTTGTTGGGGGTTAATCCAGGACGTGTCTTTCGAGTACGAAACAGGTGAAGCGGGCGCTGAAAAGGCGCTCCCCTTCACGCTCCACCGACACCGCCACCTCATGTCTGCGTCCCTCGGATTTCGTCACGCGGGCCTCGGCCGTCACGGTTTCTCCCACTGACGCCGGTTTGAGAAAGCGGCACTCAGCACCGCCCAACACTACATTGGGGTGATTCACCGCGACCATGGCGGCATAGTCGGCCAGGCCGAAGATAAAACCACCGTGCACCAGGCCTTTTTCATCGGCGGCCATGCGGCCGTCGCAGATCATCTCCACCCGGCTGGCACCTTCGTACAACTGACGCACATGGCCGCAGAGCCGCGGGTCGATTTTCCGATGGGTGTTGATTTCCATGGCACCTCCTGGGTTCCGTTGCGGGGACAGGGCTTGCTTCTTCCGGGGGCGCGCCGTCGCCCGGCAATCCTGCCGATTGTGCGTTGCCGCGCTACCGGAGAATCGTTATGCAAGCCGCACGCTTCAACTGTTGGATGCGCTTCCATTGGCAATCCGCCAACGCAGTGGACCGCTTCAACAATACGATGCCGTTCATCCGTACATGCATCCCGTCCGTCTGCGTTGCGCCCCCGCCATAGGCCGGACATGCCGAAACGTTGGCGTCCGGCGGGACGCGCGTATAGCCGGCACCGGTGCGTGACCGTGTTTACGAACCGAACCATTTAGGTATCAAAGACCGAATTTGATGGCAAATTTTTATTGACACTTCCTTGCCGTTGCTCTATCAAAACACCCAAATTCAGGCAGAAGCCTGAGAAGTGTTCGGCCACAATCCACCAATCAGACCAAACAGAACCACGAAGGTTTCAGACATCACCGGGATGCCGCGACCTTGCGTGGTTTTTGTTTTTTTGCGTACGCCCATGCAAGCCCATGTTCGTCGGCGTCCTTTTGATCCAGCGAAAGGAGAAAATGATGAAGAAAACGACGACAACCCTGATTACGATGCTGATGTTACTTGCGGCGGGAGCCGCTCAGGCGCATTTCGGAATGCTGATTCCCTCTGACAACATGGTCATGCAGCAGGACAATCGCACCGTCACCCTGACCCTGTCCTTTTCCCACCCTTTCGAGGGTCAGGGCATGATTCTGGAAAAACCCAAGGCTTTCGGTATGCGTTTCGAGGGCAGGTCCACCGACCTGCTGTCCAGCCTGCAGCCCGCAAAGGTCATGGGGCAAAAAGCCTGGCGCCTGGATTTTGCCATCAAACGGCCGGGTGTCTATACCTTCTACATGGAGCCGAAGCCCTACTGGGAAGAAGCCGAGGATGGCTTCATCGTGCACTACACCAAGACCGTGGTGGCGGCTTTCGGCGACGATGAGAACTGGGATGCCGAATCCGGCCTGAAAACCGAAATCGTGCCCCTGTCCAAGCCTTTCGGCCTGTACGCCGGAAACGTCTTTCAGGGCATCGTCAAACTCGACGGCAAGCCGGTCCCTTATGCCGAGGTGGAAATCGAATATTACAACCGTGACGGCAAGTACCAGGCCCCCACGGACTATATGGTCACCCAGTCCATCAAGGCCGACGGTAACGGTGTGTTCACCTATGCCGTCCCCTGGTCGGGGTGGTGGGGATTCGCGGCCCTGAACACGGCGGACTTTACCATCAAGCACGACGGAGAAGATAAATCCGTTGAACTCGGGGCGGTTATCTGGGTTAAATTCGAGAAACCCATTAAGAAATGACGAGCAGGAACAAGAAAAGCTGAAAGGGCGAATGCAAAGAATGCGCGAATGTTTCGCATTGAAAAAACAGGAGATTTTCGAAATCCAGGCCACCATCACCCTGGCCAAGAGGGTCTACACCGTCCCCGAAGTCGGTTACTGGGACCTGTATGACGATATCGCCGGCAATGACCAAAGGGATTTCTGGTACGCCGGCGCCAAGTGGCAGATCAATTTCTAACGCCGCTGTGGCGGCAAACCGGCGCCATGCAAGGCGTTTTGCGCGGGCGTCGAGCAGCCGTTTTCCCGGCGCAAACAGCAAGGAGAAAACGTTCATGCACATATCCGAAGGCGTTCTCTCCGGCCCGGTGCTGGTTTCCGGCGCTGCCCTGGCCGCGGCCGGCACCGCCATGGGTCTGAAAAGCCTCGACTATGACCATGTGGCGCGGGCCGGCATCCTTTCGGCCGCCTTTTTCGTGGCATCGCTGATCCATGTGCCCATTGGGCCCTCCAGTGTCCACCTGATCCTCAACGGGGTGGTGGGCTTGCTGCTGGGCTGGGCCGCCTTTCCGGTCATTCTGGTGGCCCTGTTGCTGCAGGCGGTGCTGTTCCAGTTCGGCGGCATCACCACCCTGGGGGTCAACACCATCATCATGGCCCTGCCCGCTGTGGTGTGCTATTACCTCTTTCGTTCGCTGATTCACAGGCGGCGCGCCGTCGGGCTGACGGCCGCCTTTGCCTGCGGTTCGCTGGCGGTGCTGGGCAGTGCGCTGCTGGCCGCTGCGGCGCTGGTTTTCACCGAGCAGAATTTTCTGCAGATTGCCGGTCTGATCATCGCGGCGCATCTTCCCGTGATGATCATCGAGGGTATCGTGACCGCCTTCTGCGTACGTTTTCTGCAGAAGGTGCAGCCTGACATGCTGCCGGGAACGCCCGCGGTCGCCGACACTACCACTTACTGAAATAATGGAGAAACACCATGTTTCCATCATTGATTTCATCCTACGCCAGCCGCTGCCGATGGACATGCAAACCGGTTCTGGTGCTGGCTTTTTTGTCGCTGTTGCTGCTATGGAGTGTACCCGCCCAGGCCCACAAGGTGACGATTTTCGCCTGGGTGGAGGGCGACATGGTGCACACCCAAAGCAAATTCAGCGGGGGAAAGCGGGTAAAAAACGCCCCGGTGCAAGTCTATGACGCCCAGGGCAGGAAACTGCTTGAGGGGCGCACCGACGACAGGGGGGAGTTCACCTTCAAATCCCCGGGCAAGGGACCGCTGCGCATCGTACTGATCGCCGCCATGGGCCACAAGGCCTATTGGACCCTCTCGGCCAAAGAACTGGCCGGCAGCGCGCAGCCATCTGCTACCGCTTCCCCTCCCCAGACCGCCCCCGTAGTTGAAAAGCCTTCAACAGCGGACAGCACTCCGGCGGCCTCGGCCCTCTCCAACGCCGAACTGCAGGCCACCGTTCAGAAGGCCGTCGAAAAGGCACTGGACAAGAAGCTAAAGCCCGTGATCGAACTCCTGGTGGATGCCCAGAACCCCGATCCTTCCTTCAAAGACATCGTGGGCGGGCTGGGCTACATTCTGGGGCTGGTGGGTGTGGGCGCCTATTTCAACTACCGGCGTCGGGGGATGGGACCGGACGCCAAATGATCAGCGAAGCTTTCGTTGAAGCGCGGTCCCTGGTCAGCCGCATCGACCCCCGCATCCGTGTCGCGGCCGCCGCGGGCTATACGTCGGTGGTGGCCGTATGCGACGACCTGACCGCGCTGGTGGCGTCACTGGGGGTGTCGGCGCTGCTGGTGATTCTGGCGCGGCTGCCGCTGCTCAAGGTCGCCGGGCGACTCACGGTGGTGGCGGGTTTCCTGGCGTTGATCTGGGCGCTGCTGCCGTTGACCTACGGCGGCCCGGTCATGGGTCGCCTGGGCCCTCTCGTTTTTCACGCTCCGGGCGTGCGGCTTGCGCTTCAGATCACGCTCAAATCGGTAGCCATCGTGACGGCCTTCATTGCCCTGGTGGCCACCATGGACATCGCCACGCTTGGGCACAGTCTGCTTCGCCTGGGAGTGCCGGCCAAGGTGGCCTATCTTCTGCTGATGACCTACCGTTACATCTTCGTGCTCGAGCAGGAGTACCAGCGCCTGCTCAGGGCCGCCCGCATCCGCGGGTTCAAACCGGGCACCAACCTGCACAGCTACCGCACCTTCGCCTACCTGGTGGGCATGCTGTTCGTGCGCGCGTCCAACCGCGCCCAGCGGGTCCACCAGGCCATGAAATGCCGCGGGTTCCGCGGCCGGTTTTACAGCCTGGCACGCTTCCGGGCATCCGCGGGCAGCTGGCTGTTCGCCCTGCTGATGGCGGCGGTGTGCACGGGGCTTATCTGGATGCAAACCAAAGGATTTTCAATTGGATTCTCCATCTGAACGTTTCCCCCTGATACAGCTGAAAAACATCTCTTTCGGTTTTCCGGGCGCAAGACCGGTCCTGCGGGGACTGAACCTGACGCTGACGGCATCCGACCGCATCGGCCTGGTGGCGCCCAACGGCAGCGGCAAGACCACCCTTTTCCACCTCATCATGGGACTGATGACCCCTTCCGCCGGCACCGTTGAACTCTTCGGCAAACCCATGAAAAGCGAGTCCGACTTCGGGACTGTACGCACACGCATCGGTTTGCTTTTCCAGGATGCCGATGATCAGCTCTTTAGCCCCACCGTACTGGAAGACGTGGCTTTCGGACCGCTGAACCAGGGCAAATCGCCCGCCGAAGCCGTTGACATCGCCCGGCGTACGCTGGCATTCCTGGGGCTGGAAGGATTCGAAGAACGTGTCACTTTCAAGCTTTCCGGCGGGGAAAAGCGTATGATCTCGCTGGCCACCGTTCTGGCCCTGCAGCCCGAGGTGTTGCTGCTCGACGAACCCACCACGGGCCTTGACCGCCGCACAGAGGCGCGCCTGGTGAAAATTCTCGACGATCTGGATCTCCCCCTGATGATCATCTCCCACAACCCGGAATTTCTCAACGCCACCGTCAAGAACATCTACACCATGCGCGATGGCAAGATTCTGTTCGATGAAGAGTACCACATCCACCACTACTCGCATTCCCATCCCCGTGGCCGTGAACCGCACCGCCACGATTAAACCGGGGAAAACGGAAGCATCCTTGCTGCTGGAGGAAAAGCCACGATTGCGGCTATACCCCAACGATCGGGCAGGCGGCTAAACGGCCCTGCTCGGAAAAACGCTGACGCAGCGACGCCGGCAAGGCGCCCGTTCGACAAGGCGCAAAAACTTCACCATATCCGGGCTATGTCGGGTTTTTCGCAACGCAGCCGAACGGAATGCATTGGCGGATAAACGCCATCGTATTCATGAATCGAGCACTATGCCTTAGACGTTGGAAG
>Ga0256835_1000440_pt1 | contig 31386 bp, 42 predicted proteins | sample PIR30metaG_FD_185972 | JGI IMG/M metagenome (GOLD analysis project Ga0256835, IMG submission 185972) | Hydrothermal vent microbial communities from East Pacific Rise, Pacific Ocean - PIR-30 | ecosystem: Environmental > Aquatic > Marine > Hydrothermal vents | place: Pacific Ocean: East Pacific...
CGAGCCCGTACGCAGCTATGATAGCGGCGAGCAGAGCAGCCGCTGAAGCTATGGATAAAGGAATAACAGCACTCCATATCAAGGTTAGAGCACCAGGCGGCCATGGCCCAAAAACGCCTGGTCCAGGTGCCCAAGCAGCTATTAGAGCACTAGCCAGGGCAGGATTTATCATCGGTAGAATAGAGGATGTTACACCGATACCTCACGACACTACCAGGAGACCCGGTGGACGTAGAGGTAGGAGAGTCTAACCTGTTTTCCCGGTGATATACTTGGAGATCAATGTTTTAGAGAAAGAACCCAATAGGGTTAGAATGTACATAAAGGATATTCCCCTACATATCTTAAACTCTATAAGACGCACTATGATAGCGGATGTACCGACAATGGCTATAGATACAGTCGTATTCACCGTGAACAGCACTATCTTCTACGACGAATACATAGCACATAGGCTCGGCCTAGTTCCACTAACGAGCGAAGCAGCCCTGGAGAAATACAAGCCTCCAGAAGAATGCAGAGAAGCTTCTGAACGAGGATTATTTACCGAAGACTGTTTCGTTAAGCTGGACCTCGAGGGAGAAAACCCTCCTGGCTCAAACAATATCATAACACTTTACAGCGGCGACCTAAGGACAACAGATCCAGATGTGAGGCCCGTCTACGATAAAATCCCGATCGCAATACTTAGTCCAGGCCAGAAGATAAGCTTGGAAGCCTACGCCAGACTCGGTAGAGGAAGAGAACACGCTAAATGGAGCCCAGTATCTGTTGCCGCGCATAAATTCATCGCCGATATAATTATCGATTATGAAAAATGCAAAGCCCCAGAATGCACAGATTGTATCAATGTCTGCCCTAGAAACGTACTGATAATTGATAACGACAAGGTAAAAGTAAGCCCTGACAAGCTATTTGATTGTAGCCTATGCAGAGTTTGTGAAGAAGCCTGTAAATACAGGGCAATAAAGATTAATTGGCGCAAAAACGAGTACATCCTCCTAGTCGAAACCACGGGTGCTTTGAGCCCAAAACGTGTTTTACTAGAAGCGGTAAAAGTGCTCGAGTCAAAACTCGATAATTTAATGGAAGCATTAAAGATGGAGGGGATCACTAAATGAGGAAGACCGGGCCAACAAACATAGTGGTTAGAAAAACAATCCGCGAACTAAGAAAACTAGCTAATACATATAATGCGAGAATATGGGACGCAGTTGCTGATGAGCTTGAAAAGCCTAGACGTCAAAGGAGAGCGGTAAACATCAGTAGAATCAATAGGCATACAAAAGATGGCGACATAGTAGTAGTTCCAGGCAAAGTACTCGGAGCAGGACACATAGACCACCCAGTAACAGTAGCCGCACTAGCATTCTCAAAAACAGCTATCGAGAAAATACTCAACGCTGGAGGTAAGGCTGTATATCTATTAGACTTAGCTAGGGAAAACCCGAAAGGAACAAACATAAAGATCATTGGGTGAAAAGATGAGCTCGGAAAATAAGACCCTATACGTCGATGCAACCGATCAGATACTCGGTAGACTGGCAAGCATTGTAGCGAAAAAACTCCTTGAAGGTTACCGGGTATTCATAGTTAATGCTGAGAAAGCCGTTGTTAGTGGAGAACGCAAGAGAGTTATTATGGGCTACAAACTCGTTGAGAAAGTGAAGACGCACTATAATCCATACAAGCACGGCATACGGAGACCTAAATCGCCACACAACATACTCAAGAGAACCGTTAAAGGAATGCTTCCAACAGACAAGCCTAGAGGAAGGGATGCTTATAGAAGATTAAAGGTCTATAATGGTGTTCCACCAGAACTACAGAACAAGAAGTTTATAAGATTCGAAGAAGCCGATAAGTCGAGGCTTGCACGAGAATATATTACCCTTGGAGAAATAGCTAAACACCTTGGATGGAAGGGTGAGGCTTGATGGCAGAGAAAGGAAAAATAGTGATCGCGACGGGTAAGAGGAAGACAAGCATAGCTAGAGCAATCATAAAGCCCGGCGAGGGACGCGTCTGGATAAACGGTGTTCCTCTCGAAATATGGCCTATAGAGCTAGCCAAGCTCAAAATGTACGAACCCCTAGTACTGGTAGGCGACCTATGGAAGAAAGTAGATATATACGTAAATGTTAAGGGAGGTGGCTACATGAGCCAAGCAGATGCCGTAAGGATGGCGCTAGCCAAAGGCCTCCTAGCATACGCAGGAAATAACGAGGAACTAAAAAGAGTGTTTACCGAGTACGACAGATACATGCTCAGCGGCGACCCTAGGAGAACAGAGCCAGAGAAATGGGGCAGATACAGCGCCCGTAGAAGATGGCAGAAGAGCTATAGGTGAAACAACATGCTTTTCCCCGTACGATGCTTTACATGTGGAGCCCCCATAGGGCATTTATGGGAAGAATTCAAAAAGAGAGTTGAAGCCGGGGAAGATCCTGGAAAAGTACTTGATGATCTCGGTGTTAAAAGATATTGCTGTAGAAGAATGTTCTTATCCCACGTAGAAATAGCTTATGAATTACTCAACTTCCCCAAGGTTTCATAAAAACGGTGATACCCTATGAGTAAGAATGAAGCACCCGAAACAAAACCACGTGCCAAGGAAGAAAAGAGAGGGATCGAGCTACTGGTCCCCTTAGACAGATATCTAGCGTCAGGAATACATATCGGTACACACATATGTACAAAGTTCATGGAGCCCTTCGTATACAGGGTAAGAAACGATGGACTCTATATTTTAGACATTAGAAAAATAGATGAGAGAATACGTATAGCGGCCAAGTTCCTCAGCCACTTCGAGCCCAGCAAAATAGCCGTTGTATCTGTCAGGCAATATGGACAGAAACCAGCAAAGAAGTTCTGCGGATACGTTGGATGCAAAGCGTTCACAGGAAGATTCATGCCTGGAACATTTACAAACCCGAGCCTTAAATGGTACTTCGAGCCAGACATAGTACTCATAACAGACCCTAGAGCGGATTCACAAGCACTAAAAGAAGCTGCCGAAATCGGCGTACCTGTAGTAGCACTTGCCGACACAGATAATAGAACGGAATATATAGATCTGATAATACCAGCGAATAATAAGGGAAGAAAGAGCCTAGCACTCATATACTGGTTACTCGCAAGAGAAATACTGAGACTAAAAGGCGTAATTCCACCCGACGGAGACTTGCCTGAGCCTCCGAGCGAGTTCGAGGTTAAGCTGAGGAGGTGATTTTTTTGGAGTTTAAAGGGGTGAGACACCCCGTAGTGGCAGGGTATTTTTACCCAGAAGACCCCAAGGAGCTTATATCTCTAATCGAGAAAAGCTTCATGCACCCATTAGGGCCAGGGAAACTACCTGTTGTCTCAAATAAGAGGGTAAAGAATAGTATTGGCTTCGTAGCACCTCACGCTGGCTATATCTATAGTGGTCCAATAGCTGCACACGTCTATTACGAAATCGCCAAGGAAGGAAACCCTGACACATTTATTATTATTGGCACTAATCATACGGGCTTAGGTTCATTAGTATCAATTTATCCTGGCGGCAAATGGTATACGCCGCTAGGATATGTTAACATCGATGAAGAACTGGCTAGGAACATCATTAATAATAGCAGCATAGCGGAAGCAGATACCTATGCTCATATAGAAGAGCACTCGATAGAAGTACAGCTACCCTTCCTCCAATATCTTTATGGCGAAAACATAAACATTGTCCCAATAGTTATGGGTCTCCACAGCCCTGACGCTGCATACGATCTCGCGAAATCAATCCACGAATCCGTAGAAGCTCTAGAAAGAGATGTAATCATTATAGCTAGCAGCGATTTCAACCACTATGAGCCCCATGAAATAACGATAGAGAAGGATATGCTGGCTATAAAGAAGATAATAGAGCTTGACACTGAAGGCTTCTACCGTGTAATCATAGACAAAAACATATCTGTCTGTGGCCCGGGAGCCATTATGACGCTTATGGAATACACTAAGATGGTGTCGTCTACAGGCAAGGTTAAACTATTAAAACACGCTACAAGCGGCGATGTATCAGGCCATAAAAACGCCGTTGTAGGATACGCTGCAATCCAGTTCCTCTACTAAAGAAAGCAGTAGAGGATTTTCGTTAGCACTACCTTATTTTATCCTGTCAAAAACTTAATACTATATGCCAAGGTGTATCGATTTTGTCAGACCCAAATATTAGAAGCAGAAAAATAGAGCACATAAGAATAGTTGTTGAAGAAAACGTTGAATTCCCCGGCTCATGCTCCGATATATACTCACATATAAGACTAATTCATAGAGCGTTTCCCGGAATAGACCTGTCAGATGTTGATCTTTCGCTTAATTTTTTGAACTATAAGATTAGCGCGCCATTAATGATTAGTGGCATGACAGGTGGTGATCCGTCTACAACTAAATATAATGAAAAACTAGCGATATTAGCGGAGGAATTCAGAATACCGATAGGCCTGGGTAGTGAGCGTGCCCTAATATTACATAGGAATAACCAGGAAGTTCTCCACTCCTATCGAGTGGTAAGACAGATAGCAAAAGATGTGCCTATAATAGGAAATATTGGTGCAAACACTCTTCTTGATATCGGCGTTGAAGATATATCTTATATAATAAATAGTGTCGATGCAGATGCTTTAGCGATCCATCTCAACCCTGCACAAGAGGCGATACAGCCTGAAGGAGATACCAGGTTCAATATGTCCATTATCGAAAAGATCGAGAAAATAATAGATACTATCAATGTGCCTATAATCATAAAAGAGGTTGGAAATGGCCTCTCATACGAAGACGTGTCACTATTTTATTCGTTGGGAATCAGATTCTTCGATGTTGCAGGTGCTTGTGGCACGAACTGGGTGCTCGTAGAAAAGTATAGGCAGAAAGACCATGTAGTATCGGATATAGCCGAGCATTTATCATCATGGGGTATCCCAACACCAATAGCGATAATAGAGGCCAGAGCAGCTGCTCCCGATTCATTCATTATTGCGAGCGGCGGCATATACACAGGGCTCCGTGCAATCACTAACATAGTGCTTGGAGCAGACATTAACGGTTTAGCCAGGCCCTTGATACAAGAAATATATCATGGAGGATTAGATGCTGCGAAAAAATTCTTGGAAACCATGATTAGGGAAATGAGAATTGTTTCATTTCTCATCGGAGCAAAAAATGTTGATGAACTAAAACAGAAGCCCTTTATTTTAGCTACTGACATACTCACATACTTCAAGCAAAGAGGAATAGACCTAAACGAATACAAGAAAATCCGTGGAGGAAAACAATAATGGAAGAATACAGGTATCCTGAGATCTTCGTGGAAGGAGTTGATTCAAATAAATATGTATGCAAGGTTTCAGACGAGTATGTCCTCACTGAAACTCCTATATCCGACGAGTGCTATGGACATATAATATATGAAGACATACTCAGATACTTCGATCTATCCAACCCTGTCCTTAGGAAAGACGTTATCGTCGTGCCAGAATTTAGTGATGAGGAACTACTCAAAGGCCTTCTAATAAGGAAAAACACTGAGCTCTGTCTCGTCGAGATAAAGGGATACGAGCCATACGTTTATCCACGTGAAGGAGAAAAAATCGATATTAGGGATAAGATCGGTTTTGTAGTTACCAACAAGTACGAAGTAAGAGTAATAAAATCACCCTGTAAGGGTATAGTCGTATTCGTAATTAATATAGTGTGGGAGAAACCGGAAAAATACATACTGGCGGTAGTGAGTGAAAATGACGCTAGACAAATCACTATTAGAAAAAGTAAAAGAGACAGCATATAAGCATGCTCTTCTAAATGCCGTAAAACATAATGGTAAACCATCACTCAAAGCAGTAATAGCAAAAGTTGTTGGAGAAATACCCGAAATAAGAAAGAATGTGAAAGAGATCATCAGTATAGTGCGTGATGTCGTAGAAGAAGTCTCAAAGCTAAGTCTAGATGAACAAATAGCTATTATCAAGAAAGAATGGCCTGAGCTTCTAAGTGAGGAGAAAAGGGAAGAAAAGAAAGAATTACCACCATTACCCAATGCAGAGCCAGGCAAAGTCGTTACCAGATTTGCGCCCAATCCTGACTATGTTATCCACTTAGGAAATGCGCGGCCAGCACTTCTAAGCTACTGGTATGCTGAAAAATACCGTGGAAAGATGATACTTCGATTCGAAGACACTGATCCAAGAACAAAGGCGTCTTTTCCAGAAGCATATGAGCGTATCAAAGAAGATCTTAAATGGCTAGGGATAAAGTGGAACGAAGAATATATCCAGAGCATGCGTCTCCCCATATTTTACGACATACTCTACAAGCTTATTGAAAAAGGAGGCGCCTATGTCGACAAGTGCAAGGCTAGCGAGTTCAAGAAATACAGAGACGCTGGAAAGCCGTGTCCCCATAGAGAACTACCCGTAGAGACACATCTCGAGGAACTAGACAAGATACTAGAAGGATACTATGGGGAGGGAGAAGCTGTCATTAGGGTTAAAACAGATCTTACACATCCTGATCCCAGCGTTAGAGACTGGGTTGCCGCTAGAATAATCGATACAACCAAAACACCACACCCTATTGTCGGTGAAAAATACATTCTATGGCCAACCTATAATCTCGCAGCTGCAGTAGACGATCATTTAATGGGTGTCACACATATTCTAAGAGCAAAAGAGCATGTTAGCAATACGATAAAACAAAGCTACCTATACAATCATATGGGCTGGAAATATCCGGAAACAATACATTTTGGAAGACTGAGCCTCGAAGGAGTTATACTCAGCAAGTCTAAGATGAGAACACTGGTGAGAGAACAGGGAATGGAAGCCTACGATGATCCAAGATTCGGGACTATATCCGGCCTGCGTAGAAGAGGTATTGTGCGGGAAGCCTTATGGGAGATAATAAAAGATGTAGGAACAAAAGCCATTGATGCACACATAAGTTATGTAAATCTAGCATCTATCAACAGATCGATAATAGACCCCGTAGCCACGAGATATATGGGCGTAGCTGATCCCATATATGCTGTACTAAAGGGATTCACTGAAAACTTGAAGGCAAAGATCCCTAGGCTTCTCAACAAGAATGATTACCATGAATACATTATTAAGCCGAACACTATAGTAGCGCTTTCAGCAAGCGATCTCAAGCTGTTCCTAGACAACAATATAGTTAGACTCATGGGTCTCGGCAACTTCGCGCTAGAAAAGACAATTATCAAAGAAGAACGCTTAGCAGTAGTTCTAAAACTACATAGCATCTCACACGAAGAGGCGAAAAGATTGCGAGCACCAATCATACAGTGGGTTCTACCCAGCGAAAGCATTCATCTAGAACTAATCATACCTAAATCAATGAAGATAACACGGAAATACATGCTTATAGAGAAAAACATACTAGATAGAGAAAAACCCGGCAACCATATACAGCTGTACAGGATCGGTTTCGCCAGAATAGACTCTATAGAAGAAGATAAGGTTACAGCTATATTCTCGCATACCTGATTTTATCAAAACATTAATATACCCAAATATAGACAGTAGCTTTAGACCAGACGACCTAATTGGGAGGAGGATGAAGTATGTCCAAACCGTTCTATGTAAGGTTCGAAGTACCCGAGGAACTAGCCGAGAAAGTATATGAAGCCTTCAAAAAAGCACGAGAGACAGGCGGGAAGATAAAGAAGGGAACAAACGAGACAACAAAAGCCGTAGAAAGAGGAATCGCCAAGCTCGTAGCAATAGCAGAAGACGTCGACCCACCGGAAATCGTTGCACACCTACCACTCCTATGCGAAGAGAAGAAAATACCCTACGTATACGTACCAAGCAAGAAGAGATTAGGCGAGGCAGCAGGTATAGAAGTAGCAGCCGCGAGCGCAGCAATAATTGATCCCGCTGGTGCAAAAGACCTAGTTGAAGAAATAATCAGACAAGTACAAGAGCTAAAGGCTAAGGCTGCCAAATAAGTTCCTCGAGAACCATAAAGCGATACCACTAAATTACCAAAATATTTTTGGTAACAATCCTTTTGTGCTAGGATACGTAGTTGGTTAATAAACCACGTATACCTGAGCCGAGAAAATTATTGAAGAAAGGCAGCCAGCCAATACTATTCCTTGGTACATATGAGTAATGAAATGAATGGCATTTAATAGAACAAATAATACTTCGTTATCTCCTACCCGATAACTTTCTTGCTTCACGCTCGGTCTCACGTAGTATTAGTATATCGCCTAGTCGGACAGGTCCCTTTACGTTTCTCGTAATTATCCTGCCTTTGTCTCTGCCTTCAAGTACTCTTACTCTCACTTGTGTTATCTCTCCAGTTACACCTGTTCTTCCAATTATCTGTATAACCTCTGCGGGAAAACCTATTTCCTCGGTTACATTGATTTCCGGCTGTTCAACATAGATCTTGTTCTTCTCCTCCGACATGATCGACACCGTATTCCACTTCATTTAATCTAGCTCACACATATTTACCGACTAAGCCATTTTTATAAGATTTGTGGCAAAGCTTAAAAGGAATAAATATCCTAAACCACTCCGTAGTTAGCAAGAAGAAAAGTGTAAAGGTGAAAACATATTGCCACGGCTAACACGATGCAGCTTCTGTGGAAAGGAAATAGAGCCAGGCACCGGTCTAATGTATGTGCTAAACGATGGTTTGATCCTATGGTTTTGCAGCAGAAAATGCTATAAGAACTACCTCGTACTGAAAAGAGATCCTAGAAAGCTAAAGTGGACTCTCAAATACGGTAAACAGATGAGGTAAAAGAAGTATCTCAGTCCTTTTACAACAAAAACATACAGTATATCAGCTCTTGTTAATTAGAGGAAAAATATTCTATAAGCCAAGGCACAATACCTCTAATTGCTGGTGAGAACAATGGAGCGTACACTAGTACTTATAAAACCCGATGGAGTACGAAGAGGCCTAATAGGCGAAATAATATCAAGATTTGAGAAGAAAGGCCTCAAAATAAAAGCATTGAAAATGCTCTGGCTTACCCGAGAGAAAGCCGAGGAGTTCTACTCTGTTCATAAGGGTAAACCCTTCTTTGAATCATTAATAAAGTTCATGACTTCAGGCCCTATAATAGCGATGGTTCTCGAGGGAGATAAGGCGATATCTGTTGTCAGACTAATGATCGGTCCTACAGATGGTAGAGAAGCGCCGCCAGGAACAATTAGGGGAGACTACGCTCTCTCTAAACAGGAAAACGTTGTTCATGCAAGTGATAGCCCAGAGAGTGCTGAGAGAGAAATTAGGGTAATATTTAGTGATGAAGAAATCATTGACTGGTAATTCATCTCTAGAACACTAGACCGTAGAAGGGATCTTGTTTCTTCTTGATCTTTATTATCTCATTTAACACCATTTTCTCATCATCACTTAGCTCGCTCTTATATTTCGTTAGCCATAAACGTGCATGTTCTTTTGGTATATCTGTATAGAGAATATCTCCTTCATCAACGTGTCTACCGATCAGTATCTTACCCCTAATGCTTATCGCTACCGCTTGACCCACCCTGGCCTCTTTTAACACGTTATCACGATCCCTGATCTGCATAATAACTCCTAGTCTGAGACCATCACTCCTCATAACCGGGTATCCGGGCTTAATAACTCCGCCAAGGACCTCTATACCAACGATCGCCGGATTGCTTCTCCTGAAAACATAGCCGGGCAGAATCCTTATTTTACCTGGCCTTATCAGTGTTTCAAGTTCTTTCCTCTTCTCCTCTTCTTTGATCTTTCTAACCCATTCAGTATATTCCTCTATCAGCCTGTAAATCACATTGTGTCTGAATATCTTAACACCCTCCCTTCTAGCAAGCTCTTCGGCTTCTGGGAGAACCTTGACGTTGAAGGCTATAACAACTCCATAAAGCTTATTCTGCTTGAGCGTCACAGAGGCCTCGATAATATCGTTCTTCGAAACAGGCCCTACATCGGCGAGTCGTACAGGTATATTTTCCCTCTTCAGCGCTTCTACGACAGCTTCAAGCGTGCCTAGGGTATCGGCTTTAACGACAACACCAATATTATCAGTTTTTATCCTTATTGATTCAATCTCCTCCAGCACTTTCTTCTTATACTCATCTATGAGTTGCTCATTGGGCACAACAAGTATTGGTGAACCAGCTAGAACGCCCTCAAGGTTTGGAGCCGATATCTTGACTCCCGTTGCCGCAACGACTTCCTCTACTTGTCTAAATTTACCTTCATGAGCACGCATGTCTTGTAATGGTCTAGGCATGAGAAGTGCTCTGACCTTAGTAACTATTGCTTCGCCCTTACCACCTACAACTATTATGTCTCCCTTTCTCAATACCCCGTCATAAATTATCACATCTATTGTTGTACCGAGACCGGGTTCTTCCTTTACCTCTAGGACGACACCCCTAGCAGGCTCATTGCTAGTGACGAGTTTCTTTTTCATGAACTGCTGTACTAGACCCACAAGAAGTGCTAGGAGCTCCGGAACACCTTCTCCTGTTTTCGCTGATATCGGGACTATTGCGACCGTTCTTCTGAAGTCCTTAACACGATCAAATCTTTCCGCCATAAATCCTGCCTCATATAATTGGCCGACGAGCCTGTAAATTAGTTCGTCAAGCCTGCTGGCCACGCGTGGATCCTGTTTTCGAATAGTTTCAAGGAATGGAGCATCGGGATGAGGCTTCCAGCCCGATAATCTATCTATCTTATTAGCAGCCACTATGAATGGAACTCTTCTTTCCTTAAGTATCTCGATACTCTCCCATGTTTGGGGCTGAAAACCTTCCAAGACATCAACGACTAGTATAGCTATATCGGCTACGCTGCCCCCTCTTTTACGGAGATTTGTGAATAATTCGTGGCCAGGAGTATCGATAAACAGCAGGCCTGGGATCTCGATCTTCAGCTTGGGAAAATATTTTTTCAGCGGCTTAGCCACTTTTTCAAGCACTGATGCTGGTACTATACTGGCACCCACATGCTGTGTTATTTCTCCAGGCTCTTTCTTAGCAACTGCTGTACCCCTTATCTTGTCTAGTAGGGTTGTTTTGCCATGGTCGACATGGCCGAGTACAACAACTATTGGTTGTCTCACCCATCTCTTGATATTCTTCTCACTGGTTGACGCCATAATTATCATCCCCTCTTATCCGCTTATTCTTCAATGCCTTTATATAGTCAAGTATATTATTAACCCTGTATTGGTTCACCTAGCAATATAAATACCCCTATATACTGATAGGTTTGAAATAACCACCGGGCAACTGGTGGTGGAGAAGGTATGGCGGATTTCAAAATAGTTATATCGGATCCGGAAGCACCGAAATCCGAGGTTATCGAGAAAGTCAAAGTTGTCGGAGATGCAGAGATAGAATATAATGATAAAATGAAAGAAGGCTTCGAACTACCGATCATAAAGGTTAACGGCAAGCTAGCAGAGAAGATAAAGGCCGTACACGGCGTAGCCACTATAAGGATGATCAAACCTGATACGAAAGATAAGGTGAAGATCACCGGGAGACTCGTAATTGACGACAATATTCCCGAGTCTGAAGCACATGTTAACGCTGAACTACTCGTCAATAAGACAGGTACAAATGAACTTGAAGGCGAGATATTCAGAGCACGTGCATGGCAGATCCGCGTCAATGATGATCGTACAAAGAGAATTATCGGGCTAAGAATAGGCGACGTATTCGATGGCGAACTAGTAGGGCTCAAAGGCGTAAAAATACAGATAACGGGCGGAAGCGACAACAGTGGTTTCCCGATGAGACCAGATGTTATGGGCGGCGTCAAAAAGAGAGTGCTACTATCAGGGCCGCCGGGATTCCATCCGCGTGAAAAAGGAGAGCGCCGCAGGAAAATGGTACGTGGAAACATGGTGACTGAAGACATAGTGCAGATAAATACGAAGATCGTGTATAAGTAGGCCTACCAATATGAATACACTGATTTATTCTAGACCGTTTTTCACAGCCTATCATAAAAATATGCTAAGCTAATATAGAATCGTATTTGAGGTGAACATGTTTTGCCCTGGGAAGAAAAACAGCCTGAAGTAAACATTGGAGTAGTGGGACACGTCGATCATGGCAAGACAACGCTGGTTCAAGCCCTCACAGGGATATGGACAGCGCGGCACAGCGAAGAGCTGAAGAGAGGAATGACTATAAAGCTAGGATATGCTGACGGAAATATTGCCTATTGTGATAACCTGGAGCCTCCGGAAGCCTACACAACGGAGCCCGTGTGCCCGGATGGCTCAGAGTCTCGATTGCTGAGAAGAGTCAGCTATGTTGATGCACCAGGTCATGAAGCCCTTATGGCTACGATGCTGAGCGGTGCAGCACTAATGGATGGAGCACTTCTTGTGATCGCAGCCAATGAGCCATGTCCACAGCCTCAGACCCTTGAACACTTCGTGGCACTCGACATAATAGGCGTTAGGAATCTCGTCGTTGTTCAGAACAAGATCGATGTTGTATCTAAGGAGAGAGCCAAGAAGAATTATGAGGAAATAAGGAATTTCCTTAAGGGTACTTGGGCTGAGAACGCCCCTATAATACCCGTTAGCGCACTACATAAGGCTAATATAGACGTACTTCTCCAGGCGATCGAAGAATATATCCCTACGCCTAAAAGAGAGCTGTCAAAACCGCCACTAATGTACGTAGTACGGAGTTTCGATGTAAACAAGCCGGGAACTAAGCCGGACGAACTAAAAGGAGGAGTAATAGGAGGCTCACTTATGCAGGGCGTACTAAGAGTAGGTGATGAAATAGAGATAAGGCCGGGAGTTAGAAAACCCATAGCGCCCGGGCGCTATGTATACGAGCCCGTAGTAACCGAAGTAGTATCACTTAGATTCGGTAAATTAGAAGTAGAAGAAGCTAAGCCGGGAGGACTACTAGCTATAGGAACTAAGCTAGACCCCTCGCTTACAAAGGCTGATGCACTTGTAGGCAATGTTGTCGGGATACCGGGTAAGGTGCCCGAACCAGTAACATATCTAAAAGTCAACTATAAACTCCTACAACGCGTAGTTGGAATGAAAGAGATGGTCCAGGTAAAACCAATACAGCCACGCGAAATAATCGTTGTAACAGCTGGTACAGCGATACGCCTAGCTGTAGTCATGCGTGTAACCAGCGATTACATAGAGTTAAAACTACGCGATCCCGTCGTAGCATGGGAAGGCTCGAGAATAGCTATTAGCAGAAGAGTGCTGGGAAGATGGAGGCTGACGGGCTGGGGTATCGTAGAGGAGGCTAAACCGTGAGGAAAAAGCCCTGCATAGTGCTCGATACCAACATGTTAATGACGATAGCCAGAGGAATAAATGTTTTAGAACAGATCGAAGACATTATCGAGGCCAAGCCTGAATACATAGTATTAACACAGGTTGTGAAAGAACTCGAAAAACTAGCAAAATCGGGTAAGCCAAGCATATCAAAGCCTGCAAGACTAGCATTAGAGATCGCTAGGAGATACTGCAAAATAGTTGAAGTAGAAGAGAACGATTTACCCACAGACGATCTAATCTTACACTATGCCAAGGAACATAGATGTGGCGTAGCAACCAATGACAAAGAACTAAGAAGAAAGCTTAGAGAACACGGTATACCAGAGATATATCTTCGCGAAGAAAAAATGATGGTCGATGTAGAGGGAATAGAGTATTAACCACCGAAAAAATCATTATAATTGTATTTGTAGGTTTTTATTCAACTAAAGTAATACTTGACCAATAACAGGATATGATGCGGTGAAACGAATTGGTCTACAGAATATATAGAGTTAGAGATGTAATACGGATACCGCCCGATAAGTTCGGGAAACCTCTCGATGTAGCTGCCTGGGAAGAACTCAGAAGGAAATACGAGGGTGTGATAACTAGAAATATGGGCATAATAGTCACAGTTTTCGACGTAGACGTCGATCCTCAGGGCAAGATAATACCTGGAGACGGTGCAACATACCATAAAGTAGAGTTTACAATACTCGCTTTCTATCCATTTGTCAAAGAAGTCGTAGAGGGAGAAGTAAACACCGTCGTTAAAAACGGCGTATTTGTCGACCTAGGAGCCTCCGACGGATTCATATATATAAACCAGATCGCCGACGAGAGAATAGAATATGATCCGACACGCCCGGCACTCTTACTCAGAGACTCTAAGAGAATGATCGAAAAAGGCGATATAGTTAGGGCAAGAGTATACAATGTCGCTCCTCTACCAGGAAAAGGCCTAAGAGTACAGCTAACAATGAGGCAGCCCTACCTGGGTAATCTAAAATGGCTCAAGAAAAAGGGGTGAACATAGTTGCCTATTAAACGAAAACCGTTCAAAGCCTGTAGAAAATGCAAAGCCCTAGTAGATAAAGAAGTTGAGATCTGTCCCATCTGTGGTTCAAACGATTTTACAGATGAGTGGGAAGGAGTAGTAATAATAATCGATCCAGAAAAATCATTAGTTGCCAAAATGCTTGGTATAGAAAAACCCGGTAGATACGCGATCAAAGTTGCATAACGACGGTACACCATTACTTATTTTAAGACTACCCAAGGACTTACGTAGATACTTTACATATCCGCATGGATTACTTATCATTAATGAGAAACCGGGTTTTCTCTTCAAATGTGACATCAAAGCCGATTATTTGGTAGGGGATATAGTATCAAAGTATTTCCACGGCGATGTAAAGATATTAGATCTAAAAACACGTAGAAGAATTAAGACTGCACCAGACAAAGTAGATTATAATAACCAATTAATAATCAATCCTCCAGGCACAGTATCACAGAATTCAAGAACACTCATAACAACAGCTATAGATAAATTCATAGTGAAAGGTGAAGAGGATCTGATAACAATGGCTATATCATTAACAATTCATGGAAAAACAATCATATACGGGTATCCGAGATATGGTGCAGTCATAACTATTGCTGACACCATTAAGGCTCGACGATTACTTAAAAGATTTAAACCAGACATAGTGTTCTTAAATAAGGTGAATACTAAACCGAAAAGAGAGATAAACAAAAGGAATGGGGGATAATGGTTTGGGAAAACAGCTACAATTAGGGGAATACACTGCCGAAATAGTAAAGGAATGGTATAATCCGCTAGTTAAGAGAAAAGAGTTAATTGTAAGGATAGCACACATAGGCCGAACAACTCCCTCAAGAGGCCTTATACGTGTAGAGCTTGCGAAAGCTTATGGTGTTGATGTAGAGAGAGTTTATGTTAGAAAGATAGATACCGAGTACGGTATGGGCGTGTCGAATGTCGAAGTACACATTTATGACACTTCTGAGAGAGCCAAGGCGTTCGAACCGCCTCACGTAATAAAAAGAAATGAATACGCAGCACAATCCTATCAGCTAGAGCAAATGATGAAGGAACAGGGGATGGGGTGAGCTAATTGGCCCATGTACATAAGCTTTACGAGTTCGACTACAATACAGGCACGATAAAACCGAAGAACAAGAAATGCCCGAAGTGCGGAAGCTTCATGGCATTCCACAAAAAACCTATTCCTCGGTGGCACTGTGGCAAATGCGGTTATGTAGAGTATGTAAGGGAAAAGAAATAACAATGTATGTCTTACTCAATGCTTTTCCAGTTATATTTCTCCAGTACATATCTCACCATATCTAAAGCTTAAACCCAGCATGTTTCGTTAGAATCGAAAAAGAGTAGATATAAATTGACGATCGTTCTAGGAATAGAGTCAACAAGCCATACGCTCGGCATCGGCATAGTGGAAAAGAATAATTCAAGTATAAGAATACTAGCGAACGTATACTCTAAATATATTCCAGCAAAAGGAGGAATACATCCACGCGAAGCATCTCTTCACCATGCAAGAGAGGCGCCACAAGTCCTAAAATCGGCTCTGGACAAAGCTGGCATACATATCGGAGATGTCGATGGCATTGCTGTAGCTTTAGGTCCGGGTCTGGGACCATGCCTACGAATAGGCGCTACTCTCGCTAGATTCCTAGCTTCCTATTACTCAAAGCCCTTAATACCCGTTAATCACGCAGTAGCTCATATAGAAATAGGCAAATTCGTGGCTGGGTTCGCTGATCCGCTCATAATATATGTTTCAGGCGGCAATACTCTAATCGCTATTCAGAGAAAGAAAAGATACAGAGTTCTAGGAGAAACCCTTGATATACCTCTTGGAAACCTCCTAGATACTTTTGCCCGCGAAATAGGGTTAGCGCCACCCTATGTTGTTAACGGTAAACACCAGGTAGACATATGTAGTGAATGGGGCTCTAACTTCATAGACCTCCCATACACTGTTAAAGGAATAGACCTTAGTTTTTCAGGATTATTAACGGCAAGCCTAAAACACGCTGAAAAAGCACGATCTAAGAAAGAACTCGGAGATATCTGCCTAAGCCTACGAGAAACAGCGTTTGACATGATAGTCGAAGTAGCTGAAAGAGCATTACTTCTCACAGGTAAGAAAGAAGTTCTGCTGGTCGGCGGTGTAGCATCGAATACTGTACTACGTCAAAAACTAGAGGCAATGGCTACACTGCACGGCGCCAAATATAAGGGAACACCACCCGATGTATCTGGGGATAACGGGGCAATGATCGCCTATACAGGTCTATTATTACTTCTCCATGGAGTAACTATTGAGCCCGAAAAAGCATTCATTAAACAAAGATGGCGTCTGGACGAGGTAGATCTACCATGGCTTCCAGACTAACATTAATCAGCGAGGGCGCTGAAGCAAAGATCTATCTTCTCGAAGCCCTTGGCACTAAGCTAATAGTAAAACATAGGATCAGTAAACCATACAGACACCCCTTATTCGATAAGTTATTCAGAGAAAGAAGGACTAGGACAGAGGCAAAAATACTTGCTAAACTATACTTATCTGGGCTACCTGTGCCTGCACCCCTATTTGTCGACCCATTTAACTCCATCATAATAATGGAGTACGTATTCGGTATTAAGCTTTCAGATACAATAGAATTCCTTACCACTAAGACCATATGCACTATAGCATCTAGACTCGGAGAATATGTGGGAAAGATGCATAGCCTCAAAATCTATCATGGAGACCTCACATTAGCCAATATACTATATAATGAAAGAACCGACGGGATCTACATAATCGATTTCGGCCTTGCAGGACATAGCACGGATATCGAAGAATATGCTATTGATATACACCTTATAGAACGTAGTATAAACGCCCTGGCACCCGAAATAACCGAGTTGTTTATGAAGAATTTCTGGAATGGATATGCAAAGACATATAGCGAAAAATACCGGGAAATCAAGGATAGGGTGTATGAGATCAAGCTAAGAGGAAGATATATTGAAGAAAGACTGAAGAGGAGATTAGAACATGAAAGATATAGCTAACCAGTACGAAATATTATTTATTACTGGTAACAAGCATAAGTATAGTGAAGTTCTCCCGATCGCTGATAGACTAGGCTTCAGAATTCTTATGAAGCCAGGCTACAAATTAGAAATACAATCCAATAAGCTCGAAGAAATAAGCTTAACAGCAGCTCTTGAAGCATATAAGTATCTAAAGAAGCCATTAATGGTAGAAGATGCAGGGCTTTTCATAGATGCATTAAACGGTTTCCCAGGACCATATAGTAGTTACGTCTTCAAGACTTTGGGATGCGATGGAATACTAAAACTAATGACGGGGATCACCACTCGTAATGCTGTATTCCGTTCAGTGGTAACACTGATCTATCCGCCATTCATAATAGTTGAACAAGGCGTGTGTCCCGGAACTATAGCTAGTGAGAAGAGAGGAGAAAGAGGATTTGGTTTTGATCCAATTTTCGTCCCGGAAAGAGACAATAGAACTTTTGCAGAAATGAGTATAGAAGAGAAAAACCGTTACTCACATAGGGCAAAGGCTGTGAGAAAAGCTCTTCAAAAACTCAAAAAATTATTAGAGCAAATATCCGACATAAATTTAAATGCCCCGTAAACTATTAACCGGGATAGGTGAGGAATAAACAAGTACTGGTGCTTAACCGTGAACAAGAAACGAGATAAGGGACAATCACACTCTACGAGGCCGGCTAGAGCAGGGCCGCCGAAATGGTTGAAGCTCGATATGAGCCCTAATGATGTCGAGCTACTAGTAGTTGAGTTAGCGAAGAAAGGATATACTCCATCAATGATTGGCATAATACTTCGAGACCAGTACGGCATACCTCTGGTTAAACAGGTAACAGGGAAGAAACTCGTTAAAATACTTGAAAAACACGGTGCTAATCTACCAATACCTGAAGACCTATTATTCCTTATGAAAAAAGCTGTTAATCTCCGAAGACACTTAGAGGAGCATCCTAAGGATTACCATGCAAAGAAAGGTCTAATGGATCTGGAGTCTAAGATACATAGACTGGTAAAATACTATAAGAGAATAGGGAGATTGCCGCCGGACTGGAAGTATACACCAGACCAGGCAAGGCTAATCGTATCCAGCTATATCTAATGATATTTATGTTATCTCTAATGAGGATATTTTCAATCCCATATGAACACATGACACAGAAAATGTTTTTGTGAAAGCATACGACAATAATCCACAAGGGATGTATCTCTTGGAAAAAAGCATACCAGTACTTATCAATACTGCTAGAGAATATGGATTTCTAAGAATCATACCTCTAACAGATCTAGACTCTTTAATCGCTTCTAGTATATTGGCAAAAAACCTTAATGAGCACGACATACACACAGTGATTAACCTGGACTTGAAAACCTGCCTTGAAACCGATGAGCCAACTATTCTCTTTAATATTCCTAAACCAGCAAACGCCAAGAAGAACTGCTATCAGCTACTGGTAGATACTAGAGAAAGTAGTCTGTCGTCATACATTATAACAGGTCTAGAAAACTACTGGATAGTCTCTGATTACGATAAACTACTGGCTATTCTTGCAGGAATATATAGGGAAAAAGATCTTGGTAAAGAAGGATTCAGAGGACCGGAAAAGAAGTTTCTCCAAGAACTTATCGATAATGATAAAGCCGAAATAGACTTCGGTTTTCGGTTCTGGGGATGGAAGAAGAGAAGTCTTGCTGAAATGATCACATACACCCTTATACCATTCCTACCAGGATTAACTGGTGAGTATGATCAAGTAGTGTCGTTCCTAAAGAAGATATTTAATACAGATGATATTACCGGACTGAATTATTCGTCAATATTTCTCGAAGAAGAACCCGAGAGAGCTAAGAAATTCGCTGCATCACTATACGAAGCCCTTGATATAGATGAAGATATCCGTAAAACCATTCTTCTAAAACTGATAGGTTTCACTTACTATTTCCATATAGGAGACACTAGGCTTGAAAGTTTTGAAACACTAGGCTCACTTATAATCTATGAATCCCTTAGGCGCAGCTCAATAGATCTAATATCTAATATTTCGCTTGACCCAAACGTGTTATATAACATTATCTCCTTATACGACCACTACATAGACATCATAGCTAATGAAGTATCTCATGGTATTAGATTATGGCTTAATGCTAAAAATATTGAGACAGATAATATTGAGAGACCAGACATATATGTGGATATTATAAAGAGCTTAGGAATCGAGGAGCAGAAACCTATCAGTATAGTCAGTGGTGGGCGTAATATTACTGTTGCTAGAGAACTACTCCGTATAGGTAAAAACGTAGAACACGTTATACAAGTCTGCGATGAGCTACAATTATGTGAAGTATGAGGAGCTATTAACTATGTACAAGGCATACTTCAAAATGATAAGTAATGATGTTAGGAAAGTTCACGCCATATGGACAGCATTGCATCCCGACAATATGGTTACCCCATCCTATATGGATATATCTGAAGAAATAGATAGAGGAACATACGTTGTAAAAATAATAATTAATGAAAAATCACCCAAACGTTTTGATAGTCTCCGTGGAACACTAGATGACATAGCGTGTTTAGTTGAGCTTATCCAAAACACGATCAATATTCTAGAAGAGAGGCAAAATTCATAAAGTCTTATATAGCCCCAATTAAATGGAAAGAGTCTTAGTAAGTAAAAAGTGTGAGAGGACGGATCATGCCCGCACGGAGAAAATTTGCTATCCGTGATAAATGGAAGCTCAAAAAATGGTACACTGTAATAGCACCACCAATATTCGGAGAAATATCTATAGGTACAACCCCGGCCGACGACCCATTGAAACTGATCGGCAGAGTTATGGAGACCACATTATACGATATAACAGGCGACATAACACAGGTCCACATAAGACTATATTTCCAGATAATCAAGGTTGAAGGAGACAAGGCATATACGAGATTCAAGGGACACGAAATATCCAGAGACTATATGAAGAGCCTCATCCGAAGAAAGAGCAGTAAGATACAGGGAATATTCAATGTCGAAACAAAAGACCAGTATAAGCTCCGCCTAACCATTGTAGCTCTAACAAGCTATAGGTGCAAGACAAGCCAGAAAAGAGCCATAAGAAAGATAATGGAGGAATACGTTAAGTCGAAAGTACCACAGCTAACGCTCGATGAACTAATACAGGAGATGCTGTTCGGCAGAATGAGTGCTGAGATAATGGAGAGAGCACGCAAGATCTATCCTATACGTAAAGTAGAAATATACAAGTCTAAACTACTAATGATACCAACTCCTGAAGGCCCCAAGCCTGCAGTAGTTGTATCACCGCTACAGCAGAGAAGGTAAAGAACGTAACCTTATTTTAGAAAAAGTAACAATACACTAATTCACCAAGCTTTGATCTCTAAACACATAGAGGAGCCGATAATGTGTTTACATGAAAAATCATTTGATCTCCTCATTAAGACAGGTCTAGGTTTTGAAAAGATAGTTGCGTCCAGGATAAAAGAATATGATGAAAAAACCATCGTGATCCCTTGCCCGAAGAACTTCAAAGGCCTAGTGCTCGTAAAGCATGGTGAGCGCAGTATAGATGAACTAATAAATTATATCAAAAACAATGTCGTCGAAGCAGACAAGATAATCCCCATACTAGCCGAAACCGTTGCCGAGCCAGAGAAAATCGCAGAAGCTACAGCAGAGTTGTCTAGAGAACTCATAAAGCCTTCTGAAACGTTTGCTGTTAGGACAACTCGTCGAGGAAAACATAGGTTTACAAGCATAGATGTTAATGTAGTAGTAGGGGATTATGTCCGCCGCGTCACTGGTGCTTCAGTAGACTTGAAACACCCTGATAAGATTGTATTAGTCGAGATAATACAGGATAGCGCATACATAAGTGTTCTTCCCGGAAGCTTCGAATATCACAAGTTATCGCCAGGTAAAAAACCTATCTACGGGATATTCAAGAAATTCTCAGTTATTCAAATGCCTTATTTCGGCCCTAAAGATGCTGTCAGGAATATGGGTAGGAGAATCGGCAGAGAGGTACAGAATTTTGAAGTAGGCGAACTGGTGATAGCGCCTGCTGGTATAGTTGACGGTGTACAGCTCGCCGAGTTTATACTTAGTGTCGAAGAAGGGATACGTTCTAGATACGAGATCCAGAAAAGAAGTTATCATCGCAAAACACGTAAAGTACCTGTTAAAGTACAAGATATACATCAACTGGTTCGTGATCGTTATGACGAGGTAATCATAGTTTTCGAACCTGAGGGAAAATACGTATTAGATGTAGCGGATGAGCTCGAAAAACTGATCCTTAGATCTAAGAAAAGAGTAAATTTGCTTTTCGGATCCAGAGAAGGGATCCCACTCGGAATATATAGGTTCGCTGATCTCGTAATAGATATTGCTCCAGGAATTACTTTATCAACCGACTACGCTGCCGCCGCAGGACTTATAGCTTTGGCAACAGTCCTTTATAACAGGTTGGATAGAATTGAAAGCGGTGCTCCTAGCAGCGGGAAAGGGAGAGAGACTCTGGCCGATAACGGAGACTATTCCTAAACCTTGTATCCCGATATTGTGTAAGCCTTTAATCCTATGGCATATTGAAGCGCTAGAGAGTATATCTGATATTGATGAAATTATCGTTGTTGTCGGGTACAAGAAAGAGAAGATAATCTCGCTTATAAAATCTACACGAACCAAGAAAAAGATCAGATTCGTAGATCAGGGAGAAGAACTTGGAACAGGCCATGCAGTGAAGAAGGCAATCGAAAAAATTGGAAATATTAACGACAGTGTTTTGATAACATATAGCGATCTCTTTCTCGGCGATTGGCAATTATACTCCAGACTCGCAGATCTTGGTAGTAACGCTATAGTTGGCGTAAAAGTTCCTGATCCAGAAAACTATGGAGTACTATATGTTAGAGAAGATAATCTCCTTGAAAAAATTATAGAAAAACCTTCAAACCCTCCTTCAAACCTAATAAATGCAGGTATATATCTTGTCCGGTTAAAAGATATCATGGAATACATTAACACGCCTCTGAGTCCACGTGGCGAGATAGAATTTACTGATGCTTTAAACAAAGCTGTGAACGAAGGCGGTATTTCTATATCAGTTGTTTCTATTGATAAAGGATTATGGGTAGATGTAGGGCTTCCCTGGAATTTGCTCGAAGCGAATAAGCTTGCTCTTGACAAGTTCCTTGTTGATACCTCTATTTCAGATAAGGTGTATTCGCACGTATACATAGATGGAAAAGTATACATTGGCAAAAACACTATACTGAAACCTGGAACCTACATTGATGGCCCTGCATATATAGGTGATAACGCTAGGATAGGGCCGAACACAAGGATAAGGCCATATACAGTAATATGTAATAATGCAAGAATAGGTTTCTCTGTAGAGATCAAGGCTAGTCTGATCATGGAGTATGCTAAGATAAATCATTTCGCCTACGTAGGTGATTCGATAATATGTGATCATGTAAACCTAGGAGCGGGTACGATGATTGCGAACCTAAGATTCGATGATAAACCCGTTAAATCACTCATTAAAGGCAAAATGATCTCAAGCGGGAGGAGAAAGTTCGGCGCAGTTATAGGATCACATGCAAAGACCGGGATTAATGTTTCCATATTACCGGGTGTGAAGATCGGGTGTTATTCATGGGTTTATCCGGGCGCCATAGTAGCACAAGATGTGCCTTCACATAGTTTCTATAAGGTATCAATAAAACCCTATATAACACCAATAAGAACCGAGGAGTAATAGCTATGAAGATGAAAACGGAGGATTTCAAGAAAAAATTTCCGCATCTAGCTAAAGAGATCCTAAACGATGAACAACAGTTGACTCTGAGAGTAGATATTAAGATGCCTGATCCTTGGCGGGGATATACCCCTGGTATCGAAGACTATATTCGTAGGTGCAAAACGGTCGATGAAGCATTGAAAGTTATAGAGTATCTCGAAAAACACGGAGAAATAAACCGTGAAGAAGCAGATAACTACAAGAAACTATTACTAGAAAAAGGATTATCCTATTTCGGACCCAGAAAAGAAGACGATTATTACTATAGGAAGGCACAGGATTTTTGGAATAGACTGCGTAGAAAATCTATCGATGCGCAGCGGCGGCAACGATCTTAATTACATCATTATCTTTAAGAACATAGTCTTCTCCGATTCTCTCGCCTGTCTTAGCATTGATAGCGTATAGAAAGGTCTTGCCCAGATCCGTATGTATCATATATGCTAACTCTATAGCGGTCGTACCTTTAGGTACTAGGTATGCGTCAGGTAAAACCCTGCCAGAATGATCAGTGTATTTCCTATGATCCTCTACCGGGTAGACAACAATAAGTTCTAGCACATCAAATATGGCCTTATTCAATAATTCTTGCACACCGGTCGAACCATATTTATCCAGTACTTTCTTCTTCACAAGCTCTAATGCTTTTTTCTGCTGGGCCGTCAGTTTTTCCGGAGCAACTACATCGTAGCTATCTTCACCTGGAATATAACGTATTAGTCCGGCAGCCGCTGCTTTTCTCAGAATTAATTCGGCTAATGCACTAATGGGTACAACCATGTCTTCACCGAACTCTGCTTTCAGTCTCTCTATGTTTTTCTCAGCATAGGGTAGATCCATCTTGTTTGCAGCAATAATTATTGGTTTACTTAAACGTCTCAATGTCTTCGCAAACCTTACAACATCATCTTTACTCCATTTAAGCAGCTTTACAGGGAGATTCAATGTATTGATCGTCTCAACCACTTTTTGCTTACTAATGCTGAGGCCCGAGAGAGCTTGAGAAAGTAGTTCAACCGGGTCACGTACGCTATATAAGTATCTAGAGATCTTATTCTCCCATAGGCGCAGAATAACCGATGTGAACCACTTATCTACTTCTTCTTGGATCAGTCTAGCTTCTTCGACAGGATCGTATGTTCCAGGAGATGCCGGCGTCCCGTCCGGAGCAGTAGAGCCACTAGCGTCAACAACGTGTATTAGTACATCGGCCTGTCGAAGATCATCCATGAATTTATTACCTAGACCACGTCCTTCACTGGCACCTGGAATTAAGCCTGCAACATCCATTATTTTAACAGGTATGAATCGATAACCATTAATGCACATGCCTGTCCTGGGATTACATTCCTTAAGACCTAGTTCTACATGAACACATCTTTTCTTAACATATCCTACTCCTACGTTTGGCTTGATCGTTGTAAATGGGTGATTCGCTATTTGTACAGGAGCAAGCGTTAATGCTGCGAATAATGTTGATTTACCAACATTTGTCTTGCCTATAATACCCACTATCTTTTCTGGAGGCGGCAAAACTTTCACCATGGTCTTTACAAAGATATAGCTATATAAGAAGAGTGTGTTCAAGCTTTATAAACCCAAATCTAATATGATATTGGACTAGCAAGGAGTAAGAGATGGTGTAAGGATAATGGTAAAAAGTATGTATCACTTCATCGCGGAGCTATGGAAACGACCATACGATGGAGAAATGAAAGAAGTTATGAAACAGAGACTCATAAAGTGGAGAAGAGAGCCAGCAGTAATCAGGATCGATAGACCGACACGTCTCGACCGGGCAAGAGCCTTAGGCTACAAGGCAAAACCAGGATTTGTAGTTGTAAGAGTACGTGTTAGAAAAGGAGGGCTACGGAAACCGAGGCCAAATAAGGGTAGACGCCCTAAGAGAATGGGTATCTATGGTTTCGCCCCGGCTAAGAGCCTTAGATTAATCGCTGAAGAAAGAGCTGCGAGGAAATACCCTAACCTAGAGGTACTTAACAGCTACTATGTAGGAGAAGACGGTAACTACAAATGGTATGAAGTAATACTAGTAGACCCACATCACCCCGCTATATGCAATGATAAAGACATCAACTGGATATGTGAGAAACAGCACAAAGGCCGTGTATTCAGAGGATTAACAAGTGCTGGCAAGAAGATGAGAGGACTTAGGAAGAGTAGAGGATTAAAGTACACCATAAAGCATAAGTGGAAGAAGAAACAGCGTGAGAGAATGCTTAGAAAGAGGCATGAGGCAAGCCGCGGAGCACGTGATCCATGGCAGGTAGCCGCTAAAAAGGCAGAAGAGTGAAAATGGAGCCTCGAATAAATGAAGTTATAATTTCTAGCCATTGCCATATAACGGAAAATCCTAACAGAGTTAAAAAAGCTATTTTAAACATTATTCCTCCGGAACTAAGAAGTATTCTTTCATCAAAACTGATAGTGGAAAAGGTATATGGATTCTACGGAAACGAGATTAGAATACTAAGTCTAAGAGTACCGAGCACGGAGGCCGTCAAAATAATAAAATACTTGGCGAAAACCCTATCGAGTATCGATAGGTCAGTTATAAGGGCGAGCCTTGATCTGAGGTATGACTCGAAATCAAACAAGTTATATCTAAGATTCAATAAACAACAAGCATACAAGGGAAGAATAGTTATCGATGATTCTGATGATGTGGTTAAGGTAATAATATCGTTTCGGGGCAGACATAAACTTAATGATATAAAGGCTTTACTTAAGGATCTGGGGCTGATCTGAGAGGTTGAACATACCTTTAATAGATATAGGTAGCCTCTGCCATAGCGATAAATGCTTAGAAACTTATGCATTACTGGGCTATAGAGCAGCATGTATACATGGGCTCAAACACAAGATTATTAGAAAAGATGGGTTTATTGCTGTTAGAAAATCTATCGTACACGGTGAAAGGCAGAAAGAGCTCAAGAACATTATTAAGGAGGAAAAGAAGTATTCGTTCATCATCTCTGTAACCCCGTTATCTATCGAGGCTTCCCGTTTCGCTGCACGTGATGGTAGGGTCGACACCGTTGTACTAGCCCCTGAAAGCATACGTTATATTGATAAAACCGAGATAACTATGCTGAAGCGCTTCTCTAAACCGTTGGAGATCCCTATTAATATACTAATGTCGCAACCCCCAAGCATTAAGGCAATGATCCTGCGTAGGATAGATCTAGCGCTAAAATACAGTGTACCGATTATTCTTAGCTCTGGTGCTGAGGAGTGGAATGAAATACTTCCTCCTATATCTTTCATTGCTCTGGGAAGCATTATTCTAAATAATTTGATGAAAGAAGTCATGGTAATGCTCACTAATTATACTAGAGAACTTATGGCTAAGAACGGTGTTCACATATGATTCAGCAACTCATATTATATGTGATATCGATCGCTGCAATAACAATTAGTTTAGGTTCTCTATTGTTTCTAATCACCAGAATAAAGAAGATCGAAGTAAGACTACAGTTTATATACAAATTGCTAAGCATGAAGAGGGCGAAAAAACCCGGAAGGGTAAGGAAACGATACATAGTATTCGCTATTATATCAGAACATGATCTAGAGAAGAAAGAAGTTGAAAAAGCTATAAGAGATACGTGGAGGAAAGTATTCGGAGAACTATCACTCGCTAGAGCAGATCCACAACTAATATATTTCGAACCCTCAATACAGAGGGGAATCATTAGAGTCAGACATACTTATAAAAAAGACTGTCTAGCGATACTCGGCCTAATTCACGAAATAAACAATGTGAAATGTATTCTGGTACCTATCACTACCTCAGGAACCCTTAAGAGGGCACAGAAGAAACTATACATGCTACGAAGAGATCTACAACCAAAATAAAGTAAAAAATACCCTCTAGATTATTTACTAGAACAGGATGATGAAGCCGCTCCAAACACGAACGATGAAGACCTCGCGACGAACTGACTCCTATAAAAGGATAATAAGGATAAACACATTTGTAAAAAACTACTGGGTGCGGGGGTGCCCGAGCCTGGTCAAAGGGGGCGGACTTAAGTCCAGGTACCTGGGGGGAGATCCGCTGGCGTAGGCCTGCGTGGGTTCAAATCCCACCCCCCGCACCAAGTAATTAAGGACCAAGCATTATGTGTTCCTCAGAACCCGTTATCTCCTCATCTTGATTCAGGAGTCGGACTCTTCATCACCGGTGCATGCTCCTGTAACAAATTTAATATTGCCCTCTAAAACATTAGGTTTAGAGGTAGAATAATATTTTAATATTGAGGGATGCTTTCATGGGTCTAGGCATATCAGCCGCGGCAGCATACGATAGAGCGATAACAATATTCTCGCCTGACGGGCGCTTATACCAGGTCGAATACGCGTTTGAAGCGGTAAGGCAGGGATGGACAACAATCGGTATTAGAGGCAAAGAAGGAGCTGCTGTAATAGTTGAGAAGAGAAAGATATCACCATTAATGGATACTTCACCTATACAAAAGATCTTCAAGGTCGACGACCATATCGGAGCCAGCTTTGCAGGAATAGCGAGTGATGGCAGAGTACTTGTTGATTACGCCCGCCAACTAGCCCTGCTTCACAGATTCTATTACGACGAGCCCATTACTGTTGAATACCTTGCTAAGCAAATATGTGATATCAAACAGGCATATACACAGCACGCTGGCGTTAGGCCGTTCGGAGTAGCTGTTATATTTGTAGGTGTAGATGAGAATGGGTCCCAACTAATAATGACAGAACCTAGTGGAAGATATATGAGCTATTATGCAGTAGCACTAGGTGCGAAAAGCAATGCAGCGACAGAATATCTTGAAAAACACTACAAGTACGACGTACCCATACGGGAGACTATAAAGATAGGTATCACAGCACTCATAAAAGCACTTGAGAAGAAAATCGAGGCTTCGAATCTGGAAATAGGATATATCGATGTTAAAACCAAGGTATTTAAGATACTAAGTACCGATGAGATCGCAGAATATCTAAAGGAAATCGAGTCTCAACAAACATAGTATAAGTAACCATATCAGACTACTTTTCAACTATATTTTCCTCGGTGATATCATGTCTGGAAAATATGTGATCGCTCGTTTTGAGTATAAGGGGCATAGATTCGAGATCCTAGTAAATCCTGATTTGGCACTTAAGGTTAAGGAAGGAAAACAGGTAAATATTGATGAACTGCTCGTAGGAGATATAGTGTATAAAGATGCTAGAAAAGGCTTGAAGGCTTCACCAGAATCCCTTAGAAGCGTTTTCGGAACTGATGATATTAAGAAGGTAGCGATCGAGATCATCAGAAGGGGAGAAATACATCTTACTGCCGAACAAAGAAGAAAACTGTTAGAACTAAAGAAAAGACAAATAATTAACCTCATAGCAAAGAACGTGATAGATCCTAAGACGAAACTACCCATACCTCCTAAGAGGATCGAATTAGCTATGGAGCAAGCCAGAGTATCTATTGATCCGTTCAAACCTCCCGAAGCACAATTTGAAGAAATAATATCAAAAATATCGAGGATAATCCCAGTAAAAGTTGCAAAAGCTTATATAGCTGTAAAGATCCCACCGCAGTATTCCGGTAAAGCATATAAGGTCCTTTCATCATTGGGCACTATAAAAAGAAGTAATTGGCTTAGTGATGGAAGCCTTCTCATAGAGCTTGAGATCCCTGCAGGTATGCAGGATGAAGTCATAGATAAGTTGAACAAATTAACACATGGATCGGCACAGGTAAAGGTTTTACATGTAAGGTGATCAACGTGTCCAGTAATCTGAAAATACTAGTAGCAGATAGACAAATTGTAAGACCGGGCGATATACTCGCCATTATGGAACAGAAGATCATGAAGCCGATGTATAATCCCGAAAAACACGTTTATATCTATGAAGACAAAATAGTATCGGCTGTTCTAGGACTTGCTTCAATCACAGATAATGATGTATCAGTAATCCCGCTGGAAGGCAGATATTTCCCAAAAGTAGGGGATACTGTTATCGGATTAGTAGTAGGCGTAGGAATAACTAACTGGATTCTTGATATAAGAGCTCCATATAAAGCAGTACTGAACGCCGGCGAAGTCATCGAGAATTTCAGCCCCATAACAACGAATCTGAGAGACTATATTGACGTAGGCGATTACATTGTAGCTAAAATAGCTGTGTTCGACCGAACACGCGATCTCTTGCTGACTGTTAAGGGCAAAGGATTAGGAAAAATAACGGAAGGAATAGTAATAGAGATCGAGCCTAGCAGGGTGCCCAGAGTTATTGGGAAAAAAGGAAGTATGCTAAATCTCTTAACGAGTAAAACGGGATGTAACATACTTGTAGCACAAAACGGTGTCGTATGGATAAGGTGTAAGGACGAGAAGAGCAGCGAGATAGCCGTTAAAGCAATAAGACTAATAGAGTCAAGAGCTCATATGCGAGGTTTAACCGAGCAAGTCAGGATGTTTCTAGATAAAGAACTTGCATAAGAGGAAATGGGTGGGAAATAAATGATTGAGAAACCCGTCCTTATCAGAGACGATGGATTAAGGCACGATGGTAGAAAACCAGAGGATCTCAGACCGATCAAGATGCAGGTCGGGATACTGAAAAACGCTGATGGCTCGGCATATGTGGAATACGGAAAAACAAAAGTCGTTGCCGCTGTATACGGTCCCAGAGAAGTTCATCCAAGACACTTAGCATTACCTGATAGAGCGCTTATTAGATGCAGATACCATATGGCACCGTTCTCAACGAGCGATAGGAAAAGCCCCGCGCCTAGTAGGAGAGAAATAGAGTTGTCAAAAGTTATTAGAGAAGCACTTGAAGCAGTGATCTTCAGCGAACTATATCCTCGTACAAGTATAGACATTTTCATAGAAGTGCTCCAAGCCGATGGGGGAACGAGAACAACTGGATTAACCGCAGCATCACTCGCACTCGCTGATGCAGGCATTCCTATGAGAGATCTAATAGCTGGAGTAGCTGTGGGAAAAGTTGATGGAGTACTAGTGCTTGATATAGACGAAGTAGAGGATGAATACGGTGAGGCGGACATGCCAATAGGATACGCTGCGAGCATTGATGAAATAATGCTATTGCAGCTTAACGGCGTTCTAACCCCTGAGGAATTTAGAAGAGCTATTGAGCTCGCTAAAGAAGGGGCTAGGAGAATATATGATCAAATGAAGAAGACTCTACACGATAAATATCTTAGAATAATCGAGAAATGAGGTGTAAAACATGTCTCTCACACCAACAAAACAACCAATAATTCCGAGAATAAAGAGAGAAACAATAAAGAGCCTGATCAGATCAGGCGAACGAATAGATGGGAGAAAACCCGAAGAATATAGGAAGATACAGGTATGGCTAAACCCCGTTCCTAAAGCCGAGGGAAGCGCCCTCGTCAAACTAGGAGATACAACGGTCATGACAGGCACCAAGCTAGAAATAGGAACACCGTTCAGCGACAGGCCTGATGAGGGAGTACTACAAGTACATGCAGAATTCGTCCCACTGGCATCACCGTCGTTCGAACCAGGACCACCAGACGAAAACGCTATCGAGGCCGCCAGAGTAGTTGACAGGTGTCTCAGAGAGCCCAGAGCAGTAAAACTCGAGGATCTCGTCATAATACCGGGCAAAAAGGTATGGCTCGTATTCAACGATATCTACTTGCTCGACCACGACGGCAACGTAATAGATGCGAGCATGTTATCAACAATGCTAGCACTCAACACGGCTAAAATACCTAAGATCGTAAGCATAGAGGATGATAACGTCATAATAGACAAGACAGTGAAAGAAAGACCTCTACCTATAAACCTTAACGTAGTAACTGTATCAATCGGGATCCTTGAAGGATACATGATCGTTGACCCGACACTAGAAGAAGAAATAGTTCTCGATACAAAAATAGTGATAGGCGTAGATGAGAAAGGAAGAATAGTCGGGATCCAGAAAACAGGTATGGAGGGTATAAAGCCTAGTCAGCTTGACGACATAATAGAGTTAGCTCTGAAGAAGGCTCAAGAACTACATGCGATCCTAAGAGAAGTATTAAATAATCCAAATGCATACACTACTCCACTAGTCTTGCAGTAAGAGGCGC
>Ga0256835_1000441_pt1 | contig 31366 bp, 30 predicted proteins | sample PIR30metaG_FD_185972 | JGI IMG/M metagenome (GOLD analysis project Ga0256835, IMG submission 185972) | Hydrothermal vent microbial communities from East Pacific Rise, Pacific Ocean - PIR-30 | ecosystem: Environmental > Aquatic > Marine > Hydrothermal vents | place: Pacific Ocean: East Pacific...
ATCAATACCGAATTCTTCTATACCACCAGTTTCGAGGAGCTTGTGTCCAGGACTATCTACGGCCTGGTAGCTGACAAGATAAACAGCATTGTTCCTATTGTCCCCGATCTTCTTCAAGTAATAAACGCTTGGACCTCCCTTGAGCATTCCGGCAGATGATATTATAACGGTGGGTCTACGCCAGATCTTCCTCCTATCCTGCCATCCTCTCACAAACTTTACGTGCTCAACGACTTTCTGGAAGAGGCCGGGATCACGTAAGTAGGTTTTGTGACGGAGATAAATGCTCGTTATTTCCCTGCTCATACCATCAATGTAGATCTCGGCACCCGGGACTTCAGCGTGGACGAGACACATTACCTCCTGCGTCCTACCAACACTGAATGCTGGGATCAATACAGTGCCTCCCGAATCAAGTACTTCTTCAATAGCAGCTGCAAGACGGTGCTCGGTCTCATGGCGTGGAGGGTGCTTGGTGCTACCGTAAGTAGACTCAATGATCAACGTATCTATCTTAAGTGGCCAGAGCTCAGCTTTTGATAACGTCCATGTCTGTATAGTATTGATATCACCTGTGTACAGTATCCTATGCCCACTAGGAGTCTCTAGGTATACCATAGAGCTTCCTAATATGTGTCCAGCACTAGTTAATAATACCCTGAATCCTCCAAGCTCATATTGCTGACCATATTCTGCCGTGACAGCCTTAGAGCTCATATTCTCAACTTCTTCGAGATCATAATCGATATAGAAAGCATTGATCTTTAAGAAATCCCTGATAAGGAGACGGCCTATATCTAGGGTTGGTTTAGTCATTACTATAGGCGGATGCCCTGTGATGTATAGGAGTGGAGCGGCACCTATATGGTCAAGATGTGCATGAGTAATAATAACTCCGCTTAGATCTATCGGTCTAACGTGTCCCGGAAACTGCGGTCGATCGTTCTCATCGAAATTAACACCGTAATCCAAAAGCACGTTTTGCCCTTTATCACTTACCAAATAAGCTGCTCTACCGACTTCACCGCCTCCACCAAGGATCTTAATCTTTGTCACGTCTAAACACCATAGTTACAGACTACAGAAAACCCCCTTTATTATTAATATCCATACATTACTCTAATCTAGTCACGAATAGCACTCTTTAAGACTAGCCTGCATACTATTTAGAAATAGAGAAAAACAGGTGTAAGTAATGTTTCCTGGAATGAGCCCTAGAGAATTAAGAAGGGCTTTAAAACGCATGGGAATAGAGCTGCGCGAGCTGGAAAATGTAGAGCGTGTTGAAATAATTCTATCATCGAAAAAAATAGTGATAGAAGCGCCTCAAGTTTTACAAATGTTTGCCAAAGGCACCAATATATTCCAAATAACGGGCGGCACACTACATGAGGAACCGCTCGAAGAAAAGAAAGAAGAGATTGAGATAAGCGATGAAGACATAGAGTTCATAGTATCACAGACAGGCGTATCTAAAGAAGAAGCTAGAAAAGCACTGATTGAGTCCAAAGGCGATATTGCAGAGGCATTGCTTAAACTAAAAGGCTTGGGGTAAAAACTTGCTGAAAATAGACAAGATCAAAGACGTCTACAGACTTATTCCTGATAGAAGGGTTAAAAAAATAGAAGAACCTGCCTATCTACTCGGAGTATTTTATGATGGAGAACTAGGCAAAGCCGTTCTCGAATTTATCAGTACAGACGGAGAAAATCTAATGTATCTACCCGACCCGGCCGGCCATAAACCATATTTTCTAACAGACCTACCGCCCAGCGAGGTAAGCAAGATAAAAGAAATCATCAATCATCCAGGCTTCGATTCAATAGAAACAGTCACTAAGATCAATCCCTTGACTAATGAGGAGATACAGTTAACGAAAATAATAACTAAAGACCCGTTAAGCGTGGCTAAATTAAGGGGAAAAGTACCTAGAGCTTGGGAAGCACATATAAAGTATCATGAAAACTACGTGTTTGATTATCAACTAATACCTGGAATGAGGTACCGTGTCGCCAATAATACTAAGAACCCGTTTCACCTAATCAAGCCAGCAATACCGCAAGAAGTAGTCAATACGGTTAAAAACATATTTAGAGGCGAGGATGAAGAAACCCAAAAACTAGCACTACAATGGCTACCATTATTCGAGGAAAAGCCTCCAAAGGCAAAAAGAGTCGCCGTGGACATCGAGGTATATACTCCGTTCAGAGGTAGGGTACCACACCCTGTTGCAGCAGAGTATCCTGTAACTAGTATTGCTTTTGTCGGTAATGATGGGTACAAACGCGTGCTTCTCCTCGCCCGAGAACATCACTGGGGCGAGATCCCAGACGAATATCCGGTCGACGCAACGATAGAATTCTATGATAGTGAGGAAGCACTGATAATGGAAGCAATAAGAGTGCTCGCCTCATACCCTATCATAGTGACATTTAACGGTGATAACTTCGACTTAAACTACCTATATCATAGAGCCCTAAGGATCGGGATTCCACGAGAACTATTACCCTTTAGATTTCATGAGGACATGATAAAGATAGAGTCCTCGATACATATAGATCTATACAAGTTCTTCAAAAACAGATCAATTAAATCCTATGCATTCGGAGGAAAATATCAAGAGGAAAACCTAGATACCATAGCATCAGCATTACTTGGAATATCCAAGCTTGAAGTCGAGGGAAATATAGGAGAACTACCGTATGGAAGACTAATAGCGTATAACTATAGGGACTCACTGATAACACTACAACTGACAATGTTTAATAAAGAACTAGTCTGGAGGCTCATGATCCTACTAGCCCGTATAGCTAAGACAAGCATAGAAGACATATGTCGTAAAAGCATATCTAAATGGATACAGAACCAGTTCTACTGGGAGCATAGAAGATTAGGCTATCTAATACCAGAGCCTGAAGACATAAAACGGCACAGCAAGTCAAGCACTACGCAGGCGACCATTGAAGGGAAGAAATACGCCGGAGCACTCGTTATTGAGCCTCCAAAAGGAGTATTCTTCAACATCACCGTTCTCGACGTTGCATCACTATATCCAAGCATCATAAAAAGGTATAATCTTAGCTACGAGACCGTAGACTATGATAAATGCCCTGAAAACCAGAGAATACCTGTAATAGATGAAACAGGTAAGAAAATACATTTTGTCTGCATAAGCCGTCCCGGCCTTACAGCCCAGATAACAGGTTTACTGAGAGATTTCCGTGTAGGATTGTATAAGAAAAGAGCAAAAAACAAAGACATACCCGAAGATCAAAGGACTTGGTATGACGTTGTCCAGCGAGCTATGAAAGTATTCATAAATGCTAGTTATGGAGTATTTGGTGCTTCTACATTCCCGCTATACTCCCCATCAATGGCGGAAAGTGTTACTGCGCTTGGCAGGAGATCACTATATGCTATCCTGAGAAAAGCAGCTGAAATAGGCGTTAAGGTATTATATGGTGATACCGACTCCATATTCCTATGGGATCCTACCCCCGAACAATTATCGAAGCTCCAAGAATGGGTTTCTAGAAATCTGGGTCTAGAGATAGATATAGATAAAGTATTCAAGTATGCGCTCTTCTCAGGACTAAAGAAAAACTATATCGGTAGATATGTCGAGGGAGGCATAGAGATTAAGGGAATGGTTGCCAAGAAACGTAATACTCCTGAATTCCTTAAGAAACTATTCACAGAACTAACCGAAAGATTAAAACAAGCAGAAAATCCGGAGGATTTCGTTGACCTAAAAGAATGGCTTGAAAACCAGGTTAAAACCCTATACAGGAAACTTCGAAAGAAAGAAGTTATGTTGAACGAGCTAGCATTTAAGGTGGGTCTTACAAAACCTGTTGAAAACTATACCAAGAATAAACCACCACATGTCAAGGCAGCTCTGCAGCTTAAACGTCACGGAGTAAATGTTGCACCAGGCGATCTAATAATATTTGTCAAGGTAAAGTCGAGAGACGGATATAAAGCAGTCCAGCTTACCCGATTATATGAGATCGATCCTGACAAGTACATTGAGATAATCAACGGCGCATTAAGCCAGCTGCTTGGAGCTTTAGGTGTAAGCTGGGAAGACATCATAGGTGTTGCGAAGCTAAGTCCATTATCGTTTTTCAAATGAGGGCCCTATTTGCGGGAACATAAGAACTTATATTGCCCTTCTCTGATTAACCATTATCAGCACTAAAAAATACATGAGGAGAGATATAATGCCTAAGAAGAGGGAGAGCCGAGGAAGACATAAGGGATCTAAAGGAAGGGTCGAATACATACAGTGCGATAATTGTGGGAGACTCGTACCTAAAGATAAAGCAATATGTGTCACTAGATGGTATAGCCCGGTAAATCCCCAGCTGGCAAGAGAGCTTGAGAAGAAAGGAGCCATCATAATGAGATATCCTGTGACCAAATGCTACTGTGTATCATGTGCTGTCCATCTAGGAATAGTAAAGGTTAGACCAGAGCATGAAAGAAAGCCAAGACCACAACCAATATAATCTCGCTTTTATTGAGACCAAACCTGGCTTCAATCGTTTCGATATAATACATAGAATAACATATTCATTTAGACAAACCCGCGTATTAGATACGTTGTACATACTATTCCCGAAGAAATACTCCTTATGTCTAATCACCTGCAAAAACAATTCTTCAAAATGTGTTGAAGATAAAGTATCAATGGATGATTTTCTCCAACGTGTATTCGAAAAAACTTATATTGTTAACTTAGACGAGAAGGTCCCATTCTTCATACGTAATATATATGCTTTAAAGAGTTCACGTCAAATACGTTCACGTCGAATATTGTTTGTATCAGGAATACATAGTGACATACCCTACACACTCCTGAGAAAAATAAAAAGTGTATCATCAGGGTTCGTAAATTTAAGTCTAGGCACAATACCTTATCTTGCCTCAAGTATTCCGGTGATACTAGATTTAATATTATCATCGAATCTAGCGGAAATAATATAATGTAGCTACTTTCTCAAAATCTACCTAAGAAAAACAATGGGGTAAGGTGTAAGAATGCCTAGAATAAAGAAACTGGTACTGGTTACAGCAACTCATCATCCATACCACAGCTTATGGACTAAGATCGCTGAGGAGGCAGCTAGAAGGCTTGGCACCCAAGTTGAAGTCAAATACGAGGACTACGTATACCTAATCGAGCATGGCGATACGGACGAGTATGGAATGGCTTGGGTTCCCCAACTACTAGCAGAGTTCGATGATGGTAGCATTCGTGTGTTATTATCACAGCTTCCATTAAATGAAGCCTTACAGCCAGATTACGAGAAAGCATTAGAAACTATTGTAAAAAGAGCTAAGGAATACGAGGGATCAGCCTAGACAAGCGATATGAAGAACAGTGTTTTTATTATTCGCAAACAACTTTTCTTGCATAAATAATGTATCCTGTATGTCCGATCATCAGTGTTTGTGGACGTGTTGCACCTTTAGAAACATCGTATTCACGCAGCAATAGCTCGTATGCATGTATCGAGATAAAACCTCCATGTTCCCTTAGAGCCAAAACTGTTTTTTCAACCTGGTTAACTGTAGGAACATATATTATTGCTGGAAAACCCGGCTTCAAAACCCTATATATCGTATCTATGGCATCCCATGGATCCGGTATGTCTAGGAATACAGCATCAATGCCAGGCAAGTCTATCTGAAGCCTTCTTATATCTGCAACCCGTAGTTCTACACGGTCCTCATATCCGAGAACGTCTAATGCTTCTTTCAAAATCCTGATTCTTCTCTTGTTTACATCGAATCCGTAGACTCTGCCTTGGGGACCGACAAAGCTGGCCAGGCTCAACGTTAGAAAACCGGTCCCTACACCAGCCTCAACCACATGTGAGCCCGGCGTTATTCCTGACAAATATATCATGAACGAGAGATCCTTCGGATAAATTACTTGTGTTGTCCTTTTTAGAAGCTTTAATTTATCGAGCAGTATTGGTGGTAGAATATAGGCTTTAACCCCCCTACTAGTCCTTACAAATTCCCCATAGCTTTTCCCAACAATATGATCATGCTTGATAAAACCTTTATCAGTGCCAAGAATGCCTCCCTTAACTAAGCGTATCACGAAATTTCTCTTCTCATCAATATATACGGACACTACGTCTCCATAAGTGATTATATCAGTCCTGGTGTCAGTCATCATCCTTTCCTCAGTAATACCAACCCTCTTCATCCACGATTATACTAGATGTATATAACCGGTTTTAAAACTAAGGAAAAACTGGTGGTAGAGATGATTAAAGAAAAAAAGATTTACCTAATGAGTATCAGGCCTAAATATGCCTACAGGATATTTGCTGGTATCAAAAAATTCGAGTTACGTAAATGGTTTGGTCTCAAGCCGGAGCCGGGCTCAACGATCGTGGTATACGCTAGTGGAAGCGTAAGGGCGATTATCGGCGAATTTACAGTTGGCAAAGTAATATTTGGAGACTCAACCGCTGTGTGGCGAAAACTCAGTGAAATATCGGGAACAGGGCTTGGTAGGGATGATTACAGCTATATCTCAGGCTCGCGAGCTGCAATGGCTCTAGAAGTACTTAACCCCAGACTTTATGATCATCCTATTACGCTAAATGAACTACGCAGAATTTTTCCAGGTTTTATGCCGCCCCTTAGCTTTAGGGTTTTAGAACTAGATGAGCCACTCTATAGATTATTATTAGAAAAGGCTAGAAAATCGATCAAATCAACTACTTCTTAAAATACTTATTGAACTCTCAGTTCCGCCTCCTGGATCCACAGCTCCTTCTTAAGGAGATCACGTACTGCAACCCTTATTACTTCGCTCCTACTACTATATCTGCCTATTTTTACGAGTTCATCGAGACCTTCAACATATATTTCAGGCATTTTAACAGTGATTAACCTCATTCTTGCAATGCTTCCAGCCATACCTATTCACCGTTAAAAGAATGCCAGCATAAAAATTTAAAAACCCCAAAACTAATGAGCTTGGAGAAGCTCTATTACTTTTGATCTCAATTCATTCAAGTTGATAATAGAATAAGGAACGAACCTGCCTTTCATACTTTTATCAAGCGGTTCCGAGACTATCATTGCCTCACTAATAATTCCCATGAACTCCTTGGGAGGGAGAATTGCAACTGCCCGAACCTCGCCAGACTTAATATTTTTAATATTTGTAATTATGATAAAACCAAACTTCTCCGTTCCCGCCTTCAGTACTTTAAGATTGCTAGCCGAGGGATGCTTCTGCACCGACAGTATCTCCACACCTAAGACATCAACAGCATATTCTGGGAGATTATTATCACCATGTTTTAGCCTACGTCTAAAACCAAGGATCATCCATAGACAATACTTGATCTCGGCTACTATTAGTTTTTGTTTCACTGTAAGCCTCACTCTTGTCTTCATAGCATCAAAGTTCTCGAATATTTCTCTATGTAATTGTTTTCCAAGCCTTTCCAACTCAATAACATCTGAAGAGTTTAGGAGAATATTCGCTGGAAGGAATGAGTACTTTATTCGATACACAGTATTCTTCACATCTTTAACTAGACTTTCTAGTCTACCCTTATTGATCGGAAATGGAAGGCCCCAGTTTTTTATCCTCATAGCTAATCTATCAACTGCGTCTTCCAATAACATTATTCTATAGTCATTCTTCGTATCCATGGCTTATCACCATGATATCAAGTATTAAACTCCATATTTTCTTCAAGACCGTGTACCAATCATATAGTATTTGTTTAAAGCGCTCTCTAGAGATAATGATATCAAATAATGAGAATCCTAGAACAATGTAGACGTAGGGCACAAGCTGTACTGCATAAAAACTATACTGTGTTTTACCTCCTAAGACATAGTCTAGTATATACCCCGAAAGAATTCCCAGCAGAAATAACGTACCTATAGCGAAACCACGGTGTCTTCTATAGGCAGGCAGTAGGATCGCGATCATTACGAGGGACAAAGCCCACGCAGGCCATAGTGTCTCAGCTAATAAGGCTCTATTATTAGTGAAATAATAAAGAACAAACGAGTTAACTCCTAAGAACCAATCTATAGGTGTAGATGATACAGGACAGTTCGGTCCAATACACTTTATCGATAAATGCCATGAGATCGCTCCCGTTATTGATTGCTGGAACCACGATGAAAAACCAATGTACATGATTAGCGGTAAGGATACTATTACTTGAAATGATATAAACAGAATTATGCTTATGAGTAGAACTTCTATGGCGGAATAAATAAGTGTAGAAAACCTCTTATCATGTTTAACGGCTTCCCTAACATATAATATGGCTATAGGGATCATAACAAACAACACGCTAAACTTGACAATGGAGCCTAGAACACCAGTTATAACAGCAGCCTTGTACCGTCTTGAGGACGCAAAATAAACAGCGATTATCGTAGCTAGAGCTACAAATACATCAAGCATTGCTATACTCGCCATTGCCCGGAGAATAGGATCAAGCAGTAAAGCCGCGGATACGCCTAAAGAAAGCCATTTATTTCTAGTAAGATTATTCATTACGAGATATGTGAATAAAATAACAAATAACCCTGCAACAATGCTTGGAATTCTCCAAAAGAGAGGATAATCACCGAAAACAACCATTGATAAGGCAATCAAGTATTTGACGAGGGGCGGGTGTTCGAAATTCATATAATTATTAATATTTGCAGCATCCGGTATACGCCATCCATAAACTATATCCGTTACTTTAACTCCATGCTTCTTCAAATACGAGACATATCTTTCTATATCGGTTAGCTTTGGTGCTTTGACATAAAATGCATTAATCTTGCTATAATCAGTATCAATTATTCTTATACCATATAGTTTAGCCCCATCATATATAGCCGTTATATTTGCAGGTGAAACATATATTATAGACGCCCCCGGCTCTCCCTGGAATTTAGGCAAGACATGGAATACTTTTTCAAGGATATTTCTGGCACTTGAAACATACCAAACTTCATCAGATACATATCCTTTACCACCTCTACTGATCTCCTCTACTGTTAGTTTATGATCCAACGAATAGAAATTGTAAGCTGCTACAGCAAGAACCAAAATAAGTAATATTGCGATGGCAATGTTCTCTTTCTTATCTCCATGGATGTCATTGTTTTTCATGACGATCTACCGTTTGAAATACAATGTGTCTGTAAAATATTAATCATAGCCATATAAAATAAAATTAAAGAAGATAGAGCGAGTGCCTGGTGGTAATATAGTTGAAAACAATGTATAAGATAATAGTTTTATCACTTATTATCTGGGGTATAGGCTTTGTAATACATATGCCCGTATCATTGCAGAAATACTTGTTTCAAACAATATTGTTTAAACCTATCTACACAGATTCTATTGCCTATCTTAAATCATCTATTGTAGCATTTAAGAATGGATCAGAATACCTGATATCATACCCCTATATCGGTTATAGTTTTCCTTATCCCCCAGTCATAGGCTTCGTATGGCTTGTGTTGACAAGATTAACCTATTTATTCCTTAGTTTAGCTGATTTGCAATTAACACTGAACAATATATGTAATATATTCTATGTGTTATATTCACTATTAGGCCTATTCCTGCTAGTAGTATATTTTCACTTTCTAAACAAATTATCGGATCTAAAGATAGTGTTGTTCATGCTACCATCACTACTATTATACACAATATATGGCTGGTCAATACTATTACTAACATTACTGATATTACTCATTTACTATATAGAGAAAGAACATGATTTTCTAGCCGGAGCAATGCTTGGATTTATGATAGCGGTAAACCCTTATGCAGCCATACTTCTTCCGCTGATCATTTATAGTCTTTACTATTCAAACAAGATTAGACTCAAAAATATCGTGATCAGCGCCGCTATTCCTCTCATATCTTACGCACTATTATTTCTTAGCAGTGATTCCGCTACTGTGTTCTGGAACAAATATTTTCCTTCGTCCTGTATGAACTGCTCCTTCCTTGTTCTTACATCGAAGATAAGTACTGACTATATACTTCCTCTGTCATACATTGTAGTGATGGCTATCACATTTCTAGTTCTCGGCCTTGACACTAGGTCCGCGACTGGTTTTAGCGAGATAAACGCTAAGATTTTGCTCGTGATTGTTGCCTCTATATTGTTCAGCGTATCATACCTTCCCCAGTACGGATTGATCGTTGCTCTCGGACTTTTATTACTGGCGGAAGAGCTAAGAGTAAAATTGTTCATCTTATTATCAGATGTTTTAAATGCACTAATCATTATCTTATGGTTTCACGATCTTTATCTAAGAAAAGCATTGTCATTCCTAAACCTAGGATTAACGTTTAACCCGTGGAGTCTTAACTCACCTGTACAATGGGTGGTTCAAGCCCGAAACATTATACAGATAATAGTGTTTTTAGTAGTTGCATCTGGAATACTATGTCTGAAACCCGAAGAAAAGTTATAAGCCAATTAGTAAGGAAAAGGTAAGATAGAGGAGCCGGGGTCGCCTAGCCTGGTAGGGCGCCGGCCTGCTAAGCCCTCGGCACGGTTTGTGGATAGCCGGTGGGGGGTTCCCCGCGCGGGTTCAAATCCCGCCCCCGGCGCTCTCCTCTTATTTCCTCATGAGAGTCAATGAAACAAGCTAATGGCTAGTTCAGCATAGATTCTCCGTGCTATGTAGAGTTCCTTGATCGGTACGTATTCGTTGGGCTTGTGTGCGAGCTCTTCGTTTCCCGGCCCTATACCAATGGTTGGTATATTCTTTGTTCCGGCAGAGTAAACGCCGTCTGTACTGAACCTCCAGTATCCAAGCTTTGCTTCCTCATAGTATTTCCTAGTAAGACCAAGGGCTTCTATGCACAGATTCCCATCGTATATCCATGCTGGGAAATAATGTTCTATCCGTATTGTTTTCCCTGTCCACATCCTTGCGTTTTCTACTAAATAATGTACGCTAGTTACTCCGTCTATATCTTTTACATGGCTCTTTATCTTCATGATTATCTCGTCTTTCTTTTCAGATGGTATCATACGGTAATCAATTATTATTTCACAACGATCAGGGATCATTGGTGATGATTGAGGCTCGCATCTAATTATTGTTGGTGATAAAGTAGATCTTCCGAGTTCTGGATGAACTGGAAGATTTACTTCTCTAAGCCTTACTATCGTATAAGCTAGAGAGACTATCGGATTAAGCGCTAGTTCAGGCATAGATGCGTGGGCCGATATTCCTTTGATATCTATTTTTATGACCGCTCTTCCTCTATGCCCTCTATAAACATTTAATTTCGTAGCTTCACCCAGTATCACTAGATCTGGATTTATCTTCAGTGTTTCCTCTATTGCCTTAGAAAAACAAACACCCTCAGCTATTTCTTCGTAGGGGACAAATACGAAGTAAATATCTGCTACAGGATTATTAATCAGAGGAATACTGCTTATCATCGATGCAATCGCGCCTTTCATATCGGCTGTTCCACGCCCATATATTTTGTTATCAACTATAACTGGTTCGAATGGGGGATACTTCCATTGTTCGAGATCGCCCGGAGGAACAACATCCATATGACCTTCAAACACTATCTTTGCACGGCTTTCACCACGAATAGTTCCTATGACGTTTCCATATTCATCTACGAATGCTTTATCAACACCGTTCTCTCCCAGTAGATCCCTAATCGTATATGCTATTTCTCCTTCATTACCAGAATAGCTTTTGATACTGACTAGTGACTTAAGTATTTCAACAGGATCGCTTGTCATACATGACACCATGTTAACGATTTGGTATAGCCCGCGGGCCGTGGCCCCGCTGTGCCCGCACACCGCCCTCCCGCCAGAGCCCTTCCACGTCCGCGCTCAGCCCCGGTGACCCGTGAACGCTGACGGCCAGGGTTAGGTTGCTCCCTTCCGGGCCTGGCCAGGTTCCCCTGGCTAAGGCGGTTGACCCCCTCCCTCCAGAGGGGGCTCCGCCACCGTCAGCCCCACGGGGCGGGGTTCATCGCTGGACGGGGGGTTGACGGGCACGGTGTGCGGGCACAGGGTTGGTCTGGCCCCCTTAGTGGGGGCCCTACCCACGGCCCGCGGGCACTTTAGAGTTATTAGTTGTAGGATTTTATAAAGGATTTTTAGGGAGCAAGCGCTATGATCAGTATGAGTAATGTAATTATATTTATCGTGTGCGAAACCACCTTATTCTTTATTATATCATAAACAATTCTTCCTCCATCGGTAATGAATAAGGGGGCTATATTAATTATTCCTAAACTCATATTGACCAAATAGATCCACTGCGATAAACCTACTATGAATTCAGCCATATCTATTCCAACAAGCCTTATCAACCACAGGCTTGGCGAGGCCTGTAGATAAACTCCTAGTAGATGCGTCGATGATGGTTTAACAAATGTTATATTTACGATACTATTATTCTGCGGGATGAAAACTGTGAGTACAAGTGTTACGGTCTTGTTTAGGCTTAAATAGGAGTGCAGTGTTTGTAGCGTTGCCTGTGTCCCATTGATCTTCAGGATTATATAGCCTGGTTTTAAACCGATATGATCAGCCAGACTATTGTTGACAACATCAGTTATAACGTATCCGTAGGGTGAAACAAGTGGTATTAGTAAAACCATAAAAACTAGTGCTAATGCTATATTGCTTGCAGGACCTGCTGATAATGTAAGAATACGTGCTTTCCTAGATGCTTTTGGAAAACTCTCCTCATCTATCTCGGTAAAAGCTATTGGAATAAAGAATATCAGTGCAAACCCTAGTCCTTTAACAGGTATACCATGGCTTCTAGCGACATAGGCATGCGCGAATTCATGGATTGCAGCAGCAATTACAACCGCTATTGAGAAATATAGGAGGAAGACCCCTGTGATGTTTATTCCCGGGATCAATAGTCTTACTGCTACACCAGTCTTCATAATTCCGAATTTTGATATAAGTGACATTATCATGGCGGAGTAAAACATGTATATACCTATCAGAGCAAGAGGGATTGATAAATACGATATCTTACCTATAATAGGTGAAGGCTTAACTTCATAGGGTTTCTTATAAACAAGGACAACACCATAATATAGTTTTATTCCTTTTGAGCTAAACCATTCTTTCTTGGATAGATAGATAATATTCACTAAAATCCAGAAGCTTGCAAGTGCTAGTACAAAATTATAGATATTGCTGACATCCATACCGCGCACCCATGATATTACATTACTAATTAAACATACTAAGCATATAGCACGTTAATTAATAGATGGGGGAAGAATTGCCTCGGACAAAGATAAAACGAACGCCGGAATATGTTGATGTAGTATATGATGAAAACCACTGGAAAACCCTGACGAAGTTACGGAAAATAGCGATCAAAATACTTAGGGGGCTTACCAAACAAGGGATTAATGCAATAGTGCATGGAAGCATTGCCCGGGGAGATGTGCATAGTAAGAGTGATATCGATGTATTCATACCCTACACTATTCCAAGCTATAAGGTCGAACTAGCAATTGATAGTATGGGGTTACAAGCTGTAAACAGATATATAGTTGTAGCAACACCCTCGAGCACGCCTAAGGCATATATCTCCTTGGACCCTGACGATAAAATAATCATTAGTTTTCCACTAGCTAAGCTAAGCCCGAGGGAATATGAGTTCTACATATTCGGAGGACTTCTCGATCTCAGAGGCTTAGAAATGAACAAGAGAGTTCCAGGAGTAGATAAACGCCTAGTATTCATCGAGCCAACCGAAAAAGGCCATAGGGAATCACCCGTTATAGGCAGCGAAAATATTGTTGCCAAAAAGCTCGGGATCAGCGTTGAAACAGTTCTTGAGAGAGTCTATGTACTCAGTAGACGGGATAAACATGGACGTACGGGTGTTTTTGTGAAGTACTATCTAGGTAAGGATGAAAGTTTCGAAGAAGCACTCGATAGGATAGCTAAACAGTATCCACATGTTCGTAGGAGACTCTACGAGGATGGATTCATATAGCTTACTCGATCGGGAACCTCAATATGCCTACAATTCCCCCGAGGCCCTCGATCTCATAGTACACGGGCGATTCCTTAGGAACAACGATTATCTCGGCTCTTCTCTTATAAGCATCCTCCAGTATTTTATCAACACGCTTTCTAACATCCTCATCATATGTCCTCAACAAATCCTCGGAAACAATTATTTTATCGACAGCGTTAAGACCCACTGCTCGTTCAACATCATTAATACCATATACAACCATTTTATCATTAGTCATAAGAAGCCTTCTAAACTCAGCTAGTGCTTCCTGAGCTCTCATTAGACCCGCTTCTTTCAGAGCCTCCTTAACACTATCCCTATGCATTAATTCTCTAATACCGGGCGCGCCACCCATAGATACGTTATCTATTACAACAGATACGTTGGGGATATAGTTCTTTAAGATTCTTGCCAAATTCTGTCTGAGCATGCTGGGACTACCTATTACAACATACTTTGTACGATATCTGGATACGTAATCCGCTATTATCTTGCCAATTTTATCTAGAAACTTGTTAAGCATTTTATCGAAATCAGCTACATCGCCCTTACCGGGAAGTCTTAATGCTTCCTCATACAGTATTTTAACGCCTTGCTCCGACAGTAAAGCGATTGCTACATCGTCATAATCGATAGCCACCAAAAGTATCCTAGGCCTTCTCTTGACAGCATCTTCGATCCGCTTCAGAATATGCATGGGCCACCGTTCCTTAATGATTACAATTGGTTTTCCAGGTTCAACGTTTATTGTATGATAATGGCCCTTGACCCCGAAGCGCTCTGGTCCCTCGACAACAATTCCACGTACTCGTAATCTATCGGTAAAAGGCTGGAATTCGGGAGCCTTAACTCTTATAGTTAAAACCATCGGTATACGTCTGCTACTACCGCCTTCTACCTTGATATCGCGTGTAGTCTGTGCTGTGACAAGATCGCCGGGGGCTATAATATTATATAATATCCACATATCATCCTGATCTTCGGGCACAAGCTTAACAAAGCCTTTTCTCAAGTCTTTTTCCAGTATTTTCAACGCTAATCACTCGTGGAAACTAATAGTTATCTAACACTATTTATATAGATGAAATATGGGTGTTTACATGATTATAGAGTTCTACTTCCTCGATAATACGTATGAGGTTGTTGGTGCAGAGCCCCATATAATTATATGGGGCATAACGCGTGACGGTAAAAGAATACTATTAAGAGACAAGCGTTTCAGACCATATTTTTACGCTATCATTGATAAAGACGAGGATATACAGCGTATAATCCGTGAGGTTAAATCATTATCTGACCCGCGATCACCGATCATCGACATAGCTCCTGTTGAGAAAAAGTATTTTGGAAAACCTGTAAGAGCATTAAAAATCACAACGATGATCCCGGAGACCGTCAGAAAATACAGGGAAAAGGTTAGGAAAATACAGGGTGTTAAAGAAGTCGTCGAAGCCGATATACGGTTCAGTATGCGGTATATCATAGACCATGATATCAGGCCTTGTGGTTGGCACAAAGCAGAAGTCGTTAAGGTTCCGAAAAAACCAGGATACCGTGTGGACGAAGAATACGAGATAACAGGGAAAATAGAACCTCTTAATGATTCAACACCGCCCGGGGACATGAGGTACCTGGCGTTCGATATCGAGGTATACACTAAAAGCGGAACACCACGGCCGGAAAAAGATCCCGTTATAATAATAGGGGTAAAAGACACTGATAATGGGTTCAAACAATTTTTAGCGAATGATAAAGACGATCGAGACGCTATAAAGAACTTCATAGACTACATAAGATCATATGATCCCGACATAATTGTTGGATATAACAACAATGGTTTTGACTGGCCGTATCTTATTGAGAGAAGCAAAAAGATAGGTTTACGGCTAGATGTGTCAAGACGTGTTGGTGCAACGCCGAGAACAAGCACGTATGGACATATCTCGGTGCCGGGACGTCTAAACGTAGATCTATATGATTACGCCGAGGAAATTCCTGAAGTGAAGATAAAATCCCTGGAAAACGTCGCTGACTACTTAGGTGTTATGAGAAAAAGCGAGAGAATAATTATAGATTATCTCGATATGCCGAAGTACTGGGACGACCCCAAGCTAAGGCCGCTTCTTCTTAGATATAACAGGGAGGATGTAGAGGCGACATTCGGCTTAATGGAGAAATTCGTGCCGTTCGGCATGCAACTCTCAAACTTGACAGGCCTTCCACTAGATCAGGTTGGAACCGCTAGCGTAGGATTTAGGCTGGAATGGTATTTGATGAGAGAAGCTTATAGGTATAATGAACTAGTACCCAATAGGATCGAACGACCTTATGAATCTTACCGTGGCGCAGTAGTACTAAAGCCTGTTAAAGGGATACATGAAAATATAGCTGTGCTGGACTTCTCAAGCATGTATCCAAGTATAATGATCAAGTATAATGTGGGTCCCGACACGATCGTAAAGGATGAAAAATGCGATCCCGAGAAACACTACATTGCGCCAGAAGTAGGTCATTGTTTTAGAAAAGAGCCAGAAGGATTCTTTAAGAAAGTCCTTACAACTCTTCTGAGCCTTAGGAAATCCATTAAGGAAGAAATGAAGAAATACCCTCCAGATAGCTATGAGTATAGAATCCTTAATGAAAGACAAAAAGCAGTTAAAGTACTCGCCAATGCGACGTACGGCTACATGGGCTGGGTTGGCGCAAGATGGTATTGTAAAGAATGCGCTGAGGCCGTCACTGCATGGGGTCGTCAGACGATACGTCATGCAATAAAGATAGCTGAATCATTAGGGCTTAAAGTAATATATGGGGACACCGACTCCTTATTTGTCACGTATGACAAGGAGAAAGTCGAAGAACTCATCAAGAGGATCAAGGAGGAACTAGGTCTAGATATTAAGATCGATAAAGTATATAAACGCATCTTCTTCACAGAAGCTAAGAAAAGATACGCTGGACTCCTGACTGACGGTAGAATAGATATTGTCGGGTTTGAAGCGGTACGCGGTGACTGGGCGGAAATAGCGAAGGAAGTGCAAGAGAAAATCACCGAGATACTATTGAAAGAGGGAAGCACAGATAAAGCCATAGAATATGTGAGAAAAGTGATTGCGGAGCTAAAACAAGGCAAAGTACCCGTTAACAAACTCATTATCTGGAAAACACTGTCGAAGAGACTCGATGAATACTCTGTAGACGCTCCCCATGTCGTGGCTGCTAAGAAGCTCCTACGGATGGGGATCAAGTTATCGGTTGGTGATAAGGTAGGATACATCATTGTTAAAGGCGGCGGAAAAATATCGAGTCGTGCCGAGCCTTACATACTGGTAAAGGACCCCAAGCTTGTTGATACGAATTACTACATCGACCACCAAATAATCCCTGCAGCCATGAGGATTCTAGGGTATTTTGGAGTATCAGAGACACAATTGAAGATGGCTGCTCGGACGGCAGGGCAAAAAAGCCTTTTCGAATTCTTTAGCGGTAAAAAATAGTTGCTTATAGCAAGTCATTAAAAGTAAGTATTATGATGTCTTGGGGTTTTTCACTAATCTTACCTATCTTAGCGCCTATCAACAGCTTGACCTTCTTAGCACCAGCCTTTTCTACAAGTCTCTGTGTAACTATACCATCGAACACGATAGCATAGACTGTTCCTTCATCCATTTCATCGAGAACGTTAACTAGCTCCCGTACCGGTATTCTCTTAATGGGCTTCCAATCCTTTGTGTAAAGGATCGCCTCAAGTGTTCCGAGAAGCGACTTTATATCGCTCTTGATCTGTTTTGGTATGGAGATGACTTCTTCTACGTGTTTTACCTCCGTCTTTGCTTTCTCTTTTTCCACTTTCTTCTCTTCTTTCTCTTTAGGCTTCTCCTCTACCACGGCAGTTTTGACAACCTGTTTTTTGGCTTGCGGAACAGAAGGCGCTTGTCTACTTAAGCGCTCCTGAACCTGTAGGAGGTATTGTGCCTCCTTGCTCCCTGTAGCTATTAGTTCTTCTAAGAACTTCCTTGTAGGTATAGCTTTGGATAATGCTTCCTTTATCTCCCTACCTGTTAGTTCTTCAACTTCTTTCCCCGGCGGGGCTCTTGCTATCTTGTCGACTTTTATGCTTCGCAGTATTTCTTTAAGTATGAGGTCACCCCCGTGATCACCATCTAGGAACGCTATTATCTTCTTACGCTTTGCTAGATTGGCGATTGTTTCAGGTACTTTCCTAGCCCCGCCCAGTGCGATAGTGTTAGTGATACCGTATCTAAGAAGATTGATTACATCCGCACGTCCTTCTACAAGTATTACGGTATCGCTTCTATCAACATCCGGTCCTGCGGGCAGGTTTTCGGGCCCATACTTTATAGGTTCAGGCGTCTTCATTGCCTGCTGTATTTCGAGCAGTATCTCCTTTAGATCCGGGGACTTTGTCCTCGACCATGTTCTCAGGATTTCCTTTGCTCTCTCAACAATGCGTTTGATCTTTTCCATACGTACATCAATAATATCGACAACCTGTATTTTCGCGGTGTACGGTCCTACTCTCTCCACGCTCTCTATCATTGCAGCAATTAAGGCAGTCTCTATTCTGTCTAAATTACTTGGTATTATGATCTCACCGACTGTTTTGCCATTATATGTTCTAGTATTTACTTGGATCCGGCCAATTCTTCCCTTATCTTGCAGGGCTCTCAGGTCGAACTGCTCGCCTAGTAAGCCTTCTGTCTGGCCAAAAATCGCCCCTATAATGTCGTGTTTTTCAACAACCCCGTTAACTTCTACCTTTGCCTTTATCAGGTATTTTGTCACTATCACCACCTTCCATGTTTTGGACTAATAATGTGGATGAGCGTGATTCGCCCAAGTCATTCTGCTGTGTAAATAGCTATATTTAGAGTTCAGATTATACATTTACGGTATTAAATCATTTTACAGTATTGCGATAAGAATAAGGCTTGTTTAAAGCCCTTAGTGGAAACACCTGCATTAATGTTATGAATATTCCTATGGCCCTTTGGGGCTGTCCCCCACTACTAACACCCGCGTTCATCGGGGCCTTTACGGCTCTGCTCACGCGGGCTCTTAAATAGTGGGAGCGGGGCTGTATCCCCGGGCCTGTATGTGTCATTTAAAAAAGCAGGCCAATAAATATTCGATTACACAGGCTACTATATTGTTATGGATATGTGAATACCTCGCCGGGTTTTAATATAACCACCTTCGTTGTAGTGGTATTTTCCACGAGTTCTTTGAATTTCTCGGGATCGGCCTTTATCGGTGGGAACGTGTTGTAGTGCATTGGTATCGCTATTCTGGGTCTTAACATATGAACTGCTTTTACAGCTTCCTTAACACCCATAGTGTAGTGCCCTCCTATCGGAAGCATCGCTATGTCCGGAGAGTATAGCTCACCTATCAGCTCCATCTCGGCGAAAAGCCCTGTATCGCCCGCATGATATAGGCTTACATCCTTTCCTTTGATCACGAATCCCACAGGTACACCGCGCTGGCTACTATGAAGTGCCGGTGTCATGATTACCTCGAGATCGGGGATCTTGAGTTTTCCTCCGATGTTACCATCAACCGCTTCGACTCCCTGCTCGTTAGCGTAGAGAGCTATCTCGAATATTCCGACTAGTTTAGCCCCTGTTGCCTTGGCTATTTCAATAGCGTTACCTATATGGTCCCCATGATCATGTGTGACGAAGATATAGTCGATATGTTTCTTCTTATAATCATCGACCTTCACGGGGCTGAGTGGGTTCTCGAGCCATGGATCAATTAATATTGTTTTCTCCTTACCATCAAGGCCGGTCAATACTACCTCGAAAGCTGAGTGACCGAGATACTTCACTATGGCCATGTTTATCACCTCTTAGAACAAGTGTCCTATTTCTGATTATTCTCTAATACCTGGTGACTGAAATAAATCTTTAAACAAGAAACAAAATATTCAACCATAATTTCCCCTATTATTTTGGTGAAGGAGAATGGGCAGATTAAGTGATGAAGCAATAGATAAGTTGGTCAAAGCAGGGAAAATAGCTAAGACTGTTCGTGAAGAAGCCGCCAGGATTGTTAAGCCTGGAATGAAACTCTATGATCTTGCAGAACACGTTGAGAGAAGAATAAGGGAATTAGGAGGAGAACCAGCCTTTCCTACTAATCTCAGCATAAATGAGGTTGCAGCTCATTATACTCCTTTGATTAATGATGAACTAACAGTCCCTGATAACGCGGTTATAAAGATAGATATAGGTGTACATGTAGACGGCTACATAGCTGATACAGCCACTACAGTCTCCTTCAACCCCATATATGAGTCATTATTGGAAGCAACACGTAAAGCACTGGAATCAGCGCTCGCAATACTTAAGCCAGGTATTAGAGCTAAAGACATAGGTTACGTTATAGAGTCAACTATAGAGAAATACGGTTACAAACCGATCAGGAACTTAACGGGGCACAGTATTGATCGCTACATTATTCATAGCGGTAAAAGCATACCTAATTTCAACGATATATTTAGTAGATGGAAACTAGAAGACGGAGTATACGCTATCGAGCCTTTCGCAACAAACGGCGTAGGACTGGTAAAAGAGGGAGACATAGCTACAATATACTCGATAAGGAAGAAACGTGGACGCCTCACTATTTACGAGAAAAAACTTTTCGATAGAATATGGAATGAAAGACGTACACTCCCGTTCTGCGAAAGATGGTACAAGGACATGTTTTCAAGTATTGATGGGCTAAGAAATACCATTAAGATGCTTGAACGGCACGGCGTGATTATCTCTTACCCAATACTCATAGAAAGAAGCGGGGGAACAGTTGCACAGTTCGAGCACACGTTCATAGTAAACGGTGACGAGATAATAGTAACCACACTCTAAAGAAGGATTTTGGATTAAAAATATTAAGACACGAATACATTAGACCCTTGGAGAGACAGGTGTCAAGGTGTAATAATTATTGGCGACCGACTGGGTATCGCTGGCTACTCAGCTGATATGGATACTGTTATTCATACTAATATTCACAGGCGCTAACCAGAAGATCCAGATGCGTCTATGGAGCTACGATATAAGGAATAAATTATCAGTTATAAAATCGTATCTCGACCGAGATAGAACACGTGTTGAGAAACAATTAAAGAACCTCGGAGTTAAGTCGCCAGATATACTCATAAAACGCGCAATGGATTTCTTCATAATACAGCCTGTCGATATAGAGCCGACTGACATCATAAAGCGTTTAGAGCACTTGATAATAACTGGTGATAGAAGCTTTAAAAAGATGGTTGAACAAGCGATACCCACAGCCACAAAGTACGAGCGCAGCCTCGTCGAAACGGGATTATCAATTGTAGGAGTACTTAACCAGATATACAAAATCGTCCGGCACTACTTATTATCTGGCGAGAAAGAGAACAACTGGATACTCCTTATGCAGCTAGAGATGGCGATGCCACAGATCATGCGGATTGTTGAAACATATCACAAATCCCTTGACGCATTCCTAACTGGCACCCCGATCGGCGATAGTATTGGTCCATTAGTAGCACATAGACTTATCGAGCTAGGAAAGATCGTTTCGAAGAAAGTAGTTGAGGATACTAGCATAACAGAGCTATGGCTAGATGATCGGAGGATATATGTCATCAAGGCAGAAGGACCTGGAAGCAATGTAGGGAGACCGGGCAGAGTACTCTATGACTTAGTTGAACAGCTGAAAGGCGGTGTTGACCTCGTTGTAACTATTGACGCCGCACTAAAGCTAGAAGGAGAAGAAACTGGCGAAATAGCTGAGGGCATAGGAGCTGCAATAGGTGATCCAGGTCCCGAAAAGATCGCCATCGAGAGAGCAACGACGAAATATGGTATACCATTGAAAGCCCTAGTTATAAAAATGGATCTCGGAGAAGCTATACATACAATGAAAAAAGAAATCTATGAAGCAGGCGAAAAAGCCCTAGAACATGTCCGTAGAATCATATTAGAGTCTACAAAGCCTAAATCAACAATAATAGTTGCCGGTATAGGTAATACCCTAGGTGTCCCAGGATGATATTCGATCAAAACACAATGCTTATACTAACAATCATAGCGCTCGCCATACTAATTATACAGCTATACATGGAGTATAGACGAAAGCCCAAACAGGCAAAATATATTCCAAAAGAACTAGTCAAATGTAGAAAATGCGGTTATGAAATAGAGAGAGATTACGAGCCGGGAGACTTTATCTCTCTCGTAAAAGGGAAATGCCCGAAGTGCGGCGGAGAACTAATAGTAAAAGCTATTTACTCGGTAAAACTCGAAGAAAGAAAAGCTTAAAAGCCGGCCATTCTATTCTAGGTTAATCGGCGGCCCGACCCGGCCATAGTGGCCGGGCAACACCCGGACTCGTATCGAACCCGGAAGTTAAGCCGGCCACGTTGGGGTGGGCCGTGAGGTCCGCGAGGCCTCGCAGCCGCCCCAAGCTGGGATCGGGCCGCCATTAATTCTCCTTGATGTTAAAGAAATTTCTGCCAAGCTCATAGTTAATATTCTAATATTCTTGTCTAACAAAGATATGGATTGGTGACTATAATGGTAGACCTACCATACACATCTATTAGAATCAAGAATGTTCGTGTCAAAAACCGCATATTAACTGGCATCGAGATTGAGCTCCCAGAGGCGCCTAACCTTGTTCTGCTACGAGGAGATAAAGGGTTTGTAATGTGTGGATACCTGAACATTGATGTATGCGAAAAACTTGGTCTAATCGCTGCAATGGTGACTGGTGTTAAGACTGTGGATGATTTACTGAAAGCCGAGATCAAGGCTGCTACGTCGAAAGCAAGAGAACTTGGTATAGCTCCTGGGAAGAAGGTTTATGAAATAATCGATCTTATCTAGTTAATCATATGGGTTTGGTTGGAATGAACCGCTCTATTGGAATAGCGCTTATAATCTTGGGATTTACGCTTGCACTAATATACTTTATAGGATTAGTAATTGCTCCTGACATGTATGTCGGCGGGATCAAGTTTTCCGATCTTTTAGTAAGGGCAGCAGTGTTGATCGCGGTATTCGGCGTTTCAGGGTTCATAATATATGTTGGCTATGTTTTGATGACGAGTACAAAAGAAATATCAAAAGAAGAAGCCGTTAAAGAATATAAGGAGTCACAGAGGTGATCTCTTGACTTCTCCAACACGTGTCAAGATAATTGCAACAATCGGGCCAGCGACAGGTAAGTATGAGGTCATAAAGAGGTTGATATCGGAAGGAGTAAGCTGCTTTAGGATAAACTATTCTCATGGAGAACCAAAGATATGGGATGAATGGATTAGCTATGTTAGAGATGCGTCAACAGAGCTAGACACAATAGTATCAATAATGGGTGATCTCCCAGGCCCCCAGATAAGGATAGGAGATATTAAACCCCAAGAAATACATGTAAAGGACAAGATAGTCCTAGTCCTCGGTAACTCTGCTTCTGAAGAGAAAGTCGTCCCAATACCTATTAAGAAAGTGTTCGAGGTTCTCGAGATCGGAGATCTAGTATTGCTTGATGACGGTAAAATAATGCTTAGAATAGAGGACGTATCAGATAACCAAGCTGTAGCCGTTGCTCTAAATGACGGCACATTACTCCCACATAAAACACTGGTTATCCAAGGCAAAGAGATAAACCTCCCATCATTAACAGAAAGAGACGTTCAGTATATCAAGTACAGTGTTAGCAAAAACGTAACGTTTCTAGCACTGAGCTATATTAGAGCTGCAAAAGATGTTGAAGTAGTCCGTGATCTAATAAATAGAATCACTAACAAACCACCAAAGCTAATAGCAAAAATAGAGACCAGATCAGCTGTTAATAATCTTAGAAGCATAGTAGAAGCTTCTGATGCAGTCATCATAGCCCGCGGAGATCTAGGTATGCACTACTCTCTAGAAGAACTCCCCTTCCTCCAGAAAAGGATTGCACATCTATCACTAAAATATGGTAAGCCAAGCATTGTCGCCACACAGCTCTTAGAGACCATGGTCAACTATCCAAGGCCCAGTAGGAGCGAAGTAGTAGATGTAATGAATGCTGTCATGGATCTGATCGACGCACTGCTTCTTACAAACGAAACAGCCGTAGGCAAGTACCCTATAGAGACTATTAGATGGTTGAAAAGAATTGTACGGATAGCTGAAGCAAACATCAATAAGTCGAGTATAGAATCTATAAGAACGGATGCCTCGAGTACATTGAGAGAAAAATACGCTCTTGGACTAACATTATTGGCTGAGCACATCAATGCGAAAATACTCGTCTATACAAAGACCGGGACTATACCTTCGCTTATATCTAGATATAGACCGCAGGTTGACGTCTACGCAGGTTCTACAGATCATAGGATCTCGGAAGAACTTACGATCAGATATGGTATAAGGCCTTACCGCATAAAGATCGCAAAAGACAAACGTATAGACTACGACAAAGGTGTGCAGCTACTCTTCAACCTATTGAAACAACTGGGAGAAATAGAGTACGGAGACATTATTGCCGAAGCATATGGTAGAAAAGAAACCGAGATACACTCTGTTAAGATTAGACAGGTTATATAGAAAGTTTGGTTGAAGCCGCCGGCGGGATTTGAACCCGCGACCACCGGCTATCCCGACTTCGGAGCCCAAGAACCCGTTACGAGGCCGGCGCTCTACCGGCTGAGCTACGGCGGCAATTCCCGGAAAGGATTTAGTGTTAGAGGGAAAAATTAAAATTTACTTTAATGCTTTTAACGCGTTCTCTGCCATATCCTTCATTACAGAATAGGGATCTTTAGCCTTAACTATGGCTGATGCTACTAGAACGCCTATTGTTCCAAGCTTAATGGCTGCGTATACGTCTTCTCCTTTACTTATACCTGCGCCAGTTAACAGGATTACGTCCGGGTTGTGTTTCTTGACAAGTTCTACGCTCCTAGTTATCACTTCAGGCTTGGCCTTGCTGACAGGAATGCCTGTACCTATAAGTTCTGGCGGCTCTACCGCTACTATATCGGGGTTTAGAACAGCTATTGCTGCAGCCGTCTCCGGTACATCTGCACAGACGATCTGCTCTAGGGAAAGCTCTTTTGCCTTCTTGATTAGCCAGTTAATATCTGCTAGTTTTAGTCTGTGTTCACTATGGTTTAGTATTAAGCCGTTAGCCCCTATTTCCTTGACCGCCTCCACCGGGATAAAACCTGTCCTTGCACCTGGCTCGACAGGGTCGGCGTGTTGGGCGTAAACTTTAACTCTGCTTCCCTTTACAGTCTCCAGTACTCTGTATAGTTCTGTAAAGGGAGGTGCTAATATGACATCAACATCATATTCATCAACGATTCTAACAGCATCCCTAGCTATTCTTACAGCATGTTCGCCGAAGCTGTATGGATAATAAGCTTTGAAATTAACTGCTATTATGGGGCGAACCATTATTACCACCTAGCCATAAAATATTATTACGGTGTAATATTTGTCCGAAGTGTAAAAAACTAAGAGGTTTTCTCACTGACCTCCACTTAGTAGCTCGCTGTGCTTCTTGATCACATGTACTTCCTCGGTCTTTACGAATCTATCCTTGAGTTTCTCTAGAACCTGTGGTAGAGTCGTGTATTCCATCTCTTCAGGCCCGAGTCTGTGCGGCATGAACGGACCGTGTCTCCTCATGTACTCTGCTATGAGGTTGCCCAGCCTCCTTGTCTCATCGAATGCCACATCGTCGAATAGGTCTGCTGGACCGATTAGTCTGCCCTTACAAATGTTCCAGCCAAGAGCGATTATTCTTGGTGGACCGTCAAATCTCGTTACTCTAGCGTATTTCAGTGGTACAGGTATTATTGGTCCATGATGGCTTCCACGCATCCAGCCGGCCACGAGGTGCGGGAAGCTAAACGCCTCTAGTACTTCACCTACTGCTGGTAGTCCGTGCTGTGCACGTACAATTGCTACAGGGTCGTCTTTGCCAACGTATTTGCCGGCGATAAGGTTTAGTCTCTCAACGCTTACAACCGCTGCTTGTAGGCCATCCTTCCTATATACGCGTCTGATCACATAGCGGCTCGGCGTACCGATCAGTGCAAGAATATCATACATTTCCTCAGGGCTCTTGAGCTTTACGCTTCTGCCTTCGAAGACATCGTAGACTTCAAAGATGAATCCCTCATGCATTCTCGGATCAATTACTAGTCCGGCCGTATTGAATGGATCAGCGAATATCCTGAATATTGGGAGGTTGAATGCTCCAGGCTCAGTCTTGTCTGCATGGAACGTTATCACTGTCTCGGCCTTACGCTCCTCCATTTCGATCTCTGCGACACCAGGTCCTAATCCCCTAACATTTCCTGAGAAAGCATCGCTGAGGAGATCCTGTCCTGCAGCGTATAGTTTTAGTTCTCGTGCAACTTTTGCTGCTGCCTGGAAGGCATTCCAGGCTAGCTCGTGGATCTCTGGGTTATCAACGCCTTTTCTATGGGTCATTATAAGCTGTATGTCGTCGCCGACGTGTGTTACATAGAAATCTATGATTAGGCCTTTCTGCTTTGCCTCGGCAAGAACCTTAGTTGCTGCTGCAAGCTGGTCTGGATGGGGCATGTGGTGCCCTGCCAGGCTACCCACATCTGCTTTTATAACTGAGAGTGTTATCTTCTCGGACATTACAACCACCTATGCCTCAACGGATACAACTGTGCTATATATAATATATTAAAATAATGGTTTTAAATATAGCTTTGTATCCTGATAATAAATTACATATATTAGTTTAATATCTTGATTAAATACTTGATATTATTTCTCCTGAATAACTTGGGGAAGATAATACTGGTCGATACTCTTCTGGTATCTGTCTAGATAAGAGCCGGGCTTATTTACTCTGGGCCTACCGGTCTGGGGATCGCGTCTAACGGTGATGTCTAGTTCTCTTAGGAGCTCATTAAACCCGTTACTTATATCGAGAGGAGGTGTTGTATATCCCTCTCTACCAGGCATGCCCTTAAACACCATTATTCTGCTAGCCACGAAGTTCTGCAGCATCAGATCATGCTCTACGACTAGTGCAGTCTTACGTTTCTCTTCAATGATTCGGCGTATAACCTTAGCTATTGCTAGTCTTTCCTCGATGTCAAGATACGCTGATGGCTCGTCCAACAAATACAGGTCTGCAGGAGTTGCGAGGGCAACGGCTACAGCTAGTTTCTGTAGCTCACCACCGCTGAGCTCATCTACGCGTCTTTCCATCATTTTATTGAGCCCTAGCTTCCTTACTAGCTCAGCGTATATCCATGATGTAGGATTAACTGCCTGCGGCGATGCTCTACGGAGATTTGCAGCAACGGTCTCTTCAGGAAATATCTTAGGAGATAACTCCTGGGGCTTTACACTTATTTTTTCAACTGATATAATGACATCTCCTTCATCGGGCTTGAGCATCCCTGCAAGTATTTTTACAAATGTTGTTTTACCTATACCGTTAGGTCCTAGTACTCCGAGTACCTCTCCAGGATATATTTCTCCGCCAGTAACCCGCAGAGCAAAACCCGAACTCTTATATTTCTTTACCATATCCGTCCATTTAACGATGGGGTATTCTTCAGGGCTCTGCTGTTGCTGAGACACTGTAATCTTGAATATTATGGGTTCTCTACGGATCCTCATATTCTCCGCCGGCAGATACCCTTCGAGATAATTGTTAATACCCGCTCTGACACCGTACGGCTTAGATACGATACCGTATACTCCTGGTTCACCGAAAATAATTGATATTTGATCACTGATATAGTCCAGGATCATTAGATCATGTTCTATAACAGCAACGTACTTTTTACTCACATCGATGAATTCCCGTATAGCCCTGGCAACACGGAGTCTTTCTCTAATATCTAGATAGCTGCATGGCTCGTCGAAGAAATAGGAGTCAGCTTCTTTTAATAGTACCGCTGCGACAAGGAATTTCTGCAGCTCACCACCGCTTAGATCAGATATTCTTCTATTGATCAAGTGTTTAAGTCCTAGTTCTTCAACAACTTCTCTGTATAGTCCTCTCTCATCCGCTTTTCTCAGCAGATCGCCAACTCGGCCTTTAAGCATTCTTTTTGCTAGCTCCACATATTGTATCTTCACGACAGCCTTAATCTCTCCATTAGCTAGTTTCTTCAGATAATTCTGTATCTCTGTGCCTCTAAACGCCCTAATGATCTCATCCCAGTCAGGAGGATCATCATATCTCCCCAGATTTGGTTTGAGAAGGCCTGCTAGTATCTTTATACTTGTGGTTTTCCCACTACCATTTCGGCCGATTATACCCATGATCTTTCCAGGTCTTATCATTGGTAGATTATATAGTTTAAACATGTTCTTACCATAACGATGAATAACGTTCTTCTCAAGCTCATCGGGCAGGTTAACAATACTTATTGCTTTAAACGGGCATTTCCTAATACAGATCCCACAACCTATACATACGTCTTCATGTATAACAACTGTTTTACCATCACTGGACAGTTCGATCGCCGTACCACGTTTACTTTTATTTATCGGGCAAAACCGTATACATTCAAGACTACATTTACTTGGCTTACAGTATTCTCTATCAACCACAGCTATTCGTGGCATCTTCATCAACCACGCTCCAAGATATGTTCTTACCAGTACCCACAACATACTATCCAATCAATTTTCAAGAAACCGGAAATCCACTTATTAAAGGATATTTTTAGTAGAGAATAATCGCTAACGAATGATGAGTGGTGACGGCACAGAAGCCTATTGGCTGATGATGATTTTCGGGTGAGGTACTGATAAATTGATAAATAGTTTTTCTAGTCTTCCCCACCTTCTTCTTCCTGGAATGTCTCGAGAAATACCTCGTAATACTCCCTAAGGATCTCTCTATCCTCGGGCGATAGGGCGAGACGCTTGGCCTCGGTCGCCTTAGACGTGATCACTCTTTTATCCTCCTCAACCTGGTATTTCATCCTATAAGATTCAGTTGCTTTCTTATCGGCCCTGATCATATAGCCACATCTCAGGCATCTAAGATACACTTGTTTATCCTTCTTGACCGGAACCATAGGCCCGCCACATCTGGGACAAAATCTAACCATAGTTGTCCCCATAAACTGTTAATCTATTTGCTAAGAGTTACGCATAAGGATTGTAATATATGGGTTATTAAAAATTGTCTATCAACAAGAACCTGGTCATATATAGGAAGATAAGTTATTGAAATAACCATATATTTTAATATCATCTAAGAGCCAATTCCATAATGGGCCAGCAATAACGCGGGGGATAATCCATGGTGGTCTACTTCGAAGAGGAATGGTGGGAAGAAGAAGAGGAAGAATGGGAAGAGGAAGAAGAGTGGTGGGAAGAAGAGGAAGAATGGTAGTTTTTACCGGGCCTCACACAAACTTCAGATAATTATTCATGTTTTTTACTAGGTGTCCTGGCTCGAGAACAGCGGCCTTTAACTCACTAATATCATCAGAACAATTAGCCGGTATAGGATATTCTTCTTTAAGCGATACGATGAAGTAACGACGATCTGATCGTAAATACTCATTTTTAAGTATCCTAACGACATCACTGAGTTGAGGCAGTCCTGTAATTAGCATTGAAAGCAATAATCCCTTATTTTTAAATTTTTCATATATACTAGGCCTATATACCCGTATAGTTTCATAATTAAGCACACCGAATATTATCTGCCACAGAGAGCTGATCATTGTAGTCGGTATAACTGCCACCGGGTCAGAAGATCTTATTGATAACCTGGTAATTTCTTCATCGAAACCAGTCTTTTCCCCTCTACATATATTAATATTGATAACAGTTTTTCTCCCCATATAATTGATCACAACTGCGTTATGTTTCAAATCAATATTAATCAGAAAAGCAGGTAGTTCAGTCTTCTCAACGTTTTTATTCAATGCTTGTTTACCTTAAGGATTAATCCTAAGAAACTGTACGAGCTTCTCGCTTTAGTCTAATGTTTACTAGATGAGTTATATAGCCTGCTATCTGGTTTCTCACTCGCTTGGAGCCAGTAATTACTAGTTGGCTAACAACTTTCTTATTGTGTTCGAAATCGTTGGTGAATATATCTGGATACTTCTCAAGTAATTCTCTAGCAGTCCTCTTTATCATCTTGGTCCTTACTTTACCCATTCCTATCACCACCTAGTTACTGTTGATTTTGAATAATACATATGGTTTTAAAACTATTGTTGCCCGTAGAGGAGTTAACTTTATATAGAAGCACATTTATGTGGTATAATGGCAAAAGAGGTAATACATAACCATCACAAGCTTAGGTGATCATAATGGTAGTCGAGCCTATGGGAATACCTGTACTAATACTCAAAGAAGGCACTAAGAGAACTGTTGGAAGAGAAGCCCTGAGAACAAACATCATGGCGGTAAGGGCTATATCGGAAACCCTGAGAACAACGTATGGCCCCAAGGGAATGGATAAAATGCTTGTTGACGCACTAGGCGACGTAACCATAACAAATGACGGAGCAACTATTCTCGACAAAATGGAGGTCCAGCACCCTGCAGCAAAAATGCTAGTCCAAATCGCTAAGGGCCAGGACGAAGAAGTAGGCGATGGGACAAAGACAGCAGTAATCTTCGCAGGCGAACTACTAAGACATGCAGAAGAACTTCTAGACAAAAACATACACCCCACCGTAATCGTCAGCGGATACAGAAAGGCACTCGATGAAGCACTTAAGTATCTATATGAGATCGCCGAACCCATAGACATAAATGATGAGGAAATACTAAAGAAAATCGCCAAGACAAGCCTGACAAGCAAAGCAGTACATGACGCTAGAGAATACTTTGCCGAACTAGCAGTTAAAGCGGTCAAACAGATCGTCGAGAAGAGAGGAAACAAGTACTACATCGACCTAGACAACGTACAGATCATAAAGAAATACGGTGGTAGCCTAATAGACTCCATGCTCGTATACGGCGTAGTGCTTGACAAAGAAGTCGTCCACCCAGGCATGCCGAAGAGAGTAGAGAATGCTAAGATAGCCCTAATAGATGCTCCACTAGAGATTGAGAAGCCAGAGATCGATGCAGAGATCAGAATAACTGATCCATCACAGCTAAAAGCATTCCTAGAACAAGAGGAAGAGATTCTCAAGAAGATGGTTGATAAGATTGCTTCGACTGGTGCTAATGTTGTGATTTGTCAGAAGGGTATTGATGAGGTTGCGCAGCACTTCCTCGCCAAGAAAGGAATACTAGCAGTAAGAAGAGTAAAGAGAAGCGA
>Ga0256835_1000442_pt1 | contig 31328 bp, 35 predicted proteins | sample PIR30metaG_FD_185972 | JGI IMG/M metagenome (GOLD analysis project Ga0256835, IMG submission 185972) | Hydrothermal vent microbial communities from East Pacific Rise, Pacific Ocean - PIR-30 | ecosystem: Environmental > Aquatic > Marine > Hydrothermal vents | place: Pacific Ocean: East Pacific...
TTTCATTATCAAAAGTAAACTGAGCAGTAGGATCTGCTGCGATCCATAAGTTAACTACATCACCTAATTTTGCTACGTCTTGTGGATTCTTTGGGATGATTGTTACACTTACTACCGGTTCTGCTGCATAAGTAATTTCTTCGAACCCTTCAATTTCAGTTCCTTCTCTTGTAAATGACTCTCCAGCAGGGCATATAAAACCAAATGCTGCAAACAAGTTCCCAGCAGGAATCTTGGGGACATCAAGTAGATCAGTAATTTCCATGACTCCAAGTCTCTTTAATCTGTGCTTTTGCTTTTTACCAAGCAAATAGATTGTATCATCCGCCTTTAGAGTTCCACTAAATACTCTACCAATAAGGATTGGTCTTCTGCTCTTAGGATCTACGAAGACCTTTGTAATCATTCCTAAAAGAGGTCCTTTAGGATCACAGTTCATCAAGGCTTTACCTGCTTCACTGTTCAAGTCTCCTTTCCAAATCCGTTTGATCTTCCATTTTTGGGCTTCTTTTGGTGATGGTAAGTTTTTAATTACCATTCTAAGAATTGCATCATCTAACGGTAAGTTTTCTCTTAACCATTTAATGTCTCCTTCAGCATATTTTTCGAAGACTTTGTTAAAAGTGACGCCTTTTTCTTTTAAGATGCTTAAAGTGAAAGCCCAGCCATCTTTAGCACTACCAATGGCAATAGAATCATCGTTTAGTGTTACACGCCAATCTTTCTTGAATTCTTCTGGGGCGACTCTGCGTATTAGCGTATTAACTTGTTTAATTATAGATTCAAGTTTTTTACCTACTTCATCGGGTTTTAAGCGGAGCTCACTGATTAAACGGTCAACTTTGTTAATGAATAGCGTTGGTTTGCAGGCTTCCTCTCCTACGGCAAGACGAATGTTTGTTTCGGTTTGTGTCATGACTCCTTCTAGAGCATCAACTAGGATTACGGCGCCATCACTACCACGGAGTGCACGACTTACTTCACCAGTGAAAGAGATGTGACCAGGAGTGTCGTTGATTTGAAAGATGTAAAGTTGTCCTTCGTATTCATAGGCGAGGATTACTACACTTGTAAAAATAGTAATACCTCGTTCTTGTTCTTCTTGGTCGTAATCAGTACCACGTGCTTGACCAGCAGCATGGTCACTCATTAGACCGGCTCTTCTTAACAGATAGTCTGCGGTAGTTGACTTACCATGGTCAATATGCGCAGCTATTGAAAATATCCTTCTATATTCCAAAGGATGGTTAATAATTAAATCACGGATTTCGTCGGCGTTCTTTACTTTTACCATTCATTATACCCCTTGAATTCCTTATTCGATACTGTAAGGATAGAGAATAAAAATGAAACGGCGTTAACAATGTTGTTAAGTTAATCAAGTGTCTAAGAAAAACCCAAAGATTGCTCAAAATTCATCTATTTTTTTATTTGAAAAAAGATTTTTTAACTTATTAATAAGAAAATTTGACGCTACAAACAGTGGTCAGAGTGAGAGATATTTCAATTAATAAAGATAGAATTCAATATTTTGCGGAATTATTACAGAATAAAAATTATTTAATAGAAATGGCAACGGAGATAAGAGAAAGGAGATATGGAAAAAATATTACTTACTCAAAAAATGTTTTTCTTCCAATAATAAAGCGTTGTCGTAATTCATGTGCATATTGTGGTTTTTCTCGAGACAATGATTTTTACTGGCTACCATTGGAGCAAGCAAAAAAAACGCTTCAAACAAGCAAAAAATTTGGCTGTAAAGAGGCCTTAATTGTATCAGGAGATAAACCTGAAAAAAAATATTCGGATGTTAGGGAATATTATGAAAAACAAGGCGTTTCCTCAACTGTTGAATATGCCATATTTCACATCCGGCAGGCAATTAAATTTGGACTCTTGCCCCACGCGAACTTAGGAGTTTTATCCCAAGAAGACTGGAGTTTACTAAAACCATTTGTTGCTTCTGCAGGATTAATGTTAGAAACAACAAGTAAAGAATTACTTAAAAAAGGAAAGCCTCACTATGCCTCCCCAGATAAAGTTCCCGATAAAAGAATTGAAAGTATTATTTGGGCATTAAAAAATAAAATTCCATTTACTACTGGAATTTTAGTAGGAATAGGAGAAACTGTAACTGAAAGAATAAAAGCATTACTCATCATTGAAGAGCTTTTTAGAAAATATGGATTTATACAAGAAATTATAATTCAACCATTTCGCCCCCTAAAAAACACACCAATGAAAAACTCAGCACCTCCAAATAATGAAGAAATATTTACGATCACAGCATTAGCAAGAATAATATTGCCTTCTAAGATATCTATACAAGTACCGCCGAATTTATTAGAACCTTCCCAAATCTTAGAAGTAATTGAGTGGGGTGCTAATGATTTAGGAGGAATCTCTCCAGTTACTAAAGACTATGTTAATTTTGAGTATCCATGGCCAAAAATAGATAAAATTCATAAGATTTTAGAAAAAAAAGGGTTAGAATTTAATGAGAGATTAGCTGTATATCATGATTATTATGATTTCGTGGGAGAAAACGTAAAACCGCTTTTACAGGAAATAAATTTTTGAAATCAGGGATCATAAGATTTCTCTTTTGAAAAATTTTATTTTTTTATAATAGGTTCTTTTTTGAAAACTTAAGAATGAAGTTTTAAGGAGGAACATCATGATAAAAAATTGAGTTTAGAATGAATAAAAAAACATATTTCCCTTCAGAAAACGAAAAAAAAGAGATAATAACGTTATTAAAATATAGAGGAGATGACTTCTACAAACTAATTAAAGATGCGGATAAATTAAGAAAAGAATTAAAAGGAGATATTGTTACTTTTATTAGAAACCAGAATCTAAATTTTTCAAATATCTGTTATATGGGATGTAAATTTTGTTCTTTTTCGAAAAGAGAGGGAGATAAAGGCGCATACCGCCTAAAGATTAGCGAAATAAAAGAAAAGACAAAGATAGCTAAAAAAAGAAAAGTTAGTGAAATTTGTATTACAGGAGGTATCGACCCTAAACTAAATTATGATTATTATTTAGAGTTAATAAAAACCATCAAGAAGGAATATCCAGAGGTACACATCCATGGTTTTTCTCCTTTTGAAATCTATTTTCTTTCTAAAAAGAATGGCTTAAGTTATGAAGATGTTTTAAAAGATTTTAAAAATGCAGGACTAAGAAGTCTTGCTGGAACTGCTGCGGAGATACTTGTAGATAATATAAGAGAAATAATTTGTCCGAACAAATTAAAGACTGATAAGTGGATTGAAGTAATTGTTACTGCCCATAGCTTAGGAATTAAGTCTACTAGCACAATCATGTATGGTCATATAGAGACCTTAGAAGATATTGCAGAGCATTTAGGGATTATTAAAAAAGTTCAGGAACAAACAAACGGATTTAGTGAATTCATTCCACTTCCATTTGTGTATAAAAATACATATTTGTTCAGAGAAGGAATATCGAGACGAGGGAGCACAGGAATCGAAGATCTTTCCTTACTAGCAACTAGTCGACTTTATTTTGGAGAGCTATTACCAAATATTCAAGTATCATGGGTAAAAACAGGATCTAAATTTGCGCAGTTTGGATTATTAGCAGGAGCAAATGATTTTGGAGGCACGTTATTTGAAGAAAATATTTCCCGGGAAGCAGGCGCAGAATTTGGCACGTATATGGAAGAAGAAGAGATAATTAGATTAATTTATGATGCTGGACGCATCCCGGCTAGAAGAAGCACATTATATGAAATTTTGGAATATTTCTGAGATTGAAAGACTGATGATTGAAAAAAGGGGTTATTTCTCATATAACAGTAATTTTTATCATAATCCTTTTTATCTACCTTTTTTAGGAATTGTTCGTAATAAGATAAATTACGTTCAATAATATTGGTTAAAACACGTGATAATATGCCGGAACTGTGGATTTACAACGTTAGTTGGCAGGTTTATATTACAATACTGGTTATTTTACTGATTATTTTTTTGCTTTTTATAGGAAGTCAATTTCGGAGAGTATCTCCATCTGTGCCTAAAGAAGTCATTGTTGCAATGGGGCATTCTGAGCTGTCAAGAGACTTGACCTTGTTCGATATAACTATGCTTGGAGTAGGTGCTATGATTGGCGCAGGAATTTTCGTTCTTACGGGTCTTGCTGCAGGGATAGCTGGGCCAGCATTACTACTTGCATTTTTATTAAATGGATTTGCAACTAGTATGACTGCATTGAATTATGCAGAATTAGGTAGTGCTGTGCCAGAAGCAGGTGGTGGTTATTTATGGGTAAAATCCTCGATGGGCAAATATCAAGCCTTTTTGAGCGGTTGGATGAGTTGGTTAGCACATATTGTTGCAGGTAGTTTGTACGCATTAGGTTTTGGGTCATATTTTGCCTTTTTCCTGCAGGAAATAGGAATGATCTCACCATCTAGAGATACACATTTATTGACCCAGATTTTTGCAGTTACAATTATTATTACTTTTCTGATCATTAATTTCTTAGGCTCCTCAGAGACAGGTAGTGTGGGAAATATTATTACAATTACAAAAGTAATCATAATCGGTATTTTTATTGTTAGTGGGCTTTGGGTTGCGCTTAAGAACCCTAGTGTGAATTTTTCAAAACTAGAGCCAATTATTCCACCTGGTGATAGTTTTACCGTTATTTTTACGGCAATGGGCTTTACTTTTATCGCATTCGAGGGATATGAGATAATAGTTCAAACAGGGGAAGAAGTAGAAGAACCTAATATGAATATTCCAAAAGCAATTTTTTATTCACTAATGATTGTTGTTCCTATTTACTTCTTAGTAGGACTTGTTTCCTTGGTAGCAGTTAACCCTCCTGGAAACGAACCTACTTGGCAATTTTTAGCAAATATTGGTGAGCTTGGACTTGCAGAAGCAGCGCGCCAATTTATGCCATTAGGAATAGGGCTAATGCTATTTGGTGGGTTAGTATCTACACTATCTGCCTTAAATGCTACAATATATAGTTCAGCACGTGTTTCTTTCGTAATGGGAAGAGATAATTTATTGCCAAAGGCATTCAACCAAGTCAATGCTTGGAGAAGAACTCCTCATGTAGCAATAGCGGTATCTGGAACAATAATGATCTTTATTGCCGTATTTTTACCCATCAACGAGGTTGCTTCAGCTGCAGATCTGTTATTTGTTCTACTCTTCTTACAAGTTAATCTTAGCATTTTCAAAATTCGTAAAAAATATTCAAATAAATTATTTTATGGTTACAAGGTACCTTACTTTCCATTATTCCCAATACTTTCTGTAATAATCCAGATCGGTTTAGGCATTGCATTAGTACTTCATTCTCATGTTGCTCTGATAGGCGCCATTGGATGGATAATAATAGGCAGTATATTATGGGTAACTGTTGTAAAAAGAGGACTCACTGAGGAAATTACTGATTCCTTCGCCCATTATATTATAAATAAGGATGAAGAGGTAGATAAGGAATGACTTTTGATAAGGATGACGCACTAAGAAAGTTTTTCGAAATGGGATACAAGATCCCTGATGATTATTTCATAGAATTAGAAAATATCTTAGTACCCTTAGCACTTCAGCCTTTTGAAAGATTTGGAGTAGCGGTAGCTAAGTTTATAGCTCATGAATTTGGAGCCACAGTAACGATATTACATAATGGTCGTAGAGATCCTGAAAAATTCATTAAAGAATTTGAAGAACTAAAAATTCCTGTGAAAGTAAAAATTTCAAAGAAACTTGACACTATTAAAGTTATTCTTGAAGAAGCACAAAAAGAAGATTATCAATTAATGATAATGCCCTCAAGAAGAAGACTAAAATGGATAGACCGATTTTTATTAAATAGCGTCTCCGCAAAAGTCATTCCAAAAGTAACTTATGACGTATTACAAGCATATCCTCAAAAGGGTAGATTACCTGGTGACGAGGAAGAGATCCCACGCTTTGAAAAAATAGGAATTTTACTTCCAAGAACACAAAGAGATCCTAAACTATTGTTTTGGGCCAATTCTTTATTAATAGGCAAAGAAGGAGAACTACATGCATATCATATCGCAGATCTACCAAATCTAACACCATTAAGAGGAGCATTAGAAGCAGATGTAATTGTAAAAGAGAAAGAAGAATTTGAAGTGTTAGTACAAGGTTATGAAAAAATATTCAGCACGAAAATAGTTCCCCACTTCATTGTTTCTCATAATGTAGGAAAAGCTGCAGCTGCCGTACTTAATAGGGACAAACCAGACTTGGCAATAATGGGTCATTCTAAGCGAGAAGGAAGATTTGGACTTAAAAGGACACTAACAGATTATGTTTTAGATACTGCAAGGATACCAATGGTAATACATCATCAGCACTAAATTCTCATTATGACGGGAAAATTTTATTAAAAGATACTAAGAAACACTCTTTGATAACAAGAGGCTTTTATCTCTTTACTTTAAACGAAAAATTTACACTCAATGTAAAAACATTCAAAAGTAGTGATTGACATGATGAAAATATTTTGTAAGTTCTGTCAAGAAGATACGGAACACGAGTTTGTGAAAGCAGAAGTTAGCGAAGGAATTCCAGTTATTTATTTGAAATGTACTAAATGTGGTTCTGTAAATATGTATGGTTTCATAGGAACCGAATTTATAGAAGAAGATTAGGATTTCTTTTTGTTTTTCAAACACATCTTTATTTTTTTTAATGATTTTGGGACAATGGACTACGTATGAATCGGTTAGCATTTAAACTAAACAGTGTTCAAAAGTTCAGATATGACTGATTCAATGCTTTCTGTTACATTAAAACAATTAACGGAAACAAAAATAACTGTTTCAGTTATTGGTCTGGGAAAAATGGGTCTTCCATTAGCTTCAATAATTGCTTCAAATGGATATAAAGTAATAGGAGTAGATATTAATTCGGAATTAGTGGAAGAACTTAATAAAGGTAAAGTTCCTTTTGATGAGCCAAAGGTTCCGGAATTACTAAGAAAAGCCTTAGAGAAAAATAAATTTAAGGCGACTACTAATTTAGCAGAAGCCTTAGAAGAAGCAAGAATCATCATTGTAATAATTCCAACTCTTACCGATGAAAATAACCAATTAGAAAAAAAACCTCTTAAAAAACTTTATACAGATATTGGAAAAAATATTCATTCTGGAACGGTTGTAATTCAAGAGTCAACGGTTCCCCCAGGGACAACTAAAGAGTTTCTCAAACCTCTCTTAGAAGAGAATTCCGGTCTAAAAGTAGGAAAAGATATTGGACTTGGCTTTGCACCAGAAAGAACTTATTCTGGAAGAGTAGTTGATGATATAGTAGAAAGATATCCAAAAATAATTGGTGCAGTGGACGGAGACCAAGTAACTACTAAAATTATGAAAGAATTTTACAAAAGAATTGCTAAAAAGGGAGTTATCGCCGTTAAAAATGCTATTACTGCAGAAGCAGTAAAAGTATTCAAAGGAGCTTATAGGGATGTTAATATCGCATTAGCAAATCAATTTGCAATTATTAGTGAATATCTGAATATCGATGTTATGGAAGCAATTAATGCTGCAAATACTGAACCATATAGTCATATACATATACCAGGAATTGGTGTTGGTGGGCATTGCATTCCAGTATATCCATACTTTATCATTGAAAAAGCTCAGGCCTACGGTTATGTCCCTACATTGTTAGTTGAAGGAAGAAAAAGTAATGACTATATGGTAAAATGGGCAGTAAAAAGAGTAGAAGATGTTTTAGCAGGACAAAAAACTGCTCTTAATGAAAAAAACGTGCTAGTATTAGGATTAGCTTACCGCGGAGGAGTAAAAGAACATAGGAATTCTCCCGCCATAAGACTTGTTAAAGAATTAAAAAATAAAAAAGCTAATGTTTTCTTAGATGATCCTCTATATTCAGAAGATGAGATTTTAGCAATAGCAGGTGTAAAAAAACCAACAAAAGAAGAACTAAATACAATAGATATCGTGTTTATTACCACTGATCATAAAGAATATTCAAAAGATTTTAATGTAAAAGCATTTCTTGGCGTGAATGAAAAAAAGACAATAATTATTTATGACGGGAGATATGTAGTTAATCCTCAAAAATTAGAAAATAATACTATTTTATTATCCCCTGGAAAAGCACCTGTTTTCAAATAATAACTTAAATTTATTATTTCTTTTTTTCATTTTGAACAATGAGAGGTAGGTAGTGAACAAAATGCAAGAATATCAAGAACTAACAGTCATTATTCCAACTCTTAATGAAGAACCAAATATCGGGAAATTAATTGATAGGATTACTACATTATTTCCCGGGATACATATAATTGTTGCCGATGATGGCTCAAAAGATAGAACACAGGAGATTGTCAAAGAATTTCATGAGAAAAATCCTAATGTGATACTTCTAGATCGAAGCAAAGAAAAAATTCATGGGCTTACAGCTAGCGTTTATGACTCAATAATGATATGTAAAACACCATATTTTTTTGTAATTGACGGAGATTTTCAACATCCTCCAGAAAAAATTGATGATGGCTTTAAACTACTTAGACAGGGTTGTGACTTAGTAGTAGGTTATCGAGAAAAAGTAGAAAATTGGGGACTTATTAGAAAGCTTATTTCATGGGGTGCTACAATGATTGGAAAAGTTTCTCTTTTAATAAGACGTCGCCCAAGAGTAAGAGATATAATGAGTGGATTTTTTGGTGGTAACACTGAAAAAGTAAGGGCGTTACTGCGTAGTAACACTAAAATCACACCTCAAGGATATAAAATTTTGTTTGATATTTTGAAACAAACTCCTAGAAATTGGAGACTCTGTGAATTTCCCTATGTATTTAAAAACCGTGTTGAAGGAAAAAGCAAAATTGGAAAAAAACATATTATTGCTTTTATTAAGTCCGCAATATTCTAAAATAATCAAGGCGGTATAAATGAAAAATGAGAATAATGAAAAAAGAATAGAACAAATAATTAAAGAGCTAAAAGAAAAAGGAATTGAACTAGTCCAGATCAAAGATAACGTATGGCAAGGAGAAAAATTTGGTTCTTTATATTTTACGATCTTCTTGGATCCGAAGGGAATAATAAGCTATGATAGCTATGCCGAGTTAAAGGGAGGAATATATGAAACAGGAGATCTGATCGCATTGCTAAAATATATGCTACGGTTTAAAGAAATATTAGAAAAAGAAGGAGCAAGAGAAATTAATACTACAGAAAGGCTTTATCCTGCAGATAGAAGGGGAAAACATACACGAACTTCTGGAATTTAACTATTTTTCTTTTTTATTTTCTTTTTACGTAACTGAAAAATAAGAAATATGAAACGGTTTGTAATTAAATTAGATTATTAGTTCTTTTTTTTGATTTCATAGATAATCGCTATCGAAGAAATTAAAAAGCAAGAAATGAGAGTTTCAAGATAGTGGGAAATATGGAGATCGAGATCGTAAGTCAACGTTATAATCCTTTGTTAGAACGAGAAGAAGTGGAGTTTATTATTCGACACCCTAACGAAGGAATTCCTTCAAGAGATGTAGTAAAGGCCAAAGTTTCAGCAATGCTCAACAAAGATCAAAATGTAGTTGTTCTTCAGTACATTAAAGGAAACTTTGGAAAACATGAGTCCGAAGGAAGAGTCCATGTATATAACACCCCTGAAGAAGCCATAAAGAATGAACCAAAACATATATTAAAACGTCAAGGAATGCTTCAAGAAGAAGAAAAAGAATAATATCACACATTAACACCAACGAAAACAACTTAAAACACAGCAGAAAAAAATATAGTAGAGGCGGAATAAATATGGGAAAAAGAAAAAAGGCCAGCAGTGGTGGTACTGGTAAGAAAAAGAAAGAGCGTAAGCAAAGGCCCCCAAGAAAAGTATGGACATATTACAAGATAGAGGGAGACCGAATTATAAGGCTCAAAAAAGAATGCCCAAATTGTGGAGCTGGTTTCTTTATGGCCCAACATAAAGACCGGACTACTTGCGGGCATTGTCATTACACTGAATTTCTTGAAGTGACGGCTTAAAAATTAAATAACATTATAATCCACAACACAAAATTGGGCGCGTGGCTCAGTTTGGAAGAGCACTTGCCTGCGGAGCAAGGGGTCGAGGGTTCAAATCCCTCCGCGCCCGCCATTTCTTTTTTTATAAAAAAGGAGTTAAAATTAAATCTTTAATTTTATCAGCAAGAATTCTTTCCTCTCTGGAAACGTGGGTTTAAAGATAAAAACTGAGACTCTTTTCTTTATGTCATACATGTTTTTGTTGTGTGTGCCTCTGAGACAGAGGTATTTATGAAGAAGGGTTTTTTATTTGGTGGTTGTAGTTCCTCACCCCCATGAAAGCACAATCGAGGAAGTCACCAGAGTAAGTGAAAGGTAGCTTTACAAATATGTTAGGATAGATTTTTAATACTAGATTATTGGCAATATTTATTATATCAAATAGGAAAACAGCAAATATTACTTATTTAGATATTTGTTTTCTCTTTTTCTTTAATACTTTAATTAATGCCTCAATAAGCTCTTTCTCTTCGCTAGTTATTTCTCCGTCTGCTTCTGCCACCTTCCACGCTTTTTGGATTAACTCGTCTTCTAGTTTCTTAATTTTAGCAGCTTCTTTCCTGTTAATTATTCCATCTTCTAAGGCCTCTTCGATATACACTTCAAGTTGAGTCGCACTATATTGAATAGAAACAAGCAAATCTCTTTCATCTGCTGTTATTATACCGTCTTGTAACGCTTTTTCAGCGACGGCCTTGATAATAGCGTCTACGTCGGGAATTCGTTTTGACATCAAGTTTATCATTGATTCGCACTTATTAAGCAAACCGATTGAATTTACCACTATAGTGATAACCATATATACTTGTTTAGACAATAATATTCTTGAGGAGCAATGAAAGGAAGAGTTTTATCATACGTACTGATTATTACGATAATTGTATTTTCCTTCGCAATGTTGCCGATTGCATTAGATATGAGGGAGAATTACGTCTATATTGTAGAAAATAGTAATACCAATTATATTGAGAAGAAAGTAGAGACTAATTCAAGCTCATTAATAATAATTATTGCTTTTGAGACTGAAAACATAGAAACAAATCTGTCAGAGCATATTAAATATGACATTGCATTAATCCCAATCTCTTTTTATGAGCAATGGACAAAAACTGGAAAGAACACCTCATTAATACCTCCAGATTATATTTTAGCTCAGGGAATAACATCTGCAGAAATTTCTAAAACTTATGAGAGTATGAACTCTTTTGTACTAATAATATGGAGTGAAAACAGGGAAAAATCAGACATTCAGCTCAGCTTAATAGTGATCCCTTCAAATGATATTCAAGTTCTAGCAGTAATAGGGGTGATCATTGCTCTATCTACATTAATATTACTAATAATTATACTAGTTAATTTATTATCATTTTTATTATTTAGAAAAAAAGAAAAGCCTTTATTAAAAGAACGAGTAAATAGTAGTTCTTCTAATATTATTATTTCCCAAGAGTCTAATAGTCAATATATGCCAGAAAAACAAAGAACTAATAATAATGGAATTACTAAAAAAGCTGGATACAGATATGAACAAAGGCCGTTATTAGAACAAATAGATGACACAATACAGCTATTTACTGAGAAAGAATTACTTCTTCTAAGTATTGCTTTGGTAATTTTTTTCACTTCGCTTTTTGGGGCCGCATTCATACCAGGAGATATGGGGAACTTTGTAAGAGGATTTGGAATGATATGTGCATTTTTAATAGCTGGACTTTTTGGTGTTCATTTCCTTTTAAGACGTAAGAAAAAACAAGAATTAATAAGCTATTTAGAACTAAGAAAAAGAGCAAAAATTGAAGATATTAAAAAAATATTTGACCTTGATTTACTGAGTCTTCAACAATTAATCTTAGAAATAAATCATGAAACACCAGGAAGAATAAAAATAATTGGTGATTTTGAAGAGTTAGCTATAAGTAAATATGTTAAAAGCATAACACAAAATACAACAACTAGTTCGTTGAAACAGGAAGATAAAAAAATGAGCACCCTTAGTGAAAGAGTTTGTCCATTTTGTGGCGCTGAAAATGATGACAATGCTGTCTTTTGTAGCCAATGTGGTGCGTCACTAATACCACCCAAATAAAGGAACTGATGAAAATGAAGGTCTCTAAAGAGATCATTAATGCGTTAATGGAATTAGGTTTTTCTTCTTACCAAGCAAAAACATACATAGGACTGGTTCTACTGGGCGGTAAAGCAAGTGCACCTGAAATTAGTAAAGAGTCTGGTGTTCCTAAAGCAAGGATTTATGACGTCCTAGAAGAAATGAGTACAGAACCACTAAAGGCAGTGGCTAAACTACCAACTGAAGATGTTGGAAAAATCATTTATGTTGCTACACCGCCCGACCAATTATTAAATCAGCTATTAAAAGAAAAGCAAGGACTTGCATCAAAGGTTATTAGTATCCTGGGTGAATTAAAAAACATACCACCCATAGAAACATTATTAGTTACATTAAAAAACAAGGTTCTTACCAGCGAAGACATTAGAAACGCATTAGTTGTTTTTGTAGGGGGCGTCGAAGAAGAAAGAGTGATAAATGAGTTGAAAGATTTTGATACTTTAATTGTTCCTGTTGTAATAAATACGGTAATTCCTAGGGGAATGGCCGTTATTGCAAAAAAAACAATGGTCACTCTAATTTCAATAAATCCTATAAGCTCTAGTGAAATACTAAGTTTTCATTCTACAAAATTAGTCGAAATGCTTTTGAATATGGTAAAGAGTTTAAGACCTAATCACTATAAAGATGACTTTCTTAAAACAAGAAAAGTTATTTTTTCTACTTATGGACTTTCTCTTGTCGGTTCTGGAAAATTTTCAGCCCATATTATAAATGAAACATTTATTATTGGAATTACAAAAACAAATCTCGAGATTTATGTACATAATTTAATTGATCTCTCAATTCCACTCACAAATTTGGCTTTAATTTCATTTAAAGATGATGAGTTTGTAGAAATAAGTATTGTAGATAAAGAAAGACAATTTTTAGGCTCTTTGATGCTTAAAGTGCTGGATCCTGAAGAGTTAATGTATCAATTGGAAGTAATGATGAATGATTAACATTTTATTGTTTATTCTATGAATTTTCAATTTCAATTTATTGTGTTTTGCACCTTTTTTTATTGAATTATTTGAAAAAAAATTTAGGAGAGGCCATATTATTAAATTCATTTTACAGGATTAATATTATTGAGGAGCTATGAAAAGCTACGTGAAAATTTTTGGGCCTAATCTTTTCGACGCTTTGAAAAAAATAGAAGAAGTATTCGAAAAAGACCCAGCAATCACTGGGGAAGGCGAGAGAATACCAATGGAACCAGTAAAGCTTATTTCAGAATTGAAAAAGAAAGAAACTGTTTTACATAATGTTTGCCCTGATTGGACTATTAGTTTTGTTTGGAAACAAGACCCCAACATTGAAGAAGTAATAAATTTAATTGATAAAATAGATAATGCCCTTTTAGACTTAAAAGCACGTTATACAATTACTACCGTAAGCGATCCATTAGCACCTCCAGAACCAGAAGCTGTTATTAAGTTACCTTCCGATATTAGTGAAAAATATGCAATTACGTATTTGAAATTTTATGGACCACCTATTGCTAAAGGCATTAAAATAATGCCAGAGATAATAGAAAAATGGCCAAAACTATCTGAAGGAAAGTTAGTAGGTAAACAAACTGGACCACAATTAGGTGTGTTTGATTATGCATTAATATGGAGAGAGTTACCATCCGCAAAAGACTTACAAGACTTCTTAACTTATTTGGATAATAAAATGACAGAAATAAATTTAATGTACAACGTTGTAACTCGTAGTTATGGTATCTAAAAAAGCTAAATTACCGGAAATTTGTTTATGTATATTTTTTTAACATTTAAGGTTCAATTTTAATGGTGGTTTTAATTTCTTTAATTCATATAATTTACATAATTCTTCTTTTGGGAGGGCGGTTCCCAATACTCCTCTATCACCATGATAATCAGAGCCTGCAGTAGTTACTAGCTCATATTCTTGAACTAATTGCTTTAATAGGGGTTGATACTTTGAAACAATTTCTATTAGTTGGGGATAGTTCTGGTTATAAGAATAGTAATATTCTATTCCTTGTAAACCCAGTTTTACAAATTTTTTTATGTCTTGTTCCAATTTTTTCCAAGAAGTAAATGGTTGAAATGGATGAGCCAACACAGGAACTCCTCCACTCTGAACAATTAGTTTTATTGCGTTCTCAGGCATTATTTTCTCTCGAGGCACATAACCAGGAGTTCCAGGAGCCAATAATTTATCAAACACTGCTTGAACATCTGGAAAATATTTTTTTTCAACTAACACACGTGCAATAATTGGACGCCCTAACGTTCCTTTTTTTGCTTCAGGTCGATTTATGATTTCCTCCAGTGAGATTTGATATCCTAATTGAGATATTTTTTCAATCATTTTTATTATTCTCTTTTTTCTAGCTTCTTTTAAGTACTGTAATGTTTTTTTAAGTGAAGTTTCGGAGAAAGGATCAATAAAATAACCTAAAATATGATATTCTTCTGTTTTTGCGGTTCCAGTGTTAATTTCAACCCCGGGAATAAAAGACATGTCTGGAGGTTCAGGTTGTGATAGTAGCTCTTTACTTCCCTCTAAAGTATCATGATCTGTTATGCTGAATACTTTCAAGTTCTTGTCTAAAGCTTGTTCTAAAAGATTTTGGACTGTGAATATTCCATCGGAATGAGTAGAATGACAATGTAAATCTAGAGGAATCTTATTCACATTGTTAACTTAATCTAAAAGTTATAAACGACTTCTGCTTGTATAAAGACCTATCTTTATGATATGAAACGTTACAAACTTATCATGAACTAATTTAAACGCAATTATAAGAAAAAACACGTTTATTTTTTTTTTTGAAACAAAAGTTAGAAAAAATTAGATATAGTTAATATAGTAGATAATTCCTTATTTTTTTGCATTTAATTATTATGTAATGTATTAGGTGAATATAATGGCAAGTGCCTTAACTTGGGTAATTGGACTAAGCATTTTTATAGTGTTAATGTTCCTTATAAGCGGTATAAGACAAGTAAAAGAATATGAAAGAGTAGTAGTATTTAGGTTGGGTAGATTTAAAGCTGTTAAAGGACCAGGGTTGTTCTGGATAAATCCAATTATTGACAAAGCAATATTAATAGATCTAAGAGTTCAAGTCTTAGACTTTCCAAAACAAGAAATGATTACTAAAGATAACATACCAGTATTTTTGAACGCAGTGGCTTATTATCACGTAATTGACCCTGCTAAGGCCGTTATTCGTGTACGAAACTTCAGAGAGGCGATATACCAACTAGGACAAACAACTATTCGGGCTGTAGTTGGTAGAATGGAGCTAGACGAATTATTAACCCATAGAGAAAAAGTGAACTCCGAGATAAGAGCCATTTTAGACGAAGCAACTGACGAATGGGGTGTAAATATTTCTCGGACAGAATTAAAAGAATTAGAAGTACCAGATAACATGAAGAGAGCCATGGCAAGACAAGCAGAATCTGAAAGAGAAAGACGTTCTCGTATCTTATTAGCTGAAGGTGAACGTCAGGCTGCTGAGAAGCTGAGAGAAGCAGGAGAAATCGTTGCTAAGTCTCCTCAAGCAATTATGCTCAGATTTTTACAGACGATTAGAGAAGTAAGTACTGAGAATGCAAGTACTATAATATTACCTGTGCCAATAGAGATGTTCAAAATTTTTATTTCTGATAAAGAATAGGTAGTTTTTCATCATTAAAGATTTAATCATTTTTTTCTGCTTTTATTTTTTTATTTGTAAATTATTCTTGATAATGGCATAAACGTAAATTAATAAAGTCTGTTAGAAAAGTAGTTATTTAGTTGCTTGTTGGGCCGATGGCGTAGTGGAAGCGTAAGGGCCTTCGGTAGAAAAAATATTTCTGGAGAAAGCCCTCGGCCGGGGTTCAAATCCCCGTCGGCCCGCCACTTATTCATTATTTATTAAAAATAATTATTAATTAAAAAAAGTTTAATTAAAATATTTTTTCAGAATAAGCCACTAAAGAATTAATTTTTGTTTGCGTTGCTACAATTATCATACCAATACGTTTAATTTCTACTGTTAAAAATCATTCTTCAAATATGTCTTATGATGATTTATTTGTTGTCTTGCACAACGTGAGCAGTGCTGGAAAATGCTTAGATTTTGTTAAAATCGCGCTTTCATTGGGTTTTAAAAACGTAGTTATTTCAAAGGCCACCGGTGGTGCCGCGACTGGAGGAGTGCCTAGTGCCCAAAAATATGTGACACAAAAAAACGGGAATTTGTTCTACTTGTCTGGCTTGGAGGATGTCAAAGAAGTACTTAAAATTGAAGAACTTATTCTTGTGGCTCCCCCTGGTTATGGGAAAGAAAAAGTATCGAATGAAATGTTTGAAACCGTTAAGGGCAAAAGGGTGGCAATTATCTTTGGTGGAAATGACCCGGGACTTTCTCGTAGAGAATTAGAGATGGGTCGTTCAGTACAGCTCAATCTGCGTGAAGACCCGGGAACAATCGGTACTGTTGCAATATTGCTTTATATGCTGAATAGTCTGACCGAATAGTTCATTAATTAAAATAATTATAAAAAACTAAAGGCAAGGGAGTGTAAATGGCAGAAGTGCTACCACAATATGAGGAACTTCTTGTGGAAGTGATCCTTGAACCAAAGTCTACGTATGTGGTGCTGGACCGCGCAGTTAAATATATTCAAAAATACTGTCAGGAACAGCCAATGGCGGACATATTTACTTCAATAGATGAATTAACAGAGTACTTAAGAACAGGAGAAGAGATCGTGTCTTTCTCCCGCCCAGTAGAACTGGCTGGAACATTAACTATTGACCCACATAGAAAATCAATTTCATACGTTACTGGTCTGAAAAAAGGGAAGGTTGAATTTTTCGTATTTGACGATCTGTTCGTATTTAAAGGAACAATCGGTTCATGGTCAGGGGGATGGTCAGAATATATAAACTGGAACCGTTTATATGGAGAAATAAAAAGAATAACGATCTTAAAAGAAAAGGAACATTTTATAAGAGTACCTTACCATAAATTTAGACGCACTGGTAGGAGATACTCTAATAGAGGAAATCAAAAATACAGTCGAGAAAAAACAGGGTATCGTAAAAGGCATTATTCAAGGCGTCAGCCTAGAAGACGTTGATGTGAAAGCCTCTTAGAAGTTAGTAAAACAAGTTTTTGATTACATCCCTTTCGAAAAATAAATAACCACCTTGTATTTGAAAGTAATATGACTAGGAACGTGGTCGGGTCGAATAGCCTGGTCACTCCCGTTGGGAGCCAGTAAGTTCGCTGGATTGCTAATCCAGTGCCCTTTCGGGCACGCGGGTTCAAATCCCGCCCCGGCCACCATTTTTTACATATAAAATTCTTAACAAGAGATAGTATTTTAAGAGCTAACTAAAGAATAAAGAGTTTAACTAACATATCACTTTACTCATTTTCTTCAATAAATTTCTCAAGACATTTGAATTATACTTTAGATGTCTTGCTTAGCATAGGCTATTCTAAGTATTGTCTCTACCTTCCCAGATTATGCCAGCCCACTGAAATAAAAACGCAAATTTCTATTATCTCTCGAAAGGGCAAAAAACATATAGCTTAGCTTATGAAACATGTCTAAAATAATAAAAAGAATTCCTTTGGTATTTCGCTGGTTTTTATAAAGAGAGGAATAGTATTTTTTGGTCTTGAGTTTCTAGTTAATCCAAGAAAACAAACATAAGTTTTTCTAATGCTTTTTTTCAATTATTCTACTTATTTTTTCCTTATCAATCTATTAAAAAATAATACTATAGTGCATTTATTGCAAACACTTCTAATTGATACTATAGTACATTTAATGCATAATGAGCTTGAAACTAGAGTTTATATTTGCAGATTTAGAACAGAAAAGCATTTGGAAAATTTCGTTTGCGTTTGAAAATCAAGAAACGCATATTCGTGAATTACTTGGGATGGAGGGAATAAACCAAGAGGCGTTATATTCTGCATTAAATATTTTATTTGATTATATAGTCTTGTAAGCGAAAATCGAACCGATATATAAAACAAGAAAAATTAAGATTATGACCAAAGGCAAAAAAATCGCTTAGAAGAAAGCCATGAGATCCAAAATTATTGGGGGAGTAATAAAAAGTTGGTAAAAATGAGTAAAGAAAAAGACACAAACAACGAAATTAGTTTTATGGAAATGGATTATGAATTGTCAAAAGTTTTTGCAATAATTTTGTTTGTACTTTTAATTGGGATAATTGTTTTAATAAATTTACAGCTTGTTATTATTAGGTAAGGATTTTTATTATAGGCCTTATTAAAAAAGTTGACAAAATGAGCTTCGATAGTAAGTATTAGCCTAAAGTGTATCTAAAGAAAGATGATTAAGTAAAAATGAGTTAACTAAGAAATAATAAGAACACAAATGGTAAAAATTACAAAAATCATGGCATTAGGTGGAAAAAACTAAAAGAATTAAAAATTAAAACAAAAAATGTAGAAGTAAAACACAAGAAAAAGAAAAAATTGCATCATCTTAATAAAAAAATGGTATTAATTAAGCAATAATATCCTGGTAAAAAGTATCTTTAAACCTTAAAATTAAAAAGTTTCATGCTCATTAGGAGGGGCGTTATGAGTCCCTCTGATCGAGAACTAACAAATTAAAGGAGGCTATACATTGAGACGCGCGTCTATATTAATAATAGGGTTAATCATTATTAGTATTTTTTGGTCGAGTAACTCGAGCACATTGCACTTGAGTAACATAGTAATGGCAGGAGATAAAATCTATCACTATGACTTAACGATTCATTCGTTGACTGTTTTTAATGACCATGATACTCCTGGAAACGGGGAGATCTTCATAAAAGTGCTCATCGATAATGACGAGATCAGGATCCCTAAAGATTCTCATTACAGCATGAGCGACAATGACGAAGTACAGGTAAATTGGGAACAGATTTTTTCGATCCCTTCACCGGTAAATATTTTGATAGAAGTGAGAGAAGATGATGACGGTCTAGACGATAGTTTAGGTAGTTTTTACCTGCCTAACTATAACGTTACGAGAAAAACATTTTACACTAGTAACCCTTCAGACGCTAAACTAGTGATTTCACTATTAATCACGATCACTGATGTCCCAACAACTGAGACGGCAAACACATCCTCTGAAAACACGGTAGAATTTTGGGAGTTCATGTTATTTATTGCCGTAGTTTCAATTTTTCTTTATGTAGTGTATTATGTTGGGAAGAAAATGATGGAATAAGAATAGATAGGAGAGGAGGTTTTGGGATGGTTGTTCACACTTGTGGCTATATTAAAATAAACAGCCCATTAGTCGTTTCCAAGGAAGTATTCCAAATCATTGGAAACTGGGTTTTAGAAGACTCTAACGGGCGGATACAAAGGGCAATAGAACTAAGCCCTAATTTTGAGCCGATTTTGGATGAAAATGCGTTGGTGTTATCCGGAAAAATATTTTTTGAAAGATCCTTTACTGTTCGAAGTTTGGTTCGAAGGAGAGGAAGAATTCAGCAAATTGAAAAACCTGATTTTTATCATGAGGAAATTGAGTTTTTCATTGATTTGACTACGAGATATGGAGTAGTTAGTCCCTACAAATATTATAACGTGGCGTTAGAAGTCTTGACAGCCGCAATACCCCAACAAACAGATCTTCACAGTCAAGTTTCACCTGTGCTTTTCAAGCTCGGGTCATTAAGCAGGGATTTCCCACGCCAATGGAAAGGACTAGCTTCAAAGACTGGGGGGAAAGTAAGAACACTAGTTCTTTATGGGGATGATATTCAAGAGGATGAAGAGTTTGGAGAGGGGTATCGTAAAGCAATAAAAAACAGTATAGGGATTTATACTAGTTACTTCACCAATGGGCGAGGAGAAGAAAAAATACTTGTGGGACGTAGAGGAAACATTGTGTTTTACAATAGAAAACAATACGATAAAATTTTGGGTTTCCTTAAAGATGTGTTAATGCCTTATGTGGAGAACCCGGTGAGAATAGAATGAATCTTTCAAATTTCCTGGCGGATTATTTATATGAACTTTCATTAGCGATCTTATCAGGAATTACACTATTAATAATTAAAAAAGGACAATATATTAAGAGAATGTGTAGGAAGACATGGGCTTACATAACAAATAAACAATTTTTGTTAGACGTTCAGATTACTGCTGTTTACAAAAATAAGCCACAGGAAAAATTTGACTGGGGAAAAATACGTTCACTTTTATCTAAAGTAGAGGGGGTTGATTTACAATCATTATATGTGTCGCCAGAATATTTCAGTTATTGGAACGAAGAATCCGCTTGTTTCGTTCAAGTTTTTTTAAATGATGAGGAAGAATTAAGTGGGATCTCGGTAGAAGATTTGTCTTTTCTTGGTTCTCTGGTAGTAGAAACAAGAAGACCATTATTGTTTGGTTATCGGAATACTAAGTTTTTAGACGTGTTTATAGAGCAAGGATTTATTCTCATTGACAAGTTGTCTAAGTACTTCAAGCAGGAAGAACCCGACGAAAAATGGATTAATATTTCATTTAAAGGAAAGTCGAAAAATTCTACAGCAAAAAACAGAAGGAATGCTATTAAAGAAGCAAAAAAGATAGTAATAGAGACTTAAAAAAAGATCTAACATGTCAAAACGATTTATTTTTTTGTATTATTTATAATTTTTAAGTAAAAAGGGGGTATTACTGGGTCTTTTAGAGAAATAATGCCTAAGATTATTGTTGTTGCATTTGCAGTTATTTTTGCTTCGATCGGCGTAGTATTTGGGATTAAAAAAGGAGAAATTAGTAGTGGCTTTGTGGCTGTTGCGTATTTCCCGATTTCACTATATACTCTTTTGCATCAAGGACGGGTTGTTGGTCCTAAGTTTGAAGTAATAGAAGCATGGGTTGGTGATTTTGTTAGGTTTGATGATATAATGAATAGGCTTTTTGAAGAAAAAATTGAGTTAGAAGGCGAAGCCGATCTTTTTCTGATTATCAAAAATATTGGCGATAAAACTGGTTATCTAACGGTTGATAAGTTGAGGGTCATTGCTGATAACAGAATCTATGAGTGCAGTAATGGAGAATTACCATGGAGAATTCGTTTAGAACCTTACGCGGAGGAAAAGAAAAGATTTGTTTTTCGGTTTCCAGCAGGAATAAAAAATTGGGAAAACGTTGAATTATTTATGGAGGGTCATTACACAGCTCATAAAGGGAAACGAAGATTGTTTAGAAAAAAAGAAATGACTGTCACAATTAAAGATAGCGATTTATAAGATCCTATTTTTAGAGCTAAATTAAGCTAACGTGAACTACCCCTTTCTTTTGCTAGGGGCTTCCTGCTTCACAGAGGAGACTCTCTCCACAGGCGCTACGGGCCGTCCCAGCCCTGCAAGAAAAAAATATACAAAAAAAACATATAATGTTTTCGGCTTTCATTTAATACCCTCCCTTCCAAAAGGGGATTTCCCGCCGAGAAATTAAAACACAAAAATAAAGTCATGAATTTTTATTCATTCCAAAAATTTATTTGTAAAATACTTCTCGCTGGAAAATTTGCATAGGCAAAATTCTTTTGGTCTCGGCATTACCGTGATTTATTGTTGAGAAGTTATTCATTTTGCGAAACGGAAACAGCTTTTTATTTATAAATTGGATCATACATTAATCGTAGCATGGAATAGCTGAGGGTTGCCTTATGGGTGATGATGAATTAGAAAAACAAGTAATTAATGATCTTGTTATTCTTGGAAAAGCGGCACCTGATTCTTTAAAAGATGGAAGAAAAACTATTTGCGTAGGAGGGTGGTCTCCGACTAAAGGTTTTATCAGGATATACCCTGCACACGTATATTCTCCTATTAAACGGTGGAATGTAGTACAAGTCCCGGTTGAAAGAAATCCCCAAGACACTAGACCTGAAAGCTGGAAGATACAAGGGTCCAAAAGAGAATGGAGTGAGTTATATAAAAAAATCAAGGTTGTCCGTACTTTGTCAAATAAAGAACAGAGGGACCTAATAAGAGAAATACCGAAAATCAGTTGTATAGAAGACCTTAATGAGGAAAAGAAAAGTTTAGGGATTATTCAACCCAAAGAAATTCTTGAAGTGGGCTTCAAGGAAAGAGAAAAATTCACAACAACTGTTCAGACACAATTATTTGACGAAATGATGCCAATAAAAACTAAAGAAAACTATCCACTAATTCCTTACATAAAATGGGTCTGTCCAAGCTGTAAAAATAAGAGGGGATATCATGAGATGCAAGTACTTGAATGGGGGGCTTATGAATGGTTCCGTAAAAATTTTAATAACAGAGATAAATGGGAGCAGGTCTGGGAAAACATGCACCTCTTTGATGACCAATACGACAAATGGTTTTTTGTAGGTAACCAGGCTAAATACAGGAAGAGCTTTTTAATAATTAGTGTTTTAAGATTCAAAAAAATGGATTTAAATAAAGACAATCCAGAACCAAAAACAACGCTTGATCAATTTTTTTGAATATTGACCGTGGGGGTTATTAAAGTCAAAACCTTAAGGTACCTTAAGGATGAAAATGATCGCATATCCAAGAAAAGTCCAAGACATAAGGGGTACTCTTTATGTTTCAATTCCTAAAGAAGAAGCAACTAAACTAGGCATAAAAAAAGGATCTAAAGTGAAAATAATCCCATCGAACAATAATCTGATAATAGAGCCCGAGCAAGAATCTACATATGTGGCTTACTCTGTAGGGTATGAAAAAAAAAGCTTAGACGACTTTATTAATTTCTTGAAACAACATAACGTCATGTTTTTGGCTGATGTCAGGGAAGTTGCTTTTAGCAGGAGAAACGGTTTTAGAAAAGGCCCTCTCCAGTCTGCGTTGCTGGAAAACGGTATTTATTATGTGGGTTTTCCTGCGTTGGGTGCTCCTAAAAAAATACGGGAAAAACTGAAAGAAACGCATGATTATGAAACGTTTTTCAAAGAATATAAAGAGCATATGCTAAAGAACGAATTACATCTCAAAGCATTGCTTAACTTATTAAAACAGGGAACAACAGCAATTATGTGTTATGAAGCAGACTACAATATGTGCCACCGGAAAGTTATCATTGAATGGTTAAAACAACAAGGAGTTACCATCAAATACTTGTAATTAATGAAGAAACCCATATAAAATAATCGAAAGCCAAGATATTGCCATAAATTTTATTCATTCCAAGATTATGTTTAGAATACTTCTTGCTGGAAAATTATGTGACCAAGAATTTTTTGTGTTCATCTAGATAGATGTTACCAAAAAAATTATTCTCAAAAACAAAAAAAAAGAAAGTAAAGGCGTTGCTTTTACGTAGCACTTAAGGAGGCATTAGAAGGTCAATTAAATGTATTTGTTTTTCATTACCGTAGTCTTTGATATTACAATAAGGAGAAGAAGTCACCATCCATTGGACGCTTTCGTTGGGTATCTTGCTTAATCATTGCAATAGATATGATCCTGAAGTAAGTGTTCTTGAAGCAAGGATAATAATAATTTATACAGAACAAAAATTATTGTTGAAAAAATAATTATTACAATCTAAACACTTTTTATTAAATATTAAAGGATCAATAGAAAATGAAACAACAATGGAGAATTATAGTGCTAGACACAATTAATTATTCTTCTGCTATGGAAATAATGAATAATACAATAAAATTTATTATTTCTAATAAAGAAAAAAACAACCAAAACGTCCTATTTTTATTACAACACGAGCCAGTTATTACTTTAGGTAAAAGAGCAAAAAAAGAGAATCTATTATTGCCTCTAAATTATAAACAAAGATTTCCTGAATTAGAAATTACAGAAACAGACCGAGGTGGAGACGTTACTTTTCATGGACCCGGGCAGCTCGTAGGGTATTTTTCGGCCAAAGTATTATCATTGGGGAAAAATGTTGCAGATATGGTTCGTAACGTTTCTCAATTAATAATAGACTTATTACAAGAATATGGTTTACAAGGCTTTTTTAACGATGAATTACCCGGTATTTGGATCGAATCAACATGGGGTGTCAAAAAACAGAGAAAAATAGCTTCAATAGGAATGAAAATAGTTGATAAGCAATTTGTAAAGCATGGTTTTGCTTTAAATATAAATAACGACTTAAATTATTTTAACTTGATTAATCCTTGTGGTCTTCCTTCAGACATAATGACTTCTATGGAAAAAGAAGGTATCAAAACAAATGTTGAAGAAGTAACAGACACATTAATCAAAATTTTTTCTGAAAACCGAGAAGTTGAAATTTTAGAGAAGCAAGATTTTCTACAGTTAATTGGTGAACCTAATGAGTAAGCCAAATATTGATTCTAAGCCTTTTCGTTTTTGTGTGATGGGAGGTACTTTTGATCGCTTACACGAAGGCCACCGTTTACTATTAAAAACTGCAAATCTTTTAGCGGATAGAGTATTCGTAGGCATTGTTAGCGATGATTTTTTATCTCGCATAAAAAACAAGAAAAAACACTATGAATTAATTCAACCCTTCGATTTAAGAAAGAAAAAAGTCGAAGAATTTGTTTCTTCTCTTGAAGCAGAATTCATACTTGGGGAATTACACGATTCCTTTGGTCCATCAGTTACTGAAGCTAAAGCAGACGTGATAGTTGTAAGTAACGAGACTTTGAAAACTGCTCAAGAAATAAATAAAATCAGAGAAAACAAAGGATTTTTGCCATTACAAATTTGCGTAGTCCCCTTTGTTAAAAACAAAGAAGGAATAATAATCTCTTCTACATATCTACGATCCTTAGAAAAGAGAAGAAAAAAAATTATTAATTCGTGACTGCTCCCTCGCTTACGCAAGGACTTCTACGACCGTGCTTTCACGATATTGTGGGAATCTAACACTGAACTTTTTCGCAAAAACCATACTTAGAGCGTACCCCACAAAATATTTATTACATAAGATGGCTTCCCTCCTCCTTCCGACTCATCTTTCCTGCCTAAGGAAGGAGACTTTTTGCCTATTGGTTAAAATAAGTAGAGAAATATAAAGAAAAAATGAATTATTTATTTTTAAGAAGTAACTGCAATTACTTGAATTTGAAAATCATTAACTACTTCTTCTAAAAGTTCTTTTAGGTCTTGGGAAGGTATTAAGCGATCTGCATCATCAATAACTAACAAATTTAAGCGGGAAACAAACTTTGTAAGAATGGCTTTTAAACGAATTAACAACATTGCCCTTATCGAAGCAGGCACAACATCCATGGGAATAATGCTTCCGTCATTTCCAACAAACACTACAGAGAAATCATCTTTAATCTGGACACTATAACCATCAATATAATAATTTCTCGAAAAAGAATTAATTTGATTAATTACAGGTTTTAATAGTTCAATAATACTAAGCTCTAATAGTTTTAGAGTTCCTATCACGAAAGCTTCCTCTTGCACTAATGTATTTAATTTTTTAATTACATTATTTGGAGTTCCTTCTAGTAATGCAATAAGCCTACCGCGTTGTTTTTGTAATTCTGAAAATTCATTTCTTTTTTCTCTTAATTTGTTCTCCACTTTTTTTAATTCACCAAAATGTTTCCCTGGTCTTGCGACTCTACTTAATTTTTTCAAAGTTTCTTCGATCTGGTTTAATTCTTTTTGTAACGCTTTTAGTGTATCAATATCTTGTCTTATCTGAATTAATAACCTCAAGCTACGCTCATAAAAACCATGTGCCGCAGCTAATTGGTCCTCAAGTCGTCCTTTTTCACGAATTAAATCATTAATCGCTTCTTCAATCGTTCTTTGTTTTCCTTCGACATACACTTTATGGATCTCGTTTCCACAACAAGGGCACCTCGTTGCTGTACTTGATAACTTAGATTGCTGGTAAACATATACCTTTTGATTTATAAGAGCAAGTCTACCATCAATTTCACGTATCTGGTTTTCTGCAGTTTCAATGTCTAAAAGCAATTGCTTTTCTCGGTTTTTCATTGAATCTGCAAGTAACTCTTTATGCTTCTTATATTTTTGTTCAATACGGATATACCTTTCTTCTAACACTCTTTTTCTGTCTTTTAATACATTTATTATTGACCTCGCACCTTCGATTCTATGAAGTTGAGCTAATCTCTTTCTTAAAGCCCTCATTTGTTCTCTAAGAGATTCTTCTTTGGCATTAAGTTTGGATAATTGTTTTAAAATTTCATCTTCATTATTAATAATTACCCCTTCTTTTTTACGAAGATAAGAAATTTCTCTACCAATCATTCTTCTAACTTGCATTAATCTCGCATAAAGGATTGATAAGTCCATATTTCCTATTTCATAATTAATAGCAATTGGAGAGAGCAATGGCTTTAAGGGGCGTTCTATTGGGGAAAAAACATGTACTGTATCAAAATGATATCTCAACATATCTTGCCCCAGATCTTCCTTCATCTGATCATAAATCCACGCTAAGTTTTTTGGTTTGACGTGCAAAATATTGCTTCCATCTAAGTTTATTTTTCGATTGAGAATAATCTTCTTATTTTTATTATTCTCATTATTATTATGAATTTCTAAGTTTATCTTGAGGGGCTGTTCCCCTTTTAATGGTTTGTCAATTTTTTTATCATGTCCTTTAAGCCCCCATATCAAAGACTGAGTAAAAAATGATTTTCCGCCTTGAGCAGGGAGAGTAATAATATTCAGACCTTCTGCGAATTCTAATTCTCGAGGAAGGAAAGGTAGATCATGTACTAAATTAACTTTGCTTATTCTCAAAAATTAATCCTCCTGCTCTAAAAATTTTCTAAGTAATGTATGTAACTCAGTAAATTCTTTTAACACTTTTTTATTTTTTAAAGCTAACAATAAGAATTCAGACATCTTTTCTGGAGAAATCTCAGTTTTCATTGACGCCTTTTGAGTAACGATCTCTTGGATCTGGTCTAAATTAGCCTCCACGGTTTTGGAAAATAGTTCTTTTAACGGGATTTCTGTTTCTGATAAGCCCACGTGACTGAGAAGAGCAAAGTCATCTATAAATACATCTCCAAATGACTAAATAATTTGTCAAAAAAAAACGTTTCAAATAAATATTTTTTAAACCAAAAATTATTCTTCGGGCGTTGGAGGGACAGAGTCCAATAAATCTTCTTTTTTATCCGGATTATCTTGTGGTTTAGGAGGTTCCACGGGAGCACCCTTTAAGTCACTTATTACATACTTCATTTGAACGCTCTTCCATAAATCACCTATTTCTGTTTCACTACTCTCAATGAGAGGAAGGTTAGGAGCGATTCTAACATTATTTTCTAAATCATTAAATCCAGTGCGGGCGATACTTTCTGCTTGCCTTCTCATTCTTCTTTGTTTAACTATTCCTGTATTACTTGCAAAAATTAAGTACCATCTTTTGTTTAATTTGTCATGAACAAGAACACCATCATAATCCATCACTGTGAGTTCTTGTTCGAGTTTTTTGATGTCCTGGTTTCTCAATAATTTTAAAATTTCTTTCTGATGGCTTGATAATTGGAATTTTTGTTTTTTATCGCTGTAGTAAAGAATAACGAATTCACTTGGATCACTCATTAATTCCTTCTTAGTTGTTCTAGTTTATCTAATTTTTTGAAAAAAGTGTCTTTATTTTTTAATTCTATTGGTGTGAAATTCTCTTCCTTCTGGGAAGGTGGATGGGGAATAAATGCCAATAAATATTATATAATCATTTATAGCAACAAACGATAAAAGTATAACAAGAAAAAAAGAATTATTCTTCATTTATTTTTTTCAGTGTATAATACATTTTAACAGCAGCCTCAACAGACTTGACTGCAAAAGATTCTATTCGTGCTTTTGCTTGCATTGGAGTCATACCTGGGCCAGAAACACCCAAGGACACAGGCTTTCCATATTCTAACGATAAGTCCATTATTTTTCGAGAAGCCTGTGAAGCAACAATTTGGTCGTGATCTGTTTCACCTTTTATTACAGACCCTAAAGTTACAACGGCATCTATTTCCTCTTTTTTAAGAAGATTTTTAATCGCTAATGGCATATCAAAAGCCCCAGGTACTTCTACAATCTCTACTACTGGAGCTCTTAGAAATTTTGCATGTTCAATTGCTCTCTGTAACATTAAATAAGTAATGTCATAATTTGTTTGGGAAACAACAAAAGCCAACCTCGGAGGAGGAACTTTTTCGTAAATATTTTCTTCAGGCATATTGAAAATAGGAATAGATTATTTGAAAAAAATTGTGTTATTTTTCCTAGTTGATTATTTAAGAAATTAGTCCGGTAGTTTCAAACTTTTGGCGTAGTACAAACCATCCTTTTCGATTACGTCAATAATTATTTTGTCATTTTCTTTTAAGAATAAAATTTTAGAGATAAAAGTATAATTATCAAATTCACTTGGACTAAAAACAATAGGTAAATGCTTATAAGGTGCTTCATCAACATGGATTACTACCCACGTAGATCCTCCTTTAATAAAATGCTTAACAGAAGTTATTGTAAGGATATTTTCTTCTTGCATAGGTGGTTCCTCACTTTTTTCCTTTTTTATTTGTTCATTATTTGTAAATTGAACGGGCTCATAACTACTTGTAGGGGCAAGGATACGCTCTTTATTGAGATTTGGACTAACATCCAAGTATTCTTTGCTAGTTTGCACTGATTGTTGTGTGGTTTTAACAACATTTATTGTCTTTTCTGTTTTAATATTTTCAGGAGGTTCGACATCAGCACCTTTTAGATCTGTCTTAACGTATTTCATCTGAGCACTTTTCCACAGATCTCCTATGTTGGCTTCACTTAATTCTTCTAATGGGAATCCTGGCATTATCTTCCCCAATTCTCCACGATACCCCGTTCTTGCCATAGTATCGGCATGACGACGGGCTGTTCTTTGAACAACAATACCAGTGTGAGAACCAAAAACAAGATACCATTTAGATTTATTTCCATCCCACACCAACAACGCATCGATATTGTTTTTTGTAAGCTCTTTTTCGATTTGAGAAACATCCCCAGATTCGAAAAGCTGTGCATTGGCAAATTGTTTTTGAGAAGGCTGGAATTCCTGCTTTTCGTGATTATATACGAAAAAGATAACATTATTATGTTCGTTCACGGGAAGAATAAGGACTTTTCAGCCTTATCTTTTTTGTGTGTTATCAATTAAGTATTTGGAGAAAAGCAATATGTAATAAATATCTTTTCACTAACTATCGCAGAGAATATATGAGTGAAGAAAAAGTCGACGTAGAACGGATTAAAAAAGAGATTATAGAAGTCTTAGAAACGATTTATGATCCTGAAATACCAGTTGATATATGGAACTTAGGATTAATATATAGATTAGATGTTTCTCCAGAAGGAGAAGTTGAAATCGATATGACCTTAACTGCACCAGGATGCCCAATGATAGAAGTACTTCAACAGGAAGTAGCAACCAAAGTGGCGCAAGTAGACGGCGTGAAGTCCGTTAAAGTTAATATTGTTTGGACTCCCCGATGGACAATTGAGAGGGCAACTGAAGAAGGAAAATCTGCATTAGCTGCGTTAGGTATACCTATTGATCCCTCTTTTTACTATTGAGCAATCCCCTCGCAAAAGCAAGGGGATTCCTGCTTCATTTAATTTAGGTCAAAGAGAAAAAATTGGAAAAAATAAATGAAATGAAACCATAAATAATGGTCTGATTGCTCCTATTGTTTTTCATTATGTTCTTGTTCTGCCAACCACCTTTCAGCATCTATTGCTGCTTGGGCACCCATACCCGCAGCAGTAATTGCTTGGCGATATCTTGGATCAGCCACGTCTCCAGCCGCAAAAACCCCTTCTACGTTTGTCATGGTATATTTTTTGGGTATAATATAACCAATTTCATTCATTTCTATCCATCCCTTAAACAGCTCTGTGTTTGGCTTATGCCCAATAGCAATGAAAAGACCGTCTATTTCTAAAATACTTTCTTCACCAGTTTTTACATTCTTTATTTTAATTCCTTCAACTTTATCTTTGCCTAAAACATCTACTACTACGCTATTCCAAATAAAATTAATTTTATCATTAGCAAAAGCTCTTTGTTGCATTATTTTAGATGCCCTTAACTGATCTCTTCTATGAATAACTGTTACACTAGAAGCATATCTAGTTAAGAAAAGAGCATCTTCCATTGCGGAATCCCCTCCTCCAACAACTGCTACCTTTTTATCTTTGAAGAAAGCACCATCACAAGTAGCACAGGAACTCACACCACGACCAATCAGTCTTTGTTCATTCTCTAACCCAAGCCATTTAGCAGACGCGCCAGTAGCGATAATTACTGCTTTAGCGTAATATTCACCCCAATCAGTCTCTATTTTGAAGGGCCTCTTAGAAAAGTCAACCTTTGTAGCGTTAAAGTTCTGTATCTCTGCACCGAATCTCTCTGCTTGTCTCCTCATTCGTTCCATAAGTTCAGGGCCCATGATTCCTGTAGGAAAGCCAGGAAAATTTTCGACTTCGTTGGTAAGCATTAACTGCCCACCAGCTTCATAACCTGCAATGACCAAAGGCTTCAATTCTGCTCGAGCAGCATAAATTGCAGCAGTATAACCCGCTGGGCCACCACCAATAATGATCAGTTCTCTTACGTCTTCTGACATCATTTTCACCTTTCCTATATACTTACAGCGTTTCTGAATTATAAGCTATGCTTAAAGGATTATTTTTTTCACCCAAAAATAAGTGCTGATATTTTCGGGTATACTAAACACGCATTGTGACCTAAAAAAGACCTATTATATAAAGTGTTTTTTCAAAAGCACTATTTTTATTAGATTTAACTTTTTCGGCGTGAAGTTCCCTTTCGAAAGGGAGGGGATTAAATGAAAGCAAAGCCGATACACGCCCTCACTCGTTTACACCACCATAATACCACTACGATGTATAGACGGTGGGAAAAAATTATTGCCATGAAAAACAATCATTAAACAAACAAGCAAAAACAGGACAAAACAAACCAGACATAAAAAAACAGAAAAAAAAAGAGCTACATGACATGATGCTGAGCTACAAGTTCAGACTATACCCCAACAAATCAGTAGAAAAAACTGGAAGAAAGCTTGGAATAGCCAGCTGGCTATACAACAGGTTGCTAGAAGAAATAAGCAA